>ERZ827520.294-NODE-294-length-84523-cov-14.747987_pt1 | contig 84523 bp, 72 predicted proteins | sample MGYA00519581_ERZ827520 | MGnify/ENA primary metagenome ERZ827520 (study PRJEB31778, sample SAMEA3449339) | human gut metagenome | biome: human gut; feature: human-associated habitat; material: faeces | place: United Kingdom | collected 2010/2012 ... | reverse complement strand
GTGCTCGGGGCCAACGTGCTGACGGGCGTGTGGCTCAACCTCTCGTTCTGGTACAAGCGCGAGGAGCGCACTTCGCTGGCCATCGTCGTCACGGGTGCGGGACTGGTCGCCATCGTCGCTTTCGGGTTCTGGCTCATCCCGCTGTGGGGCTACTACGGGGCCGCGTGGGCGCGCCTGGCGAGCGAAACGGTGATGGTCGCCGTCAGCTGGTGGCTCAACCGCCGCTATTACCCGACGCCCTACGACTGGCGGCGCATCGGCGAATACGTCGCCGCGGCGCTCGCGGTTTTCGCCGTTTGCGAGGCTTTGACCGCCTCTGCGGACAATATGTTTGTAAGCTATGCGTTTAATATAGTGCTCTTTGCGTTGTATGCCGCCTACCTCGTCCGCCGCGAGCGGATCGACCTGGGGGCGATGCTGCGCGCATTCCTGCACAGGTAAAAAGTGAATCGGAGTATGCAGAAACGACTTTTCCCCAGAATCGCAGCCGCGGCTTCGGCCCTCCTGCTCCTCGCCGCCTGCGGCCAGTCCCGTCCGGAAGGCCCGGCCGAGGTGTTGCTGCATACCACGGCGGGCGACATTCGCATCGAACTCGACGGGCGGACGCCCCTTCACCGGGACAACTTCCTGAAACTGACCCGCGAAGGGTTTTTCGATTCGGTGCTGTTCCACCGTGTGATCGCCGATTTTATGATCCAGGCGGGCGATCCCGCCTCGCGCCGCGCCCCGGCGGGCACGATGCTGGGCGAGTCCGATGCGGGCTACCTGATTCCCGCCGAGATCGTCTATCCGGCGCTGGCGCATACGCGCGGCGCGCTGGCCGCGGCCCGGACTTCCGACGAGGTGAACCCCGAACGGAAATCCTCCGGCAGCCAGTTCTACATCGTCTGGGGCAAGCCCTTCGACGGCGCGACGCTCGACCGGATTCAGCAGAGCGTGACCGCTGCGACGAACGGGGAGATCGTGATCCCCGATTCCCTGCGGACGATCTATGAAACCACCGGCGGCACGCCGTTCCTCGACGGACAGTACACCGTTTTCGGCCGTGTGACCGAGGGGCTTGAGATCGTGGAGGCCATTCAGGGCGTGGCGACCGATTCGGCCGGCCGGCCGCTGGAGGACGTGCGGATCATCCGGGCCGAAGCGGTTCGAAAATAGACTGAACATGAAGAAGACGACCGGAAAAATCGCCGTGATGGGCGCCAGTTTCGCGCTTTTCCTCTGCGGGGCCGGGGCGCTCCAGCTGGAGCGCGGCACGGCGCAGACCGTGATCCTCGCGGTGGTTTTCGCGGGTTTGCTGACGATTGCCGGGGTGCAGACCTTCCGGCGTATGAAAAATAAGGAGTAAAATGCGTTTTGCGGACATTACAGGACAGGAGGATTTGAAACGGCATCTGACGCAGTCGGTCGATGCCGGTCGCGTGAGCCATGCCCAGCTCTTCACGGGTACGGCGGGTTCCGGGGCGCTGGCCGTGGCCGTGGCCTATGTCCAGTATCTCTGCTGCCGCCACCGCTCGGGCGGCGACTCGTGCGGCGAATGTCCCGACTGCCGACAGATCGCGGCGCTGGCGCACCCCGACCTGCATCTGGTTTTCCCGGTCAACAAACAGGGCAAGAAGTCGGGAGAGGTGATGCGCAGCGACGAGTTCCTGCCGCAGTTCCGCGCGCTGTTCGCCGAGCGCGGGGGCTACTTCTCGCCGCAGGACTGGTACGACCGCCTCGACCTGGGCAAGACGCTCAAAGGCATGATCGCAGCCCGCGAGGCCGACGAGATCATCCGCAAACTGTCGTTCAAGAGTTTCGAGGCCGACTATAAGACCATGCTGATCTGGCTTCCGGAGGCGATGAACGAGGAGGCCGCGAACAAGATTCTCAAGATTCTGGAGGAGCCGTGGGACCGTACGCTTTTCATCCTGGTCTGCGAACATCCCGACCGCCTGCTGCCGACGATCGTTTCGCGTACGCAGGAGGTCTGCGTGCCGCGCATCGCGCCCGACGTGCTGGAGCGGGTGGCGCAGCAGCGGGGCGTGGCCGATCCGCTGCAAGCCCGCAACATGGCGCGCCTGGCAGGCGGCGATTTGCTGGAACTGGGCCATCTGGTGGCGGGCGAGAGCGATGCGATGCGCAAGGAGCATTTCGACCTTTTTTGCAGCCTCATGCGTTTGAGCTACAATGACCGGCACCTCGAACTGGTCGCCTGGGCCGAAGATGCCGCGCAGCTCACCCGCGAGCAGCAGCGGGCGTTTCTGCGCGATGCGGCGCGGCTTTTGCGCGAGAGCTTCATGCTCCATGCCGGTATCCGCGAGGTCAGCTACCTCTGGGGCGAGGAGCTGGCTTTCTGTTCGAAATTCGCCCCTTTCGTCGGCCCGCGGAATATCGAGCCGCTGATCGCCGAGATCGAGAGCGCTGCCGCGCAGATTGCGCAGAACGGCAATCCGACGATCGTATTCACCCATTTTGCCCTCTCGGTGAGCAAGATGATAAAACATTTGTGATTTATGGCACGTGTGGCACTTCTTTTAGGCGGTAATCAGGGCGATGTGAAACGGACCCTGCAAACGGCGCAGCAGCTTGTCAACTCCCGTGTGGGGGCCGTGCTGCGCTGCTCTCACCGTTATGAAAGCGAGCCGTGGGGATTCCCGGCCGCGGAGCGTTTTTCGAACCAGGCGCTGGAGGTCTCCACCGACCTCACGCCGCACGAGGTGCTCGACGCCTGCCAGCGGATCGAGCGGGAACTGGGCCGCAACCGCGCCGCCGAGGCGGTCGAGAAGGCCTCTTCCGGAGCCGTCTACTGCTCGCGGCCGATCGACATCGACATCATTTTCTACGACGACGAAGTGATCGGCGACGAACGCCTCACGGTTCCCCATCCGCTGCTCGCCGAGCGGGAATTCGCGCTGGTGCCGCTTTGCGAGATCATGCGCCAGCGGCGGCATCCCGTGACGGGAGCTACCGTCGGCGAGATGCTCGACGCGCTCCGAAACAAATAGAACGGGTATGAAGGCAAAACGAATATTACCGCTTCTGGCCGCCGCCGCGCTGCTCGCAGGGTGTTTCAAGGACGTGTCGTACAAGACGAACTACGTCCTCAAACCCCTTGCGCAGGCGCAGACGGTCGATCCTGTCGAGCCGTTCGAGGGGCTGAAGGCTTATGCTTTCGACGCCGATACGGCCTTTTACACCGTGGCTTCCTACGAGGATGCGCTCAACGGCGTCATTGCGCGGAAGGACGACCTTTCGGACCGGATCGCCTCCCCGGTCGCCGCGGCTGAACCCTGCGTGCGGGAGGGGACCGTGGGCTGGGTGCAGATGCCACTTTCGGCCGAGACGCAGATGGTCGTGGCTGTCGACCCGGTAAACAGGGTCTATGCCTATACGCAGCAGGAATTGGACGTGAACCTTCCCAACCTCTACGTGTCGCTGATTTTCAAACCCTGGAAGGGTTTTTCCTACAAGGAGGGCAACTGGAGTTTCTACAACGAGTTCTATGCGCCTCCCGTCTACCTCGACTGCCTGATCGACCCCTCGGTCCAGCTTGCCGAGGGCGGCGAGACCTCGGAGATCGCCAACGTGAAGGCGTATGCCTATGCCGCCGACACCACGGCGTTCTACATCGCCTCGTACGACGATGCCGTGTCGGGCAAGCTCACGGCGAAAACCGCCGGCGTCACCCCGCCCGCCACGCCGTTCTCGGCCTACGAGGACAAGGAGACCGGGCTTTACAAGATGGAGGTCAGCTCCTCGACCCTGATGGTGGTCGTGGTCGACCGCACCAACCGCCTCTACGCCTACTCGAAACAGGTGGTCGACCTCGAAGGCGAGACCGTGACCCTGCCGGTGGTCTTCCGTCCGTGGCGTGCGACGTGGATTTACGTCGAGGACGGCTGGCGCTTCGTCGATGCGTCGCGCGCGCCTGAAACGAAACCCCAAACATAATCCCGACGCCGATGAACACTCCGCGACATATGCTTAACGTGCTGCGCCTTGCGGTGGCGCTGCTCTTCGCTTCGGCCCTTATGAGCCGCTGTGCGAGCATGATGACCCCCACGGGAGGTCCCCGCGACTCGCTGCCCCCCGTCATCGTGAACATGACGCCCGACAACTTCGCGACCGGCCGGCCGACCGTCGGCCACGGGAAGATCTACATCGAGTTCGATGAGTTCGTGCAGCTCAAGGACCAGCAGAAGGAGTTCTTCACCTCGCCGGCGATGAAGAAAAAGCCGCTCATCACCCTGCGCGGCCGGGGCATCGTCGTGCAGCTGCGCGACACGCTGGCCCCGAATACGACCTATGCGCTCAATTTCGGCAGCGCCATCCGCGACAACAACGAGGGCAACCCGCTCTATTCGATGCGCTACGTCTTCTCGACGGGTCCCGAGATCGACTCGATGGTCCTTTCGGGCTATACGGCCGACAGTTACAAGGCCGACTCCGTGTCGAAGAGCTTCATCTGGTTCTTCCCGGCCGACTCGGTCGAGCAGGTCGCCGGATACGACTCCACGATCTTCAAGTACAAACCCGCGGCCATCGCCCGTGCCGAGAACAACGGCATCTTCATCGCCCAGAACCTCAAGCCGATCCCCTACCGCGTCTATGCCGTTCAGGATAAGAACGACAATCAGATGTACGAGCCGGGCAGCGACCAGGTGGGTTTCCTCGAAGGGACCTACAACCCTGCCGAGATGCCCGATTTCGGCATGTGGTACGACTCGATCCGCCGGTACGTGACCGCCGAGCCGCAGCTCTATTTCCGCATGTTCACCGACAAGGCGTTCCGCCGCCAGGTGCTTTCGCAGACCGAGCGGCCGTTGCAGCACAAGGCGATGCTCTACTTCGCCGCGGCGCGTCCGAAGATCACCCGGCTCCGTTTCGACAGCATTCCGGCCGACCGGGTGATCGTCGATCCGCAGACCGTGGGCCGAGATACGATCGCCCTGTGGTTCAACGTCCCCTCGTCGTCGCTTCCCGATACGATCAAGGGCGAGATCACCTATTTCAAACACGACACCGTCAACCAGTTGCAGGAGGTCACCGAGCCGCTGAAGCTCGCCTGGCGTCTGATCGAGACCAAGGAGCAGGAGCGCGAACGCGAGAAACTCGAACGCGAACGCCGCAAGGCCGAGGCCGCGGGCGAGGAGTGGGTGGAACCCAAGAAGGAGAACCCCTTCGCCTTCAAGATGCCCACTTCGGGCGAGATCAACCCCGAGAACCACCTGACGGTCGATTTCGACTATCCGCTCGTGAAGCTCGATTCGGCCGAACTGCTGCTGACGCGCGTGCTCGAGGATAACTCGATCGAGGATATTCCGGTGCGCATGGTGCGCGATACGGGGATGCTGCGCCGCTGGCAGGTCCGCGCCCCGTGGAAGCTGGGCGGACAGTATACGCTGACCATCCCCGAGGGCGCCATTACCGATGTTGCGGGCCTCTCCAACGACTCGATCATCAGGAAGTACACGGTTCTCGACCCCGAGAAATTCGCCACGGTGCTCATCCACGTCAGGGGCCGCGACGACGGCACGAAGTATATCGTCCAGCTGCTCGACGGCAGCAACGCGCTCAAGCAGGAGAAGCGGGACGTGACGACCGGCGACATCCGGTTCAATTACGTTCCCGCCGGCGAGATCAAGTTCCGCGTCATCGAGGACCGCAACGGCAACGGCAAGTGGGATTCGGGCAATGTGGTCGAACGTCTCCAGCCCGAGCGGGCCGAGATCTACGCCAACGACCAGGGCGAGGACACCTTCGCCACGAAGACCAACTGGGAGATCGAATTCTCGATGGACATGAACCGGATCTTCGCGCCGGTCACGATGCAGTCGCTCTCGCGCCTGCTGGACGAACGCGAGTCGCAGCGTCTGCGCCGCGAGGCGGAGAAACGGGCCAAGGAGGGTCCGAAGCGCGATCAGGACCGCAACCGGCAGCAGAACGACAATAACAGCAACTTCAACGCTGCGGGCGGGATGTTCAATAATTTCAGATAAGATGACGATGCAACGACATATCCGGACGGCGCTCTTCGCCCTTGCGGCCCTCGCCGCATGGCAGGGGGCTTCGGCGCAGCATACGCTCGGCTTCACGGTGGGCTACGGCATGGGCAACGGCCGCTTCCAGCCCCAGCAGGAGATGCGGGCGATCTGGGGACTTTACAGCGGGGGCCTTTCGTGGCGCTACTACGGCAAGCAACGCTTCGTGGGGGGCTTCGGCATTGATCTGGAGTTCCAGCAGCAGGGCTTTTCGTTTGCGACCAACGCTTCGCAGGTCGAGGAGAAGAAGGATTATCTCTACTATACGCGGCATGTCAATTCCGTCGTGCTGCCGATCGTCTGGCAGCCGCACTTCTACATGCTGCGCAACCACGTCCGCATCTACCTCGAAGCGGCCGCGACCTTCTCCTACAACATCTCGTCCACCTACGAGAACGAGCAGGCCCGGGCCAACGGCTCCGCCGGCTGGAAAGGCGACTATCCCTTCAAGCTCGCGCGCGACAACCGCTGGGGCTACGGACTGGCGGGCGGCGGCGGCATCGCTTTCCTGATCCGCCGTTTCGAGCTGAATTTCCGGGTGCGCTACTCGTTCGGTTATTCGGACATCGTCCGCAACCGCAACAAATACTACGACAACAACAGCGACGGCGCGGAAAATCCCTTCTGGGCCACTCCGCTGCGTTCGCCGCTCGACAACCTTATGATCTCCGTGGGGTTGAACTACCGCTTCAACAAACAGGGCTTCGAGGCCTGGAAACCAAGACCCAAGAAGGAGAAGAACCGCGAGGTCTTCAAATTCGGGCTGTAAAAAACACAAATTATGGAAACTACCCGTCAGCAGAAAATCGCCAAGCAGATCCAGAAGGACGTTGCCGAAATCTTCCAGAAGGAGGGCGCCCCGATCGTGCGCGGCTCGCTCGTAACGGTCACCGCCGTACGTATATCCCCCGATTTCAGCTACGCCAAAATCTACGTCAGTATCTTCCCCTTTGAGCAGAGCGGCGAGGTGATGAAGCGGCTCGAACACCAAAACTGGTTCATCCGCCGCGCCTTGGGCCAGCGGCTCCGCAACCAGCTGAAGAACGTCCCCGAAATTCAGTTCCTGCTCGACGATTCGCTCGAATACATCGAGCATATAGAGCAGGCGTTGAAAGAAGATTGACAGTTATGCGCTTCTGCCGGTTGTTCCCGCTGCCTGCGGCGGCATTTGCAAGTCCGATCCGCCCCCGAACCTCTGCCGAGGCGGGGGCTTCGGGATTTACGCTCTAATCCGTCGCCCGCCATGCTGCCGCAGCTCTTCGCCCGTCGCTACCTCTTTTCGTCCCAGTCCCGGTCGGTGGTCAACCTGATCTCGGGATTGAGCGTCGCGGCCGTGGCGATGCCCGTTGCGGCCATGATCATCCTGCTGTCGGTCTTCAACGGTTTCGAATCGCTCGTCAAGTCGATGTATTCGGCTTTCGACGCCGATCTTACCGTCTCCCCGCAGCAGGGGCAGACCTTTGCGCAGCGGGATCTCGACACCGCGGCCCTCGCACGCATCCCGGGGGTCGGCGCGCTGTCGTTCACCCTGGAGCAGAGCGCCCTGCTCGAACACGGAGGGCGTCAGGCCACCGCCACGATCCGGGGCGTCGACGACGCCTACGGGGCTGTCTTTCAGCTCGGCGATGCCGTTTCCGCCGGGGAGTGGCGCGTGCGGCTGGGCGATCTGGAACGGTTGGTCGTCGGACAGTCGATGGCGTGGATGCTGGGCATCCGCTCGCTGGCCGATGCCGACGTCACGCTCTACGCCGTGCGGCGGGGATCGTTCTCCTCGCTGCTGCCGCTCGAAAACTACACGCGCCGCACGGAACCCGTGGGCGGCGTCTATACCCTCGACCTCGAAACCGAACGCACCTACGTGCTCGCCTCGCTGCGGCTGGCGCAGGAGCTGTTCGGCTATCCGGGCCGCGCCTCGGCGCTCGTCGTGCGTCTCGCTCCCGGGGCCGATGCCGCGGCGGTCCGCAAGACCGTTGCGGAGGCTGCGGGCGACGGATTCCGCGTCCGCACGCGCGACGAACTGCGCGCTTCGTTCTACCGCATTATGACCTACGAGAAGTGGGGCATCTTCTTCATCGCCCTGCTGGTGCTCATCATCGCTTCGTTCTCGGTGGTGGGGGCATTGGCCATGCTGATCGTTGAAAAACGGGACGACATCTCCACGCTCCGCGCCCTGGGGGCCGACACGGGCCTCGTCCGCGCCGTGTTCCGCACCGAAGGGTTTCTGATATGCGGTCTGGGCGCTGTCGCCGGCATGACGCTGGGCGTTGCCGCGACTCTCGCGCAGCAATATTTCGGGCTGATCGAGATCCCGGCCGAGACCTTCCTCACGAAGAGCTATCCCGTCGAATTCCGACCGACCGATCTGGCGGTCGTCGCCGCGTCGTTCGCCGCCGTGGCCGCCCTCCTTTCGAACATCACCGTCCGCAGTATGATTAAAACCGACCGATTATGAAACGATTCCTCCGCATGGCGGCTTCCGCGGCCTTCGTGCTGCTGCTGTCCGCCTGCGCCCGCCACAAGATCATCCCCGACGACACGCTGGCGCAGATTTTCCACGATGCGTTCCTCACCAACGCCTACATCGGCAGCGAGGGCGTGAAGACCGACTCGCTGCGCATCTACGAGCCGATCTTCGCCCGCTACGGCTACACGACCGACGACGTGCACTACACCATCGGCAACTTCTCGAAGCGCAAGAGCGCCCGTCTGGGCGACGTGGTCGAGCGGGCCATCGAGATGCTCGAACGGGAGGGTAAGATCTATAACCAGGAGGTCGCCGTGCTCGACACGATCGACAACGTCGCCCGCCGCACCTTCACGCGCACGGTGCTCGCCGATTCGCTCATCCGCGTCGGGTCGCTGCGCGACACGGCCCGTTTGAGCTTTACGCTCGACGTCGAGCCGGGCGAATACAGTCTTTCGCTCAAATACCTCGTCGATTCGCTGGACCGCAACCAGCGGGGGCTGAAAGGCTCCGTGTGGCTCGAACGGCGCGACAGCTCGCGCACCAACGTCTACACCACGACCCTGCGGCGCAACCGCGAGGAGAGCTTCTCGCGCCGGTTTACGACCGACACGACGCACCGCCGCCTGCGCATCGACTTCCTGACCTTCAACGCCAGGCCCGAACGGCCTTCGGTGACGGTCACCGACCTCAAGGTGGAGTACATTCCCCCGACCCGCACGGCCGTCGAAAAACTCTACGAACAGCAGCTCGACATCCGGATTTTCGCCGATGACTTCCTCCGCGCCGCGGCCATCCCGAAGGATAGCCTCTAACCTGCTGTGGACGCCGCAGGGCCTCGTCCGGCATCCGCTCCTGACACTCGGGGCGGACGGCCGCGTGCTCTCTGCGGAGTGTTGCCCCGATCCGGACCGCCTCGCCGCCACGGAGTTCTATGCGGGGCTGCTGGTCCCGGATTTCCCGGCCGACTACCGCGCCGCGTTCGACGGCATGCGCGCCGCCGCATTGCCGCTTTCCGAACTGCTGCCGCGAATCGTGACGCCCGGCGGGGCGCTGGTCGTCATCTCGGGACTCGACTACGACTCGCTGCGGCTCACGCCGCAGTCGCAGATCCGGAAGTTGTGAGGCTGCCGTATCCGGGCCGAACGTACGCCGTCCTCCTCCCTGAAGGAGAAACGGGGCGGGTTCGGATGGGCGAACAGGGCCGGAGACCGTGGGAGCGGCGGCCGGCGGTCCGATTTTTCGATTTCCGGGGTTATATCGGTAAATGCTCCTCGACCGTGCGCCGCAGGTGCTCGCGATCGAGGTGGGTGTAGATTTCGGTCGTGAGGATGCTTTCGTGCCCCAGCATCTCCTGCACCTGACGGATCGAGGCGCCGCCTTCCAGCAGGTGCGTCGCGAACGAGTGGCGGAAGGTGTGGGGGCTGATGCGCTTTTCGATCCCGGCCCGACGGGCGGCCTGCTTGAGGATCGTGAAGACCATCACCCGCGTAAGCTGTCCCCGGCGGTTGTTCAGGAAGACGATCTCCTCACCCGTCCGGACGCTCCGCCGCTCTTCGAGGTAGCGCTGGATGCGGTCGCGGGCCGTTGAACTGACCGGCACGATCCGCTGTTTGTCGCCTTTGCCGATCACGCGGATGTACCCTTCGCCGAAAAAGAGGTCCTGCATGCGCAGCGACGTGAGTTCCGAGACCCGCAGTCCGCACGAATAGAGCACTTCGAGCATGGCGCAGTCGCGCAGCCCCTTCACGGTCGAGGTGTCCACGGCGGCGATGATGCGGTCGATCTCGGCGGTGGTCAGCACGTCGGGCAGCTGGCGGCCGAATTTGGGCGTCAGGACGAACTCCGCGGGCGACGATTCGATCTTGTCCGAGATCATCAGGAAGTTGAAGAAACTCTTGATGCCGCTCAACGCCCGGGCCTGCGAGGTCTTCTCGCGTCCCCGCTCGTAGAGCCACGCCATGTAGCGTTCGACCATCTGCGGTTCGACCTTGTGGGGCGCGACGTCCCACTGGCGCAGGATGAAGTGCGCGAACTGCATGTAGTCGCGCATGTACGATTCGACGGTGTTTTCCGAGAGCCGCTTCTCCAGTTTTATATAGCTACGGTAACGGCGGCCGGTTTCGTCCCACTTTTTTGTATTTTCTGCCATCTTTTGGTCCGCTGAATCCGGGATTATTGTAACTTTGTCCGAACGAAGGTACGAAAATTTTACATAATATGGATTATACGGTTCTCCATATCGCGGTCTCCGACGACGAACAGGCTGAAATCCTGACCGCCGAACTGGCCGATTTTCCGTTCGAGAGTTTCGAAACCGAAGGCGGTCTGCTGAAAGCCTATATTCCGGCCGTGCGGCTCTCCGGCTGCAAGACCGATGTCGACGCCCTGCTGGCGCGCCGCGGGGTCGAAGGGCGTTATGCCGTCATCCCGACCCAAAACTGGAACGCCTCCTGGGAGAGCGATTTCCCGCCGGTCGACGTCGAAGGCCGCCTGCGCATCCGCGCCCCGTTCCACGATCCGGCTCCTGCGGGGGAGATGGAAGCGGTCGTGCTGCCCCGGATGTCGTTCGGCACGGGTCATCACGCCACCACGTGGCTCATGTCGCGCGCGGTGCTCGGCCTCGGAGTTGCGGGCCGCACGGGACTCGACATGGGCAGCGGCACGGGCGTGCTGGCGATCGTCGCCGCCAAATGCGGCGTGGCGCACGTCGACGCCGTGGACATCGACGACTGGGCGGACGAAAACTGCCGTGAAAATGTCGCCGCGAACGGTGTCGCGGACCGGGTCGAACCGATGCTGGGCGACGTAGGGCGGATTGCCGGGCGACGCTACGACTTCATTCTGGCCAATATCAACCGCAACGTTCTCGTGGCTGACATGCCAGCCTATGCCGCGGCGCTGGTCCCGGGCGGCGACCTGGTGATGAGCGGATTCCTCGAAGCGGACACTGCGGCCGTCACCCAAGCCGCTGCGGAACAGGGCATGGAGACCGTCGCGGCCGAAACCCGCGAGGGCTGGATGATGATACGTGTTAAAAAGAAGAAGTAATCCCGGTCGCATGCGATGAGTTCCCGCCGAGGCGGGGATTTAGGGGTGGGTCAGACTTGTAAACGCGGCGTTCCGCCGCGGGAACAGCGGTCCGATCCGGAAAGCGTTCAGGAAAAGAGATTAATTCTGTGATTTGAAAACCTACAAGGGCCGCGGCATCGTGCTGCATACGCTCAAATACGGCGACACGTCGATGGTCGCCTACCTGCTGACCGATGTCGGAGGCCGCCGCAGCTACATGGTGCAGGGGGTCCGCAGCCGCAGCGGCCGGGGTTCGAAGCTGGCGCTGTTCCAGCCGATGTTCCCCGTCGAGTTCGAGGGGCTGGAATCCCCGCGGCAGCAGATGGACCGCTTCAAGGAGGTGCGCGCGGGGTTCGTGCTGCAAAGCCTTCCGTTCGATGTCCGGAAATCGACCATGGCGTTGTTTATGGCCGAGGTTTTGTACCGCCTCGTCCGGGAGAGCGAGCCGAACCGGCCGCTTTTCGATTTCGTGTGGGGTTCGGCCGAGGCGCTGGACGCCATGGACGAAGGGGTGCCGAATTTCCACCTCTGGTTCCTGGCCAACCTGAGCCGTCTGCTGGGTTTCCGTCCCGGCAACGACTATACGCCGGGGGCGTGGTTCGACATCCGCGAGGGACTGTACAGCGTCGTGCGGCCTGCGCACCCGGGAGTGATGACGCAGGAGTGCGCCTCGTTGCTCGACCGGATGCTCTCCTGCGACGTGCGGCGTCTGGGCGACGTGGGGCTGAACCGCGACCGGCGGTCGGAGTTCCTCAACGCCATGCTGGCCTATTTCGGCTACCACCTCGACGCCATCAGCGCCGTGCAGTCGGTGCGCATACTAAAAGAGGTGTTTTAACGTTAAATTCTAAAGATACAAGGGAAGAAGATTATGAGAAAGATGTTGCTTGCGGCCGCAGCGCTCGCCGTAGCGCTCGCCGCCTCGGCCCAGGAGCCGAAATTCGATTTCAGGCGCGACTCGACCCGTACTTCGGGCTTCACGCTTCCCGATTCGCTGGCGCACATGTCGCCGTGGAAACCCGACTACAAGACGATGGCCCCGGTCAGGACCAACCCCACGGTGTCGATGACTTCGGTGGTGGTGATCCAGAAGGAGAACCTGCCTTCGCGCATCACCGTCATCGACAACAATACGCTGCGTCTGGGTCAGCATTTCAACCTCTCGAACGGTCAGGCCTGGAACTGGAGTCCTTTCCCCGACGCATTCCTCGACGCACGTACGCTTTCGTTCCCCATGCCGCGGTAACGCCGTCGCAGGGCGTTTTGACGGAAAAAGGCCGGATTCATCCGGCTTTTTAGGTATTTACGCGTATTGATCCGCAGCGATGAAATTCCGAATTTTGCATCCGGAAAGAATCACTGCCAATGAAACCGATTATTATACTGTTGTTGTCGCTGCTCCCGTTCGGGGCATTCGCGGGGGAACCGGCTCCCGCGTCCGCAGCGGGCGAACCCACCGTCGCCGAGCTTTCGGCCCAGCTCGAAGCGCTCAAAGCCAGGACTTCGACCTGGGATAAGATTGCAGCCCGCCTGCCCCGGATCTCGGGCTACGTGCAGACCGGCTACGAGTGGTCGGAAACCTCCTCGACCTTCTTCATCAAGCGCGTGCGCCTAAACCTTGCGGGCGACATCGCCGAAAAACTCGACTACCGGGTGCAGATCGAGTTCTGCGGCCCGAAAATCGTCGACGCCTACATCCGCTACCGGCCTTTCGAACAGCTGAATTTCCAGCTGGGAGAGTACAAACTGCCCTTTTCGATCGAGAATACCGACTACGTGCCCCTCAAGTACGAGTTCATCGAATACCCGCTGTCGCTGCGCCGGCTGATGGGCTTCAACGACGTGTGCGGACTCTCGGCCACGGGCCGCGACATGGGCGCCATGCTCTACGGCGGGTTCTTCAATCGCAAAGGGTACAGTGTTCTGGGCTACAACTTCGGCGTGTTCAACGGCGAAGGGCTGAACGTCAAGGACAAGAACAAATCGAAGGACCTTGTGGCGCGGCTGACGCTGCGTCCCGTCCGGGGATTGCAGATCGCCGGTTCCTACTATTGGGGCGAGTATGGCTCCGACTACCTCAAGCGCGTCCGCTACGGTGCGGGCGCCTGCTACGACGAGGGACCGTTGGTCGTGCGCGCCGAGTGGATCTGCGGCACGACGGGGCTTCCCGCGGGCGGCGAACTCGACAGCGACGGCTGGTACGCCGTCGGCGGGTGGCGCGTGACGCCGTCGCTGATGTCCGTGGTGCGCTACGATACGTTCCTCGAAAACTCCTCGGAGAGCGCCTCGCGCCAGACCAACTACACGGCGGGCGTCGTGTGGCAGCCCGTGAAATACCTGCGCTGTCAGCTCAACTACACCTACGAAGATTATGCGTCCCGCGCCGCCGCCAACCGCAATGTGGTGTCGCTGATGCTCTCCGGAATTTTTTAATTGAATTGCCATGAAAAACTTTTTCGAAAAACTCCGCGTCGAGGACTGGGTGGTGGTCTGGGTCTCGATCCCGCTGCTGCTGCTTGCGGCGCTCATCCCCGCCGACCTGCCGAGCGTGCCCGCGACCCTCGTGGGCGAAGTGGCGTGGTATAACATCGGCCTGCTGTTCGCCATCGTGCTGGTGGTGCTCTACGTCGGCTGCCTGCTGCTGCGGCGTCCCCTCAAGGGGTTGCTGCCGTCGCTGGTCGTGGTCTTCGCCGTTTCGCTGCTGGCGCAGGTCGTGGCCAAAATCCCGGCTGTCTCCTACTACGGCTTCGAGTCGGTCTTCTTCTCGGTGCTGTTCGGCCTGGTGATCCGCAACGTGTGGCGCGTCCCCGCGTGGATGAAGCCCGCCATTCAGGGCGAGTTCTTCATCAAGATCGGCGTGGTGTGCCTCGGCGCCACGATCCTTTTCAGCGACGTGATGAAATCGGGGGTCTTCGGACTCGTGCAGGCCTGCCTCGTGGTGGCCGTCGTGTGGTTTTTCGCCTTCCGCTTCTCGCGCCGCATGAAGGTCGACGAGCGTTCGGCGATGATTCTTGCGAGCGGACTCTCGATCTGCGGCGTCTCGGCTTCGATCACCGCGGCACGCGTGGTCGGCGGCGACGACCGGAAACTTTCGTACATCGTTTCGCTGGTGCTGATCGTCGTCGTGCCGATGATCTACCTCATGCCGTGGCTGGCGAACCTGATCCTGCCGCACCTGTTCGCTCCCGAAGTGGCCGAGGAGGTCGCCGGGGCGTGGATCGGCGGCACGATCGACACCACGTCGGGCGTCGCCGCGTCGAGCATGATCGTCGGCGAGGTCGCCAACCAGCACGCCGTGATCATCAAGGCGGCGCAGAACGTGCTGATCGGCGTGGTGGCGTTCTTCATTGCACTTTACCTCTCGACCCGCGGCGAGAAGGGCGGGCAGGCTCCCTCGCTGGGCATCGTGTGGGAGAAGTTCCCCAAGTTCATCCTCGGGTTCGTCGCCGCGTCGCTCGTCTTCAGCCTCTGCCAGTCGAACGGTCTCTTTACGTTGGGCGCCAAGGGCAAACTGCTCGAACCGGGCGTGGCGAAGATGTTCTCGACGGTCTTTTTCTCGCTGGCCTTCGTCTGCATCGGTCTCGACACGCGTCTCAAGGACATCGTCTCGAAGGAGAACCGCAACGTCCTGCGGTCGTTTCTCGTGGCGCAGACATTCAATATCGTCGTGACGTTCGTGATCGCTTGCCTGCTCTTCGGCCTGCTAAAGCCGGCGCTTTAAGGACGCGCTTTCAGGGGCGGTGGCAGGGCGGCCCTTTCCCGGTCCGGCTCTGCACGGCTCCCGGTCCGGTCACGAAAAAAGGCTGACGAAACCGTCAGCCTTTTTTCGTGAATTTCCGTCCCGGCCGGAATCCCGGGCCGCTCTTTCCGCGGGTCTCTTTCCCGCGTGCGGGATGGCCTGCGCCCGGTTGCCCCATGGCCGGCTTTTCGCCGAAGAAATACGCCTTTTGCCGCCGCTTCTCGTCCTGCGAGCGGGCGACATAGACTTTCTCGTGCGTGTAGGGGTTTTCTCCCGTGTAGAACATCACCGACGAGAGGGTCATCGGCGTGGGCGTGAGGTCCTGCACCTGCTCCAGATTGAAATGCAGCTTTCCCAACACCTTTCCGGCCAGCGACTGCATGTCCCGCTCGGTGCATCCCGGGTGCGAGGAGATGAAGTAAGGGATCAGCTGATAGGGCAGATGTTCCTGACTGCAAATGCGATGGAAGTCGGCGGTCAGCCGCTCGAAGAGCGCGAACGGCGGTTTGCGCATCAGGTGCAGCACGTTGTCCTCGGTGTGTTCGGGCGCCACTTTAAGCCGTCCCGAGGTGTGATGCTTCAGCACAGTCTCCAGATAGGGCGAGCGGTCGAACAGGTCGTAGCGGATGCCGCTGCCGATAAAGGCCTTCTTGACGCCCTTGACGGCCCGGATTTTTTCATACAGGGCCAACAGCGGCCGGTGGTCGTTGTCGAGATTGGGGCACATCTTCGGGTGGAGGCACGACGCCCGGCGGCACTTGCGGCACAGCTCCCTGTCGCGGCCGCCCATGCGGTACATGTTGGCCGAGGGTGCGCCGACATCCGAGAGATAGCCCTTGAAACCGGGCGATTTCACCACATGCTCCACTTCGGCGAGGATCGACCGCTCGCTGCGCGAATTGATGAACTTGCCCTGATGCGCCGAAATGGTGCAGAACGAGCAGCCGCCGAAGCAGCCGCGGTGGATGTTGACCGAATGGCGGATCATCTCCCAGGCCGGAATGTCGCCCTTGCCCGCGTAACGCGGATGCGGGGCGCGCTCGTAGGGGAGATCGAACGAGTGGTCGAGTTCCTCGGTCGTGAGCGTCGTGTTGGCGGGCGTCACGACCACGCACCGGTCGCCGACAGCCTCCACGAGTGTCGCAGTGGGTTCCATCAGGTTGCTCTGGGTCTCGATGACGGTGAAGTTCTCGCCGAAGGCGGTCTTGTCGGCCAGACACTCCTCGTAGCTGCGGAGGCGGATCGTCGCGGCGGGGTCGAGCCGCGCGACGTAGCTTTCGTCGGAGAGGAACGCCACCTGCCGGATTTTGCGCAGCAGTTTGGCGTTATAGCCGTTGCGCATCGCCCGGGCCACCTGCTGCACGACCCGTTCGCCCATGCCGTAGATCAGCAGGTCGGCGCCCGATTCGGCCAGGATGGAGGGTTTCAGCGCGTCGCTCCAGTAGTCGTAGTGGGTCAGGCGGCGCAGCGAGGCTTCGATGCCCCCGATGACCACCGGAACGTGGGGGTAGAGGCGCTTGAGGATCTGCGAATAGACCGTCACGGCACGATCGGGGCGGAATCCCGCCTTGCCGCCGGGCGTGTAGGCGTCGTCGTGGCGCAGGCGGAGGTTGGCGGTGTAATGGTTGACCATCGAGTCCATCGAGCCGCCCGAAATGCCGAAAAACAGGCGCGGAGCGCCCAGTTTGCGGAAGTCGCGCAGGTCGTCGCGCCAGTTGGGCTGGGGAACGATCGCCACGCGGTAGCCCTCGGCTTCGAGCAGGCGTCCCACGACGGCCGCCCCGAAAGCCGGGTGGTCGATGTAGGCGTCGCCCGAGAAGAGGATCACGTCCAACTGATCCCATCCGCGTTCGCGGACCTCCTTGATGGTCGTAGGTAAAAACAAGATCGTGCGTTATTTGTTTTGTTTCGGTTGCATTTCTTGCAACCGGTGTTGTTCGCGGCTCTGCCGCGTTTGCAAGTCTGACCCCACCCCAAACCCCTCCCTCGGGAGGGGCTTGTCGCATCGCGACCGGAATGCGGCGATTAATTTTCTTTGGTTTCTTTTGCCGCTGAAGTGTAAATATTCCATTTTGTCAGCAGGGACTGGAAATCGGCCGGAAGCGGGCTTTCGAACAGCACGTTTTCGTGCGTTGCGGGGTGTTCGAAGCCCAGCAGGCGGGCGTGCAGCGCGTGGCGCGGCATCACCGCGAAGCAGTTTTCGATGAACTGCCGGTATTTGGCGAAGGTCGTGCCCTTGAGGATGCGGTCGCCGCCGTAGCGTTCGTCGTTGAACAGCGGGTGCCCGATCCACGCCATGTGGACGCGGATCTGGTGGGTGCGCCCCGTTTCGAGACGGCACTCCACGAGGGTTACGTAACCATAGCGTTTCAGCACCTTCCAGTGCGTCACGGCGTGCTTGCCGTCGGACCCGTCGGCGAAGACGAACATCTTCTGCCGATCCTTGGGACTGCGGCCGATGTTGCCCGTGATGGTCCCCTCGTCCTCGTCGAAATTGCCCCACACCAGAGCCACGTAGCGGCGCTGGATCGTGTGGTCGAAGAACTGTTTGGCCAGCCGCGCGTGGGTCTGCTCGTCCTTGGCGATCACCAGCAGCCCCGAGGTGTTCTTGTCGATGCGGTGCACCAGTCCCGCGCGGTTCTGTTCTTCGGCCGGGATTCCCTGCTTGTTGAGGTGGTGCATCAGCGCATTGACCAGCGTGCCGCTGTAATTGCCCACCCCCGGGTGCACGACCAGTCCGGCCGGTTTGTCCACGAGCAGCAGCCATTGGTCCTCGTAGGGGATGTCGAGCGGAATGTCCTCGGCGACGAGCTCCACCTCGCGCCGCGGGTAGGGCATCACGATCTGGATGCGGTCGAGCGGCTTGACCTTGTAGCTCGACTTGGCCGCCTTGCCGTTGACGAGGATGTTCCCGCTGTCGGCCGCCGCCTGAATGCGGTTGCGCGAGCAGTGCTCCATCCTCACGGTCAGGAACTTGTCCAGTCGCATGGGGGTCTGGCCCTTGTCGGCCGTCACCGCAAAGTGTTCGTAGAGGCCCGCTTCTTCTTCGTCCTCCGCATCTGCCGGAACGGCGTCCAGCTCCGGATCGTCGGTGGGGTGTCTGTCGGTCATCAGTCGAAAAATCCCTCGTTATTGTTTGCGGGCCGCTCCTCGGCGGGTTCCGCCGAAGCCTCCTCCAGGACCGTCCGGGCGAGCGAGTCGGCCCGCTGCTGCTCCTCGGCCCGGCGTTCCTCGGCGGCGACGGCCGCCTGCTTCTCGGCCTCGGCCCGGTAGCGGGCGAGTTTCTTCTCGTCGAGCGTCAGCCGCAGGTCGACCTTCGACCCCAGCGCTGCGCTGCGCTCGGCGCCCGGCGTCTGGATGTAGACGCGCGTGTCCTTCTGGTTGAGCAGGTTGACCCCTTCGTCGAAGTCCACGCGCCCGACGTTGAGGCCCAGTTCCCAGAGGCGGCCCTTGGCCTGCGCCAGCGGCAGCCCCACCAGCCGCGGCACGATCGTCGTGCCGTAGCCCTCTTCGACGCCCACGTAGAGCGTCACGCCGGAACCCATTTCGGCCTCCATGCGGGTCGTGGGGGTCACGGGTTTGCCTTCGCAGTACTCCTCCAGCACGTAGTTCGTGGCCATGTCGGCGCGGTAGACCAGCTCGGCGATCTCCAGTCCGGCGATTTCGAGCATGTTCTTGGCCTGCCGCAGCGAACGCCCGGCCACGTAGGGCACGGGGACCATCTTCTGACGGAAGGAGTTGATCGTGATGTAGACCGTGCGTCCGGGTTTCACCTCGACGCCCCCTTCGGGCAGCTGGTCGAGGACGATGCCCCCTTCGTAGGCGGGGACGAACAGCGAGTCGTTGATGTGCAGTTGCAGGTCGTGCTTGCGGGCGATGCGTTGAGCTTGGTCGAGCTGAACGCCCGAGAGGTCGGGCACGGTGCGCCGCGCGCCGTGGCGTGTGCCCAGTTGCATGAGGATGTGCGCGGCGACGGCCATCGCGAGGATGATCGCCGCGATCAGCGCGAGGTTCCACAGCAGCGGATGCCGCCGGAGCCGGGACAGGTAATTCTGGGGTTTCTCCATAGATCGCAGGTTATTTCGGGGCCTTCCGGTAAAGGTAGACGGCGATGCCGAGGTAAATGATATTGGGCAGCCACACGGCCAGCCCGGGCGGGAGGGTTCCGCTTTTGGCGAACTCCTCGAAGAAGCGGTTGAAAAGGATGTACGAGAAGCAGAGTCCCGTGCCGATGCCGATGTGCAGGCCGGTGCCGCCGCGGACCTTGCGCGAGGACAACGACACGCCGATCAGCGTCAGGATGAACGTCGAAAGCGGATAGGCGTAGCGCGCGTGCTTCTCGACCTCGATGAGGTTGATCGAGTCGGAGCCTTTGGCCCGCTGCTGGTCCAGGAAGGCGTTCAGCTCCGAGATGTTCATGGTCTGGATCAGGTCGTTGATCTCGCCCAGCTCGGTGGCTTCGAGGTTGATCAGCGTGTCGAGGTTGCGGAACTGCTCGAAGGTCTCCGTGCCCGCGGAGTCGAACTCCCGTTTGGTGTAGCGCGGGGCGGTCCAGCGTTTGGTCTCGGGGTTGAACTTGGCGTCCGAGGCTTCGAGCGAGTGGGTCATCGTGCCGCTTTCGTAGCGTTCCAGCACGAAGAACGAGGCCTGGCGGGCGCCGTCGTTGTAGCCGCGGATGTAGGCGAAGATGCCCGGCTCGATCTGGCGGTAGATGTGTCGGTCGTATTTGGTGTTCTGCTTGCGTTTGATGTATTGCTGCTCGAAGGCGACGATGTGCCGCTGCGAAATGGGGATCAGCCAGAGGTTGAGCGTCAGCGACAGCGAGGCGATGATCAGCGCCCCGAGGAAGTAGGGCCACATCAGCCGGCGGAACGACATGCCGCCCGAGAGCATGGCCACGATCTCGGTCTGGTAGGCCATCTTCGAGGTGAAGAAGATGCAGGCGATGAAGGTGAACAGTCCGCTGAACTGGTTGATGAAGAACGGGATGAAATTCAGGTAGTAGTCGAAGATCACCTCGTTGAGCGGGGCGTGCAGTTCCGTGAAGTCGTCGATCTTCTCCACGTAGTCGAAGACCACCACGATCACGATGATCATGGCGATGGCGAAGAAATAGGTCGACAGGAACTTGCCCAGTATGTAACGGTCCAGAATCTTGAACCCCGGAAAACGCATTTTCATCTCTTCGGTTGTCAATATTTTTCGAATGCGATCCATTCGGTTTGGTCCGGATCGTCGATCGCAGGTCGTGCGAATCGGTACAACTCTCCGCAGCCGTGGATGACAGCTGTATCGCCTTCGAAGCGAATGAATGACCAGTAGATGCCGTCCTCATCGAAGACGCACTGGTCGGGGCTGAATTTCGAGTCGTCGATTTTCAGCGGTTCGGCGCTCTCGGCGCGGTTGTCGGGGGCCATGTAGGCGGTGTGTTCCCGCGCGTTGGCCATCATGCGGATGTTCTGCGCGAAGAGTCCGCCGCGTTCGTTGAACCGTAGGCGGGCGGCCCGGCAATAGACGAATCCCGGCTCGATGTTGAACGTATAACTGTGCCGGTTGGTACCCGCTTCGAAACTGATGCTCCCGTTTTCGCAGCGGCATCTCGTGCCCAGACTCCACTGTTGGATGCAGGAGCCGATCTCCAGCGGCGAGGCTTTCAGCATCTCGTAGGGAGCGGAGACCGCGAAGCTTTCTATCTTTTCGAGCATCCGTTCCCGGCCCTCTACCACGATGCGCAGCCGTCCGTCGGGCTGTACGGCCCCCGGGTCGGCGTACTGCCGCGCTTCTCCGGGCCTGTGGACATACTGCATGAGCACCGAGTCGGGCGTGAATACGGTTTTGCCCAACAATACGGTGTCCGTGGCATCCATGCGTTGCAGGAGGGAGGTCGTCGTGTCGCCGTTGCTCTCGAACAGCAGCGCGAAGCGTTCCGTGCGGAGCAGTTCGCAGTCCCTGTCGGCCCAAACGCCGACCGCCGAAGGTGCCGCCGCCGGTCTGTTCCCCGAACAGGAGACGCTGGCCGCCAGGGCCCACAGCCCGAACAGGATGACTTGGATCGTTCGTTTCATAATTTTCTTTACATTAGGTTGTCCGGAAAAGTCCCTTTACAGTCTTCGTGTCAGTTTTTCGACCATTCCCTCCTTCCACGCCCTGAAGTCCCCGGCGAGGATGTGCTCGCGCGCCGCCCCCACGAGCCGCAGGTAGAAGGCGATGTTGTGCAGCGAGGCGATCTCGGCAGCGAGCATCTCGCCGCAGACGCAGAGGTGGTGCAGGTAGGCCTTCGAGTAGAGCCGGTCGACGAAGGCCGTGCCCGCGGGGTCGACGGGCGAGAAGTCGTCCTCCCACTTCTTGTTGCGGATGTTGATGACGCCCTCGGCCGTGAAGAGCTGCCCGTTGCGGCCGTTGCGCGTCGGCATCACGCAGTCGAACATGTCCACCCCGCGCTCGATGCCTTCGAGGATGTTCACCGGCGTGCCTACGCCCATCAGATAACGCGGACGGTCCTCCGGCAGTATGGCGTTGACCACTTCGATCATCTCGTACATGACCTCCGTCGGTTCGCCCACGGCCAGTCCGCCGATGGCGTAACCGTCGGCGTCGTACTGCTTTACGTTCTCCGCGGCCCGGGCGCGCAGGTCCGGGTAGGTGCATCCCTGCACGATGGGGAACAGCGCCTGGTAATGGCCGTATTTGGGACTGGTCCGGTGATACTGGTTGAAACACCGGTCGAGCCACCGCTCCGTGAGGCCGAGCGACTTGGCGGCGTATTCGCGCGGGGCGTCGCCCGGGGGGCATTCGTCGAAGGCCATCATAATGTCGGCTCCGATCGTGCGCTCGGTGTCGATGACGCTTTCGGGCGTGAAGAGGTGCTTCGAGCCGTCGATGTGCGACCGGAAATGGCATCCCTCTTCTTTCAGCTTGCGGCACGCGGCCAGCGAAAAGACCTGAAAGCCGCCGCTGTCGGTGAGCATCGGGCCTTCCCAGGTCGAGAAGCGGTGCACGCCGCCGGCGCGTTCGAGGATCTCCGTGCCGGGACGCAGGTAGAGGTGATAGGTGTTTGCCAGGATGATCTGCGCGCGGGCTTCGTCGCGCACGTCGCGGTGGAAAATGCCCTTCACCGTCGCGGCTGTGCCCACGGGCATGAAGATCGGGGTGCGGATGACGCCGTGATCCGTATGCAGTTCGCCCGCGCGGGCGTGCGACGAAGGGTCTTTATGTTGCAGGATGAATTTCATACTCATATATTCGGCAAAAATACACAAAATATTTCTATCTTTGCGCATATTTCGTCAATATGCAACTCTTCGAACAAATTCTGTCATGCTACGGCTGGGAGGGTGCGGCCCTCGCGGGGGCGACGCTCCTGATGCTCGGCGTGCAGTTGTACTACTATATTTTCGTCTACGGCCGCATTCCCGGCTACAAGAACAACCGCCGTCCGCAGACGATGGACCGCGAGCCGCCCGTGTCGGTGGTGGTACCCCTCTTTTCGGAGGACTATTCGTTCGTCGAGGAGCGTCTGCCGCTGATCCTGGCCCAGAACTATCCCGATTTCGAGGTGGTGATCGTCTACGTGGGCCACGACTCCGATTTTTACGAGGACCTCGTGCGGCTGAAACAGTCGTTTCCGCAGATCACGACCACCAAGATCCACCTCGACCCCCGTTTCCCGATTTCGCGCAAGATGGCGCTCAACGTGGGCATCAAGTCGGCCCACTACGAGTGCATGGTCTTCACCTCGACCGATGCCGTGCCGCAGACCGACCGCTGGCTGTCGCTGATGGCCAAGGGGTTCATGCGCGGCGAAATCGTCGTGGGCTACTGCGGCGTGGAGCGCGGGAAGGGCTTTTCGAACTACATGATGCGCGCCTGGCGGATGATGCACTCGGCCGACTGGATCGCCCGGGCCGTGCGGCGCCGCGCCTACCGCGGGACGCTCCACAACTACGGCTTCACCAAGAGCCTCTATTTCGGGGCCAACGGCTTCAGCCACCTCAATATGAACATCGGCGAGGACGACCTGTTCATGCAGCGGGTCATGTCGCGCGACAACGTGAGCGTGATCCTCTCGCCCCGCGCCTCGCTGCGCGAAAAAATGTGGGGCGGCATGGGCTGGTGGATGAGCCAGCTGCGTTATTTCGGCTCGGCCTTCCGCTTCTATCCCCGCGCGGTGAAGACCTTCGTCCGCTGGGAGATCGGTTCGCGGGTGCTCTTTTTCGCCACGGTGGTCTGCGCCCTTGCGGTCATGCCTCCCGAGTACAAGCTCGCCGCGCTGCTGCTCGCCGTCATCCGTTATGTCGTCGTGGCGTTCGAAGTGCGCCGCATCGCGCGGCGGCTGGGCGAGGGCGGCATTGCAGGGCGTTACTTCATCTACGACCTGCTCGGCCCGCTGTGGGCCGCGGCGCTGGGGGCGATGCTGCTCCGCCGTGACAACCGCGTATGGAGATAGCCGACTATATCGTAGCCGAAGACCGTGAGCTGGTCGACCGGGTGCTCAAGGGGGACAACGACGCCTTCGAGTACCTTTTCAACCGCTACCGCGACGCCATCCACCGGTTGTTCGTGCAGCGGCTCGGCGGTGTGAACGATGCCGACGACCTGTTGCAGGAGACCTTTATCAAAGTCTACATCAACCTCCACCGGTACAGTGCGGACTACACCTTCGGGCAGTGGGTCTACACCATTGCGCGCAACACGTTCATCGACTTCGTGCGCCGCCGCCAGGACGACCTGCCGATCGACGAGCGTTTCGCCGCCCCGGCGTCGAACGCCCCGACTCCCGAGGAGAGCGTCATCAACCTCCAGCAGCGGTCGCAGATCGAGCACTATCTCGAACGCCTCGCGCCCCGTTACCGGCAGCTGATTCTGATGCGCTTTTTCGAGGAGTACTCCTACGAGGAGATCGCGGCGAAGCTCTCGCTGCCGCTCGGGACCGTGAAAACCCAGATACACCGCGCCCGCGAACAGATGTGCCGGCTCATCGCCCAGGGCGACGAGCGATGAACGATTCACGATTCACAATTCATAATTCACAATTGGAGCTGATAATTAAATATTTCCCGGACTTGACCGGGCGTCAGAAGGAGCAGTTCGCGGCGTTGTACGACCTCTATGCCGACTGGAACGCGAAGATCAACGTCGTTTCGCGCAAGGATTTCGACCAGCTCTACCTGCGTCACGTGCTGCATTCGCTGGCCATCGCTAAGGTCTGCACGTTCGGCGACGGAGCGCGGATTCTCGACGTGGGGTGCGGCGGCGGATTCCCTTCGGTGCCGCTGGCGATCCTCTTTCCGGAGGCGCGGTTCACCGCTGCGGACTCCATCCGCAAGAAGATAACCGTGGTCGAAGGGGTTGCGGCGGGCCTCGGGCTTACGAACCTCACGCCCCGCTGCGTGCGGGTCGAGACCCTGACGGAGCGATTCGACTACGTCGTTTCGCGCGCCGTGACGGCCATGCCCGAATTTGTCGGCTGGATCTGGAACCGGCTCGAAAAGGGACAGAAAGGGTCGCTGCCCAACGGCATTCTCTACCTCAAGGGCGGCGACCTGGCCGAAGAACTGGCCCTGACCGGCAAACGATGGCATGTCTACGACATTCCGCGCTTCTTCGGCGAGGAGTTCTTCGAAACCAAGAAGGTGGTCTATACCCCGAGGTAGGGCTTGATTCGCAGCCGGTGTTCCGGATCTCTTTCGTGCGGGGCGGAAGCTGCTGCCGGCGGCCGTGACTGTGCGGACAAGCGTCGGGAGGGCCTTCGTCCCGAAGCCTTTAAGGCTGCTGCTTGTGCGGCTTCTGCCGGGCGATGATCGTGCGGAGGTTGTCCATGAAGGTCTCGGCGTCGGCCGCGCCCTGGATGCGTCCCAGCAGTTCGCCCCGGGTGTCGAACACGAGGTAGAGCGGAATGGCGCCGCTGCCGTACTTCTTCATCAGTTCGCGGCCCGTGGCCTTGTCCGTGTCGTATTTGGCCGCCACGAACCGCTGGTCCATGAACTCCCCGACGTCCTTGCGCGAAAAGACCTGCCTCTCCATCATCCGGCACGGGGGACACCAGCTGGCATAGAGGTCGATGAAGACCAGCTTGCCCTGCTTGATCGCCATTTCGCGCACGGCGTCCGTCGATTTGGTCTCGAACTTCACCTGCGCCTGCGCCGCGCCCGTTCCGAGTGCGAACGTCAGCAAAAAAAGTAGCTTTTTCATACGAATCGAGTTTTCCGGTGATGGGTGCAAAAACCGAACCGGCCGTTTGAAAAACGGCTTTTAAGGGTAGCGGCGCAGAATTGGCCCGACAGCGCGATAAGGCCCCCCCCCTAAATCCCGCCTTTTAGGCGGGTGCTCAATAACCCGCATGCGGCCTGGATGTCCTCGCCCCGCGAGGCGCGGATCGTGGTCTGAATGCCGCGGGCGGTCAGCGCGTCGCGGAAGCGGACCATCGCCTCGTCGCCGGGCGAGAAGTAGGGCGAGTCGGGAATCCGGTGGAAGCGGATCAGGTTGATGCGGCATTTGATGCCGTTCAGCAGGCGCGTCAGTTCGCGGATGTGGCGCGGGGAGTCGTTCAGCCCGCTCATCACGATGTATTCGAACGACACCCGCCGCTGGTGGGTGAAGTCGTATTCGCGCAGGATCGCGGCGACTTCGGCGATCGGCCACGCCCGTTCGACGGGCATGATCTCCATACGCTCTTCGTGGAAGGGGTTGTGGAGGCTGACGGCCAGGTGAACCTTCGTCGCGTCGAGAAAACGCCGCAATTCGGGCACGACGCCCGCCGTGGAGAGCGTGATGCGTGTCGGCGACCAGCCGAAACCCCACTCGGCGGTGATTATCTCGAGCGCCCGCAGCACCTCGTCCGTGTTGTCGAGCGGTTCGCCCATGCCCATGAACACGAGGTTCGTGAGTTTGTCGCGCTCGGGCAGCGAAACCGCTTGGTTGAGGATTTCGGCCGCCGTGAGCGACTGCTGAAGCCCCTGCCGCCCCGTGGCGCAGAAGCGGCAGCCCATGCGGCATCCGGCCTGCGACGAGACGCAGAGCGTGGCCCGCTCCCCGTCGGGGATGTAGGCCGACTCGACGTAATGCCCTTCGAGCGTGCGGAACAGGTATTTCTTCGTGCCGTCGGCCGACTCGGTGACGCGCTCCGGGGCGCTCAACGCCGGCGAGAACCGTTCGGCGAGCCGCTGGCGGTGCGCGGCGGCGATGTCGGTCATCCGCAGCGGGTCTTCCGTGTGGCGGACGTAGAGCCAGCGGGCGATCTGCCGCGCGGCGAAGCGCGGCATTCCCAGCTCGCCGCAAAGGGCTGCGAGCTGGTCGGGCGTTTTGCCGTATAACGATTCCTGATGTGTCATTCCTGCGATTCCGGGGGCTGTTTCCTGCGACAAAAGTAGGTAAAAAATGAAGATTTTTGCGTCCGTATGTTCATTTTTGAATTTTTATCCATATATTTGTGGTGCATAGCGCCCCTATGCTCGTTTTTTGCCCGAACATTAAAATTATTTGAGATAAATGGAAATTAAGAAATCACCCAAAGCGGACCTCCGGAACAAGCGGGGTCTTTTGCTCGAAATCGGTCTGGTCATTTCGCTTTGCCTCGTGATCGGGGCTTTCGCCTACACCCCGAAGGAGCGCACGATTGAAAAGATGGATTTGCAGGCTGCCATCGTCGAGGAGGAGATCGTCGAGATCACCCGCCAGGACCAGAAGCCTCCCGAGCCTCCCAAGCGTGTAGAGGTGAAGGTTATCGCCGACCTGTTGCAGGTCGTTACCAACGACACGAAGATCACCACCGAAGTGGACTTCGCCGAGTTCGACGAGAATACCGAGGTGATCCAGCAGGTCGAGGTGGCCGAAGAGACCATCGAGGACGACCAGCCGTTCCTGATCGCCGAGACCATGCCTTCGTTCCAGGGCGGAGACCTCAATACCTTCCGCAACTGGGTGCAGCAGAACGTGAAGTTCCCGCAGATCGCCCTCGAAAACGGTATCCAGGGTCGTGTGGTTCTCTCGTTCGTGATCGAGAAGGACGGCCGTCTGACCAATATCCAGGTGCTTCAGACGCCCGACCGTTCGCTCTCCGAGGAGGCCATCCGCGTACTGAACAAGTCTCCGAAGTGGAGCCCCGGCAAACAGCGTAACCAGGTGGTTCGTGTGAAGTATACCCTGCCGGTAGACTTCCGCGTACAGAACTAAAGTCCGGGACGGGAATATCCGCCCGGCCGTTCGCCGGCGGATGAAAGGGCCGTGTGTCGAACGAATCGCCGAATGGAGCCCCGGGAAACGGCGGAATCAGACGGTGCATGTCAGATACGCCCTGCCGGTCGAGTTCCGCATGCAAAATTAAGGCGTTACGGCTGAACTTTTTGAGGGTATCCTGCTTTCGGGCGGATACCCTTATTTGTAGCATCGTGTTTGCAGTACGTTGTCCGACCCGGCGGAAGCCGGAGTTGAAACCGGAAATAAAATAGAATTGTTTTGGAAGAAAATAAACTGAATCCCCAGCCTGTCGCCGCGGCCGATTGCCGCGAACGCGCCGTGCTGGTCGCCGTCGTCCGCGACAACCAGGACCCGCGCCAGACCGAGGAGTTTCTCGATGAACTGGAGTTTCTGGCCGAGACGGCCGACATCTGTTCGGTGAAACGTTTCACCCAGCGGCTGCCGCAGCCTTCGTCGCGCATCTACGTCGGTCCCGGCAAACTGGAGGAGATCGCCGCGTATTGCCGGGAGCATGAAATCGACGTGGTGATCTTCGACGACGAACTGACTCCCTCGCAGACGCGCAACATCGAAAAGGAGATGCCCTGCCGTCTGCTGGACCGCACGCGTCTGATCCTCGACATCTTCATGTCGCGTGCCCGGACGGCTTACGCCAAGACGCAGGTGCAGCTGGCCAATTACGAATACATGCTGCCCCGGCTGTCGGGTCTATGGACCCACCTCGAACGCCAGAGGGGCGGTACGGGAACCCGCGGCGGCGCCGGAGAGCGCGAAATCGAGACCGACCGCCGCATCATCCGCAACCGCATCGCCAAACTGAAGGAGGACCTCAAGAAGATCGACCGCCAGATGGCCGTGCAGCGTTCGAACCGCGGCGCAATGGTCCGCGTGGCGTTGGTCGGCTATACCAACGTGGGCAAATCGACGCTGATGAACCTGATTTCGAAAAGCGAGGTTTTCGCCGAAAACAAGCTCTTCGCCACGCTCGACACCACGGTCCGCAAGGTGGTTTTCGACAATCTGCCCTTCCTGCTTTCGGACACGGTGGGCTTTATCCGCAAACTGCCCACGGAACTGATCGAGTCGTTCAAATCGACGCTGGACGAGGTTCGCGAAGCCGATCTGCTGGTTCATGTGGTGGACATTTCGCACCCGCAGTTCGAGGAGCAGATCGCCGTGGTGAAGCAGACCCTGCAGGAGATCGGCGCGGGCGACAAACCCGTCTATCTGGTTTTCAACAAGGTCGACGCCTATACTTATATCGAGAAGGAGGAGGACGACCTGACGCCCGCCACGCGCGAGAACCTCTCGCTGGAGGAGCTTAAAAAGAGCTGGATCGCACGGGCCAACACGCCCTGCATCTTCCTCTCGGCGCTGGCGAAGACCAATCTGGAAAAATTCCGCTCGGATCTGTACGGCATGGTGCGCGAGATTCACGCCGGGCGTTATCCGTTCAACAATTTCCTCTACTGACAACCAACCAAACCCACTCAACCATGACGTTGCATATCCTCTCCCAGCAGAACACCGTTCTCAACAAATTCATCGCAGAAATCCGCGACAAGCGGATTCAGCGGGATTCGATGCGTTTCCGCCGCAACATGGAGCGCATCGGCGAGATCACGGCTTACGAAATATCGAAAGCGTTCAGCTACAAACCGTGCGTTGTCGAGACGCCGCTGGGTGAAGCCACCGTCGAGATGATCGACGAGCAGATCGTGGTGGCGACGATTCTCCGTGCGGGACTTCCCTATCATCAGGGGTTTCTCAACTACTTCGACGACGCCCAGAACGCCTTCGTCTCGGCCTATCGCAAGAGCACCAAGGACGGCAAGTTCACCGTGAAGGTCGAGTACATCTCGTGCGGAAGCCTCGAAGGCAAGACATTGCTGCTGGTCGATCCGATGCTGGCCACCGGATCGTCGCTCGTGCTGACCTACAACGCCTTGTGCGAGAAGGGCGGTACGCCGGCCCATACCCACGTCGCCGCGGTCGTCGCCAGTGAGCAGGGGCTTGACTATGCCATGAAGAACATGCCGCGGCAGACCACCACGATCTGGACGGCCGTCGTCGACGAGGAGCTGACTTCGCGCTCCTACATCGTTCCCGGCATCGGAGATGCGGGAGACCTGGCCTACGGCGAAAAAATATAGTTTTTCGGTTTTATGCGGCTATTTCCGCACATCCCTTGCGCGTGACGATTGGGGCGTACTTCGGCACTGCCCATCCGTCCCGTGCGGCGCGATGCCCGAAACCACCCTGTCTGAAATCAAAAAATAGGAATAAGTAATGCGCCGAAAACTCGCTTTCCTCGTTGCCGTGTTCTGTGCGACCGTCCTCGCGATGGCCGTGCAGAAACCCGTCTTTATGGCGTGGTATGCCGCAGAGGCGGCCGGGGCGGGTTTCGGGGGCTGGATGGAGGTGCTGTGGCACGGGCTGACGCTCGACATGACCGTCGCGGGTTATGTCACCGCGCTGCCTCTCCTGGCCGTGCTTCTCTCGCTGTGGGTGCGTATCCCGGAACGGGTGTGGCGGGGCGTGCTGACAGCCTATTTTGCGCTGATCGCCGTGGTGACGGCCGTGATCTTCGCCGTCGACGTCGCGCTGTACGAGCATTGGGGGTTCCGCATTGATGCGACGGTGCTGATCTACCTCTCCGATCCCGAGGAGGCGATGGCGAGCGTCGATTTCTGGCTCGGCGTGCGGCAGACGCTGCTGGCCGCCGCGTATGCCGCGCCGATGCTCTGGGCCTACTGTCGCATCCTGCGCATTTTCGACGGACGTCCCGTCGGCTGGCGGCTGGCCCTGCCCGGAAGTCTCGTCGTCGTCGTGCTCGCGGGGTTCGACTTCCTGGCGATCCGCGGCGGGCTGGGGGCCTCGGTGGCCAATGTTTCGAAGGTCTATTTCAGCCCCGTGCCGTTTCTGAACCATGCGGCCACGAACCCCGTTTTCTCGTTCCTGTCCAGTCTCGGCGATCGTGCCGACTATGCCGGCGAATACCCCTTCTTCGACGAAGAGACGCGGGCCGCGAAGTTCGACGCCCTGCGGGGCAACGGTCCGGCAGCGGGTCCCACCGAGCGGGTGCTCGACACGCTGCGGCCCAATGTGGTGATCGTCATTCTGGAGAGCTTCGCCCGGACGGTGATGGACGCCGAGGTCGACGGAGAACCCGTCATGCCCAACATGCAGCGGCTGAAACGCGAGGGCGTCTGGTTCGAGAATTTCTTCGCCAATTCGTTCCGCACCGACCGCGGCGAGGTGGCGATTTTGAGCGGATTCCCGGCGCAGACGCGCATGTCGATTATGAAACTCCCGGCCAAGAGCCGCAACCTGCCCTCGGTGGCGCGTTCGCTCGCGGGAGAGGGGTATAAGACGAGTTTCGCCTACGGCGGCGACCTCAATTTCACCAACCAGGCCTCCTACATGTACGCCACGGGATGGCAGGAGCTGATCTGGCAGAAGGACCTGCGCTTCGACGCCCCGGCTTCGGACTGGGGCTACGACGATCGGCTGATGTGCGACTGGTTCGCCGACCGCGTGATCGCGTTGAGCGAATCCCGCGAGCCGTTTCTCGCGGGACTGCTGACGTTGAGCAGCCATACGCCCTTCGACGTCCCCTATGCGAAGTTCGATGACCGGGTGCTGAACGCAATGGCCTTTTCGGACGACTGCGTGGGGAAGATGATCGACCGTCTGAAGGCTTCGCCCGCGTGGGAAAACCTGCTCGTCGTGCTGGTCGCCGACCACGGCTATCCCTACCCGCGGACGCTGGCCTACAACGAACCGCTGCGCCACCGCATTCCGATGATCTGGACGGGCGGGGCCGTCGCCCGGCCGCGTGTGGTGGAGGACTACGCCTCGCAGATCGACATTGCCGCGACGCTGCTCGCCCAACTGGGCGTTCCGCACGACGATTTCGATTACAGCAAGGACATTTTCGCACCGACCCCCCCCCGTAAGTTCGCCTACTACGCCTTCAACGACGGTTTCGGCGTGGTCGACGCCTCGGGCGAGGCGGTGTGGGACGCGACGGGCGGCCGTGCCGTGACGGAGACGAATCCCGAACTGCTCGACGTGGGGCGCACGATGTTGCAGACGACCTACGTGGATATCGGACGCCGCTGAAAATACCCTTTTTTAGGTATTGCGGCACGGCGCTTGTCCGCATATCTTTGTGGCGTCGAAATGAATACCTGATGGCAGGTATAAGTCCCCCTTGGCAAAGGGGAATTGGGGAGGATTGTCAATATGGAACCGGCGCGGTAGGCGCTGTAACGGGAATCCGGTGCATTCCATGTTTGAAATCCGGGCGAAAAAAATTCAATCCGATGCACCGGATTCACGTTGTCTATGTATAAAAATGGTGGATATGCGGGCGACGACCGGATGTGTGATCTGGTCTGCGACCGCTATGCCGTGTTGCAGGTGATGAGCCGTTTCGGCATTGCGCTGGGATTCGGCGACAAGACCATCGCCGAGGTGTGCGCCGAGAGCAGGGTGGACGCCGCGACGTTCCTCGCCGTGGTGAACATGCTGATGAACTTCGGCAACGGCGCGGAGCTGGCCGGCGAGGTCTCGGTCCGTTCGCTGACCGACTATCTGCACAACTCCCACGGCTATTTCCTGGACTTCCGGCTTCCGGCCATCCGGCGGAAACTGATCGAGGCGGTCGACTGCGCCCTAAGCGACGTTTCGTTCGCCATCATGCGCTTTTTCGACGAGTATGCCGCCGAAGTGCAGCGCCACATGTCCTACGAGGAGCAGACCGTTTTTCCGTATGTCGAGTCGCTGCTCTCGGGCGAGAAGAACACGGCCTATTCGATCGACATCTTCCGCCGCCAGCACGACCAGATTGATATCAAGCTGCGCGAGCTGAAGAATATCATCATCAAATACTACCCTTCGGGCAGCTCGAACGAACTCAACGGCGTGCTGTTCGACATCTTCAACTGCGAGCACGAACTCGCCTCGCACAACGCCGTGGAGGACGAACTCTTCATCCCGGCCGTCGAGCGGCTGGCGGCGGCGGGTCCCCGCACGGTGAAACCCGAGCCGTTGAGCGCCCGTGAAAAGGAGATCATCGTCTGCGTGGTGAAGGGCATGACCAACAAGCAGATCGCCGATGCGCTCTGCATCTCGGCCCATACCGTGATCACCCACCGCCGCAACATCGCCGCGAAGCTGCAAATTCACTCCGCGGCGGGACTTACGATCTACGCCATCGTCAACAAACTGGTCGAACTCTCCGAAATCAAGGACACCATAACCGATCCGCAGCCATGACGCACGAACACCATCACCACGAGCACACGGTCACGTCGCTCAACAAGGCCTTCATTCTGGGCATTGCGCTCAACGTGGCTTTCGTCGTCGTCGAATTCGCCGTCGGCCTCTCCTACGGCTCGATGGGCCTGCTGTCCGATGCCGGGCACAACCTTTCCGACGTCGCCAGCCTGCTGCTGGCCATGCTGGCCTTCCGGCTGGCGCAGGCGCAGGCTACGCCCCGCTACACCTACGGCTACAAGAAAAGCACGGTGCTGATTTCACTGTTGAACTCGGTGATCCTGCTGATCGCCGTGGGGGTTATCGTCGCCGAGAGCATCGGCCGCATGCTGCATCCCGCGCCGGTCGAAGGCGGCGCCATCGCCTGGACGGCGGGCGTCGGGGTGGCGATCAACGGCTTCACGGCGTGGCTGTTTCTGAAGGACAAGGACCGTGATCTGAATGTCAAGGGCGCATATCTGCACATGGCCGCCGATGCGCTGGTGTCGGTCGGGGTGCTCGTTTCGGGACTCGTGATCTCGTGGACGGGCTGGACGATCGTCGACCCTGTCGTGGGACTGGTCGTCGCCGCGGTGATCGTGGCGTCGGTCTGGTCGCTGACGCGCGACAGCCTGCGTCTGTCGCTCGACGGCGTTCCCGGGGAGATCGACGTGGCCGCGATCGGGCGGAAGATGACGGACGTTCCGGGCGTGAAGGCCGTCCACCACATCCATGTCTGGGCTATCAGTACGACGGAAAACGCCCTGACGGCCCATGTCGTGCTCGAAAGCCTGTCCCGTATGGAGGAGGTGAAACACGATCTGAAAGACCTCCTGAACCATGCCGGAATCTCCCATGCGACGCTCGAATTCGAGTCCGCGGCCGAGCGGTGCGACGACCTGCACGATTGATCTGTCCGTCCGGGCCGAATCGTTCTGTTTAAAGGCGGAATCCCGACCCTGATCGTCAGGGTCGGGATTGTTTTTCTCCGAAAAGGATATGATCTTTATTGCCGGAAGGAAAATGGGTTCAAAAGCAAATGGTGACGCGACTCTTCGGAAGGAGGGGGCCGGTCGGCCGGCCGTTTTTGCGCTACGGCACGGGGTCGTAGCCGCTGCCGCCCCACGGATGGCACTTCGACAGCCGCCGCAGGGCGAGCCACAGTCCTTTCAGGGGGCCGTATTTGCGCAACGCCTCGAGCGCATACTGCGAGCAGGTGGGGGTGAACCGGCACGACGGGGGCGTGAAGGGCGAGATGCAGAGCTGGTAGAACTTCACCAGTCCGATCAGCGGCAGGGCGCAGGCCTGTTTAAAGATGCTCCACGACCGATTCCAGAATCCTGCGGACTGCATTTGCGACGGTTTTATAAGGCAGCGTCTCCTTCGACGAGTAGATCAGCGCCAGGTCCAGGTTGACCGGCCGGCCGTCGTGCAGAATCTGCTTTTGCAGGCGGTAGGCCTCCTTCGTGCGCCGCCGCACGAGGTTGCGTTTGTTGGCCCGTTTGTGGAACTTTTTGGGGACGGAAAAGAGCACCTCGACCGATTGCTCGGTGTCAGGCTCCGCGAACCACACGTAGCGGAACGGGAAGATGAAGCCGCTTTCGCCGCTCTCGAACAGACGGCGCACGGCCCCGAGCGAACGGAGCCTTTCGGTGCGGGGTAGCGAGTGTGCGGACATGGCGGCAGGGGGCTTGCGGCCCTTATTTGCGGGATTCCGTGGTCGGACGGCGCGTGCGGCCCTTCTTGGCCAGCTTGTGCTGCTGGCTGCGGATGAACTCTTCCTTGCGGGCGTCGGTAACCAGTTCCACCGGCTCGATCTCCTCGCCTTTCTGCACCTTTTGCAGATAGATGTCGATGGCCTTGACCATCGAGGGGGCTTCGGGCGTCGGGGCGTTGGCCAGCACGGTGATTCCGGCCCCGAGGGCGGCGCGCAGCGTGCCTTCGCCGAATACCGCCACGGCGGGCAGGCCGTCGGTTCCGAACTTCTCGATGAGGGTTTTCACGTCCGAGGGCGAATAGAGCGCCAGCAGGTCGTAGTCGGCCATTTTAACGTCGTCCAGATCCCCGGCGACCGTGCGGGCCAGGATGACGGGATCGAACGAGAGTTTGAGCTTGGCGAGCGTTTCCGGCAGTTCGGGTTTGTGGGGTTCGCTCAACGCCAGCAGGAATTTCTCCTCCTTGTGTTTGATGATCAGTTCGATGAGCGACGTGAACGAGCCGTCGGCAAACGAGATCTTGCGTTTGCGGTAGACGATGTATTTCTGCAGGTAGAGCGCTACGGCCTCCGTCTGGCAGATGTATTTCATGGTTTCGGGCACGGTGATGCGCGCCTCTTCGCAGATATGGAAAAAACTGTCGACTGTCGTACGCGATGTGAATATGACGGCCGTGTGCGTGAGTATTTCGACCCTTTGGGCGCGGAACTCCTTCAGGGAGACGCCTTCTACGCGGATGAAGGGCCGGTAGGCGATTTCCACGTGGTGTTTCTGGGACAATTCGTAGAACGGGGACTTTTCGATGACAGCGGGCCTCGGCTGCGAAACTAATACACTCTTTACTTTCAATGTTGCGAATTGATTTAGGTTTGTCTTTGCCGTTTCATCTTACTGCAAGCAGCCATAATAGGCTGACAGGGAAGACTTCCACGGTGCAAAGGTACAAAAACCAATGCAAAATCGAAACTTTTTTGGAAAGAAACAGGTTTAATGTCTCCTTGAGGTATAAGGCGGCCGCTGCGGCCAATTCGACGGCGATGATGCAGAACCAGACGCCGCCCGTGCCCTGCGGGCAGAGTGCGAAGAGCAGCAGCGGGGGTGAAATGAGGATCATCCCGAGGGCGAAACAGGTGCGTTTGAGCAGCATGAGCTGTGCGATGAAGGGCTGCGAGAGGGTCAGCGCTCCGGCCAGCCGCACGGCGATTGTCTGATAGGCGGCTATGCCCAGCGAGGCGAGCGAAACCAGCAGGCTGAAAATCAAGGCTGCGCCCTGCGGAATGGACGCTGCCAGCCGGCCGGGCATCAGCGTGTCGCCGTATTTGACCGCCGCGACGCCCAGAAAGAGCAGGCCGATGGCGGTGGCGATGTTCAGGAAACGCGAGTAGCCGCTTCCGCCCGGGTCCTCGGAGAAGCGTTTGCCCGTGGCCGCGTCGCGCGAGATGCGGCCCAGCAGCGTGCGCACGTCGCCCAGGTTGCGGTAGAGCAGCATGGCGTAGGTGGCGGCGAGCAGCAGCACGAAACTCTGGAAAAGGGCGTTTTCCGCGAGCGGCGGAGGCGGTGCGAGCGGAATGCGCGCGGGTTCCGCGAGGGTCGACTGCGCTCCGAAAATTGCGGCGGAGGTCGTGTCGCGCCATTCGGAAGGGGCTGCACCGGTCGCTGCAACGGAGAACGGCGCGGAACCGCCGTCCGCAAAGGCCGTTTCCGCAAAGGCCGGGTTTGCAAAGTTCGTTCCCGCAAAGTCCGTTTCCGCCCGGAGCGTATCCGGCCCGGGGACATATCCCGTCCAGGCCGGTGCGTCCGGAGTCCCGGACACCGAATCCGCCGCAGGCACTGCGGGTTGCGTATGTGCCGGCGAGGAGTTCATCAGGCGAAGTGGCGTTTGAGTGTGATGCGAATGGTGGTTCCCTTGCCGATTTCGGAGTCGATGACGGCGATCTTACCCTGGTGGTACTCCTCGACGATGCGGCGCGAGAGCGACAGCCCGAGGCCCCAGCCGCGGGTCTTGGTCGTGAATCCCGGTTCGAAGATGCGTTTCCAGTTGCTCTTGGGAATGCCCTTGCCTGTGTCCTTCACGTCGATCATAACGCTCCTGTCGTCCGACGAAATCCGCACGTCGATGGCTCCGTGGCCTTGCAGGGCGTCGAGCGAGTTTTTCATCAGGTTCTCCACGACCCATTCGAACAGTGCGGCGTTGATGTTGGCCTGCACGGGGGCGATGGCCAGTCCGTTGTAGTCGAGCGTCACGTTGCGGGGAATGCGCTTGCGGAAATACATGACCGATTCGCCCACCACTTCGTTGATGTTCGCCGGGGTGAGGGGCGTCTCGGAGCCGATTTTCGAAAAACGGTCCACGATCTTCATCAGGTGCGTGAGGTCCTTGTTCATCTCCTCGACGGCCGTCTGGTCCACATCCTGCGAACGCAGGTATTCGATCCATCCCAGCAGCGACGAGGTCGGGGTTCCCAGCTGGTGGGCGGTCTCCTTGGCCAGTCCGATCCAGACGCGGTTCTGCTCGTCGTGCTTCGACGAGCGGAAGGCGATGAATCCCAGCGCAATGAAGGCTGTGATGACGAGGAGCTGCACGTAGGGGAAGTAGTAGAGCGACTTGAGCAGCGCCGACTTGCCGTAGAAGATGATGTGGTAATGCTGCGACGACCAGACGAACTTCACCGGGATCGGCGGGTTGTCGACCGAAAATTTGTCGATCTGTTTCCGGAGCCGTCCGGGATGGTTGATGATCTTCTCGGGGATGAGGTGCGAGTTGATGACTTCGAGGTTCTCGTTGGTGATGATGAACGGGATGTTGTTGCCGTTGGACATGATGTCGGCCACGAACGGGTCCTGGATCGAGCCGCCCAGCACGTCGCGCGTCACGCGCTCCATGGCGTGGGCCCACAGCGCTACGTCGTGCTGCTCCTTCTCCTTGAGCCGCCGGGCCATGTCGTTGGTGTAGAGCAGCGACAGGGCGCCGAGCGTCACCCCGACGACGATCACCACCACCCGGTTGCGGAACGAGAAGAATTCAGTCCTGATTTTCATGTCTTTACTTGCGCTTGGTGTCCTGCTCGCGGGTGATTCGGGCGTACTCTGCGGGATCGCCGAGCACCTCGACGGCCTTTTTCACCTCCTTGTCGCCCGACAGCGAGTGCTCGATCACGCCGGCCTGGTAGCCGTGGCGCATGACGATGTCGTTGTTGATCGTCTCGACGACCTGCGTGCGGTAGGTTTCGAGGTTGGTTTGCGTGTCGTCCTTCAACTCGGCCTCCACCTGCTCGAACTTGTTCTTCAAGTCGGCGAAACGGTCGTCCTCGGCGGCTTTTTTCAGCGCCTTGAGCGCCCGGCGGGTGTCCGATTCGTAGGGGACCTTCTTGTCTTGCATGAACTCCGCGAAGTCGGCGTAGTCCTTGTCCGTGATCGAGAAGGTGCGGATGTCGATCTGCCGGCCGGGGTTGCGGCGCGTGTATTCGTCGCCGAAATCCTCGATGAATCCCAGCGCGTAGAGCGTCAGGGCGAAGCGTGAAATGTACTCCGGGTCGGTCGCGATGTCGGGCATCACGCCGCCGCCGTCGTAGACCTTGCGGCCCGCGCGGGTCGTGAACTCCGAGATCAGCGAGTCGGGCACCGCGCGCACCGAACCTTCCTGCGAATGGGAGTAGTCGATGGCCTGGATGCAGCGGCCCGAGGGGATGTAGTATTTGGCCGTGGTGAGTTTGAGCATGGCATTGTAGCCCAGCGGTCGAGGCGACTGCACGAGTCCCTTGCCGAAACTGCGCTGGCCGATCAGCACCGCGCGGTCGAGGTCCTGCAACGCCCCGGCGACGATCTCCGCCGCCGACGCCGAATTGCCGTTGATCAGCACCGTCAGCGGCAGGTCTGCAAGGATCGGCTCCGTGTCGGTGCGGAAGACCTGCTTCGAATCTTCCGAACGCCCCTTGGTGCTGACCACCTCGGTCCCTTTGGGGACGAACATTCCCAGGATTTTGACCGCCTCCTGCATGATGCCGCCGCCGTTGGAGCGGTAGTCGAGCACAAGCCCTTTCAGCGGCCTTTCGGTGCGCAGCCGTTCGATGGCCGCGCGCATCTCCTCGTAGCATCCTTCGGTGAAGTCGCTGTGGCGGATGTAGCCGATGCTGTCGGCGACCCATCCGGCGTAGGGCACGCCCGGGATCGCGATCCGTTCGCGGCGGATCGCCGCCGTCTGCTGCGTGCCGTCGAGGTGCTCGACGGTCACTTTGACCTTGCTGCCCGGCTCGCCCTTGAGACGCGAGGAGACCTGCTCGGTCGTGAAGCCTTTGGCGTCCTTGCCGTCGATCGAGAGGATCTTGTCGCCGATCTTCAGCCCGGCCTTGTCGGCGGGCGATCCCTGGTAGGGCTGCGCGATGCGGACGTAGTCGTCCTTCTGGCGGATGAGCGCCCCGATGCCGTCGTACTTGCCCGTGGTGAGCAGTTCGAAATCCTGCATCCCCTCCTCGGGGATATACTCCGTGTAGGGGTCCAGGTCGCTGACCATGCCGGCGGCGGCCCCCTCCATCAGGCGGTCGGGGTCCACGGGGTCGACGTAGTTGAGCGACAGTTCGCGCATCATGTTGACGGCGATCTCCATGTTGCGGCCCAGCCCGAAGTCGTTGCGGGCGGCGAATGTCAGAAGTCCCGCGGCGCCGACAGCGGCCGCCGCAGTGAGCAGGTAACGGTATTTTCTAATCATTGCGTGTCATGTGTATATACGAATCGAGCCGGTACTGCACCCGGGCGACGCCGCGGCGGATGCCGTCGAGCACGATCCATTGTCCGTACTGTGAAACCTTTATCTCGTCTTCGCCCAGCAGCATCAGCTTCTGGCCGAAATTGTCGGCGCGGAAGGTCATCACCCCGTCCTCGTCCGAACGCAGCGAAAAGCCTGCCGAACGGAACGCGTTCAGGATCTGTTCCCGGTTCTCCTCGATGTCGCCCTCCACCCGGCGCACCACGAACCCGAATCTGGGGTAGACTGCCGCCAGCGCCACGATCGCCGCAAAGAGCATCAGGTAGCGGTCGGTGTGCAGCATGACGTAGAGCGTGTCGTCGAGCGACAGCGCCGAGGTCCCGGTCATCAGCATCAGCCCCATCAGGGCTATACAGAGAACGCACAGGGCGAAGAAATATTTTAACGAGCGGACGATATACTTTTTCATGGCGGGCGATAATTATGAATTTTGGATTCTGAATTCTGAATTGAGGTTGCCGATTGCGTCGGCAACATCCTGCATCAGCCATTTGGGCGTCGACGTGGCGCCGCAGATGCCCACCGTCGCGGCCCCTTCGAACCATGCGGGGTCGATTTCCGAAGCCTCCTCGACGACGTGCGTGCGCGGGTTGGCCCGGCGGCACACCTCGGAGAGGACCTTGCCGTTCGACGACTTGCGCCCGCAGACGAACACCACGGCGTCGAACCGTCCGGAAAAATCCGTGAGGTGCTGTTCGCGGTTCGATACCTGCCGGCAGATCGTGTCGTCGATGTACACCTGCCCCGCATCGGCGGCCCGGCGGCGCATTTCGGCGCCCAGCCGTTCGAACAGCCCGATGCTCTGCGTGGTCTGCGAAAGGAAATAGACCTGACGCGAGAAGTCGATCAGCTCCAGGTCCTCCTCCCGTTCGATCACGATCGTCGGGTCCGCGACCTGCCCCGTGAGGCCCACCACTTCGGCGTGGCCCCGTTTGCCGAGGATCACCACCTGCCCGCCTGTGGGGCGCATCCGTTCGTGGGCCTCCTTCACGCGGCGTTGCAGCCGTGCGACCACCGGGCAGGTGGCGTCGATGATCCCGATGTTCATTTCCCGGGCGGCGGCGTAGGTCGTAGGAGGTTCTCCGTGGGCGCGGATGAAGAGGCGGCAGCCCGCCAGGTGCGGCATGTCGGCGTGGGTCACGGTCCGCAGCCCCAGCTGTTCGAGGCGCTGGACCTCGATGCGGTTGTGGACGATGTCGCCCAGCGAGTAGACCGTGCCGCCCTCCCCGAGGGCGCGTTCGGCCTCCGTGATTGCGCGGACAACGCCGAAGCAGAAGCCCGATTTATCGTCGATCTCGATGTACATAAATGTAATTCATAATTCAGAATTCAAAATTCATAATTGAATTGAAATGCAAATCTTCTCTATTTTTCCGGACAAACAGTAGATCGTGAGGATTTTCGTGCCGGCTGACTTCCGATTATGAATTATGAATTATGAATTTTGAATTTTGAATTGTTCCATAAACCACGCCATCTGTTCGTCGACACTCATGTGGCTGTTGTCGAGCACGATGGCGTCGTCGGCCTGGCGCAGCGGCGATACGGCGCGGCTCATGTCGGCCTTGTCGCGCTCGCGGATGTTGCGTTCGACCTCCTCCATCGTCACCGACATGCCCTTGCCCGTCAGCTCCTTGTAGCGGCGGCAGGCGCGCACGGCGGTGTCGGCCGTCATAAACAGTTTCAGCTCGGCGTCGGGGAACACCACTGTGCCGATGTCCCGGCCGTCCATCACCACGCCCCGGCGGCGGCCCATCTCCTGCTGCATGGCCACCAGTTTGCGGCGCACCTCGGGGATGGCGCTCACGCGGCTCACGCAGTTCGAGACCTCGATGGTGCGGATTTTGCCCTCGACCAGATCGCCGTTGACGTAGATGTCGCTGGCCCCGCGCTCGGGGTTGAAGCGGAAGGTGATCGAAATGCGGTCCAGCAGCTTCACGACGGCCTCTTCGTCGACGATGCCCGAACGGATGGCCCCGTGTTCGAGGGCGTAGAGCGTCACGGCGCGGTACATGGCGCCCGTGTCGATGAAGATATAGCCCAGGCGGGCCGCGATGGCTTTGGCGAAGGTGCTTTTTCCGCACGACGAAAAGCCGTCGACGGCAATGATGATCCTGTGTTTAGTGTCCGACATTGGGGAATATATCAAAGAAGGTCGATAATATGGTGTAAATGCCTAATATGCCGATGATGAGTCCCGCGACGTGGTTGATCGTGAGCATGTGCCGCGGACGGAAGCGGCGGCGGAAGAGGTTGATGACGAAGGCCAGCAGGGTCCACCACGCCACCGCGCCGCCGAAGAACCCGGCGATGACGAACAGTGAGCGCATGAAGCCCCCGAAGGTGTGGTCGGCCATGTCGCCGCCCGAAATCTTGAACACCGCGAAGAAGGCCAGGATGTAGGGGATGACCATGATGAAATTGGCGATCGTAAGCCCGAAGATCGAGGCGAAATCCTGCCACAGCGAGGTTTTGCCCGCGCGGTTGCGGCGGATTTGCGGCACGGGATTCTGTGCGAAGATGAAAACGCCGACGATCACCACGAAGATGCCGCCGATCACCCGCAGCAGCGTGTTGTACTGTTCGATCTGGGTCTGGAGCATCGAGTAGAAGAACAGTGCGGCCATGGCCATGAACGTATCGGCGCAGGCGACGCCGATGCCTGAAACGATGCCCGAGCGGCGGCTTTTCGACAGCGTGCGCTGGATGCAGAGCACTGCCACGGGACCTACCGTGATCGAAGCGGCGACGCCTACGCAGATGCCGCGGAACAGGGTTTCGACGATTTCAAATGCCATTTTTTCGGTTTGCTGCGCGTCAGCGACGCACCTGTTACTTACTATCGCCCCTGCGCGGAAGACGGCCCGGAAAAAGGCGTTGTCTTCGGCTCTGCGGCGGCTTTCCGTATTTGCGAAGCAAAGATACAAAAAAGCTCCGACATCCGCCTATGAAAAGGCAAAAAAAGGGTGCGGCGGGTTGTCCCGCGGGTCGGATATGTTGATAAAATATCGAAAACTTTGGCCCCGGGCTTGCATATCGTTCGTTGAAAATGAATAAATTTGCAGAAACAGTACTCCACAATGGCAGAGATGAAACAATTCGGCATCGACCTCGAACTGGACGACGCCGTGGCCCAGGGCCACTATTCGAACCTGGCGATCATATCGCACTCCACTTCGGAGTTCATCATCGACTTCGCGACGGTCCTGCCCGGTGTGCAGAAGGCGCGCGTCAAGAGCCGCATCATTCTTACGCCCGAGCATGCCAAACGGTTGCTGCGTTCGTTGCAGGAGAACATCGTGCGCTACGAAAGCAACGTGGGCAAGATCGAGATTCCCTCGCCCCAGCCCACGCCCGACGCGGGTCCCAAGATGGGTCAGGCCTGAAAACCGGCGGCGCTGCACGGCAGCGCCTTTTTTTGCGCCCGGCGCGTCGTGTCACGTTTTTGTCACGGCCGAAAATTTTGCGGCGTGGAAAAAAACGTTACTTTTGTGGCAAAAGTCCAGATTCCGCCATGCCCACACCCTCGCCGTCAGACCAGCGGTTGTTCGAAGGCATCCGATTCGGCAACGAGGCCGATTTCGAATGCTTCTTCCGGCGTTACTATCCCCGATTGGTGAACTATGCCGCCCGGTTCGTCGCCGGGCATGAGACGGCGCGCGATCTGGTGCAGGACAGTTTTGCACGCCTGTGGGAGCGGCGGTGTGAACTGCGCGAGCTGGATCTGGCCTCGCTGCTGTTCACGATGGTGCGCAATGCCTGTCTCAATTATCTGAAACACAACGGTGTCGTGGCGCGTCACGAACTGGAGTACACGGCCCGCATGCGGGGTGAGGAGCGGATTTACAGCTACGATTTTTTGAGCGACGCCGAGCAGCCCTGCCTTTACGAGGAGTTGCAGCGCGAGGTGCAGAAGGCTGTCGACGCGCTGCCCGACCGCTGCCGCGAGGTTTTCCGGATGAGCCGCTTCGAAGGGCTGAAAAACCGCGAAATCGCCGCGCGGCTGGGCATCTCCGAGACGGCCGTCGAGAAACACCTGGCCCGTGCCGTCGGCCGGCTGGGCGAGCATTTGCGGCGAAGCTGTTCGTTCGAACTTTCGGTGGCCGTGCTTTCGTGCCTGCTGGCGAATTACCTGTAAAATCGGATAGACGATCATTGACCCGGCAGCGGAGATTTCTCTCTCCGCTGTTGTCGTTTTTTTCTTTTTGCGACTTTTTTTGATTTTTTTGTGATCGGGAGGGTTGGGGAAAGGCAAATTCGGTTGTTTTAAAATATGTAACGGAAATGGAAGAGATGAAATTCGATCAGGAAGAGATGCGGCGTCTGGCCGGACGCTATTTTGCGGGAGAGATCGCTGCCGAGGAGGAGCGCGAGTTGTTCCGCTTCGTCACCTCCGACGCTGCGTGCCGCAGGCAGTTCGCTGCGTGGCGGCTCGAATGGGAGGCGATGCCGGCATCGGACGCCGCGACCGACCGCGACTGGCGCCGCCTGCGGTCGCGTATCCGCCTGCAAGGGTCCGCGAGGAGCGCCCGTCCGGGGCGGTTCGCTGCGGTATGGCGTGCCGCGGCTGCCGTGGCGGTGGTGTGCGCGACCTTCTTCGGCGCGCGGCTCTACGACCGCCTGCTGCTGGAGCGCGCCACGGAGCGCTACACCGTGACCACGAAGAGCGGCGACCGCAGCACGGTCTGCCTGCCCGACGGGACGCAGGTGCGGCTCAACGGGTCGTCGACGCTGACCTATCCGGCCAATTTCAACGCCACGAACCGCTCCGTCGAGCTTTCGGGGGCCGCCTACTTCGACGTTTCGCCCGATGAAAAGCACCGTTTCGAGGTGAAGGTCGGAAACTGTTCGGTGGTGGTCAAGGGTACGAAATTCGACGTGACGGCCTATCCCGACGACTCGCTCATCACCACCACGCTGCTCGAAGGGGCCGTCGGTTTCACCGCGCCGCGCGGGGAGACCTTGCTCCGCCCGGGCGAGTCGCTCACCTACGACCGTTTCGCCGAGACCACGGCCATCACGCACGTCAACACGGCGCAGTACCTGGCCTGGATCGAAGGGCGCATCGAGTTCATCGACGTGACGATCGTGCAGTTGTGCGAGAGCCTGAGCAGCCTTTACGGCGTTGAAATCACGCTCGACGACCGCCTGCGCGCCGACGGGACTTTCATCACCATCCGCTTGAGCAACCAGGAGTCGCTCGACAGCGTTCTGAAGGCCCTCGACCTGATCGTTCCGGTCTCGGTCCACCGGCAAGGCCCTTCGGTGCGTCTCTCGGCCAAGTGACGCCGCATCCTGAAACAACTTTAAAACAACCAATACCTTAAACAAATGAAGCAATTCTCCAATCTGAAACGGGCGTTTCTGCCGTGCCTGTTCGTGTTGCTGACGCTCCCGGCGTGGGGGCAGATGCAGCCCGTCACGAAGAACTTCCGGAAAACGCCTCTCAAAAACGTGCTCAAGGAGGTGGAGGCCCAGACCGGGCTGTCGATCATGTACGACACCCGGGAGCTGAACCTCGAACGTCCGGTCACGGCTTCGTTCGACCGCACGCCCGTGTCGCAGGTGCTGCGCGAGGTGCTCGACCGCACCGTCCAGTATTCGATCAAGGACAAGATGATCGTGATCTACAAGGCGTCGGCGACTCCCCCCCCCGCAGCCGGGACGGGTAAGACCCTGACAGGCACGGTGCTGGACGAAACGGGAGCGCCGATGGTGGGCGCCGCCGTCGCCACGCCCGACGGACGCCGCGGCACGGTCACCGACAGCAACGGCCGCTATTCGCTGACGCTCGGCGCCGGCGACGCTCTGATTTCGGTCTCCTACCTGGGCTACGTCACCCGGCAGATCGTCATCGGCGACCGTACGGAGGTCGACGTCAACCTGGTCCCCGATGCCAAAAACACCATCAACGAGGTGGTGGTCATCGGTTACGGCGCGGTGAAGAAATCCGACCTGACGGGTTCGGTCTCCAACGTGAAGATGTCCGACATCCGCGACGTGCCCAACACGTCGGTCGACCAGGCTCTGCAAGGCCGCATCGCCGGTGTGGACATCATGTCGACTTCGGGTGCGCCGGGAGCCACGACTTCGATCCGCGTGCGCGGCACGCGTTCGATCTCGGCGTCGAACGAACCGCTGATCGTCGTCGACGGCGTGATCGACGCCGTGAGCGACCTGAACGACATCAACTCGGCCGACATCGAGCAGATCTCGGTCCTCAAGGACGCCTCGTCGACGGCCATCTACGGCTCGCGCGGCGCCAACGGCGTGATTATCGTCACCACGCGGCAGGGCGTCACCTCGAAGCCGTCGGTCACGGCCAAGGCTGAATTCGGCGTCTCGAAACTCGCCCGCGACCTCGATCTGATGGATGCGCAGGAGTTCGTCCGCTACCTCAACGACCGGAACTATTTCTCCTCGCGCGATCCGCAGCGTCCGCCGCGCTTCGACCCTTCGGAGTACGGGCGAGGGACCGACTGGATCGACGAGATCACCCGCACGGCTCTCTATCAGAACTATAACCTTTCGGTCAGCGGCCGCAGTCAGAAGTCGAGCTACTTCGCGGCGCTCGGCGGCAACGATACGCAGGGCATCGTCGACGGCAGCGGATTCCGCCGCATCACGGCCCGTCTGAATCTTTCGTACGACTTCGCCAAGTGGCTGACCGTCGGTTTCAAGGGCAGCTATACCTTCCGCGACGAGAATCCCAACCGGGCGACCATCGGCGGTGCGAACATCTGGGACGGCGCCGTCTACCTGGCCCCGACGATGGGTCCCAAAGACTACATCAACCCCCTCTACGAGAACGGCGTGCGCATTGATACGCCCCGCGCCAAGATCGACTGCAACGAGAACGAGAGCGAGCGCATGACCAATACCGACGTGCTGGAGTTCACGATCAAGCCCGTGCGCGGGCTGATCATCAAGAGTCAGAACTCCTATATGGTCTACCAGCGTCACGACTACCAGTTCTGGCCCAGCTATCTGCCGAAGCGCACCGAGGGTGAAGGGGCCGATGCCTACCGTTACGAGGGCGACGCACGCCGCCTGACTTCGGAAAATACGGTCTCCTATTCGAAGAAATTCGCCTCGGGGCACTATTTCGATGCGATGGCGGGCTTCTCGGCCACGCACGAAACGGCCAACTTTTTCTCGCTGAAGGCCGAAGGGTTGCTCACCGACGACCTGAAGTGGAACAACATGAACAGCATCGGCAGCAAGGAGAACTACAACGCTTCGACCAGCTCGAACAAAGTCGTGCGCGAGTCGGTGCTCATGCGCCTGAACTACAACTACAAGAGCCGCTACTACTTCACCTTCACGGGGCGTTACGACGGGTCGTCGAACTTCGCCGAGAACAACAAATGGGGTTTCTTCCCTTCGGCGGCTGTCAAGTGGAACGCCAAGAACGAGAATTTCCTCAAGCAGGTGCGCTGGCTCGATGAACTGTCGCTGCGCCTGAGCGCCGGACGCACGGGTAACGACGCCATCGCGACCTACCGTTCGCTCGAAGCCTACGGCACGACCACCAACGGTTATCTGTTCGGCGGCACGCAGTCGGCGTCGTTCTTCCCTTCGCGTGTGGCCAATCCCAACCTGACGTGGGAGAAAACCACGCTCTACAATGCGGGTCTCGATTTCTCGGCCTTCGACGGCCGCCTGAACATCACCGTCGACGGCTACTATTCGACCACCCGCGACCTGCTGCTTTCCTTGCAGACGATCCATACGACGGGTTACACGAGCCGTTTCACGAACCTGGGCAAGACGTCGAACCGCGGCGTCGAGGTCTCGGTCGAGAGCCGCAACATCGTGAAGCCGAAATTCGGCTGGACGACGAGTTTCACCCTTTCGCACAACAAGCAGATGGTCGACGACATCGGCCACGAAGAGTACGTTTCGTGTCTCGAAAGCGGCGGCAATACCAACTACATGATGTATGGCTACAAGACGGACTATCCGCTCAATGCACTCTGGGGATTCCAGTACGCCGGGGTCTGGAAGACGACCGACCAGTTCGAGCGCAATCGCTTTACCAAGAGTTATATATCCTCGTCGACGGGCAGCGACGCCCAGCTGATGCTGGGGTATCCCAAGTACGTCGATCAGAACCGCGACGGCATTCTGTCGGAGGAGGACCTGATCTATCTGGGCAACTCCGACCCCGTGCTTTACGGCGGTTTGCAGAACACCTTCAACATCGGCGGTCTGCGCATCGGATTCTACTTCTCCTATTCGCTGGGCGGCAAGATCTACAACTACTCCGAGCTTGCGATGGCCGGCGGTTACGCCACCAACCAGTACCGCTACATGCTCGACGCGTGGCATCCCGTGCGCAACCCGGATTCCGACCTGCCCCGTGCGGGAACCGACGACCGACTGGTTCCCAGTTCGCTGCAGGTGCACGATGCCTCGTACCTGCGTCTGAAGAACGCCACGGTCTCCTATACGTTCGACCTGCGGAAGAAAACCCGCCTGCTGCGCGACATCACGCTGGCCGTCACGGGCGAGAACCTCTGGCTCTGGACCAAGTACAACGGTTTCGACCCCGACGTTTCGAGCGAGGGGACCAGTTCGACCCTGCGCCGCGTCGACATGGGCGCCTATCCCCGTTCGCGGATGTTCGTGTTCAGCATCCAGCTGCGTTATTAAATCCACCCGACAATTTCCGAAGAAGATGAAAAACTTCAATCAATTCATACTGACGCTCCTCGCGGCGGGACTGTTCGCCTCCTGTTCGCTGACGGAGGAGCCGACCTCGTTCGTCAACCGCAAATCGTTCTACAAGAACGAGTCGCAGTGCATTGCGGCGCTCAATTCGTGTTACATGCCTGCGAATGCGATCTATACGGCCAACTTCATGCTGGTCACCGAGGCCTGCACCGACATCTGGTACTCCTCCTCGACGACCGTCGACGCCTGCCTCGACGTGACTCCCGCCAAGCCGCAATACGGCAAGAACGTCTGGACGCAGGGTTACAAAGGCGTCATGTACTGCAACGAGTGCGTCGAGTGCATCTCGTCCGCCGACCTGGCCGACGGGGTGAAGATGCCTCTGGCGGCCGAAGCCCGCGTGATGCGCGCGTTTTACTACTATGTGCTGACCTGCATGTTCGGCGACGTGCCGTTCTACACCACGATGGTCGACACCGACCAGCGGCTGGCCGAAATCCGCCGCCTGCCCCGAACCCCGGCCCATGAAATCCGCCAGGAGCTGTACGATGACCTGGAGCGGAACGCACTGCCGTGGTTCACCGCCGAGAACGGGCGCAAGTGCCGCGCCTCGGAGGCCGTCGACAACCGTTCGGGCTATGCGCTGGCGCTGATGCTGATGGCAAAGTTCGCCATGTGGAACGAGGACTGGAACGGGGCGCTGGTCCCCCTGCAAGCCCTTGAGGAGCTTTACGGCGACTTCAACGAAGGCAACTATCCGCTGGCCGAGACCCAGTGGCGCTACAAGAACCCTGCGGAGTCCATCTTCGAGATCCAGCACGCCTGGTCGCTCACCGGCACGCAGTACAACGGCAACGTGGCGGCGATCATGATGCCCACGCACAACGGAGACGGGGTCTTCGACGGCGTACCCCTGAAGGGTTACGGCACGTCGATGCCCGGCTGGTCGTCGCTGCGGGCCAACAACCGCTATGCGATCTTCCGCCCCGCGACGGGCAATACGCAGACCGAGAATGCGGCCTACGTCGACGCGCTGTTCAACCCCCTGCCCCTGACCTACGACACCTACGACGCGACGCTGAACCGCTATACGGTGAAGATCGACCGCGAGGCGCTGGCCGCCGGGGAGATCCGCGGGCAGAAGATCGACCGCCGCGTGCAGTACTTCCTCGGCCTGGGCGACCTGGAGGCGGGCGAGACCTTCAAGATCACGCACAACTACGGAGTGCCCTGGCCCGGTCCGAAATTCTGGTGTCCGGACATCGAGCAGAACTACGATTCGAACAACTACCGCATTTTCCGCTATGCCGACGCCATTCTGATGATGGCCGAATGTTACTGCAACCTGGAGAACGCCGAGGAGACGATGCGTTACCTGAACATGGTCCGCCAGCGTGCGGGCGTCGATCCCGTCACCAACTTCACGGGCTTCGAGGACCTCACGCTGGCTGTCCGCTGCGAGCGCGCCCGGGAGCTGGGCGGCGAGTTCCAGCGCAAGTTCGACCTCGTGCGCTGGGGCATCTGGTACGACCAGACCTACGCCTATACCAACAACGCGACGCTCAAGGGCAAGATGCGCCCCTGCCACCGCTACTATCCCATTCCCGACGCGCAGTGCGCCCTTTCGGGCTACGTGCTGACCAACGACGAATACCTTGCCGACGGATTATAAAAACCAGAACCGATGAAACGAATCAACAACCTGATACTGGCGCTCGCGGGACTCTTCGCGGTCGCGTGCGCCGACACCTTCGAGGAGCGTTACGACCTGGCCGTCAATACGGACCGGTATTCGGTCACGGCCGAGGCCGGCAAACTCCCCGTCACGGTCTATTGCTCGGGGGCGTGGACCGCTCAACTCACCGCCGAGTCGGCGTGGGCGACGCTCGACCGCACGGCCGGCAGCGGCATCACGACCATCCGCCTCAATTACGCCGACAACCCCGGACTGACCCGTTCGGTCGGGGTCGTGCTGCGCGGCTCGGGGCTTGAAAAGACCGTCACCGTGGTTCAGAAGGCGGGAATCACCGCCCCCGAACTGATCTTCCTTTCGAAGGACCTCGCCTTCGCCAACGGCGCCTACAAGGGCACGGCGGCTTTCGAAACCAACCTGCCCGACGAGCTTCTCCGCGATGTCGTGCCCGCGGTGACCTATGCCGCGGAGGGCGACGCGTGGATTTCCGATGTCGTCTACCATGCCGACGACGAGGAGGCGGGCGAGACCGAAATTCCGCTGGCCCGCCGGGGGCTGATCACCTTCGCCACGGCTGCCAACGCCACGGGAGAACCCCGCACGGCGACGGTCGGCTTCTCGGTGACGGATGCCGACGGCAATGTTTTCGGCGACTCGTTCACCGTGACGCAGAGCGCCGACGAGGCCCGCATCACGCTCGCCGACGACGTGGCTCCCATCGAGGGCGGCCGGCGCGCCGTGGCCTTCTCGACCAATCTCGGGGCGCTGCTTGCGGAGATGAAGGTCGAAGTCACGTACGCCGATCCGGCTGTCGCGGACTTTATCTCCGATGTCGAACTCGGCGCCGGGGAGCTGACCTACGCGATTACGGCGAACGAGGGCGTGGAGAAGCGTTATGCGACGATCACGGTCTCCTGCGCCGACCTTGCGGGCGGTGTGGTTTCAGCCTCTTCGAACATCACGCAGCGGGTGACGGCCCAGCCGCGCGAAGTGTCGTCCGCCGATCTGCGGGCGCTCTTCACGGCCGAGGACAAATCCTACGCCAGCGACGAGGACCATATCGACTACCTGCTGTGCCGCGTCATCGGCGACGCCGGGAACCCGAACATGGATCAGAACCTCAATACGGGTCCCAACAGCATCACCACCGACGAGAACGACTGTACGAACTACGTGCAGAGCCTGGACGGCCGCTACGGCTTCCGCCTGAAGTTCGCCGCCCCGGCCGACAACGTCTGCCTGCGCGGGGAGCAGGTGAAGATTCTGCTCGACGGCGTGACCCTTTCGCGCGAAAGCGACCCGATGCGCTACACGCTGCGCGGCCTGAAGGCCGGGAACATCGAAAAGGCGGCTGAAGCCTCCGCCTTGGAGCCCAAGGCGCGGACCATCGCGACGCTCACCGACGACGACATCTACACCTACTGCGCGCTTTCGGGGCTGGAGTTCTCCGTCAAGGAGGGCGCCTATACCAATGTCCGCGAGTACGACGCCATCGGCAATCCCTGCAATGCGAACCTCTCGTTCGCCGGCGGCACGCAGGCCCAGAAGGCCAAGGACGGCGCGGCCAATCTGCTCTACGACGGGGACAACGACGCGATCTACATGCTCGTGAACATGAACTGCGGCTGGCGCCGCACGGGACGGAGCGTGCCGCAGGGCGTCGGCACGGTCAGCGGCATCGTGGTCCACACGCCGATGGAACGCTGGGGCGGCAACGTGGGCCGTTATTCGATCCGGCCCTTCGACGAGGCGGACATCGACATCCCGCGCGCCGCGGCGTCGGCCTATGCGACGCTCGTCGAGTGGCGGCTGGACAAGGCCGTGATTTCGGTCGGCGCCTACAAGTGGAACGACAACGGAACCTACACGGTCGGCTCGGCGGCCAATTCGGCCACGCAGCTCGTCCAGAACCGGATGCACGCCACGACCGACAACACGGGCGGCGGGGCGCGGCTTTACAGCGAGAACCGCATGCTCAATCAGACGGTTACCGCCGACCGTTCGTACCCCATCGCCATCGTCCACGGCTACCGCGGGCTGAACGTCTCGAACTACGTGCCGGGCGACGGCACGACGATGGGCATGTCGAAATACACGATGCTGGGTTTCCTCGGCAACGTTGCCGGCTGGTACGAGTGGAACGGCGATACATGGACCGGTAAGACCAACGGCATCGTGATGGAGTTCTCGACGGCGGGCGTCGGCGGCTCGGCCGCTGCGGTCAGCTTCTCGACCGCCGCGGGCAAGCACAGCACCAACGAAGCCGCCTGCTCGTGGACCAACGCCAGCTCGTACCCCGTTTACTGGAAGGTGGAGTACGCCACCTCGGCCGACGGGGCGACGTGGAGCGACTACACCGAAGCCGTCAACGCCGCCACCGGGGAGCGCGGTTTCGAGATGCGTTCGCTGCCGTGGTGCATCAACAACAGCTCGACGCGCACGTCGGTCTTCGACACGGCCAACCGGTCGGGCGTCTACACCCAGTCTGACTTCGGTTTCGGTCTGGTGCCCTACCGCTTCGTGCTGCCCGCCGAGGTGCTCGGCAAGGCGAAGGTGCGGGTGCGCATCAGCCCTTCGTCCGACGTCATCGCGACGTGGAATCCCGGCATCGACGGCTATGCTCTGGGCCAGACGCACCGCAACCTGCGCATAGCGCGGACCTATCCGTTCGACATCGCCAACGGCGTCTATGTCGAGGACCTTTCGATCCAATACAAATAGTGCCGAACCATGAAACACCTGCTGAAATACCTGCTCGCCGCCGCGGCCCTTCCCCTTTGGGGGCAGGCTGCGGCTGCCGGGCCGTTCGGACAGCTCCGCGGGCTGTGCGAACCCGGAAAGTCGGTCTTGCTGACCGCCCCGACGGTGGTCGAAGGCATCGTCGTCAGCGATTACCGCAGCCCCAACATGGAGCTGAATCCCAACCTGAACTACTATTCGGTCGATCTGGAGGAGAACGACCGCACGGTCTATGTCGAGGCCGCCGACGGCAGCTGCGGCATCCGCCTGCGTTTCGACGAGGCGAGTGAAAACCGGCTCGCCCGTTACGACCGCGTGCGCCTCGATCTCAACGGCTGCCGTCTCACGCGCACGGCCGCGCCCGACTGCATGACGCTGACGGGCGTGCAGGCGCTCAACGTCCTCTCGGTCGCGCCCGGCACGGCCGCGGATCTTCCCGTGAAGGAGCGGAGCGTCGCGACGCTCACCGACGACGACCTCTATACCTTCGTGACGCTGCGCGATGCGGAGTTCGTCTTCAAGGAGGGTTCCTACACCAACATCTGGGAGCCTTACGCCCAATCCTGCGGTGAACTCCACCACTACAAATACGACATCAACAACCGTATGGACGGCTGGGCGTCGCTCGTCCGCGACTCGGAAGGCGGTGCGATCTACATGCTGGTCAACACCCTTTGTGCATGGCGCCGCGCCGGCAAACCCCTGCCGCAGGGCATGGGGCCGCTCTCGGGCGTGGTGGTCCATACGCCGATGCGCCGTTACGGCGGCGACATGGGGCGCTACTCGATCCGCCCGCTCGACGAGGGCGGCATCGGCGTCAGCCGCAAGCGCAACTCCCCGTGGAAACGTCTCACGGGGTGGCTGCTCGACGGTTCGGCTGGCGCGTCGCTCGAATTCGAACTGCTCGGCTACCAAAACCTCGGAACCGAAGGCCGGAAGGGTGACCGGGTGCTCAACGACGCCGGAAGTTCGCGCGGTTATCTTTGGACCGACTGCGGCGCTTTCGTGCACGTCGACGGCGACTACAACGCCCTCGGGACGCAGAACAAGGGATGGGTCGGCAACGGTGCGGTGGTCTTCAAGGCTCCCGTGCCCGACTGGTACAAGTGGGACAACATGGGGCGCATGGTCGGTTCGAACGCCTTCTATATCGCCTTCTCGACCAAAAAAGCCCGCGGCACGGCCCTGCAACTCGCCTTCGAGTGGGGCGCAGGCAACCAGGACGGCAACTTCTCGTGGAATTTCCCGCTGGAGTGGAAGGCCGAATATGCGGTCGACGGCGGCGAGTTCCAGCCCCTTCGTGACGCCGCCACGGGCCGTGAGACCTTCGTGCTGCGTTCGCTGCCCTGGTGGGACAAGGTGATCGACGGCTCGGGCCATGCCGACCGCCTGCGCACGCCCTACGACTGCGGCATGGGTCTCCAGCAGCGCATTTTCCGTCTGCCCGCCGAGGCCTTCGGCCGTGAAGAGGTCGTCGTGCGCCTCTCGCCCGCCTCGGGCCTGTTGTCGCAGATTCGCGGCAATCCCTCCGCCGACGTGCTGATCCCGACCTCGGTGGTCCGTAAAAACAGCAAACAAACCACCGTCATCCGCTTCGGCACGATCACGGTCGATTACAAATAACCCCAAAACAGAACCTGAACATGAAATCCTGCAAGATATTACGCTACGGCGCGGTGTGCGGCCTGGCGGCCCTGGCGGCCGTCGGCTGCTCGGTCGATGACGCCGAAACCATCCGCGTGCGCGAACTCACGGCCGCCGAGCACGAACTTTTCGTTCCGGCGTCGGGCGGAACCGCCCAGATACAGCTTTATTCCAACGGCCGGGTCCGGGTCGAGGCGCTCAACGACATCGGAGGCTGGGCTTCGGTCGACCGGTCGGAATTCGACGGCGACCGGATGGTTTCGGTCACCTTTACGGAGAACGATTCGTTCCGCCGCATGGCCAAGCTGCGCTTCGTGCTCGACGGCGGCACACGGGCCGACACGGTCTGCATCAAGCAGTACGGCGTGGTTCCGTCGCTCGAATGTCCGGCTCCCTACAAGGCGATCCGCGGCAGCGTCGAGACCTTCACCCAGTTCGAGATCGACACCAACATCCCGCTCGGGGACTTCGCTGTCGCGACTGCCTACGTCGGTCCGACCAGAGACTGGATTCGCAGCGTGCAGCCCGAGCAGGGCATGCTGGTCGTCGACACGAAACCCAACCCGGGCGACGACGTCTGCAAGGCGGTCGTCAACCTGAGCTACGTCGACGGCTGGGAGGAGACCTTCTCGGCCAACCTCTACATCACGCAGGCCGACAAGGACGACGAGTTCGGCCGCGAGGTGTCGTTCGCCGACGTGCGGGCGCTGGCGACGGCCGAAGGCACGGCCGTCGACGAGGATATTCTGATCGAAGGCATCGTCGTCAGCGACTTCCACAGCAAGAACATGGAGGCCAACCCCAGCGTTTCGTACGACAAGGTCGACGTGACGGTCAACGACTGCACGGCCTACCTCGAAAGCCCCGACGGCCGCTACGGCTTCCGCCTGCGCTTCGACACGCCGGAGGACAACGTGCTGGCGCGCGGCACGCGCCTCTCGCTCTCGCTCAGCGGCACGGTCCTCACGCGCGAGGAGAATCCCGAACGCTACACGATCAGCAGCCTGGTCGGCGAAAATATGGTCGAAAGCGCTGCCGGAGAGGCGATTCCCGTCAAGCAGCGTCGGATTTCGGAACTGACCGACGACGACGTCTACACCTTCGTCTCGCTCGAAAACACCGAATTCCTGTTCAAGGAGGGCAGCTATGCCAACGTTTACGAAAATTACAGCCTTTCGTCCGATGTCAACGCCTCGCAGACGGGCAACAACAACCGCATGGACGGCTGGGCGTCGCTGCTGATGGACGACGCGGGAAATTCGATCTACGCACCGGTCAACATGCTCTGCCTCTGGCGGCGTTCGGGTCAGGGCGTCCCGCAGGGGACGGGCACGACCCACGGCATCGTGGTGCACAACGAATTGCCGCGCTACGGCAACGTGGGGCGCTACCAGATCCGCGTGATCGACGAGTCGGGCTTCGGCATGGAATGGGCCGGGGAGTCGGCCTATACGGAGTTTGCCGAATGGGACGGCAACCCTCACAAATACTCGTTCGGGACCTATGCCAAGTTCAACAGCCGGTATGCCTATAACCGGCTGGAGTCGATCACGCCGTCGGACGACATCTCGTCGGGCAAGACCGTGCCGAATGCCGAACTGTTCTGCGAAAACCACGTCGAAACCACTGCTGCCGAAGCCTGGCCCATTGCAGGAACGGGCAATTACAACAATCCGGAGGTCGGCTCGCTCGGAACGTCGCTCACCTGCAAAGCTTATTTCGTCAAGGCCGGCGTGAAGGGCTGGTATCGCTGGGAAGGGAACGAAGTGGTGGGTTACAACGGCCTGCGCATGGAGTTTTCGACCGCCTCGCTCAACGGCTCGCACATGCTCCTCGGCTTCTCGTTCGCCGCGGGGACCATTTCGGCCACCACCTCGAAAACCTATCCGGCGCACTGGTGCGTGGAGTATTCCGTCGACGGGGGACAGAGCTATACGCTCTGCCCGAGCGCCGCCACGGGCGTCGACTACGTGCACCTGCGTTCGCTGCCGTGGTGGGACGCTTCGCTGGCCGGAAACCGCTACAACACCTGTTCCTCGGCGGGTATCGGACTGACCGACCATCTCTTCCGCCTCCCCGCGGAGGTCTTCGGCCGGGAGCGGGTGATGGTCCGCATACGCCCCTACGACAAGGTGATGACCGTGCTGCCGCTCGTCTGGAACGGCGACACGGAAACCGCCGAGATCAGCGCCGCCACGACCTACGACAACCAATTGCGGTGGGGCGTCATCACCCTGCGTTACCGGTAGCGTCATGCTTGCGATCCGTCATACGGTATGTGTCCTGCTCGTCCTTCCGCTGCTCCTCGGGGGCTGCGGCGGGGACGGTGCGGACGACGGGGACAAACCCCGTCCGCCTGCGGGCGGCGGGGTGATCCTGCGGCTGAAGGTGGCTGCCGGGGAGTCCGGAATGCGTTGGGACTGGTCCGGGGAGCCGCGTGCATTGGTCAACGGCGTGGCCCGCACGGTGGGCTTCGACGCCGACGGCGTGCCGGTCGTGGGGGCCGATGTCTCTGCGGACGGTCTTTATACGGTTCATTTCCCGGCCGATGCTTACAGCCGCGCGAAGCGGGCCTTCGTGCTGCCTCCCGCGCAGTTTCCGGTTTCGGGCGGCAGCCTGCAGGCCGCCGCATGCCCGATGTACGGCATGGTCCGGACCACGGGCGATGCGGCCGACGTGACGCTCTCGCCGCTGTGCGGCGTCGTGCGGATTCCGCTCGCGGGCGATGCGCACATCGCTTCGGTTCGCGTCGAGGATCGCTCCGGAGGGGCCGTTTCGGGCCTGTTTCCGTTCGATCCGGCGACGCCGGAGATTGTCCGGAACGGCAATTCCGGGAACCTACCGTGGGTGGTGCTCGACTGTGCCGGGACGGGCGGCGGGGTTCGGCCCGCGGCCTCCGGAACGGAGTTTTGCGTGGCGGTTCCCGCAGGCGATTACGCGTCGGGCCTCTCCGTCCGCGTCACCGACTGCGCCCACCGCTCGGCGACCTGGGAGATTCCCGGTCCGTGCGCCGTCGCGGCGGGCGGGGTGAAGACCCTTGCGCCGCTGAATTACGCTCCCGGCGAAGACCTGCTCTTCGCCGAGCATTTCGACAACTGCGTCTGGGGGTGCGACTACGCTGCGGAAACGGGCGGTTACGGTGTCGGGGCCGGCAGTTCCGTGCCGTCGCCGGCCACATCGGCGGGGACCGAGGCGGCCTATGTCGCCAAAGGGGCCGGAACGCCCGGCAGCGCGCTTTTCGAGACCTCGGACTATAATTCCGCGCCTGCCGCAAGCGCGACGCTCGCCGTGCGCCGCGACTACCTGCGCAACCGCGGACTCTACGACTGGCAGCGGCTCTTTTACGCCGCGGAATATCGCGGCTGCCTGTGCGGCGGCGACGTCGGCGGTTACGGCAACCGGGGCATCCTGGTGACGCCCCGCATGGCCGCCGCCGGCGAACCGTGCTGCGCCGAACTGTCGTTCCGCATCTGCCTCGAACGGGGCATGGAGAGCGATGTGGCCTGCATGGCCGAGTCGGGCGTGCTGCTGGGGTGCGAGGTCGACGGCATGCCGGTCGATGTCGATGTCGCGACGGGGACCGACATTTCGCAGTCGGTGCAGGGCGTCACCCGTACGGCCGTCCTGCTGCGCGCCGCGAAGCTGACGTCCGGCGTGTGGCACCAGGTGCGGATGTCGTTCGGGGCCGTGGCTGCCGGAAGTGCGTTCCGCTTCATGCCCACGGTGATCCGCGACGTCAAAAACTGCTTCTGGATCGACGACGTGGAGGTTCGCCGCACGGGCCGCTACGCCCATGCGGGCGATTGCGTCACGGTCGAACCCACGACCGAACGCGCCGCCGCGGGTGAAGATGTCTCGCGCCTGCGTCTGCGTCCGAGCGCCGTGCTCTCGATGGCCAACGAGACGACCTACACCGTCACGCCGGGTTACGGCATGACGTGGATCTGCCCCAGCCTCTCGTCCGACGAGTCGGTCTGGACGCGGGACATCGCCTTCGCCGAAAAGCAGCTCGCCGCCAACGGCTGCAAGGTGTGGTGCATCCACCTGCCCTACGGATCGACGACCGCCGCGCGCAACCGCGACCTCTGCGCCGCGGGCGCCGACCGTGCCGCCTCGGTGGCCTTCTTCACGCGGGCGATCCGCGCCGTCGCACCCCTGAAGCCGAAAAACGTGCTGGTCCACTGCAACCAGACCCTCGCCTTCGGCGACGGCAGTTCGGCCGCGAGCCTCGCGCTGTCGCTGCACGAGTTGCAGACGGTTGCCGACGAGATCGGGGCGCACGTCTGTGTCGAGAACATGTCCTACGGCGTGGGCGCCGATGCCGCGGTGCTCGCCGCGGCCGTCGACGAGGCCAATGCGCTGGGCAGCCACCGGTACGAAGTCCGCATCGCTTTCGACACGGGCCACGCCAACCTCTATCTCACGCGCGAACAGCCCGGAAAGACCGTCGTCGACTGGCTCCGTACCGCCGGTGCGCGCATCGGCCAGCTGCACATTCACGGCAACCGCGGCTGGAACGGACGGATCAACGACGACCACCTGATGCCGGGCTACGCCGGGCGGCTGGGCTATGCCGACGCCATCGGGCGGGCGGGGCTGTGGGGCGAGTTCTACCATACGCTGCTTGCCGAATGCCGCTACCGGGGTCCCTTCACCTACGAGATTTCCACCCGCACGTTCGGCACGGTCGCGGGGGAGGAGCGCAGCGACAACGTTTCGGCTCCGTGGACCATTGCGCATAACTACGACACTTACCTGTATCCCGCCTTCCGGGAGTACGCCAACCGAAAATGAACGCCATGAAAAAACTGATTTGTCTGCTGCTGATGCTCTGTGCGGGCACGGCGGCCTTCGCGTGGGGCGGGCGTGAACACCGCCTGATCGCCTATATCGCCGAAGCGCACCTCACGCCCCGCACCCGGCAGGTGCTCGATCGTTACCTCGATCAGTCGATCGTCGAGTATTCGACCTGGATGGACCGCTACCGCACGGCCCCCGGTTACGAGATCACGACCTACTGGCACATGGTCACCATCGACAAGGACGGCAGCGTGCCGCCCGAACCCCTGCGTCCCAACGGCGACGGCGACGCCGTGCGCCAGCTCACGCGCGCCATCGAACGGCTGCGCAGCTACCGTGAACTCTCCGATTCGACGGTCAACGTCAATCTCAAGTACGTCATCCACCTCGTGGGCGAGATGCACTGCCCGGGGCACATCTATTTCGCCGATCTGCCGGGCGGCATGGACGCCCCGCGGCACTACGACTTCTTTCTCCTGAAATACAAGGGTAAGGAGGTGACCTACCACTGGGTTTGGGACGGTTCGGTTTCGCGCCAGTATCCCGACTGGACCGAGGAGGATTTCCGCCGCGAACTGGACAAGTGGCCCGCCGAAAAGCAGCGTGCCGTGGGCGAGGGCACACCTGCGGACTGGGCGCTGGAGTGCGCCCGCAGCTGCCGCGTGGTTTACGACTGGGCCAAGCCCGGCGACGACATCGACGAGGGTTTTCTGCGGGAACACGGCGCCCTGCCCGTCGACCAGGCCCTGCGCGGGGCCTACCGGCTGGCGCGCGTCCTCAACGATTTGTTCGACAACTAAAACCTACCGATTATGAAACATACGATCCGAACGGCAATGGCCGCCCTGCTCTGCCTTGCCGCCGTCGCGGGCGTGCGGGCCGACGATTTCGCGGCGCTGCGGGCCGAGGCTGCGGGCCGCACGGTGCGGCTGGCTCCCGGTACGCAGCTCGAAGCCCTTGTCGTCAGCGACTACCGCTCGCAGAACATGGAGCTCAACCCCAATGTCTCCTGGGACAAGGTGGATCTCGGCGAGAATCTCCGCACGGCCTATGTCGAAAGCCCGGACGGCCGTTACGGCTTCAGGCTGCGTTTCGCCGGCATCTACGAAAACCGCCTCGAACGGGGCGACCGCGTGCGGCTCGACCTGGGCGGCTGTTCGCTGACCGGGGAGACGGACCCCGAACGCTACACGGTCGACGGTCTGTGCACCGCGAACGTCGAGGTGCTCGAACGCGGCGTCGCACTGCCCGCGAAGGAGCGGCGCATCGCCGACCTGAAGGACGAGGACCTCTATACCTATGTGACGCTTGCCGGAACGGAGTTTTTGAGCAAGCAGGGATGCTATGCGAACGTATTCGAATCGTGCGTCCAGCGGTCGCGGCTCAACGCTTTCGATCAGCCGTCGCGCCGCACCGACGGGTGGGCGTCGCTGCTCAAGGATGCCGACAACGGTTCGATTTACATGCTCGTCAATACCAAATGCGCGTGGCGGCGCGACGGCCGCGGCGTTCCGCACGGCGTCGGAGCCGTCTCGGGCGTCTTGGTCCATACTCCGATGCGTCGTTACGGAGGCGACATGGGACGTTATGCGATCCGTCCGCTCGACGAGCGCGACATCGCCATTCCGCGCGATACGGCCTCCTCCTATGTCGTGGTAGCCGAGTGGAACTGGGACCGCAATTACGACGGCGCCATCCGCTTCGAGAAGCAGGGCTACACGCCCCGCTCCCCGAAGTCGGGCGTCGCGGGCGACCGTGTCCTTCCCGACGCGGGCGAGGGGTTTCTCTCGACGACCTCCGGGGCCAGGATGCGGCTCGATACGGAGTACGACACGCGCTATGCGCAGGACGGCGACGGCAAGGCCATGCGCGTCAACGCCGCCCTGCGGCTCGATTCCGACACCCGCGACTGGTTCCGGTTCGACAACCGCGGCCGCATGAGCGGTGCGGAAGCCATCGTCGTCGAGACTTCGACCGAAGGCGTCGAGGGGCGCGGCCTCTCGTTCGATTTCTCGTTCCTTGCGGGCAACCACGACATCAACCGTTCGTGGGGTTATCCCGTGGAGTGGAAGGTCGAATATTCGGCCGACGGGCTGCCGTTCATAGATGCCGGACGTATTTTCGTACTGCGGCCGGTCGTTTACAACGACGCCGTGATCAAAGACCTCGGCCTGCGCCGCCTTTCGTACGACGCCGCGTTGGGATTCACCGAGTACAGCGTGCCGCTTCCGGTTTCGCTGCTCGGGCACAAACGGCTCACCGTGCGGTTGACGCCCGCTTCGGCCGTTATGGCCACGATTCCCGAGAATCCGGCCGACGACTCGGCCGGCGGGGTCGTCACGGCCGATTTCCGCCAGCCCTTCGTGCTGCGGCTGGGGCGGGTGGCCGTCCGGGCGCTCCGATGACGAAAAAGCCCGCTGCGTGAGCAGCGGGCTTTTTTTATGAACGGGGCTTTACAGCGCTTCGGCGACGACGTAGGTGCTGCCGCCGATAAAGATCATGTCCTCGGGGGCGGCCAGCTCTTTGGCCCGGGCCACGGCGGCCGTCACCTCTTCCACCGCCTCGCCGCGGAGTCCGTAGATTGCGGCTTTCGCGGTCAGTTCGGCGGCCGGGAGGGCGCGCTCGGAGTGGGCCTGCGTGAAGATGTAGTGGGCGTCGCGCGGCAACAGGGGCAGGATGTGCGCCAGATCCTTGTCGCGTACGAAGCCGATCACGCAGTAGAGTTCCCGGTGGGGCGTGGCTTTCAGCTGGTCGGCGACGTAGGCGATGCCGTGGGCGTTGTGGCCCGTGTCGCAGACCGTGAGCGGCGATTCAGCCAGCGTCTGCCAGCGTCCCATCAGGGCCGTGTTGGCCGCGGCGCAGCGCATGCCTTCGAGATAGGCGCGGCGCGAAATGGTGAGCGGCGTCTCCTCGTGCAGGAAGTCGACCGCCGCCGAGGCGGTCACGATGTTGCGGCTCTGGTAGTTGCCCTGCAGGTCGAGCGACACGTCGAACGCCCTTCCGTCGCGCGAGCGGTGGAGTCGGAAACTCTGGCCCGTGCCCTTCATGTGGTGTTCCTCGCACGAGAATTCCTGTTCGGCGTAGATCACCCGCGACTTGTTGGCCGCGGCGGCCTGTTCGATAACCCCGTTGTAACGCGCGTCGGCCTCGCCGATGATCACCGGGATGCTTTTTTTGATGATTCCGGCCTTTTCCGCGGCGATCTTCGGCAGCGTGTCGCCCAGCAGGGAGGTGTGTTCCAGTCCGATGTTGGTGATGACGCTCAATATCGGCACGATGATGTTCGTGGCGTCGAGCCGTCCCCCGAGTCCCGTTTCGATCACCGCCACCTCGACGTCGCTCTGGGCGAAGTAGTCGAAGGCCATTGCGGCGGTCATCTCGAAGAACGACAGTTCCAGCTCGACCATCTTGTCGTGGTGCTTGTCCACGAAGTTCACCACCTTCTGCTTGGGGATCATCTCGCCGTCGACGCGGATGCGTTCGCGGAAATCCTGCAGGTGGGGCGAGGTGAACAGTCCCGTGCGGTATCCGGCCTGCTGGAGCACCGAGGCGATGATGTGCGCCACGGAGCCTTTGCCGTTGGTTCCGGCGACGTGGATCGTGAAGAAGTTGCGCTGGGGGTTTCCGATGTGGCGGCAGAATGCGGTGATGCGCTCCAATCCCGGTTTGTAAGCCGTCGCGCCCTGGGTTTCGAAGACGGGAAGCGACTGAAAGAGGAATTCGAGTGTCTGGGTGTAATTCATATCAGCAAGGGGTTTATTTGACGAGGTGGTTCCTGCGTTTGTAGCGGTAGGCCACGTAGTAGAGCACCGACAGCAGCAGGATGTATTCGGAGATGCGGGCCAGGCAGTCGCCGTAGCGGGTGTAGAAGGTGAGTTCCGAGTTGAGCGGTACCTCGGCGGTGATCACGCCGCGCTGCTCCCAGCCGAGCGTTTGGCCCACGTCGCCGCGGGCCGAGATGAAGCCCGATTTCCCGGTGTTGGCCGAGCGGGCGATGGCGCGGCGGTGTTCGACGGCCCGCAGGCGCGAGATCGAGAACAGGTGTTTGTAACCGGGCGTGTCGCCCCACCAGCCGTCGTTCGAAATGATGGCCATGAACTGCGCGCCGCGGCGCACGAATCCGCCGTAGAAGTCGCCGTAAAGCCCTTCGTAGCAGATCGCCGGTCCGGTTTTGACGCCGTTGTGCTCGAAAGCCGTGCCGTGCAGGCCCTTGCCGATCTGTCCGACCGTGCCGCCCAGGTCGATGACCAGGAATTTCATCGCGTCGAAGACCCACGTCGGGGTGTTTTCGACGCCGATCACCAGCCGGCCTTTGTGGTGCAGCTGCATGCGGCCCGCGGAGTCCAGCCCCACGGCCGTGTTGAAGCGGTCGTAATAGCCGTCGCCGAAGCGTTCCGGGCGGGCCGTCTCGGTCTGCGCCCCGGCCGGGTAGCGGCGAATGGTGCCGGCTCCGGTGATGAGCAGGGCTTCGGGATGCCGGCTGCGGAGCGAGTCGGTCAGCTTCTGCCAGAATGCGCCCGGTTCGCCCGCCGAATAGAAATCGCTTAATCCGGGTTCCAGGTAGTCGCCCGGCACTGCGGTCTCGGGCAGCAGGATGAACTGCGCGCCGGCGGGGACCTCCGCCATGAGGTCCGCGATGTTGCGCTCCTGCCGCTGGGTGTCGCCGTGGAATTTGTCGTAACAGTCCACGTTGGGCTGGATGACGCTCACTCGTGCCGTCCCCTCGTCGGGCTGCTCCCAGCTCTGCCAGATGCACAGCGACGCGATCATCGGCAGTGCGACGGAGCAGGCTGCCGCCGCCCACCGGCGCGTGCTGCGGCGGGCTTGCAACGCTTCGAAAATCAGTATGTTGGATAGCAACACCCACAGCGTGCCGCCGAAAACGCCCGTGTATTCGTACCACTGCACGGCCCAGACTTCGTGCGAGAAGCCGTTGCCCAGGATGAGCCACGGCCACGAGAAGTCGCCCACGGTGTACCAGTATTCCGTCGTGATCCACGCCGTGACGAGCGTGACGTAGGCCAACGCTTTGGGGGCTTTTTTCGAAACGGTGTGGAAGAGCATGAAGGCGATCATGTTCATCGTCGTCGAAGCGAGCGTGGCGGCCGGGGGGCCTACGGGCGTGGCGTACCAGATCCACCAGATCGTCAGGGCGTTCCACAGCACGAACGCGAGCGTCGCCCAGCCGAACATGCCCCACCACGAGCGACGCGTGTCGTCGTACGACGCGCTCACCCACAGCAGCGGGACGAACCCGATCAGGAGCGTCATGCCCGTCATGCCGAGCCACCCCGGCGAGAGCAGGATGGCCGATAGGATTACCGCCGCGAATCTACGAAACATGAAATGAGATTTTTACGACGGCAAAAGTAGTCAAATGGGCGCAGATTTCAAAATATTTCATACTTTTGTAACGAAACTAACCAATCTGTCATACTAATGAAGAAATTGCTCATTTTACTGGCTGCCCTTGGAGGCATTCTCCTGTTTTCCGGTTGCGAATCGAAAGGATGGAAGACGGTCGACGGCGTGATCGTCTTCGATACGCCCGCGCGCGAACCGGGCCAGAAATCGGTGCTGGGACTCAAAACCGCGCCGATGGAGACGGTCCGTGTGGGCTTCATCGGGCTGGGCATGCGCGGCCCCGGGGCCGTGGAACGCTTCACGCACCTCGACGGCGTCGAGATCAAAGCCTTGTGCGACCTTTATCCCGAGCGCGTGGACAGCGCGCAGGCGATTCTCTTGCGCCGCGGATTTCCCGAGGCGGCTCCGTACAGCGGCGAGGAGGGCTGGAAACAGCTTTGCGAGCGTGACGACATCGACCTGGTGTACATCGTGACCCCGTGGCAGCTGCACGTCCCGATGGCCGTTTACGCCATGGAGCACGGCAAGCACGTCGCTGTCGAAGTTCCCGCCGCCACGTCGCTCGAAGAGTGCTGGCAACTGGTGAACACCGCCGAGAAGACGCAGCGGCACTGCATGATGCTCGAAAACTGCGTTTACGATTTCTTCGAGCTGACGACGCTCAACATGGCCCGGCAGGGACTGTTCGGGGACATTCTCCATGTCGAAGGTGCGTATATCCACGACCTCGACGCTTTCTGGGACTACTATCAGGACAGCTGGCGTCTGAAATTCAACCGGGATCACCGCGGCGACGTCTACGCCACGCACGGCCTCGGTCCCGCCTGCCAGCTGCTCGACATCCACCGCGGCGACAAGATGAACTGCCTGGTGGCGATGGACACCCGCTCGGTCAACGGGCTGAAACTCGCCCGCGAGAAGCTGGGCGCTGAAGAATTCGCCAACGCCGACCATACGACGACGCTGATCAAGACCGAGAAGGGCCGTACGATCCTGCTCGAACACAATGTCTACACGCCCCGTCCGTACAGCCGCATGTACCAGCTGACCGGCACGAAGGGATTCGCCAACAAATACCCCGTTCAGGGCTATGCCTTCAACCCCGACCAGCTTGCGGATTCGGGCGTGCCCGACCACGAGAACCTGAACGCCCACCGTTTCGTGTCGAAGGAGGTGCGTGAGGCGCTGATGGCGCGGTACAAAGACCCGATCGTTCTCGACATCGAGGCCAAGGCCCGCGAGGTCGGCGGTCACGGCGGCATGGACTTCATCATGGACTACCGGCTGGTCTATTGCCTGCAACATGGCCTGCCGCTGGATCAGGATGTCTACGATGCGGCCGAATGGTCGTGCATCGGCGCCCTTACGGCGATGTCGCTCGAACACAACAGCGTCCCGGTGGCCGTTCCCGACTTCACGCGCGGCGACTGGAACAAGACCGACGGTTACCGGCACGCGATGCTGGTGCAGTGATCCGGAGACCGTATGGACGAAAAGACGGCCCGGTCAACCGGGATTGACGCTGCGGGCGCAGGAATGTGAAAAGCGGCGGACCTCTGTGGTCCGCCGCTTTTTTCTTATAGGCTGGCCGTGTTTTTGCACGTGCCGGTCGAGCCTCACCGCCGGATTCCTCCCCGCGAAAGCACCTCCTCGAAGTAGGCGATGGTTTTTAGGAGACCGTCCCGCAGCTGGATTTTCGGCTCCCAGCCGCCGAGCATGTTGCGGGCGAGCGAGATGTCGGGCTGCCGCTGCTGGGGATCGTCGGCGGGCAGGGGCAGGTGGACGATCTTCGATTTCGAACCCGTCAGGGAGATCACCTCGCGGGCCAGTTCGGCGATGGTGAATTCGTTCGGGTTGCCGATGTTCACCGGACCGGTGAAGTCGTCGGGCGTGTCGTCCATCATGCGCACCATGCCTTCGATCAGGTCGTCGATGTACTGGAACGAACGGCTCTGCCCGCCGTCGCCGTAGATCGTGATATTGTCGCCCCGCAGCGCCTGGACGATGAAATTCGAGACCACGCGGCCGTCGTTGATGTCCATTTTCGGACCGTAGGTGTTGAATATGCGGATGATCTTCACGGGAATGCCGTGTTCGCGGTAGTAGCTCATAAAGAGCGACTCGGCGCAGCGTTTGCCCTCGTCGTAGCACGAGCGGATGCCCAGCGGGTTGACGTGGCCCCAGTAATCCTCGCGCTGGGGGTGGATCAGCGGGTCGCCGTAGACCTCCGAGGTCGAGGCCTGGAGGATTTTCGCCCGGTTGTATTTGGCCATGCCCAGCATGTTGATCGAGCCGATCACCGACGTCTGGGTGGTTTTGATCGGGTCGTGCTGGTAGTAGATCGGCGAAGCGGGGCAGGCGAGGTTGTAGATCTCCTCGATCTCGGCCATGTAGGGATAGACGATGTCGTGGCGGATGACCTCGAAATTGGGGTGCGACAACAAGTGTCGGATGTTGCTTTTGTGACCGGTGAAATAGTTGTCGATGCAGATGATGTCGTTACCTTCCGCGAGCAGCCTTTCGCACAGATGGGAGCCGATGAATCCGGCGCCGCCTGATATTAGTATTCGCTTCATTCCCAAGTGAAGAAGATTGATTCAGAAACACAAAGGTAGAATTTATATTTAAAAATGAACTATCTTTGCAAATTAAATAAACGAATTGGGTCAAAAAAACATGCTTTATGGGCCGAAAAGCCGTATCCTGCCTGCTGGAAATTCTGGGCGTCGTCTTTACTGCATTGCTGCTGGCGGCAGCCGTCGTAAGCTGGCGTTCGTCGTTCATCTCTCCCGAAGCCGGGAATTTCTGGGCTTCCGTCGCATTGCTGATGCCCGTCATCCTGGCGCTGAACCTTGCGACGCTCGTCTGGTGGCTTTTCCGCCGCAAGTGGGGCGTTGCGCTGATGCCCGCTGCGGCGCTGGCGCTCAATCTGGGGTATATTTCGGCGATGGTTCAGCTGCCCGATTTTAACAGCAAGGGTCCCCACGACATTCGCATCGCCACGCTCAACTCCTACGGGTTCAGCCGTCTCGGCCCCACGTCCGTCACGGCTTACGGCATCGCCTCGGTGATGAAGCGCGAGCGGGTCGACGTGCTCTGTTTGCAGGAGTTCCCCGAGAACCGCGAATTCCCGGCCGACAGCATCGCCCGGCTTTTCGCCGCACGGATGCCCTACTGCGTAGCCCGAAGCGGTCAGGCCATCCTGAGCCGTTTCCCGATCCTCGACCACCGCTACGTCCGGTTCCCCGACTCGGGCAACGACTATCTGGAGGCGGACCTCCGGGTGGGCGACGACACGGTGCGCGTCTTTTCGGTGCACCTCCAGACCTCCGGGATTTCGGGCCTGCGCCGCCGTTTCCGCCGGGATTACGACCGCGACGCCCCGGTCGAACGGGTGATCGGCGAACTGGAGCGCAACAGCCGTATCCGGGCGCAGCAGGTGCGCGAAATCCGAACGGTGATCGACTCGACGCGTTACCCGGTCATCCTTGCCGGGGACTTCAACGACACGCCCTCCTCCTATACCTACCGCCGGCTCAAGGGCGGCATGACGGACGGCTTCCGGGCTGTCGGCAATGGCTTCGGCGGCACGTTCCGCTATCTGGGCGGCGTACTGCGCATCGACTACATTTTTTACGACGACAATTTCACAGGGGTGGGCTACTACATGCCCGACGACGATTTGAGCGACCACAAGGCCGTCATCGCCGAACTCAAATTCCGGCGGTAGCCTCGTCGGCCTTTTCCTGTGCGGGCTGTCTCTTGGCGATGGTGAACGTGAAGGTCGAGCCTTCGCCCTCCTTCGATTCGATGGTCACCTCGCCGCCGTTGCGGCGCGTGAGGTCCTGGACCAACTGCAATCCCAGTCCCGACCCCTCCTCGTTCTTCGTTCCGTAGGTGGTGTGGTGGATTTCGGGATTGAGCAGTTTGGGAATGTCCTCCTCCTTGATGCCGATGCCGAAATCGCGGACGGCGATCACGGCGTGCGAAGGCGTGTCGCGGACCGAAATGATGATGCGTCCGCCCTCTTTGGTATACTTGATGGCATTGGACATCAGGTTGCGCATGATCGTCTTGACCATGTCCACGTCGCAGTGGACCGTGATCGGGCCGGGAATGTCGTATTCGACCCCGATGTTCTTGACCTGCGCCACCGTGTCGGACATCTTGCTGGCGAAAAGCACCACCTCCGAAATATCCACCTCCTGAAAAACCGTGTTCATGCGTCCGATCTGGCTCTTGGTCCATTTCAGGAGGTTGTCCAGCAGCATGAAGGTGCTTTCGGCGATGTTGTTGCCCATCGAGAGCATCTCGAAGTTGTCTTCACCGACCTGCCCGGCCGTGAGGTTGATCGAGAGCATGTTGAAGACCATCTTGAGCGTGCCGATCGGAGATCGCAGGTCGTGGGCGATCACCGAATACATCTTGTCGCGCTCCTCGACGGTCTCCTGCAGTTCGTCCCGCTGCTGGAGGATGGTGCGCTGCGCCGCTGCCAGATAGATGTGGTGCGCCACGCGGGTGATCAGCTCCTCGTGGTTGAACGGCTTGGAAATGTAGTCGCTGGCTCCGAACTTGAATCCCTTCACGATGTCCTCGGGGTTGTGCAGCGCCGTGAGGAAAATCACGGGGATGTCCTCGTGCGCGGGGTTCGCCTTCAGCCGTTTCAGCACCTCGTAGCCGTCCAGGTCGGGCATCATAATGTCCAGCAGGATCAGGTCGGGGTTTAACTCCGCGACTTTTTGCAGCGCTTCGAAACCGCCCGACGCCGTGACGATCTTGTATTTCGCGCGGCTCAACACGGCTTTGAGCAGCATGATGTTCGTGGTGATGTCGTCGACCGCGAGGATGGTGTAATCCTCGGGATTGAGGGCAATGTTTTTCATGGAAGTCAGCAGTTTGCAATTAATGAATCGGATAAAAATCGGGTTTGTGTAAAAAAATCATGCGCGGCGGGCCTTTTCCCACGCCCCGCGGCTTCGGCGGGTCGCCAGATACCAGGCCCCGCGGAAGACATTGAGGTTCATAAAGAGGAAATAATAGGGGACCGAGAGTGTGCCTCCGCGGCAGCCGCGGCGTTCGCGTGCCCACCCGGCGGCCGCCGCGAGGTAAAAGGCCGCTTGCAGGGCCAATATCACGGCGTAGAGCTTCGGATGCCCCGACCATAGCAGGGCGACGTTCAGCGGAACGAGCGCCGCGAGCGCCACGGGGGTGACGGTCCACCGCAGCACGCGGTGCGAGACGTACTGGAACCACAGCACCCCGTAGCGGAACGGATTCAACAACTTGCGCAGCCGCCACACCGACTGCAATCCGCCCGCCGCGATGCGGCGTTTGCGCTTGCCCTCCTCGCCCATGTCTGCCGAGGGGTTTTCGAGGGCGTAAGCCTCCTTGCAATAGGCTATTTTGTAGCCGTCGGCAGCGATGAGCATCGAGCAGACGAAGTCGTCCAGCAGCGTGTCCTCGGGCATCGTCCGCCACAGTTCGCGCCGCACGGCGAACAGCTCCCCGGCGGCTCCCACGGCCGAATGGAGGCGGCAGTCCCACTCCTTGAGTTTCGATTCGTATTTCCAGTAGACCCCTTCGGTCGCGGCGGCGCCGGACCCTTCGGCGGCGGCCACGCGCTTCTCGCCGGCGACGCACCCCACCTGCGGGTCGTCGAAGCGGCGCACGATTTCGGCCACGGCTTCGGGATTGAGCATCGTGTTGGCGTCGGTGAAGACGACGATCGGGGTGCGGATATGCTCCAGCGCGCGGTTCAGCGCCGCGGTCTTGCCGCCGCGGCGGGCGTCGTGGAGCACCGTGACCCCGGGATACGCGGCCAGCAGGCTGGGTGTGCGGTCGGTCGATCCGTCCGTCACCCAGACGATGCGCAGCCGCCCTTCGGGGTAGACCAGCGCCCGGCAGTTTTCCATTTTGGCGGCGACGACCGCCTCTTCGTTATAAGCGGCGATCAGCAGCGTCACGCAGGGCGCTTCGGCCGGAGCGGTGTGTTTCGCGGCGGGGCGCGCCGCCGCGCGGAGTCTCACCAGCACGGCGAGCAGGGCGCCGTATCCGACGTAGGTGTAGACGACCAACAGGGCGCAGAACCAGAAAAGAATGGCTGTGACAGTCATGGCCTTCGGGTTATTTGCGCCGGATGAGGCGTTCGGCGCCGCGGACGAAGCGGTATCCGAAGAGGTTGATGAAGAAGGTCCGGACCCGGTAGTAGGCGAAGGCTCTGGGCGAGAACCACGAATTCTGGTAGTGGTGGATGGCGTAGGTGTCGGGCGTGAGCTCCACCTTGCGCGAGTCGAAGACCTTGGGCGAAAAATAGTCCCGCGGCAGGACGTAGACCGCCTCGGAGAGGTTCTTGCGCTTCAGCGATTCGAGACCCTCCCCCACCTTCACGATGGGTTTCAGCTTCGGGATCTGCTCCTGCATGATCTCGGGCAGCATCCGGATGTCGAACGACCCGTCCTCGCGGACGAAGTTGCGTCCCTCGTAGTAGTCGAGGCACTGTTTCACCCAGTCGCAGCCCTTCTCGGCGCCCAGCACGGCGGCCTCGATGGTCCCGGCGGTCTCGGCTCCCGCGAAGTAGGGCAGGCCGAGCAGCGGGTCGAAGCTCCGGAGCACCTCGACATCCGAATCGAGGTAGATGCCCCCGTAGTTGTAGAGGGCGTAGAAACGGATGTAGTCGGCGGCGAAAGCGTATTTCTTCGCCTCGAACGCCTGCTTCACCCAGGGCGAGCTTTCCAGGTCGAAGCGTTTCGTGTCCCAAAGCACGACCTCGTAGTCGGGCAGGTGTTTTTTCCAGCTGGCGAGACACTTTCCGATCTTGGCGGGATAAGGGTCCCCGCTCAGCCAGCAGAGGTGTATTCGCTTGGGTATCATGGTATCAGGGTTTTCATTTCGGTCATTACCTTTTGCATCTGCCGCTCCCACGAGAGCCGGCCCTCGATGGTCGTGCGGATGTGCTCCGGGGTGCGGTCCGCCGTGTCGAGCCAGCCGAGGAGGGCGGTGATGTCGAGCGGCGTGTCGTCGGCCGGAGCTTTCAGGACGTAGGGCATCGGGTCGAAGTCGCTGTCCCGCTCGGAGTAGACGAACGGGATGCCCCGGGCGGCATACTCGCGGTTCTTGAGGCTTTTGAGGCTCTCGATGCCGTTGCGGTGGCGGGCGAGACTCGCCACGCCCATGTCGCACCAGGCGAACTGGGCGTCGAGCGCCGCGCCCGAGCGGGGTCCCGTGATCTCGACATACGCGCCGAGACCGTATGCCTCGATGCTGCGGGCGTAGCCGCCGATCAGGTCGGGCATGCCGTCGCCCACGATCCGGAGTTTCACCTCCCGGTCGTGCGGCGCGGCATAGTAGTTTTTCAGCCCCTCGATCACGCGGTCGAAGCCGTGCCACGGATGGATGTTGGCCAGCGCCAGCAGCCGCACCTCGCGCGTGATGTCGTGCCGTTCGGTTTTGAGCGGAACGGCGTCGAAGTCGATGCCGTTGGAGATGCGGACGGTCTTCTGCCCGAAAATCTCCTCGTCGTCGGAGAAGGTGACGATACGGTCCACCTCGCGGGCCATCGCACGGCGGAACATCCGGTCGATTTGCAGCTGGAGCTTCTCTTTTCGGCCGGCCTCGCGGAACTCCGCGTCGTAGGGGTAGGTGGGGATTTCGAGCGCGATGCGCACCCCGAGCCGGCGCACGCTGCGCAGCCAGCCCACGAGCAGCGGATTGGCGTTCAGGTCGTGGCGGATGTAGAGGAATTCCACCCTTTCGCGGCGGATGTAGCCGGTGATGTCGGTGTAGGAGACGCGCTTGAGCGCCTTGGCGCGAAGCCCGCTCCCGAAGGTGCGGATCACGGCGTCGCCCGCCAGCCGCCGCTGCGTGCCGTCGGCGTCGATCTCCGTGTGGCACAGCGCAATGTCCACGCCGCACCTGCGGAGCGCCTCGCACTGGGCGAAGATCTTCTTCGAGATGCCGCTGTGGGACGAGAATCCGTGGAATACGATGAACAGTCCTTTCATGGCGGTTTATTTTCCGGGTCGCAGGCGCGCCGCGAGTTCTTTGAGGTCATACACGCCGCCCAGCTGGACGTAGGCCAGCCAGACGGCTGCCGCTGCCGCGCTTTTGGCCGCCAGAGCCGCCAGGAGGGGCGTTCCGGCCGGGAGCAGGCGCGTCAGGCCCGCGAGCGCGAGCGTGAGGATCGCTGTGAGCAGCAGCGGCGAAAGGAGACTTTTCCAGAAGGGTCCCCAGTTCATCCGCAGGGTCAGGCGGAACAACGCGTGGTAGCACTGCACGAAGTTGACGGCGAACGAGAGGCAGATGGCCCATGCCACGGCTTCGAGCGTCCCGAAGGCGAAGATGCCGGTGCAGATGGCCGTGACGTTGAGCGCGGCCGAGAACAGTCCGCAGATAAAGAGCATCCGCGTGGCGTTTGCGGCCTGGAAGATCGAACCCGAGGTCGACATCACGATCTGGATGCCTACCGAGAGGGCCAGGATGCGGAACGCCGCCACCGACGGCATCCATTGGTTGCCGAAGACGATGAGCACCAGCTCCTCGGCCGTGAACCACAGCACGGCCGACAGCGGCAGGCCGATAAAGGCCAGCAGGCGGATCACCTTCAGATAGGCTTCGCCCAGTTTTTTCAGGTCGCCCTGCATCTGTGCGAAGACGGGGTGCATGACGGGCGAGACGACGAAGGCGATGTTTTGCAGCGGCATCATCATCAGGCGGTACGACTTGTCGTAGTAGCCCAGGTCCTGAAGGCTCATGCAGCGTCCCATGAGCAGTTTGTCGAGGTTGCGGCTGAAGAAGTTGAGCAGCTGGAACGAGAACTGGTATGCCGAGAACGAGAAGACCTTTCGGATCGCCCCGCGCGAAAGGCGCAGGCCGATGCGGAGCGGGTATTCCCGGTAGTTGATCGCAAAGAGCATCGCGCTCGAAAAGACGGGGTTGATCGTCAGGGCGTAGATGCCCGCCCCGGCATAGGCCGCGGCGATGCCCGCGGCGCCTCCGACGACCTGCACGGCCAGCGAGCGCACGGCGGCGAAGCGAAAACGCTTGTCGCGCATCACCAGTGCGTTGGGGACGATGTTCGCCGTGGCGAAGAAGAGGTTCAGCGCGAGGATGCGGCAGATGCCGCGCAGCTGCGTCGAGTCGTCGTAAAACGAGGCGATCAGCCCCGAGGCGGCGAAGAAGAGCAGGGCGATCACGGCTGCGGACCAGAGCGTGAGCGAGAAGATGCCGCCCAGGTCGCTGCGCGAGAGGTTCCGGTGCTGAATCACCGCGGGGCCGATGCCCAGGTCGCTGAAGATGGCGAAGAAGGCGATGATGACCGTGGCGATGTTCACCACGCCGAACTCCTCGGGGGTGAACAGGCGCGAGAGCACCGCCGTCACGAGGATCGTCACCGCGACCCCCGCATACTTGGCGACGGAGGTGTAGAAGACCCCCGAGGCAAGCTCCCGGCCTACCGAAGGCGGCTGTTTATCGTCGTTGCGCGTCATGCAATCGTTGGTAAATTCGTCCGTATGCCGCGGCGATCTGCGGCAGGCGGAGGTGTTCGCGGGCGTATTCGAGGTTCTTGTCGCCGTGTCCGGCGGCGGCGAGCCGGGCCGCTTCGGCCAGCGCGCGGTCCACCGAGGCGGGGTCCGCGGGATCGAAGACCGGATTCCCTGTCGCGGCCAGCATTTCGCCGATGTCTCCCGAATCCGGACCCGCGACCACGCGCCCGAAGGCGAAGGACTGGGGCACGTTGCCCGAGTTGAGGATGTCGGTGCGCTGGATGAAAACCACGTCGGCGGCCGAGAAGTAGGCCGGCAGGTCGGCGTCGGGAATCAGTTCTTCGGCCGAGGTGATGCGCATGCGGAGCCGGTTTTCGACCGCGTGTGCCGCATGGTAAAGCGTTTTCGCGACGAAGCGTTTCAGTCCCCGGGGGTGCGAACCGTTGAGCGCGTAGGGCCACAGCCGGGGTGCGAGCAGGAATTTTCCGGCAAGGGGCAGCCGGCGGAACGCGCGCCAGACCAGTTTCCGTTCCGAGGCGTGGCGGAACGCCCCGAAGGCCAGCGTCACGAAGGCGTCGGCCGGAATTCCCAGCTTTCGCCGGGCGTCGTCGCGGTCGATGGCGGCGTAAAGCCCTTCGTAGATGTGGTGCGGGATCACGGTGTGCAGCTGCCGCGAGGCGGGATAGGCCGCAAGGAACTCCCGGCGGCTGTAATTGCCCAGATGCACCACGGCGTCGGCGTTCTCCTCGGTCAGCCGGTAGGCTTTGGCCAACTGCGTGTCGCCCTTGTGGGGGCGGGCGTTGTGGCGGGTGTAGACGACGGGGATCTCCTTTTCGTGCAGCGTTCGGAACCGTTCGCGGAGCGCCGCGACCTGTTCCGCCGTCGGATAGCTCCATCCGAACAGCTCCTCGGGCCACTGGAGGTGGATGACGTCGTAGGCTTCCGCCCTGTTCCAGAACTCCCCGACCGAGCATACGACTTCGAACCCGCAGGCGCGGATGCCCTCTGCGAGCAGGCGCACGAACGGATTGTCGCTCAACCCCGAAGCTTTATAAACGATCAGTATTCTCATTTCACACCCGGACCCACTCCTTTTTTTCGAAATCATACCGTTTGACGACCCGCGCCGGGTTGCCCACGGCCACGCTGTATGGCGGAATGTCCTTCGTGACGACCGCCCCCGCGCCGATCTGGCAGTGCTGGCCGATGGTGACGCCGGCCAGAACGATGACATTGGTGTTCAGATGGGTGTTGCTGCCGATTTTCACGGGGCGTTTGGTCACGCTCTGTTGCAGCGGCGCGGTGTCCACGTCCTCGTATCCGTGGTTGAATCCCTGCACCGAGACGTGCTGGCCGATGCCGACGCAGGCTCCGGTTTCGACGGGTCCCACGATCACCGAGCCGATGCCTATGTAATTGTTTTCGCCGAAAATGACATCTCCCGAACCGTTGTTTATCACGGCGAAGTCCTCGATGCGGGTTCCGGCTCCCAATGTGAATCGGTGCCAGGGGAAGATGTCGAGCCGTGCGCGGCGGGAGATTCTGGCCCCTTTGCCGTGCCGGTGCCGGAGCGGAGTGAGGAATGTCCGCACCCACCATCGGGGACGGGGATGTCCGTCGGGGCAGATCAGCCAAAGCGCCAGTTTCCGCAGTTTCGGATTGTTTTTGATGGTTTCGATCATAAATCTATTCTGTCTTTGCGAATTGAACGAATATTTACCGGGCAAGCTCCTCGTAGAGCGTCAGCAGTTTCCGCGCGGTCTGCTCCCAGGAGAAGCGTTTCACCCGTTCCAGTCCGTAAGCGATCTTTTCGGCCCGGAATGCGGCGTCGGATTCGAGCCGCAGGAGTGCGCCGGCGATCTCCGCCGGCGAGGTCGGGTCGACGAGGATGGCCCCCTGGCCCGCGATCTCGGGGATAGCCGAGGTGTTCGACGTGACGACGGGTGTCCCGCACGCCATCGCTTCGAGCTGCGGAATGCCGAAACTCTCGCGCAGCGAAGTGTAGAGGAACGCCGCCGCGCCGTTGTAGACGGCCGGAAGATCGGCGTTGGGGATATACCCCGGCAGGCGGAGCATGTTTCCCAGATCGGGCGCTCCGATCTGCCGCAGAACCGACTCCGCGGCTTCGGGCGTGAGGTCGGCGACCAGCAGCGGCAGCGGATGCGCCGAGCGGCGCACGTATTGGGCATAGGCCCGCAGCGTTCCCGGGGTGTTTTTCTTGGGGTCGGTGTTGCCCAGAAAAAAGAGGTATTCCGGGTCGGGGAGGTAGCGTTTCGTGACTTCGGCCGTGTCGTCCAGCGGCCGGAAGCGGGTGTTGTAGCCGTTGTGGATGGCGGTGATCCGCGCGGGGTCGAGACCCAAGGCCGTGCGGATGCGGTCGCATTCGAACTGCGACACGGTGACGATCCTGCGGCACTTGGGCAGGATGCGCGGCACCACCAGCCGGCGGTACTGCCGTCCTAATGACTGGTAGAGCGATCGGTTGCGTGCGGCCTGCTTTTCGAGAAAAATGATGTCGTGGAGCGTCACCACCAGCGGCGTCGATCCCCACACCGGGGCGGTGTTGCTCGTGCAGTGCAAAAGGTCGGGCTTCACGCGTGCCACGGCCCGCGGCAAGGCCCACTGTTCCCACAGCGGGTACGACGGGCAGCGGAGCGTGACGATGTGCATGTTGGGCGTCTCCTCCAGACAGAGGTCGGGACCGTCGCCCACGAGGATGAAGTATTCGTTTTCGGTGTCGAGCCGTTGCAGGCAGCGGATGGTTTCGAGCGCCACGAAGTCCATGCCGTGTTTGTTGGGGCGGAAGATGCGCTGTGCTTCGATGGCTATTTTCATGGGTTCGTGTCGGTTTTTTCCGGGGCGGCGTCCGAGGCTCCGGTGTGTCGGGTGTGGATGAACCTGTCCCTGGTTCCGCCGAGGCGGAAGAGGTTTGCGGCGGTGAGCAGCGCCAGCGCGGGAACCCGGCGCAGGGCGCGGCCCAGTTTGGCGTCGGTCTGCTCGTCGGGCAGGGCCATGGCCAGCGCAAAGAGCAGCAGCACGAGGGCGATCCACCATTTTATGGAACCCCACGGGTCGAGGAAGGTCGTCGCGACGGCCCACAGCGGAACCAGCCCGATGAGCAGCATCCGCGGCGGCAGGCACCATTGCACGAGTTTGTCCACATAGTCGTAATTGCCCGTGAAGATCGCCCCGGGGAGGTTCCGCAGGGCCGAACCGAGGGCGTGGAACTGCGCTGCGATCCACCGCCGCCGCTGGTTGTAGTAGGCTCCTTCGCCCTGCACCTTCTCGTCGAGGACGATCACGTCGTCGAGGTAGTCGATGTAGATGCGCTGTTGCAGGAGCAGGGCTTCCAGCTCCTTGTCCTCGCCCGAGGTGCGGCACTTCGGGATGTTGTCGCGGAACCAGTCGTAGGCGAAGGCCATTCCCGAGCCGATCAGCGCCGACGAAAGTCCCAGCGCCACGTGGCCGCGGCGGAAAATCGAGTTGTTGATCTCCTCGCCGGCGGCGTCGAGCACCGCCGTGTCGGTGTCGCGGTTCTTGGCCGTGCGGTGGGCCTGCACGGCCGTCAGACCCGTGTCGAACGCCTCGTTGAGGCGGGCGATGAAATCGGGTCCCGCGAGGTTGTCGGCGTCGAGAATCGCGACGGCCTCGGCCGCGCCGGGTCCGAGTTCTTCCATGGCTGCGGTCAGGGCCTTGGCCTTCGAACTGTTTTCGAAGGAGACTTCGATCACCGTCAGCGGAAGTTTGCGCAGTTCCCCGAGCGTTTCGGGTTTCAGACGGTCGGCGATTACCGCCACGCGGTGCAGCCGGGCGGGATACTCCTGCGCGAGGGCCGCCTCGGCCGTGCGGAGGATCACCGCGTCGGCCCGGTAGGCGGGGATCAGCGTCACGAACCGCCGTTGTTTTCGCGCCGGGGGATAGTCGTGCGCGCGCCGCCGCACCGAGAACGCCGCGAAGAGGAACAGATAGAGCACCGGCAGCAGCAGCACGAGGACGAACAGCCGGTCTATGATCGTCAGCGCAATCATTCTTTTCCGGTTTTATGGCGCAGGAAATCCCGGCCGCCGCGCAGGACGGCTGCCGCGAGGTCCCGACGTCCGCCAAGCAGGGCCGCGGCGACGCTTTTGGGAAGAGCCGCGCCCAGTTGGTAGAGTGTCGAGAGCCGCCGTGCGGCCCCGCGGCGGTTGCGGCGGGCGAACAGCAGGCGGTTGCGCGTGAGGTAATAGCTCCGCAGGGGGCTTTGCCGGCCCGTGGTGGCGCTTTCCTTGTGGAAAACGGTCGCCCGCGGGTCGTAGACGATGCGGTAACCCGCCTCGCGGATGCGCTCCGACCAGTCCAGCTCCTCGTAGTAGAGGAAATACTCCTCGGGCATCGGTCCTGCTTTTTCGACGGTTTCGCGCCGCACCATCATCGCCGCGCCGTGGGCGTAGGGCGTGTCGTGCGGGGTGTCGAACCGCCCGTCGTCTGTCTGGCCGAACCCGACGAGGGCGTTGCGCAGGGTGATGCGCGTCAGGGGCGTGTAACCCGCGAACTGAATCGCCTGCGGCGACGCCCAGAAGCGGATTTTGGGGCAGACGGCCCCGACCGACGGATCGGCGTCGAGCGTGTCGCAGAGGTAGTGCAACGTGTCGTCCGCGACCTCCGTGTCGTTATTGAGCAGCAGCAGGCAGTCGCCCGAGGCGGCCCGGATGCCGAGGTTGTTGCCGCCGGCGAAGCCGAGGTTTTCGTCGCTGCGCATTGTAACGATGTCGGGATAGCGTTCCCGCAATTCCGCCGCTTCGTCGCGCGTCGAGCCGTTGTCGACGACGACGATTTCGAGCGGCGTCGTGACGTGGCGGCGCAGCGAGTCGATCATCGCCGCCGTGAGCGCGAAGCCGTTGTAGTTGACCGATATGACCGATATGCGAGGTTTCATCGTCTTATTCTTTTGTCATTGCCGACGCGGGTGTCGCCGCACCGGGATTCGCCGTGAGCAGGTTTCCGGCAGGAACTGCGGTTTTCGCCTTTTCGGCCTCTTCCAGCTCCCGGTCGAAGTGCGGCGAGAGGAAGATGAAGGCCATACTCATATAAATGATGGCGCCCGTGGGGATTTGCCCGAACACCTCGTTGCCGTAGGACATCACCACGACGCCTGAAATGCCTGCGACGAGCGCCGCGACAAGTCCCCGCAGCTGGGTGTCGCGCAGGCGGAAGAGCGCCAGCCAGGCGCCCCGTCCCAGCACGTAGAGCAGGATGCCGATGTGCAGCAGCAGTCCGACGATGCCCGTTTCGACCCAGATCATCACGAACCACGAGTCGGTCGGGACCTGCGACAGCGGGGCGTCGGGAGCGAAGACCTTCGCCTTGCCGCCGCCGTGGCCCAGTCCCGCTCCGAACGGTTTTCCGCGCATCAGTTCGCGCAGCCGGGCCTGGTTCTCCAGGCGCACCTGGAACGAGGCGTCCTGGGTGTTGAAGGCGCTGCGGGCGCGGCGGATGATGGGGTTGCCCTGTCCGATGGTCGTGAAATTGAGAAAGATGAAGGCTGCCGTGATCAGGAAGATTCCCGCCACGATCATCCGGAAGTTGCGCGAGAGCGCCACGAATACGGCGTACCCGGCGAAAGGCACGGCCAGCGCGCTGCGCGTTCCCGAGATCAGCATGCCGTAGCACGCCGCGGCGGCCACCGCCAGCAGATAAACCTTCATCCACGGGTTGCGGTAGTAGAGTGCGGAGATCGAGAAGACCACCATCGCCAGCCCCATGCCCGCGCCGAAATTCGCAGCGTCGCTGTACACCGAGAAGTAGCGCACGCCGGTGTAGATGATGTGCGTCGTGGCGCCGCCCTCGACGAAGAGCCAGTAGTTTTCGGCCGCGTTGAAACCGATGTATTTCTGGACGAGGGCCTTCCCGACGGCGATGAGCGTCAGCGCCGACCAGATGGCCAGCATGGCCTTCAGGTATTTGTAGCGGGCCATCGTGAGCTGCGTGAGCGCCACGACCAGAAAGAAATAGAAGGCCAGCGAACGGATGGCCATGGTCCATCCCTTGGGCGATACGCTCTGGGGATTGAACAGTTCGAGCACGCAGTAGACCATCCAGATCGCCGCCGCGAGGGTCAGTCCCGTGCCGGCGCGCCGCCATTCGATCCGGTGGACGAGGGCCTGAAGCAGGAGTATCGCCAGGTTGAAGAACAGCGCGCCGTCGAGGATCAGTCCGACCGGTACGCCGTGGAGGAACTCGCGGCCGAGGTACATGATGAAATAGTTGAGCACCAGCATCCCGAGCATCGAGACCGCCGGGTTGCGGAGCGAGAACCACAGCGCGCAAAGCCCGATGGGGAGCATCGACACGGCCGCGCCCGCCGGCAGCCCGTAATGGGTGAAGGCGTAGGCGATGACGGCCACGCCTCCGGCCGTGAGCAGCCCCAGGGCGATCCGGGGGACGCTCAACGAGTCGGTTATGTTGCCGTAAAGCTCCATTTGCGATTGTTTTGCAGGGTTTCGGACGACGGGTTACTTGACGGCCGTGAAACCGAACTGGCTGATCTGGTAGCCCAGCCTGCGCAAGCGGGTGAAGGGCGGGAGCAGCCCCGTGAAGGTCTGCACGACGTCGCGCCCCGCGTAGTTGAGGCAGAGCGCCGTGGGGGTCTCCCCGGCCATCTGTCCGCATTTCTCGAAGAGCAGCTGGTCGGTATCCTTCCAGGTGCGGTTGGCGGAGGCCACCACGATGTTGAGTTCGGCGCCTTGCAGCAGCTCCTTCGATACGGTGCTGTCGTTCAGGGGCGGGTATTCCACGATCACCACGTCGGCTTCCGCGAGCGGGATCTCGTCTCCGTCCTCGTGTACGAAGTCCCCGATCCGTCCGGCGAGCAGGTACTCTTTCCGGCGGACGTCGAAATCCCGGTTCCACGACACGCTGCGCACCTTCATGCCCGTTTCGCGGAAATGGGCGGCGAGGTGCTCGGCGAGGGTCGATTTTCCGTCGCCCTGCTCCGTGGAGAGGATGTTCAGCACATTGGGCCGTTTGCCGGGGTCGAAGTGGTTGAGCACGGCGTTGCCCATGAAGCGGGACGCGATCTGACGGTACTGCTGGACGAAACGCCGCTCGCCGAACCGGCCCCGGCCCGGGAAGGCCCCGATGACCTTGCCGCCGGTGATGCGCTCGGCGCGGATCTTGTCGCGCAGCGTGCGGTCGAGCAGTTCGAGCAGGATGAAGATGCCGAGGAGGAAGACCAGCGTGCAGAAGAACGCCGCCGCGACCATCATCTTGCGCTTGGTCGGCTCGGCCGAAATGGGCAGCACCGGCGGGTTGATGATCTTGAGCGTCGCCGAGGTCATTTGCAGGTTCTTCTGCCGCAGGCGCGCCGTGTTGAGCGCCTGGAGCATCGAAAGGTACGACTGTTCGGTGAAACTGATCAGGCGGTTCTTGCGCTTGAGGGTCGAACCCACCGGAGCGTATTGCACGTAGCGGTCGTCGAGCGATTTCTTCCACTCGTTGACCACCTCCATCTCGGCCTGCGATTTGGCCGAGAGCAGCACGGCGTCGAGCCATTGCTGGATGAGCGATTCCGTGGAGATTCCCTCCTTGGTGTATCGCTGGCTGGCGATGGCCGAGGTGATGCTGCGCAGGCTGTCGGTCTCGATCTGCATCCGGGCCTGGAGGCGTCCCACGTCGATCGGCCGGATCACCGGCTCCCGTCCCGATGCGGGGTCGGGGATAAAGGCCTCGGCGGCGGTGATCTGCGCCTGGAGGTCCCCGATCTTGTGGAGCTGTTCGATGAAGGCCGCGTTGTTGCGGAAAATCTGGAGGTCTTCGAGCTGCGCCTCGATCTTCTTCCGGAGCGATTCCGAACTGTTGAGGTTCAGGCGCGTCTCCTCGTAGCGCAGCTCGAAGTCGCGCGAGAGGATGGCGATGTGCTTGGTCTGCTCGTCGTAGTTGATGATCAGGTTCTCGACGCTGTAATCGCGCAGCGAGTCCTCCTGCTCGCGCAGTTCGCGGCCCACGCGGGCCAGTTCCCGCTCGAAGAACCTGATGACGTTGTTGGTCTCGCCGTAGCGCAACTCCTTGTACTGTTTGACGAATTCGTCGTTGAGGAGTTCCAGCGTGTTGTAGACCACGCCGGGGTCGTCGTTCTCGTAGCTCACTTCGAGCATGTCGCTGTTGGCGATGCGCCGCACCTCGATCCGGTTCAAGGCCTGGTAGCTGTAATAGCGGTGGGTCCAGTGGAAAAGTCCGTAGACGTGGTTGCCGTGCTCGGCGACCTCGTAGCCGAGCAGGTTTTCGAGCGTCCGCTCCTCGCTGCTGCGGTCGATCAGCGCGAGCACCTCGGGAGGCGTGTGCGCCGCCTCGCTGCGGTAGTTGCGGGCGTAGATGTAGCTGTTGTCCTGATCGGGGTCGCCGTGAACCATGTTCCGGGCATAGAGGCGCAGCGAGACGTTGTGGAGCGTCGACTGCGACTTGATGATGTTGATCAGGTTGTCCATCGCATTGTTGATGATGTTCCAGTCCTGACGCGACCCCTCTCCGTTTTCGAGGTCGTAGCCCGACACGATGCCGGTGTAGATGGTCGACGTCGAACGGTAATAACGCGCCTGGCGGCCCATGTGGAAATAGACCAGCAGGGCGACCGCTGCCGGACAGATGATGAGCCACCACTTGATCCGGAAGAGAAATTTCAGTATGTATGCGATATATGTCGTCATGGGCGGGCGGTTTGTTTCGTCGGGCCGGGTTTGCTGATGATCGGTGTTTTGGAGAGCACTTCCAGTTGCAGGAGCGCTTTGTTGAGCAGCGAGCGGGTCTGTTCGTATTCGCGGATGGCCGAACCCTCGATGCTCTTCTGGCGGCTGAGCGTCTGCGCGTCGATCTTGCCGTTTACGAAGTCGGCTTCGGCGGCGGCGTACTGCGCTTTCGCGGCCACCATCGAACGGGCCGAGGTCTCCAGCAGCGAGAGGTTCTCGACGGCCGAAGTGTAGGCCTCGATGATCTTCAGGCAGATTTCGTCATACCAGCTGTTCATCTCGTATTCGATGCTTTCCAGCCGCTTGCGCTGCTGCTTGATGCGGTTGCGGCGGTTGAAAATGTCGTCGAGGGGCAGCGAAATGCCCGCTCCGACGGTCCACCACGCCTGTGTGGTCCCCGTGACGTTCTGCACTATGGGGAGGTTCTTGTCGTAGTACATGAGGCTGTTTACGTCCGTCGAACCGTAGCTGTACTGGGCGTTGAGCTTGATGTTCTTGAGCCACGAGCGGCGCAGGGTCTTGATCTCGCGCTCCTCCTGCTCCTTCTTCGAGGCGAACTGGTTGACCTGCGGCGACTGCGCACGGGCGTTTTCCAGCAGTTCGTGCAGCGGCGGCAGGTGCAGGTTCATGTACGTTTCGGCCGACATCCGCGCCAGATCGTTGTATTCCCTGCGGACCGGAGCGGCCGCGAGGTTGTCGCCGGACTGCTGCGCAGCCGGGACCTGCGCCGGAAGCAGGGCCGGGAGACACATCAGGACGGGTAGAAGCAGGAGTTTTTTCATGGTCTAAACGTTTTCTTTCTGGATGAACGCCGTAAACGTGCGCAGGATGATCTTCAGGTCGAACCAGGGCGACATGCGGCGGGCGTATTCGATGTCGAGCCGCTTGCGCTGCTCGGGCGAGAGTTTGCCGGCTCCGCCGCGCTTTTCGACCTGCCACAGCCCCGTGAGTCCCGAAGGACACATGAAGCGTTCGATATATTCGTCGCTGGTGAGACGCTCGGCCTCGTAGAGCGGCAGGGGACGGTTGCCCACGACCGACATGTCGCCGCGCAGGATGTTGAACAGCTGCGGCAGTTCGTCGATGCTGTATTTGCGCAGGAAACGGCCCAGCCGCGTGATGCGGGGATCGTTTTCGATCTTGACGAAGGCGTTTTCCTGCTCGGCGCCCACGATCTGCTGGTGCTCCTCTTCGGGAATTGCGAAATCGTCGGCGAAAAGCATGCCGCTCTCCATGTCGGCGAGCAGCTTCTTCATCTCCTCGTCGCCGAGCGATATTTTCGAGGCGCCGGAGCTTTCCTCGGCCTCCGCCGCGTACTGATTCAGGGCGCTCAACTCCTTGAGCCGCCGGTCGGCGTCGGTGCGCATCGAGCGGAATTTCAGGAAGTCGAAGACGCGGTAGTTGCTGCCCACGCGTTTCGAGCGGTAGATGACCGGTCCCGGGCTGTCGAGTTTGACCGCCACGGCCACGGCGAGCAGCAGCGGCGAGAGCGCGATGACCGCCCCGAGCGATGCGGCGATGTCGAAGGTCCGTTTCCAGAGCGGCATGCGAAAGACCTGCACCTCCTCGTTCCCGTGTACGACGGGCCTGTGGGTGAAGGTGTAGTCGGCCATGAACCGCAGCGTGCGCCGGAAATCCTCGACGGACACGTCGCCCGCCATGGCGCTGTTGACTCCGGCGCGCAGGTAATTGCGGCGTTCCCCGTCGCGGAGATAGCCCGCCGTGATCAGGATGATGCCCGTTTCGGGGAACCGCGAGCGCAGGAAGCGGATGTTGTTGCAATCGGTTCCCGGGTTGCGCTGTTCGTAGAGAATGCAGGCGTGTTCGGCGCGGAGGGCCGTGAGCGTCCTCATCGCGGCGGCGATGTCTCCGGCGACGTGCATCTGCCCGCCGGTGAGTTCCGCGAAACGGGCCGAGCGGTCGCCTTTGCCTTTGATATAGATGACGGGGTATTTCAATCTATGATCTTTTTGATGCGTATTTTCAGTTCCAGCGGGTTGAAGGGCTTGACGATGTAGTCCTCGGCGCCCTCTTCCAGCAGCCGGATGCGTTCCGACGTGCTGTCCTCGCTCGAAAGCATGATGACCGGGATTCCCCGCAGCAGTTCGTTGCGTTTGAGGTAGGCGAGGAATTCGTCGCCGCGCATTTCGGGCATGCGGATGTCCGAAAT
>ERZ827520.293-NODE-293-length-84629-cov-11.451297_pt1 | contig 84629 bp, 74 predicted proteins | sample MGYA00519581_ERZ827520 | MGnify/ENA primary metagenome ERZ827520 (study PRJEB31778, sample SAMEA3449339) | human gut metagenome | biome: human gut; feature: human-associated habitat; material: faeces | place: United Kingdom | collected 2010/2012 ... | reverse complement strand
AGTAAAGGCGGCCTACGGCCGCCTTTACCGCTTTTTTATATGCTCTGTACAAATAAAAAATCCTGCCGAATCGCATCCGATTCGGCAGGATTTTGGTCTGAGTGACAGGACTTGAACCTGCGGCCTCTACCACCCCAAGGTAGCGCGCTACCAAACTGCGCCACACCCAGATTTTGTACATCTGCTATTATAGCATCCGCCCGTCGATTTGTCAAGCGGGTTTTTGCTTTTTTTCATTTTGCTTTCTTTCCAATGTTCAAACTTCATTAACATATCCGCAGAGAGAGTGTAGTATAATAAAATTGCGATACCAAGGCAGGCGCGTACAAACGGCGCCGAGAAGATCGTTAAGGAGGAAAACGGAGAAATGGGACTTATCAAAGCTGCCGTCGGCGCGCTTGGCGGAACGCTGGCGGACCAGTGGCGCGAATATGTGTACTGTGATTCTCTGCCGGAAAACGTGCTGGCGGCCAAGGGGAAGAAGCGCACCAGCGACAAGCGCAGCTCCAACACCAAGGGAGAGGACAACATTCTGACCAACGGCTCGGTGATCGCGGTCAACGAAGGGCAGTGTATGATCGTCGTCGATCAGGGCAAGGTGGTCGAGCTGTGCGCGGAGGCGGGCGAGTTCATTTACGACACCTCGACCGAGCCGAGCATTTTTTACGGCGGGCTGGGCAAGGGACTGCTCAACACCTTCAAGACCATCGGCAAGCGCATCACCTTCGGCGGGGACACCGGCAAGGACCAGCGCGTTTACTACTTCAACACCAAGGAGATTCTGGGGAACAAATACGGCACGGCCAACCCGGTCCCCTTCCGCGTGGTCGACCGCAATATCGGGCTGGACATCGACATCGGCATCCGCTGCCATGGCGAATATTCGTACAGGATCACCGACCCGATGCTGTTCTATACCAACGTGTGCGGCAACATCACGTCGGACTACACCCGCGACCGGCTGGACGGGCAGCTCAAGGCCGAGCTGATGACCGCCTTGCAGCCCGCGTTCGCGCGGATTTCCGCGCAGGGCGTCCGTTACAGCGCGCTGCCCGGGCATACGATGGAAATCGCGCAGGCGCTCAACGAGGTCCTCAGCGAACAGTGGAGCGAAAAGCGCGGCATTGCCGTTGCCTCCTTCGGCGTCAACTCGGTCGCGGCCTCGCCCGAGGACGAGCAGATGATCAAGGATTTGCAGCGCAGCGCGGTTATGCGCGACCCGTCGATGGCGGCGGCGACGCTCGTCGGCGCGCAGGCGGAGGCGCTCAAGGGCGCCGCGAGCAACGAGAACGGCGCTATGATGGGCTTTATGGGCCTTGGCATGGCGCAGCAGGCCGGCGGGATGAACGCGCAGGATCTGTTTCGTATGGGCGCGCAGCAACAGCAGGCCAAGGCGCAGCCGGCGGACGGCTGGGTCTGCCCCAAGTGCGGCGCGCAGTCGGCGGGCAAGTTCTGCGCCGAATGCGGCGAGAAGCGCCCCGAGGACCCGTTCGGTTGGCGCTGCGCGTGCGGCGCGTTCAACAAGGGCAAATTCTGCCCCGAATGTGGCGCGAAGAAGCCCGCGGACGCGAAGGTGTATAAGTGCGACAAATGCGGCTGGGAGCCGGAGGATAAATCCAACCCGCCGAAGTTCTGCCCCGAGTGCGGCGACCGATTCGACGAAAACGATACGCAGTAAGAATACGCAGCAAAACGCCCCGTGCCATTTGCACGGGGCGGTTTTTGTGTGACGGTCGTTTGGCATTCCCGCGGTTTATTCTGTACTGCCGGACGGAAAACTTGACGCGAGCGGGAACGCGTTTGCGCCGCTCGGGCGGCAGGCGGCAGGCGGCAGGTGGCAGGCGGCGCAGCTCATAGCTCATCCGAGGCGGCCTGTTTCGAAGCGGAAAGGGGATTCCCAGCGGAGCGCCGCCGGCGTTTGCCGGCGGCGCTCCGCTGCTTCGTCGGCTGCGTCTGCGTCGGTTTTGATTGTCTCCGCCTCGGCTTCGATTCGCAGTCCGAGCTTGTTGTCCGCTATTCTTTTCTTGCGGCATCGGAGGCGTTTCGGCGTCGGAATGCGGTGCGGCGGTACGTCGGGGCGGCGGAAAAAGCTATTTTGCGCCTTTTCTCTTTTTCCGCACGAAGAAGCAGGCGATTCCGGCCGCTGCGGCGGCGACGGCTGCGGTTATACCGGTGATGAGGGCGGCGCTGCCGCCGCCGTTTTGCGTCGGAGCCGTGCTTTCGGCGGGCGAGGCGGCGCTGCTCTCCGCTTCGCCCACGCGGATGCGCAGCTCGATCGGTGCGGAGGATGAAAATTTGTCCGACACCGTCACGGTGAACACGTCCTCGCCCGTGAAGTCCCGCGGCGGCGTGTAGAGCAGACTGCTCCCGTCGGGCGAAAAGACGAGCACGCCCTCGCCGCCTTCGACTGAAATCGACAGCTCGGAGAACAGACAGCCGCAGCTCAGCGTCACCGGCAGGCGCACGCGCTTGCTGCCGGCTTCGACGGACAGCGTGCTTTCTACCGAGAGCGACGGCGTGGGCATCTCATAGGTACCCTTGATGAACCGATAGGTTTTGTCATAGAGCGAACGCATATACGCGTCGTTGGCATGGCAGAAATCGTACAGACTGCCCGGGCCCGCGCCCTGATAGAAGGTGTGCAGCGTGTCCATATAGCCGTATTTCCAGCCGTAATACAGGTATTGCTCGTAAAGCAGAGCGCTCCTGTCCCGCGTGGCGGCGCTGCGGAAGCTGCCCGGCTCGGCCGTTTCGATCTCCACGCCGAGACCGTATTTGCGGATGATTTCGGTGAATTCCTCCAGCATCTCCGTCTCGAAGTAGTCGTTGAAGACCAGGTTCGGCTGCATCACGGCGCCGTCGAAGCCCAATTCGCTCCACCTCTCGAAGCCCGCGGAGGTGAAGAAGGGGTCGAACAGCAGCTTGTGTCCTTTTTCGCGCAGCAGCGCCGTCGCTTGGCAGGTGAAGCCGTCCTCGTCCGCGCTGTCGGCGGAGTTGACCTCCTCGCGGTACCAGTAAAAGCCGACGAGCGTCAGATTCTCGTATCCCGCTTCGTCGAAGCGTCTGACGCATTCCGATTCGTACCACGCCAGAACCGCCAGCCGTTCGTCGTTTGTGCGGGTGTATTCCTCCCGGCCGTCGCCGTCGATGTCGCCGAAGGGCTTGTCCTGCGTGAGCGGGTAGGGCATGGTCAGAAAGACCTTGCAGGGCGTGTCCCGCCCGAGCTGTTCGTTGACGCGCGCGACGGTTTTGTCCAGCGCGTCGAGGTTGATGCCCTCCGCAAACGTGTTCTCGAGGTACAGCAGCCAGTCGCTCATCACTGCGCCGGGCTTGCCGTTCGTTTTGACCAGCCGTCCGCCGGAGGGGTAGTCGCCGTGGCAGGGGACGAAGGCGAACGCGTCGAACATCGTGTCCTGTATGCTGCCGTCTGCGCCGAGGTACGCGGCGTAGGGGAGCAGCTCGTCCGCCGTGTTGTCGGCCAGCGCTTGGTCGGGCGCGTAATAGCCGTTGTAGATTTTGATGACGTCGCCTGCGCCGCCGATTTCTTCGGCGTATTTTTCATACAGGGCGTTCGGATAGGCCGTCGGCTCGTCGGCCCGGAACGGCAGCTCGTTTCCCTGCGGGGTTTCGTACCCGTAGACCTCGATTTCGCTGATGTAGCAGAATACGTCGACGGGGAACTCGATGCGCACATAGCGCGCCGCCGCCGGGGAGGCCAGCGTATCGCCGAGGGTGCTTGTCCGATTGGGCGTGCCGAAGATCGAGTAGTCCCGCGCGGCCTGTGAAACCGTCATATACTGCTCGCCGTCCTGCGAAACGGCCATCGAGATGCAGCGGGGGACATAGACGCCGCTCGATGACGTCGAGTAGAAGGCCGCCTCGTAGCCTGTCACCGAGCAGACGGCGCCGAGGTCGATCGTCACCGTCCGTGACAGCGCGCGGAAGGCTTTGTAATAGTCGTCCTTCGCGCCGTCGGTCAACTGTCCGCCGTCGACGTCAAACGATTCGCCGCCCTCCGCGTACAGCGCATAGGAATGCGAGGTGTCGACGCCCTTTTCGACGGTATAGCTCTTGCCGCGCGCCAGATTCACCGGCGTTTCGGCCGCCGCCGCGGGAAGCGGAGCGGCGAGCGCCGCGCAGCAGAACAGGGCGAGTAGTCGTTTTCTCATATGTATGTTTCCTGCCTTTTCGTTTACATTCGTATTTTTTCCGCATGCGTTTCGGCGAGCAGCTCATGTCCTGCGCGGTTGGGGTGCGGGTCGACCGAGAAGTTCGCGCCGGCGTTGACCAGATCCGCGCCGCTGTTTTCAAACGCGGTGTAGCTGTCTGCTACCGTATAGCCCAGCGCGTCGGCCTGCGAGGTGATGACCGCGTTGAGCGCGCGCACCGCGTTGTCCGCCACCGCGTCCAGCGGCAGCTCGGCCTGAAGGCCGCCCAGCGTGATTTTGTAGCCCTTGTAGGGGTTGTAAACCGTCGTCACATAGATGTCCGCTTCCGGCGCCTGCCGCCGGATGGCGGCGATTATCTGCGGCAGGTGGGCGGACATGTCCTGTATGCCCGCCTGCAGCTCGGCTCGGAATTCGTCCTCCTCCAGCGCGGCGGACAGCGCGCCGACAAGCCGGTTCAGGTCGCTGCGGACCTCCTCCAGCGCCGACGTGTCACCGCCGGTGATCGCCTCGTAGTACTTGCGCAGCAGCGACGGCATATCCAGCGCCAGCTCGACGAGCTGCTCCGAGAGCAGACCGATGGTCGGGCCGAGCAGGTTGTTCGCGCCGATGCAGACCGTCACCACGTCGGCGCCGTCCAGCATCGGCGCGCCGCCGCTGCTGAGCAGCTCAAGCAGTCCGGCGCTGGTCTGTCCGTCGACGGCGTAGTTGGCGTATTCGACTTCGCTGTATTGCTGCATCCGGTCGCGCAGCAGGGCGGGGTAAGCCTGCGTTTCCGGGTCGTCCAGCCCGTAGCCGCGCGCAATCGAATCCCCCAGCGCCACATAGCGGCGCGTGGGAGGCGCCGAAGAGGTTTCCGCCGGCAGCGATTCGCTGCCGGCGGAGGAATCCTCTGCCGGACCGCCCGTCGTGCAGGCGGCCAGCAGGCACAGGAGAGAGAGCAGGATGCAGAAAAGTCGTTTCATCAGTCGTATTTCCTCTTAATCTTCTTGGAAGTCGTTTTCTCGAACTCCTCGGTGCGGAACACGATGTTCTTGATCACCTTGTAGCTCGGCTCTTTCTCATTATAATCGGAGATGGCTTTTTTTATGACCTCCTGTACGTCGGAAATGCCGCGGGCGGCCGCGCGTTCAGCGTCGGGGAAGATTTCCGCGCCGAGTACGGTCTGGTCGCCGTTTTCGTCCTTCTTCGAGGCGAAGATGATGATTTCGCCGATGTATTCGCACATCGCGCTCAGCTTGTCCTCGATTTCCTCGGGGTAGACGTTCTTGCCGTTCTGCAGGATGATGACGTTCTTCATCCGTCCGGTGATGAATAGGAACCCGTCGTGCCCGAGCTTCCCGATGTCGCCGGTGTGGAAGTAGCCGTCGGTGATGGCCTCCGCCGTCGCCGTTTCGTTTTTGTAGTAGCCCAGCATTACGTTGCGGCCCTTTACGCAGATTTCACCCTCGCCGTTTTCGTTGGGGTTGTCGATGCGGATTTCCGTCTCGGGCAGCGGCAGCCCGACCGACTCGTAGTCGTGGAAGCAGGGACGGTTGATGGAAACGAGCGGCCCGCACTCGGAGATGCCGTAGCCGTTGATGAGCGTGATGCCGATGCTGTCGAAAAAGTCGGGCAGGAAGGGCTTGAGCGGCGCGCCGCCGCAGATGATGCCCAGCAGCTCGCCGCCGAACGTAGATGTAACCGACTTGAACAGCTTCTTGCGCATATCGATGCCCACCTTGAGCATCGCGTTGGATACCTTGATCAGCTTGCGCAGCATGCCGGCCTTGCCCGTCTCCTCCGCCTTGTCCCAGATGCCGCGGTAAATCTTTTCCACAAACAGCGGCACGAGCTGCACCTCGGTCGGCTTGTAGACCTTGAAGTTGGGCAGAACGCTGCGCAGGCTCTCGTTGATGCAGATCGTCATCCCGTGATGGAACATCGTCAGCAGCCCGCAGGTCGATTCGTAGGAGTGGTGATAGGGCAGTACCGAAAGGCAGACGTCGGTGATTTTCATCAGCTTTTGCGACTGCATAATGTTGAACAGCAGCGTGTCCGCCGACAGCATCACGCCCTTGCTTTTGCCCGTCGTGCCGGAGGTGAACAGCAGCTCCTTGAGGACATAATTGTCGATAGGCGCTTCGGTGAACCGCTTGTCGCCGCCCGCGAGCAGCTCGCGGCCCTTTTCGGCCAGCGCGTCGGCAGCGTACCGGCCTTCCCCCTCCGCCGGCGTGCCGAGACAGATGACCGTTTTCAGCTTCGGCAGCGACGGCAGCAGCCGGTCGAGCTTGGCTTCTGCATTTTTGGTGCAGATGACGGCCTCCGCGTCGGAGAAATCGAGAATGTACTGCGTCTCCTCGTCGGAAAGGTCCTTGTCGATCGGAATGACGACGCCCTCCGTCGTCAGCACGGTGAAGTAGGCGCGCGCCCAGCCGTAGCAGTTCTCGCCGATGACGGCGATGTGCGCTTTTCCCAGCCCCAGCTCGTAGAGACCGGTGCCGAACGCGTCGACCTCGTCGCGGAACTCACGGTAGCTGACCGACTTGAACTCGCCGCCCTTGACCTTGAAGCGGAAGGCCGCCTTGTCGCCGAACAGCTCTGCGCCCTCGTCGAGCAGCGCGCGGAAGGACTCGGTCGTTCGCACCTCATAAAGCGGGTAGTTTTCCTTGAGATTTTTGTACATATATCCTGTCCCCGTTTCTCCGCCTTTGCGGCGGTTATAATCCTTTTCTGTCTGTCATTATATCGGAAATTGTACGGTTTGTCAACCGAATGCGTGACATCCGATACCCTTCGCGCATAAAATATACTACATACAGAAAGGATGGTTATTGGCTATGAACATATGCCTGACCCTCCCGAGCCGGACGGCCGTCCGCTCGGCCACCTTCTTCGGGGAGGAAATCGCCGCGGTTGACGGGCTGCACACGCGCATTTTCCTGTTTGACACCTGCGGCACCTGCATCGAATCGGTCAACAGCCTGCGCTGCTATTCGCTTCTGCGGTACGACCCGGTCTCCAACGGCTTCGTCGCCCGCTGCGATACCTGCGGCAACCGCGTGTTTTACCTCAACTGCTTTTTTGCCGAGATCGGCACCGCCTCGCTCGGCAGCCTTGCCTGCGAGGGCCCGCTGTACGACGTGACGATGTACGACGGCCGCCTTTACGCGACGTTTGAGGACCGCGTCGTCGCCTATACGCGCGACGGGTCGCCGCTCTGCACCGTCGTCCGCCCGCGCCCCGGCGTGGCGACGCGGCATTACATCCGCTCCGGCGACGAGAGCCTGACCCACATCGTCCGCGACGGACAGTCGTATATCGTTCATTCGTCCGACGGCTGCGGCGCGGGACTGGTCGTGCCGCGCGGCCTGACGCTGCGCAATTTTACGATACAGGACGGAGACATTTACGGCGCGTTCACCAGCGGCTACCTCTATACATACCTCGTGCCGCTCGTGTCCGACGGCGTGTTCCCCGCCACGGACCTGTCGATGTGCAGCATTATGGACGATATCGCGGGCAACTGTTGCAATTAGACGCCGGTTGTGCTAAAATAGAGTCTGACAACCGCGGAAAGGAAGTTGAAGATAAATGAAGGATCGCGAGCTTGTTCTGTCCAAGGAGGAAATCAGCGCGCTCGACCGGCGCGCCATCGACGGCGGCATCCCCTCGCTCACGCTGATGCGCAACGCCGCAGCCGCCGTCTATCGGCGGATCCAGACGCTCGGCGTCGATCTCGCGGCGCCGGTCGTCGTCTGCGGCGGCGGCAACAACGGCGGCGACGGCTATGCGCTCGCGATTCTGATGGAGGAGGCGGGTGTTCCGGTCGCCGTGCTCGAGAGCGCCAAGCCGAAGAGCCGCGACTGTATCTATTACGCTTCCCGCTGCGATTCGCCCCGCGTGGACGAATCCGCGCTCGACAGCGCCACGCTGATTGTGGACGCGATGTACGGCTTCTCCTTCCGCGGCAGCCTGTCTCCGCACGACGCGGCGCTGAGCCGCCGCATCAACGCCTCCCGCGCGTTCGTGCTCGCCATCGACCTTCCCAGCGGCACCGAGGCGGACGGCGATTACTGCGACGACTGCGTCACCGCCGACGCGACCTGTACCTTTACCGCCGAAAAGCCCGCCACCGCGTCGTATTCCGCGCTTTCGCACTGCGGGCAGGTGTTCGTCGAGGACATCGGCATCCCCGCCTCCGCCGGCGTACCCGAGGAATCGCCGGTGCGCCTGATCCGTTCCGTAGACGGAATGATCCGCGACCGCGAGGAGAACAGCCATAAGGGCACCTTCGGCACGCTCGCCATCCTTGCAGGCAGCGCGGACATGCCCGGCGCGGCCTATCTCTGCGCGACCGGCGCCCTGCACGCCGGCGTCGGGCTGGTCAAGCTCGCCTCGGACGCCTCCGCGCTCGGCGTACTTAAAAACCGCCTCAGCGAGCCGGTGTTCCTTTCCGGCGGGGCGGAGGCGGCCGCGCAGACGTCCAAAACCGCGCTGCTGGTCGGCTGTGGGCTCGGCCGCGGGTTCGACGCGTCGCTCGGGGCGCTGCTTCGCGGGTCGGACGTGCCTACCGTCATCGACGCCGACGGCATAAATTTTCTCGCCTCGCATATAGATGTGCTGAAAGAGATGCAGGCCCCCGCCGCGCTCACGCCGCACCCGATGGAGCTTTCGCGCCTGACCGGCTGCGGCGTGGAGGAAATCAACCGCAACCGCGTGCGTACCGCGCGCGCGTTCGCGGCCGAACACGGCTGCTTTCTGCTGCTGAAGGGCAGCCGCACGGTCATCGCCGCGCCGGACGGGCGCGTGCGCATCACCGTTTCGGGCTGCTCGGCGCTGGCCAAGGGCGGCAGCGGCGACGTGCTGGCCGGCGTTGTCGGTGCGCTCGCCGCGCAGGGCTACGACCTGTTCGACGCGCTGACCGTCGGCGCCTTCCTGCATGGCCGCGCGGGTGAACGGCTCGCCGCGCGCTTCGGCGCGCATGGCGCGCTGCCCTCCCAGCTCCCGGAGGAGATTGGCAGGCTGTTGGGCTGACGTCTCTTAGCTTCATATCGAAAGAGTGGATGGCTTATCAAACGGCTGCTTGCAACGCTTTGCGTACTCCTGCTGCTCGCCGCGTCCGGCTGTGCGTCCGACGACGCGAAGGAAAAAATCGTCTCCCATTTTGACGGCGCGTTCCGCATCGACGCACAGACCGCCGAGCTGGATTTTGAAATCTGTTTGACCGACGGCGCCTGCCTGTACACCTTCCAGAGCCCCGACGCGCTCAAGGGCCTGTCGCTGGAAAAGCGCGACGGGGAAGCGGCGACCGCCGTCTACGGCGGCATCCAGACCGAGGTGGCGGAAATCGCGCTGCGCGTCCCGGAGGGGCTGTACGAGGCGGTGGAGCTGATCCGCGGCCGCTTTGTCGCCGATGCGGTCCGCACCGAAAGCGCCGACGGCGTATCTGTTTACAGTTTGGCTATTGACGGATGCGTCGTGATGCTGTATTATAACGAGAGCGCCGACCGCATCGAAAACATTACCTATATGAAGGACGCAAGAAAAACCGAGTATCTTATCACCGAAATAAAGGACGTGGTCACTTGAGTGAAAACAGGGCTGAAGCGCGTATCAGTCTGGCGAACATAGAACACAATTACCGCCTGCTCTGCCGCAAGGCGGGGGAAAAGCGGATCGTGATGGCCGTCGTGAAGGCCGACGCCTACGGACACGGCGCCGTCGAGGTCTGCCGCCGCCTTTCGGACGCGGGCGCGACGCATTTTGCCGTCGCCTGTATGGAGGAGGCGGCGCTGCTTCGCCGCAGCGGCATACGGGGCGAGCTGCTCGTGCTCGGAATCACCCCGCAGGAGCTGTACCCTTCCATTGCCGAATACGACGTGGTGCAGACGGTCTCGTCCCTTGCATACGCGTCGCAGCTTGCCGATTGCGGGCCTGTCCGTGTACATATCAAGATCGATACCGGCATGTCGCGCCTCGGCCTTTACTGCCATACGCTCGAGGATGTCGCGCGCACGGCGGAGGACGTCGCGCGCATCGCCGCGCTGCCGGGGCTGAAGGTCGAGGGCATCTTCACCCATTTCGCCGAGTCGGACGCGCCGCAGTCGGATTTCACACGGCGGCAGTTCGCCGTCTTTTCCGCGCTGCTGGCCGAGCTGGAGCGCCGCGGCGTCGACTGCGGCCTGCGGCATTGCTGCAACAGCGCCGGAATCCTCAATTTTCCCGAAATGCATCTGGATATGGTCCGCGCGGGCATCGCGCTTTACGGCTGCGACCCGTCGCCCGAGAGCCGCGACGCCGGCCTGCGTCCCGCGATGTCGCTGCACAGCCGCGTAGCCTTCGTCTCCCGCATCCGCCCGGGCGATACCGTCAGCTACGGGCGCAGCTACACCGCCGACCGGCCGCTGGACACGGCGGTGATTTCCATCGGCTACGCCGACGGACTGCCCCGCGCGCTTTCCGGCCGCTGGAGCGTGCGCATCAACGGCCGCCCTGCGCCGCTGATCGGCAAAATCTGTATGGACCTCTGCGTCGCGGATGTGACCGGCATCCCCTGCGCGCCGGGCGACGACGTCGTCGTGTTCGGCCCCGAAAACCCGGCGGAGGCGATGGCCGACGTGCTCGGCACCATTCACTATGAGCTGCTCTGCTCGGTCAAAAACCGCGTGCCGCGATATTACATTTAACGCGTATAGAATCATGCGTGTAAAACGAAAACGATTTCGTGCGTATAGAATGAAAAAGAGCGAAAGCCTTCTGTGCTTTCGCTCTTTCTTTCGTTTCTCAGCCCGACGCTTTTCCGCCGTATTTGCCGTCTGCGACGCTGTGCGTCGGGTGGGCCGTCCGGCGGCAGCGGATGCAGCGGCTTCGGTTCTGCCGCTGAGACGGACCGCTCCCGATGCGTAAAGTCGCCGCCGCAGCGGACAGCCTTGCCGGCGCGCTCGGACAAAAAGCGCCGGGCGGGGGACGGAGCAGAGCGACAGCTCTGCTCCGTCCCCCGCCCGGCTGTGCCTCGCCTTGCGTTTTCATCCATAGTGAGCGCCCGGTTTCCGTCCGGCCGTTTCCGCTTTTTTCTTCGTTTACAGCGCCATATGGTCGATTATGTAATTGAGGTACTGCTTGTAGGCCTGCATCTCGGCGATGCGCGTCGTCATATCGAACAGCGCGTTCGGCGCAATCTGCTCGCGCTCCTCGGGCGTGAGGGTGTTTTTCATCATTTTGTCCAGCAGCAGCGCCTCGTGGATGTCCATCGTGATGATGCTGTTGTCCCGCAGACAGACGACCCGCTTCATCTGTCCGGCGACGAGCGACTCGACCGCTGCGCAGCCCATCTGGGTCGCCAGCACGCGGTCGCGCAGGGTGGGGGAGCCGCCGCGCTGCACATGCGCCAGCCGCGCCAGCCGCGTTTCGATCCCCGTTTTCTCTTCGATCGTCTTGCAGAGCTGTTCGCTGTACCCCGGGCCCATCCCCTCGCAGGTGATGATGATGAAGTTGCGCTTGCCGTTCTGGCGCGCTTCAGCCATTTTGTGGAACAAATAATCAAAATCGGTCGGGATCTCCTTGATGACCGCCGTCACCGCGCCGACGGCGATGGAGGTGTTCAGCGCAATGTCGCCCGCCTCGCGGCCCATAACCTCTACGACGTTGCAGCGCGCGTGGCTTTCGCCCGTGTCGCGCAGCTTGTCGACAAGCTCGACGACCGTGTTCATCGCCGTGTCGAAGCCGATGGTCATATCGGTGGAGGCGATGTCGTTGTCGATTGTGCCCGGAATGCCGATGCAGGGTATGCCCGCGTCGGTCAGGTCGACCGCGCCGCGGAAGGTGCCGTCGCCGCCGATGGCGACAATGCCGTCAATGCCGTTCTGACGGCAGACGTCCGCCGCCTTGGCCACGCCCTCCGCCGTGCGGAACTCCGCGCTGCGGGCGGTGTACAGCATCGTGCCGCCGCGGTTGATGATATAAGAAACGTCGCGCGCGTGCAGCGGCTTGATTTCGCCGTCGATAAGGCCCTGATAGCCGTTGTAGATGCCCATAACCTCCACGCCCTTGGCGATGGCCAGTCGGGTGACGGCACGGACGGCGGCGTTCATGCCGGGCGCGTCCCCGCCGGAGGTCAGCACGCCGATGCGCTTGAATGTTTTCATGGATCGATAGCTCCTTTTTGACGAAAAGCGCCAAAATATTTCAATATACATAATAGCACGGATATTCCGTTTTGTCAACCGATAAATAAATATTTTGCGCCCCGTCATAATATGCGGCAGGGGCGAATAGAGTGTAATAAAAAACGACGAGGAGGATCATTGCATTGACCGATTTAGCCATATACAGGGACATCGCCACCAGAACGGGCGGGGACATCTACATCGGTGTCGTCGGTCCGGTCCGCACGGGAAAATCCACACTCATCAAGCGCTTTATCCAGAACATGTTTCTGCCGTCCATCGAGAGCGAGTACAGCCGCGAGCGCGCCAAGGACGAGATGCCGCAGTCGGCGTCCGGCCGCACGGTGATGACCACCGAGCCGAAGTTCGTTCCCGAGGAAGCCGCCAACGTCGAAATCGACGAGAACACCTCCTTCCGCATGAAGATGATCGACTGCGTCGGCTACATCGTGGACGGCGCCATCGGCCACATTGAGAACGGAGAGCCGCGGATGGTGATGACGCCCTGGTCCGACAACCCGCTGCCCTTCGAGCAGGCGGCCGAGATGGGGACCCGCAAGGTCATCACCGACCATTCGACCATCGCCCTCTGCGTCACGACCGACGGCAGCATCGGCGAAATCCCGCGCGAAAGCTACATCGGCGCGGAAAAGCGCGTCGTCGGCGAGCTGAAGGAGCTGAACAAGCCGTTTGTCATCGTCCTGAACTCGGCCCACCCCAAAGACGCCGGCACGCTCGAGCTGGCCCGCGATATGGAGGACGAATACGGCGTGCCCGTCGTCGCGCTCTCCTGCATCGACATCGACGAGGACGACATCAAGAACATACTTTCGATGATTGCATACGAGTTCCCCATCCGCGAGCTGCGCTTCACGCTGCCCGGCTGGGTGAGCGTGCTCGAAAGCGACAATCCGCTCAAAAAGGAGCTGGACGAGGCAATGAGCGCCTGCGCCGCCTCGATTGTCAAGCTCGGTGAGGTCAAGGAGGCGGCCGACGCGCTGCATTTTGACACCGAGAGCATCAGCGCGCGCGTGAACGAAATCAGCCTCGGCACCGGCAGCGCCCGCATCAGCCTCAAGCTGCCCGAGTCGCTGTTTTATAAGGTGCTGGCCGAGAAAAGCGGCTTCGACATCTCCGACGAGCAAAGCCTGATGAACGTGATGACCGACCTGTCGGTGATGAAGCAGCGCTACGACAAGGTGGCCGAAGCCATCGAGCAGGTCAACGAGAGCGGCTACGGCATCGTCGCGCCGACCATCGACGACCTCACGCTCGAGGAGCCGGAGATCGTCAAGCAGGCCGGCGGCTACGGCGTGCGGCTGAAGGCGTCCGGGCCGTCCATCCATATGATCCGCGCCAATGTCGAAGCGCAGGTCTCGCCCATCGTGGGCACCGAACGCCAGAGCGAGGAGCTTGTCAAGTCGCTGCTCAAGGAGTTCGAGGAGGACCCGAAGAAGATCTGGGATTCCAATATGTTCGGCAAATCGCTGCACGAACTGGTCGGAGAGGGGCTGAACAACAAGCTCTCGCATATGCCGGCTGACGCGCGGGGGAAGTTGTCCGAAACGCTGCAGAAGATCATCAACGAGGGCAGCGGCGGCCTGATCTGCATCCTGCTATGAACACCACCTTCTGCGAGCTGCGGGACAAGGAGGTCATCTCCGTTCGGGATGGCCGCCGTCTCGGCTTCATCTCCGATTTGGAGATCGACCTCTGCTCCGGCCGCATCAACTGCATCATCCTGCCGCCGTCGGGAAGCTGCTTTTCGCTGTTTTCCAAAAAGGGGAACATCGTCATCCCCTGGAGCGCCATCGAGAAAATCGGCGACGACATTATTCTCGTGAAATATTGCGATCTGCCGGAAATAAAAGAGAAAAAGCATTGACCTTTTCGGCGCTTAGTGGTAAAATGATGTTGCGGCAATGCCGCAAGGACTGTTATGGAAGAAACGGATGTGCAGAATATGGAACTGTTGCAAAAACGGATTTCCGAAATCGGAATCATTCCCGTCATCAAAATAAAGGACGCCGCCGGGGCCGTCTCGCTTGCGCAGGCGCTTGCGCGCGGCGGTCTGCCGGCGGCGGAGATCACCTTCCGCACCGCCTGCGCGGAGGAGGCGATTCGCCGCATCACCGCCGAGCTGCCCGATATGCTCGTCGGCGCGGGCACCGTCCTCACCGTCGAGCAGGCTTCGCGCGCGAAGGACGCCGGCGCGTCCTTCATCGTCTCGCCCGGGCTGAATCCCGAGGTGGTTTCGTGGTGCCTCGAGGCGGGCGTCCCCGTTCTCCCCGGCGTCTGCACGCCGTCGGACATCGAAAAGGCACTTTCGCTTGGCCTGAAAACGGTCAAGTTTTTCCCCGCCGAGGCCAGCGGCGGCGTGGCGATGCTCAAGGCGATGAGCGCGCCCTACGGCGACGTGCGCTTTATGCCCACGGGCGGCATCAACGAAAAGAATCTGCTGGCGTATCTCTCGTTCCCCAAGGTCGTCGCCTGCGGCGGCAGCTTTATGGTCAGCGAAAAGCTCGTGGACAGCGGCGATTACGACGCCGTCACCGCGCTGACCGAGAAGGCCGTTTCCCTGATGCTCGGCTGCCGGCTCGCCCATATCGGCGTCAACAGCACCGGACGGGAGGAGGCCGCAGCGGCGGCGGACTTCCTCTGCCGCGCCTTCGGCTTCGGCCGGACGGAAGGCCCCGTTTCGGTGTTCGCATCGGATTTGGAAATCATGCACGGCGCGGGCCGCGGGAAGAACGGACATATCGCCGTCGGCGTCAACAGCGTCGAACGCGCGATGTTCTCGCTCGGCCGCCGGGGCGTGCGCTTTGACGCGTCCACCCTCCGGCTCGGCTCGGACGGCAAGCCCGATTTTGTCTATCTGGAGGACGAGCTGCTCGGCTTTGCCATCCATCTCGTCCGTAACGATTGAGCGAAAGGAATTGGAAAAATGAGAGTGTATAACGACATCCGTGAACTGATCGGCAACACGCCGATGCTGCGTCTGCATCCGTTCGAGACCAAACCGGACGTAAAGCTCTACGCCAAGCTGGAGCTGTGGAACCCCGCCGGCAGCGTCAAGGACCGCATCGGCGTCTATATGCTCGAGGACGCCGAGCGCCGCGGCGAGCTGAAGCCGGGCGCGACCATCATCGAGGCGACGGCGGGCAATACCGGCCTCGGCTTCGCGCTGGCGGCGCTGGGCAAGGGCTATCGCGTGATCTTCGTCGTGCCGACCAAGTTCTCGCAGGAAAAGCTGCTGCTGATGCGCGCGCTCGGCGGCGAGATCATCCACACGCCGCGTGAAAAAGGGATGCTCGGCGCTGCGGAGAAGGCGGAGGAGCTGCTGCGCACGATTGAAAACTCGGTTTCGCTGCGCCAGTTTGAAAACCTTGCCAACCCGATGGCGCATTACCTGTCCACGGGCAGGGAAATCTATGAGGATATGGACGGCGAAATCGACTATTTCGTCGCCGGCGCCGGTACCGGCGGCACCTACACCGGCATCATGCGCTATCTGAAGGAAAAGAATCCAGCCATACAGGGCGTGCTGGCCGACCCGATTGGCAGCACGATGGGCGGCGGCGAGCACGCCGACTATAACATCGAGGGCATCGGCAACGACTTTATTCCCAAGACGATGGATATGTCGCTCGTCGATCAGGTCATCAAGGTCAGCGATACCGACGCGTTTGAGATGGCGCGCGAGATCACCCGCCGCGCGGGCGTGATCGCGGGGACCTCGTCCGGCTCGTCGCTGTGGTGTGCGCTGCGGCTGGCGGAGAAGCTCGACCGCGGCAACATCGTCGTACTCTTTCCCGACCGCGGCGACCGTTATTTCTCCAAGAAAATTTACGGCGAAGCCGACTGAAGCGGGCAAACGGCAGTGCGTGCCGCGCGAAGGCGCCGCTGCAAGTCGTATAAGCGGGCGGTCAGTTCTTTCTGACCGCCCGCTTGTTTTATTTGCAGAGAGAGGGAAAAAATCCGCCTTTGCCGCGTTCCCGAATCGAACAAAATAAATGTATCGTGATGCTTGCCTGTACAAAATAAAATCGATTTTGCGGAAATCCTCCTGCGTATGCATCGTCCTTATGAGTAAATACAGTGCGGCACATGCGTGCAATACAGGCTTCCCCTCTGCGGAAAGCCCGAACGCGGACGGCAATGCACGGTACCTTCGAAGCGCAGGCGCGGCGGGCCGCCGAACAAACGGCGGGGAATAGGGGTGTACCTCCTTTATCGCTTGCGATTGGCATGCGCGGAGAAATCTTCACCGATTATGTTTTTTGATTCGGCTGCCCACGCAAAAGGGTCGTCGGTTCCCGCCGGACGTCTGCGCCGTCCGACAGCGCTGCGGCGGGTTCTGCGCTTTTGCAAAACAGACGTGCGCGCGCACCGGGCGCATCCACAAAATAGGGGGCAGCCGAGCCGACTGCCCCCTATTTTTAACCTTCGTTTCGGAGTCTCGTTTTTCGAGCGCTCCGTTTATCTTGAAATCGGCAATACCCACCGTGCCGCTGCGGCCGTATGCCGCCGCTTACGCCGGGGAGGAAACGGCCGTCTCCTCTGTCAGACCGAAGGATACATACAGAGCCTCGTTGACCTGCTTCATCGTGCGGTCGTCCAAATGGCCCATTTTTTCCTTCAGGCGCCGCTTGTCGATCGTCCGAATCTGTTCGAGCAGGATGACCGAGTTCTTCGCCAGTCCGCCGTCCGTCTGAACGGCGATGTGGGTAGGCAGACGCGCCTTGCCGGTCTGGCTCGTAATGGCGGCGGCGATCACCGTCGGGCTGTATTTGTTCCCGATGTCGTTCTGAACAATGAGAACCGGCCGCACGCCGCCCTGCTCGCTTCCGACGACAGGGGAGAGGTCGGCGTAGTAGATATCGCCTCTTCGGATGCAAATATTCATGATCAACACGCCCTATCCATAGTTTATTCGTTCGCTCTTAGTTTTGCCAGACGAATTTGAAAATATTCCAAACGAACATAAACGTGCGGAGGCGGGCATATTTTTTTGTTAAGGAAAAAGCCGGCCGAAACGGGGGTCCATCCGGCCGAAAGTCGGGTTTTTAACCTATATTGCATTCAAATGTTGAAGCATTTGAATCCGGCGTCCGCTTTTGCGCACGCCGCCCGGGCTTCGTCCGGACAATAGGCCGTGCAATATGGGCAATATCGTTTCTTTGCGGCATTTGCCGCATAAGGAAACGGTGCTGCAAAATTCTCCCCCTGCCGTGCGCGGTGCGGGCCGTCGCGCGGCCGAAAAACGTCCGGCGCGGCGGGCTTTTTCCGAAAAAAGCCGTAAGAAAGGGAGCTTCCGCACGGCGGAAGCTGTGAACGGTCATCCTTATGAACAAAAAAATCTCCAACCGCATCCCCCTGTCCGCGCTGGAAACCGGCCGGACGGCCACCGTCGTCGCCGTCGCGGGCAGCGGCGCGCTGCGCCGCCGGCTGCTGGAGATGGGACTGACGCCCGGCGCCGCCGTTATGCTGCGCAAGCGCGCGCCGCTGGGGGACCCGCTGGAGCTGAGCCTGCGCGGCTACGAGCTTTCGCTGCGCACGGCGGACGCGCAATACATCGAGGTGGAGGTCGGGCGGACATGCTGAGGCTGGCGCTTATCGGGAACCCCAACAGCGGCAAGACGACGCTGTTCAACCTGCTGACCGGCAGCCGCGCCCGCGTGGGGAACTTTCCCGGCGTGACCGTCGAACGGACGAGCCGCGCCCTGAAGGACCGCGCCGACGTGGAGCTAACCGACCTGCCGGGCATTTATTCGCTGTCCCCCTATTCGGCGGAGGAGCTTGTCACGCGCGATTTTCTGACCGACGAGCGGCCCGACGCGGTTATCAACATCATCGACTGCACCGCGGCCGAGCGCGGGCTGTATCTGACGCTGCAGCTCCTCAGCCTCGGGCTGCCCACCGTCGTCGCCTTCAATATGGCCGACGAGCTGCGCGCGGGCGGCGGACGCATCGATACCGCCGCCTTTTCTGCGGCGCTGGACGTGCCCTGCATTGCCGTTTCGGCGCTGCGGAAAAGCGGTATCCGCGCGCTGACCGACGCCGCCGTCCGCGCCGCGCAGGAAAAATGCGTTTCGTCTGCCTTTCCGTATACGGGCGTCTGCGCCGCGGCCGTCCGCGCGCTGCGCGACGCCGTCGCACCGGCCGCCGAAGCCGTAGGGGCGGCCCCGCTGTTCGCCGCCCGTAAGCTGCTGGAGGGTGACGCCCCGCTGGAAAAGCGGCTGCGGCTGCCGCCGTCTGTCCGCGCGCTGCTGGAGCGGCAGCGTGCGGCCGTCGAGCGGGAAACCGGCTTCGACTGCGAAAGCGCGATGATCGACAACGCGTATCGGTTCATCACCGCCCTCTGCGGCAAGGCGCTGCACCGCGCCGCCACGCCCGCCGCCCGCGTCAGCCTGCGCGCCGACCGCCTGCTCACCGGCCGCTGGACGGGACTGCCCATCTTCGCCGCCGTGATGGCGGCGGTGTTCTATCTCACCTTCGGCCCGCTCGGAAGCGGCTTGTCCGAGCTGGCCGGACAGGGCGTGGAGTCTCTTGCGCAGCTTTTGGAGGAGCTGCTGTGCGGCTGGAACGTCAACGCCGTGCTGCGCGCGCTGCTCACCGACGGCCTTGTGCGCGGCGTGGGCAGCGTCGTTTCCTTCCTGCCGACGATCGCCGTCCTGTTTACGCTGCTTTCGATTTTGGAGGACAGCGGCTATCTGGCGCGCGCCGCTTTCATCACCGACCGCGCGCTCGGCCGGCTCGGCCTTTCCGGCAGCTCGTTCGCGCCGCTGCTGCTCGGCTTCGGCTGTACGGTGCCGGCCGTGATGGCCGCCCGCACCGTGCCGGACGTCCGCAGCCGGCGGCTGACCGTTCTTCTGCTGCCGTTTGTCTCCTGCAGCGCCAAGCTGCCGGTGCTGACGCTGTTCGCCGCGGCGTTTTTCCGCCGTCCCGCGCTTGCGCTGTTTCTGCTTTATGCGGCGAGCATCGCCGTCGGGCTTCTTGCCGCGCAGGTCTTGAAAAAGACGCTCTTCCGCACCGCCGACTCGCCGTTCCTTATGGAGCTGCCGCCCTACCGGCTGCCGACCCTGCGGACGACGATGCAGTACATCCGCCGCCGGATCGGCGATTTTATACGCAAGGCGTTTTCGGTCATCCTGCTCGCCTCGCTCGCCGTTTGGTTTTTGCAGAGCTTTGATTTCCGGCTTCGGCTGGCTGCGTCGCCGGCGGACAGCATGCTGGCGGACATCGGCAGCGCGCTTTCGGTGCTGTTCGCGCCGCTCGGCTGGCGCGACTGGCGGCTGACCGCCGCGCTGCTCACCGGCCTGACGGCGAAGGAGGCCGTGCTCAGCACGCTGGCCGTGCTGACGGGCGCGGAGGGCGGGGCGGCCGTCGCCGCGCTGTTCACGTCCCCGCAGGCCGCCGCCGCATTCTGTGTGTTTGTGCTGCTGTATCCGCCCTGTGTCGCCGCGATGGCCGCCGTCCGGCGGGAAACGAGCCGCAGGTTTGCATCCGCGCTGTTTGTGTTCCAGACCGCCGTTGCGTATTTCTGCGCGCTGGCGGTGTACCGTGTGGGGAACTGGCTCGCATAAGCAATGGAGCGGTGAATCGTGGATGGGATGGGGTAATAAAAAAGAGAACCGTGCATTGCACGGCTCTCTTTTTGTTGTTCGCGCGGGCCGCGTCAGCGGTTACGCGGAAGTTTTAAGACTTACGCTCTCTTGCGGATGATCACGGCAGCGCCGATCACAGCAGCAACGGCCAGAACGATGATGGCAGCGAGGCCAAAATCGGAGGTCGAAGGCGTAGAGGACGAATCAGCCGGAGTGCTGGAAGCGCTCGAAGAAACGTCAACGGATTCGTCAGTGGACGTATCGGTCACGCCGACCTTAACGGTTGCCTCGGCAGTGTCGGCATCCAGAGCGGTGGACAGATCATCAGCCTGATTCTCAAGCGTGACATCGATCTTCTCGGCAAGGTCTTCGTCATAGGAAATCCAAACCTTCAGATCGTCGCCGTCCTTCGCGTCGTCCGCAATCTTGAACGGAATCGTCAGAACGAGCTCGCCGTTGGCAGCGCCCGCGCTGGCAGAACCGAAGCAGAGATAATACGCATTGTCGTCCGCCAGATATTCGCCGCCCGTGCTTTCCCAAGCGTCCTTGCCGGCAGCGGTCTGCGGAGCGGTGGTAGCAAACTCGAAGAAGGGATCCAGTTCGTCAGCGGGCGTCGTTGTAACGGGAACCAGATTGTCGCTGAAGTTCACGAACATGGAGAACAGACCCAACTTCACATCGTCGGCCAGACCTTTCAGCGTGATCGTAACATCGATCTGATCGCCGGCCTCGCCTTCGGGAATCACAATGTCCCAGCCGAAATCGGCTTCGCCAACAGGATCGTCCGTAGAAACGGCGATGGGGAGGGTTGCGTCTGCATCCGCGTTCCAAGCGGTATAAGGCGCCTTGGAACCATCGACTTTGCCGGTCTCATTATTAAGCACGCCGACTGCGCCGCTGTGCAGGCAAGTGGTTGCCTTTGCACCCGTAAGCGCGTAAGGCCAGTAGGAAGCCCAAACATCAACAGACTCATCGGCCTTGTCCAGAATCGAGAACGGGAAAGAAACTTCAACAGTGGTGTAATCGCCGTCTTTGGCGGAAGAAACGTTGATTTTCGCAATGTTTTCATCCGACCAAGTTTCGCCCTTGTTTTCTGTGGTAGAAGTGTTGTATTTAGCGTTTGAAACGCTGAATACGCTTTCTTCAACCTTTACGGTGATAAAATCAGTGTAAACGGTTGCGGTCGCATCGTCACGAACCCAAATGCGGAAGACATCATTACCAAGAGAAGCGCGGTCAAGGCTGTCCTTCGTGCGGAAAGAGAAATAGAAGTTCTCGCCATCGGAGCCAAGACGGTAATCATAGCTTGCAGTTTTAGCATCAACGGAGTCAGTCCAGTTTGTTATGTCGACAGTACTACCATCGACTGTTACCCAGTCTCCATATGAGACTGTAGCGGAGTCTTCCGTCGCAAGCGAAGTCAGCGCGAAGCAGGAAACCGCCATCGCGAGAACCAGAGCGACAGAAAGGACTTTTTTGAATGTACGCATGGTTTTACATTCCTTTCTTCCTATGTTTGTTTTTAGTCGGAAAAGACCCGGCGGCCACCGCCGCACGGCTGTTTTTGCAGCTGCAGCTTATGACCTCAAAAACCACCGCAGCAGCAATGCCGAACCCGGCCTCCTCCGCTTGTGAACATAATATCATAAAACGCCGAAATTGTCAATATCCAATTTGTAGTTGCCCGAACTTTTGCGCAAAATGTATAAACGAGGGAAACGAAGCCGAGATTTCGTTCCCCACATTCCTAATATTCCCGACCGCGACAGCCTTCCCGAAGGCCGGCCGCCGGACCTTTCCATAGGCGCGATACGCGCTCAGCGCAGCCGGCCCAGCCGAGAGCTGATGTCGAACACCGGCGTTTCGTTTATGGGAAGCTGCGTGACCGGGCAGGTGACCGCATAGTGGTACTCCCCGCGGCTGCCGCCGCGGAAGGTGATTTGCGAAACGTCCGCGTCCGCGTCGTACAGCGTTTTCAGATATTTCTCCACCCGCTTGAAAAACTCGGCGAGCGTGACGTCGTTGGAAATGTACACCTCAAAATAAGCGCGCGCCGAATAGTCGGCCTGCGCGTCGGCCAGCGTGACAAGCCCGTCGGGGAAGCGGCTGATGCCCGCCGGAACGACGGTATAGCCCTCGGAGGGGTACGCCGCGCGCAGCGCCTGGACCAGCTCGAGCCGCATATCCTCGAGCAGCCTGCTTTCGGCGTACGACAGGTAGGCGTCGCGGACAAGGCCGCCGCGCAGCGCGATGGGATACGCGCCGGTCGGGTCGTCCTCCGCGTGCAGGTCCAGCCGGTATTCGCCGCTTTTGCGGTCATAATAGACGGGGGAGGCGGCAAATTCGTCCGCCGCATAGGTGGAGTTGACATAATCCGACAGCGTTTCGTCTGCGGAAAAGGCGGAAAACGGGCTGCCGGCGAAGAGCAGCGAGAGGCAGACCGCGGCCGCGGCGGGCAGCAGCGCAAGGAGGACGTTCTTCGCCGTCCTGCGCCGCAGCAGCGCCCAGCAGAGGCAGCAAAGCGCGCTTATCGCCGCGCAGGCGAGCGCGAACAGCAGGTTGTCCGTCACCGCGCGCACAAAGGCGGAATGAAAAAAGTAGCCGAACAGCGCGAACAGGCCGGCCTTGATGCGCCAGTCGAGCCGAATTGGCGCGCAGAGCGCCGCAGAGACGACGGCCAGAAACAGCGCAGACACCGGCCCGCGGTAGGGGACGAAGAAATACGCGCCCGCGGCGGCCAGCAGGCCGGCGGCGACGAGACGGGGGTAGAACGGGTCTATTTTGATGCGCTTTTCGGACGAAGGCTTGTTTTCGGTCATAGAATGTGTCCCTCCATAGTCGGCGTCAGGGCTTGCCGGCGCCGTCGAAATAGTGCGGGTTGGTCATGCGGATGAGCAGGTCGGTGTCGTCGTCCTTCTGCGCGCGGTTGTTGCGGGTGTGGCCGCATTTGACGCATTTGTGCGTGATGACGAAGCCCCGCTTCGCGTCGGTCGTCACGGCGACCGGGCGCATCAGACCCCGGCAGTCGCTCGCGCGGTCGCCGGGCAGGACGTCGAGGTGCAGCGAGCAGAGACAGCGCGGGCAGTGGTTGCGGGAGGAATACCCCAGCGGCGGCACGGTATAGCCGCAGTTGAGACAGACGAAGGACGCGTCTTTTTTTTCAAACAGCGTGTTGGCGGAATCGCTCATAAGCCCAACGCCTTTCAAAATGCATAAAAGAATTTACAAAGTGTGCGTATTATTTCGGTACTGCATATATTATAATCAGCAAATGTGAAGATTTCAACAGGACGCGCCCCGCAAAACGGACGCCGCAGGCGGATGTGCGCGCTTTTTGCAAATTCGGTGGAGTGAGGTGAGCTTTTTGGGCGCTGGAAAGGAAAAAAATTGCCGGCTGGGGACGGTCGGCGGTCAGGCCGTGATGGAAGGCGTGATGATGAAAAGCGGGGAAGGGGTCGCCATCGCCGTGCGGCGGATGGACGACAAGCGCATCGTCGTGCGGAAGAAGGACTACAAGCCGCTGAAGGAGAAGTGCGCGTTCTTCCGCATCCCCGTTATCCGCGGCATCGTCAATTTTGTCGATATGATGCGGCTGTCGCTGTCCACGATGACGGCGTCGGCCGATATGCTCGGTTTAGAGGAAGAGGGCGAGCCGTCGAAGTTTGAAAAGTGGCTGGATAAGCATTTCGGCAAGTCGATTATGGCCGTCGCCTCGGCGCTGGGCGTCGTCCTGGGCGTGGCGCTGGCGCTGCTGCTGTTTATGTATCTGCCCATCAAGGTCGTAGGGCTGGTCGAGCATTTCGCGGGCGACATCGGCTGGTGGCGCAATCTGGTCGAGGGCGGGGCCAAAATGCTGATTTTCGTGCTGTATCTGCTCGTCGTGAGTCTGATTCCCGACATTAGGCGTGTGTTCCAGTATCACGGCGCGGAGCACAAGAGCATTTTCTGCTACGAAAACGGGCTGGAGCTGACGGTCGACAACGTCCGCAAGCAGCGCCGCTTCCATCCGCGCTGCGGCACGAGCTTTATGTTTGTCATTATCGCCATTTCGATTCTGGTCAATTCGCTGCTGACGTGGGACACGGTCTGGATGCGGCTGCTGATGAAGCTGCTGCTGCTGCCCGTCGTCGTCGGCGTGGGCTACGAGTATATCATGTACGCCGGCAAGCACGACAACGTGGTCACGCGCATTTTCTCGGCGCCCGGTCTGTGGATGCAGCGCATCACGACCAAGGAGCCGGACGACGAGATGATGGAGGTCGCCATCGTTTCCATCAAGTCGGCGCTGCCGAAGGAATTCGCCGACTTTGACGTCCCGCTGGAGGAAAAGGTGCTCGCCGAACCCGTCGCGGGTGCCGGGGAGGCTGCGGAATGACGGTCGGGGAATTCCGCCGCACCTGCGCGTCGCAGATTGCGGCCTTCGCGCCCGACGAAGCGTCCGTGCTCTGCGACATCCTGCTCGCGCATGTTCTCGGCTGCGACCGCAGCGCGCTGCTGCTGTCGCTCGACCGTAAGCTGGAGGAGGCGGACGCGCGGCGGATGGCCGAGGCCGTCAGCGAGCTGTCGCTCGGCGTGCCGGTGCAGTATATCGTCGGCTCGTGCTGGTTCTATAACCGCGAAATCAAGGTCGGGCGCGGCTGCTTTATTCCGCGCGGGGATACCGAGTTCCTCGCCGCCGCCGCCGTGGCCGCGCTGCCCGAGGGGGGCAGCTTTGCCGACCTGTGCAGCGGCAGCGGGTGCGTCGCCGCCGCAATCGCCTCGACGCTCAAGCCGAAAAAGGGCTATGCGCTTGAGCTGTCCCGCAAGGCGCTGGCGTACACGGAGGAAAATCTGAAGGATTTCGACAACGTCGCCGTCCGCCGCTTCGACGTGCTCGACGAGGAGGACTATCTCGCGCTCGCCGCCGAATTGGACGGCGGGGTGGACGTGCTCGTTTCCAATCCGCCCTATATTCCGACCGACGACATCGCCGCGCTCGACGTGCAGGTGCATTACGAGCCGGAAAATGCGCTCGACGGCGGCGAGGACGGGCTGCGCTATTACCGTGAGATCGTCCGCAACGCGCCGCTGATCCTCAAGCGGGGCGGCACGATTTTGTTTGAGGTGGGTATCCGCCAGTCGGACGACGTGCGGAAAATCCTTGCGGACGCGGGCTATTCCACCGCCTGCATCAAGGACGATCAGAAAATCGAGCGCGTCGTTTTGGGAAAAAAAGATTGACAACGGCAAAAAAGCGTACTATTATATTTATAATAGTCGTTTTTTTGTTTGCCGGCGGCCGGGCCGGCGGGAAGGAGTGCGGCGGACGCCGCGGCTGGGGATGGAGCGGATCACGTCAAGGACAAATGAAACCGTCAAAGCCGTCGTGCGGCTGCGGGAGCGCGCAGAACGCGCGCGTCGGCGGCTGTTTTTCTGCGAGGGCGTCCATCTGGCGGAGGAATTTCTGCGCCAAGGCCGTCCGGTGGAACGCGTCTTTGCGACCGACGCGGCGCTGGAATCGCACGGCGCGCTGCTGGCCGGCTTCGGCGACAGAGTGACGCTCGTCACGCCCGAGGTCTACGGCAAGCTGTCGGAGGAAAAGGCGCCGCAGGGCATCCTGCTCGTCGCGCCATGGCCGGAGAACGTGTCCGGCCGCAAGCCCTCGGCCAAACGCCGCAGCATCCTGCTTGACGGCGTGCGCGACCCCGGCAACGTCGGCACGGTCATCCGCACCGCAGCCGCGCTGGGGATCGGCCGCGTCGTCCTCAGCCGCGACTGCGCCGACGTGCTTGCATGCAAGACGGTGCGCGCGTCGATGGGCGCGGTTTTGTGTACGGACATTCTGCTTGCCGACGATTTGGCGGCCGAGGTCCGCGCCGTCGCCGCTTCTGGCGGCGCGGTCTTTGCCGCGATGCTTTCCGAGGGGGCGGCCGACCTCTCTGCCGGCGGGCTGCCGGCGGATTTTTCTGTCGTCATCGGCAACGAGGGGCAGGGCGTGCGCCCGGACGTCGCCGCGGCCTGCACCGGCTGCCTGCGCATACCGCAGACCGACCGGGCCGAAAGCCTCAACGCCGCCGTGGCCGCCGCGATTTTTATGTGGGAGATGAGAAAAGCGGATGAACCTGTTCCGTAAGCTGGCCAATCGAACGACGCCGATTGACGAGACCGCCCTGCACTATATATGGCTGTCTCTCGCGTGCGGCTTTGCGTCCGCTTCGGCGCGCGAGCTGATCTCGGCGTATCACGGCGCGGGCGCCGTTTATGCGCAGGAGGATTTTTCGGACCGCGCCGGACTCTCCGACGCCTTGCGGAAGCGCCTGCTGGAGAAGGACCTGACCGACGCGCGGGAAATCTACAAAGCCTGCCGCGAGAAGGACGTCGGCATCCTCACCTATGAGAGCGACCTCTATCCCTCCCGCCTGCGCACGCTCACGAACCCGCCCGCCGTGCTCTACTACCGCGGGCGCATCACCAATCTGGACTGCGAGCCTTGCGTCGCCGTCGTCGGTACGCGCAGCGTGTCGCGCTACGGGGAGGAGGTCACCGACTGGTTCGGGTATGAGCTGGCCAAAAGCGGCGCGTTCGTCGTCAGCGGACTGGCCAAGGGCGCGGACGGCATCGCGCATCGGGCCGCGCTGCGCGCCGGCGGCAGCACCGTCGCCGTGCTCGGCACCGCCATCGACCGCGTGTATCCCGTGCAGAACGAGGGCCTGTTTTCCGAAATCGAATCCAAGGGCCTGATTCTGAGCGAATACTATCCCGGCTGTACGACGAGCGGCGCCTCGTTTCCCGAACGTAACCGCATCATCAGCGGCATCAGCCTGTGCACCGTCGTCACCGAGGCGGGAATGACCAGCGGCGCGCTCATCACCGCCCGCAGCGCCATCGCGCAGAACCGCGACGTGTACGCCGTTCCCGGCAGTATTTTCGTGCCGGGCAGCGACGGGACGAATCATCTCATCCGCGGCGGCGTGGAGTGCGTGACCTGTCCGGCACAGGTGCTCGAAAAATACGCCTCGTATTACCCGACCAAGCTGCGCATCACGCCGCGCTCGTATGCGTATGAGCGCCGCGCTGCGCGCGAGGAACGCACGCCGCCGCTGCCCACGCGTCCGCCGGCCGTCACTGCGGCGCCCGACGGCCTGTCGGCAGGCGAAAAGCGGGTCTACGACTGCATCGCCGCCGCGGCCAACGGTCTGGTGCTGGATGAAATCGCAGCCGCGCTCAAGCTGCCGCCTTCACAGGTGATGCCGCTTTTGTCCAATTTGGAAATTCAGGAGTATATTCGGTCCGCCGAGGGCGGAAAATATCTCAAAGCCTGATTCCCGATTATGGAATAGATTATAGATATGAACAAAGCCGGCGACGCGCCGGACGGAAAGGTATGAAGCATTACGATGAGCACGACAACACTCGTTATCGTGGAGTCGCCCACGAAGGTGCCCACCATCAAGGGCTTTCTCGGAAAGGGCTACAAGGTGGTTTCCTCCAAGGGACATGTCCGGGATCTGCCCAAAAGCAAGCTCGGCATCGACGTCGAGCATGATTTTGAGCCGAAATACATCAACATCCGCGGGAAGGGCGAGCTGATCAACGCCTTGAAAAAGGAAGCCAAGAACGCCTCCAAGGTCCTTCTGGCGACCGACCCCGACCGCGAGGGCGAGGCCATAAGCTGGCATCTCGCCGCCGTGCTCGGGCTGGATTCGGAAAAGGCGCAGCGCATCACCTTCAACGAGCTGACCAAAAACACCGTGAAGGAGGCCATCCGGCACCCGCGCGATCTGGATATGAATCTGGTCAATTCGCAGCAGACTCGCCGCATTCTCGACCGCCTCGTCGGCTATAAAATCAGCCCCTTCCTCTGGAAAAAAATCAAAAGCGGCCTCTCCGCAGGCCGCGTGCAGTCGGTCGCCACGCGGATGATCGTCGAGCGCGAGGAGGAAATCGAGGCGTTCGTTTCCGAGGAATACTGGACCATCGCCGCCAAGCTGTTCAAGGCGTCCGGCGAATCCTTCGCCGCCAAGTTCTACGGCACGCCCGAGAAGAAGCTCCCCATCGCCGACGGCGAGCAGGCCGCCCGGATCGTCGACGAGCTGAAAGACGCGTCGTTCGCGGTCAGCGGCATCAAGAACGCCGTCAAGCGCCGCAAGCCGATGCCGCCGTTCACCACCTCCACCCTGCAGCAGGAGGCCAACCGCAGGCTCGGCTTCCCGTCGCAGCGCACGATGATGGTCGCGCAGGAGCTCTATGAGGGCGTCAACCTCGGCGAACGCACCGCGCACGGCCTGATCACCTATATGCGTACCGACTCGCTGCGCATCTCCGAGGAGGCGCAGGCCGCGGCGGGCGCACTGATTAAGGAGAAATTCGGCCCCGAATACTGCCCCAAGACCCCGAACGTGTATAAATCCAAGGCCGGCGCGCAGGACGCGCACGAGGCCATCCGCCCCTCCGACCCCTCCATCCTGCCGGATGCGGTCAAGGGCAAGCTCTCCAACGACCAGTTCAAGCTCTATAAGCTCATCTGGGAGCGCTTCATGGCCAGCCAGATGAAAAACGCCGAGCTGGACACCGTCTCCGTGGACATCGCCGCCGGAAAGTACCTTTTCCGCGCCAGCGGCTATACCGTCAAATTCCCGGGCTTTATGGTGCTGTACGATACCGTCCGCGACAACGAGGAGGAGGACGATAAGCCGCTCGAGCTGCCGCCGCTGACCGTCGGAGAGCCGCTGAAGGCCGAGGAAATCCTCCCCGCGCAGCATTTCACGCAGCCGCCTCCCCGCTTCACGGAGGGCTCGCTGGTCAAAATGCTCGAGGAAAAGGGCGTCGGCCGTCCCTCCACCTTCACCTCCACCATCACCACCATCATCGCGCGCGGCTACGTCCGCCGCAATGGCAAGCTGCTCGAGCCGACCGAGCTCGGCCGGCTGACGACCAAGCTGATGAAGGATTCCTTCCCCGAAATCATCGACTACGGCTTCACCGCCAAAATGGAGGACGATCTGGATAAGATTGAGAACGGGCAGGCCGAATACCTCAGCGTGCTGCGGGATTTTTATACGGATTTCGAGAAAGAGCTGAAGGAGGCCGACGAAAAGCTCGATAAGCTGGAATATGTCAAGCCCGTCGAGGTCACCGACATCATCTGCGACAAGTGCGGCGCCAATATGGTCATCCGCGAGGGACGGTACGGCAAATTTGCCGCCTGCCCCAACTTCCCCAAATGCCGCAACACCCGCCGCCTTAACGACGATGCTTCCGCCGCCGAGGGCGCGGAGGAGGTGCTCGCCGACGAAAAATGCCCGGTCTGCGGGTCGGATATGATTCTCAAAAAGGGCGCCTACGGCAGCTTTTACGCCTGCCGGAACTACCCCGACTGCAAAACGACCAAGCCCTATTATAAGGATACCGGCGTCGCCTGCCCGCAGTGCGGCAAGCGCATCCTCGTCAAGCAGAGCCGCAGCCGCAAGACCTTCTATTCCTGCGAGGACTATCCCAACTGCAAGTTCTCGGTCTGGGACGTGCCGCAGCAGATGAAATGCCCGCGCTGCGGCGGTCTGGTGCTGAAAAAGAAGAATAAGGAGCACTATTACTGCTACAACGAAGCATGCGGCTGGAGTGAGACCAAATGAGCCACAGGATCATCGTCGACGTGATGGGGGCCGACAACGGCAGCGGCGTCGTCATCCGCGGCGCCGTCGCGGGCGCGCGCCGGGCGGGCGCGTCGCTGCTGCTGGTCGGCAGCCGCGCCGTTATAGAGAACGAGCTGGCGGACGTGAAAACAAAGGGGCTGGATATTCAAATCGAGCACGCCGACACCGTCGTTCAGATGGACGATCAGCCCGGCGCCGTGATGAAGGAAAAGAGCGACAGCTCAATGGCGCTCGCCGTCCGTCTGCTCAAGGAGGGACGCGGCGACGCGCTGATCTCCTGCGGCAACACCGGCGCGCTGTTCACCTGCGCCTCGCTGGTGATCCGCCGCATCCGCGGCGTCCGCCGCGCGGTGCTGGCCGCCGTCGTCCCGCTGGACAATGCCTTCGTCATCTGCGATTCGGGCGCCAATACCGAGGCCACGCCCGAAATGCTCGTGCAGTTCGCCGCGATGGGCTCCATCTACGCGAAAAACCTGCTCGGCTATGAGTCCCCGCGCGTGGCGCTGCTGAACAACGGCAGCGAGGAAACCAAGGGCACGGAATTGCAGCAGAAGGCGTTCGAGCTGCTCCGGCAGACGAAGCTGAATTTCATCGGCAACTGCGAGGGCAGGGACCTGCCCGCCGATTTCTGCGACGTCGTCGTCTGCGACGGCTTTATCGGGAACATAGCGCTCAAAATCATCGAGGGCATGGGCAAGCTGGTCGGCCGCGTGCTGGAGCGCATTTTCAAAAAGAATCCGATCACGATGCTCGGCTACCTGTTTACCAAACGCAGCACCAACGCCGTCCGCAGGCAGCTCGACCATACCGAATACGGCGGCGCGCCTTTTCTGGGCATCAACGGCGTGGTCATCAAGGCGCACGGCAGCGCGAAGGAGAAAAGCGTGGCCGCCGCCGTCCGGCAGGCCGTGAGCTGCTGCGAAATGCGGCTGGTCGATAAGATCAGCGAGGAAATCGCCGCTTTGCGGAACGGCGGCGAAGGAAACGACGAACAGAAAGGATGATCCTCTTATGCCCGCAGCCATTGCCGGCGAGGAAAAATACCCCTATCCCGCCTCCGGGTTGGAAAAGGCGATCGGCTATACCTTTCGCAATCAGGAGCTGCTGCTGAACGCGCTTCGGCACTCCTCCTATTCCAACGAAACGAAGAAGATGCAGAACGCCAGCAACGAGCGGCTGGAATTCCTCGGCGACTCGGTGCTGTCGGTGATCGTCTCGGACTATATCTATCGGAACTACGCCGATCTCGACGAGGGCGACCTGACCAAGATCCGCGCCTCCGTCGTCTGCGAAAATTCGCTTGCCGCGCTGGCCGCCCGCCTTGAGCTCGGCTCGTATATGTATCTCGGCCACGGCGAAATCGTCACCCACGGCCGCAACCGCAAAAGCATCGTCGCCGACGCGTTCGAGGCGCTGCTGGCCGCCATCTATCTGGACGGCGGCATCGAGCGGGCGCGCGCGTTCCTCCTGCCGATGCTCGAGGGCGCCATCGCCGAAAGCGCCAGCCGCGGCAGCGAGGACTATAAGTCCAAGCTGCAGAAGATCGTGCAGCAGACGCCCGAGGAGCTGCTCGAATACGAGCAGATCGGCGAGGAGGGGCCGCCGCACGACCGCATATTCACCTTTACCGTCAAGCTCAATTCCAACGTACTCGGCACCGGCAGCGGCCGTTCCAAGCGCGAGGCCGAGCAGGCCGCCGCGCGCGAGGCGCTCAAATATTTCACGGATGAGGAATAGCGCCGCGCATCGGACGATCCCGTTTTTCGTCCCGCACGCCGGCTGCCCGCACGACTGCATATTCTGCGCGCAGGACAAAATCACCGCGACCGCCCGCGGGGAAATCCCGCTGCGGGAGGAGCTGGCGCGCCTGCACGCGCTGATGGCGCGCTGCCCGGGCGGCGAGACGGAGCTTGCCTTTTTCGGCGGCAGCTTCACCGCCATAGAACCCGCAAGGCGGGCGGCGCTGCTGGACGCCGCGTCGGGCTACGTCAGAAGCGGCGCCGTCTCCGGCATCCGCGTCTCGACGCGGCCCGACTGCATCAGCCGCCCTGTCCTCGAACAGCTCAAGGCGGCGGGCGTCACCGCCGTCGAACTGGGCGTCCAGAGCACGGACGACGCCGTCCTGCGCGACGCCGGCCGCGGCCATACCGCGCGCGACAGCCGCGACGCCTGCGCGCTGGTGCGGGAATACGGCTTTTCGCTCGTCGGCCAGATGATGGTCGGCCTGCCCGGCTCGGACGCGGAAAAGGAAGCCGCCACGGCCCGCGACATCGCGGCCTTCGGCTGCGGCGGCGCAAGGATTTACCCGACCGTCGTCTTTGCCGGCACCGCGCTGTGGGAAATGACGCTCGCCGGCGCTTATCGGCCGCTCGGGAACGAAGAAGCCGCCGCGCGCTCGGCCGACTGCTTGGAGGTACTCGTCAACGCGGGCGTGAATGTCCTGCGCATCGGCCTGCACGCCTCCGAGGCGCTTTCCGAGGCGCCCTTCGGCCCCGTGCATCCCGCCGTCGGCGAGCTGGCCGAGGGTCTGCTTTACCGCAGACGCGTCGCCGCCGCGCTGGCCGGCCGCCCGACCGCCGGCCGCCGTCTGACGCTGTTTGTCCCGCCCGGCGCGGAATCCAAGGCGGCCGGCCATAAGCGCGCCAATACGCGCTGGCTGCTGGAAACGTTCGCGCTCGCGGGCGTGTCGATTTATCCCCGCGCCGACTGCGCGCCCTATACGGTCAAAACGATACTTGAGGAATGATGAAAATTTGAGACTCAAAGCGGTAGAGCTGCAAGGCTTTAAGTCCTTTCCCGATAAAACGCATATCACCTTCAGCGACGGGGTCACGGCCATCATCGGGCCGAACGGCAGCGGCAAGAGCAACATCTCCGACGCGGTCCGCTGGGTGCTGGGCGAAATGTCGCTCAAAAGCCTGCGCGGCTCCAAAATGGAGGACGTGATCTTCAACGGCGCCGCCGGAAGGAACCCCGCCAACTATACATATGTTTCCATCACCTTCGACACCGGCGAGGAATACGCCGCCGCGCAGGCGGCGCTGCCCGCGGGCGGCGCGGCGGAGGAGGAGCAGACGCGCACGCGTCCTGCGCGGCTCGGCGACGGGCCGGAGGTCACCGTCACCCGCAAATATTACCGCTCGGGCGAGAGCGAATATTATATCAACAAGCGGCAGGTGCGCTTAAAGGACATTTACGAGCTGTTTTACGATACCGGCATCGGCCGCGAGGGCTATTCGGTCATCAGCCAGGGGAAGATCAGCGAGGTGCTTTCCCAGAAGGGGGACGAGCGCCGCAGCATCTTCGAGGAGGCCGCCGGCATCAGCAAGATCCGCTATAAAAAGCTGGAGTCCGAACGCAAGCTGCGCGATACCGAGCAGAACCTCCTTCGCGTCAACGACATTCTCTCCGAGGTCGCCGTCCGCGTCGAGCCGCTGCGCAAGGAGGCCGAAAACGCCAAGCGCTATCTGGTTCTCAACGAGGAAAAAACTGCGCTCGAGATCACGCTCTGGCTGGACCGCATCGATAAGCTCAAGGCCGAGCGCGAGCGGGTGGAGACCTCCGTCGCCAGCGCCAAGCTCGAGCTGGACACCGCGACGGAGGCGCTTGACGGCGCCGAAACCGGGCTGGACGCCCTCATCAACGAAACGTATGAAATGGCGCGCGACGCGTCCGAGACCGAGCGGAAGCTCGCCGCGCTCGCGCAGACCCGCGCCGAGCGCGAGAGCCGCGAGGCCGTGCTGCAAAACGATATGCAGCACCGCCGCGCCGTCATCGCTTCCTCGGCCGACCGGAAGAAGGCCGCCGAGACCGCCGCCGAGGCCGCCGCGCAGAAGGAGCAGGCGGCGGCGTCCGAGGCCGTCCGCGCCGAGACGGAGGAGGCGGCGGCGGCGGACGCCGCGGGCGAGGCCGAGCGCGCGTATGCGGCGGCTTCGGCGAAGCTGCGCGCCTGCCGCGCCGAACGCGATGCGCTGTCCGAGAGGCGCGCAGCGCTGTTTGCGTCCCGCGCCGAGCTGGCGGAATCGCATGCCCGCCGCAGCTCGGAGCTGGACGCCGCGCAGTCGGGCGCTGCGGATTTTGAACGTCGGCTTGCGCAGGCCTCCCGCCGCGCGGCCGAGCTGGAAGCGCAGCTTCAGGCCGCAGCGGATGCTTTGGCCGCCGCCGAGGCGGCCGCAGACCGTCTGGCCGCCGCGTCGGAAACGCTGCGCGCGCAGATTTCCGAATCCGAAGCCAGGGCCGCCGAAAACGCCGAGCGGATCGTCGCCCGCCGCATCGAGCTGACCGCCGCCGAGCAGCGCCGCGAAAGCCTGCTGCGGATGGAACGGCTGCTGGAGGGCTACTCCGACGGCGTGAAGCGCGTGCTCAACGACGCGGGCGCCGGCCGCCTGCCGATTGTTTGTCACGGCACCGTCTCGCAGCTCATCAGCTCGGAAAGCCGCTACGTCGTCGCGCTGGAGACGGCGCTCGGCGCGGCGGTGCAGTTCCTCGTCGTGGATAAGGAAAGCGACGCCAAGGCCGCCGTCGAGCATCTGAAACGCAACAAAGCCGGCCGCGCCACCTTTCTGCCCGTCGAAACCGTCAGCGGCCGGCTTGCCGACACGGAGCGGGTGAAGGGCTGCGCGGGCTACATCGGCGTCGCCTCCGAGCTGGCCGCTTACGACCCCAAGTATCAGGGCGTCATCCGCGAGCTGCTGGGCCGCACCGTGCTTGCCGAAACGATGGACGCGGCGCTCGCCATCGCGCGCGCGGGCGGGTACCGGCTGAAAATCGTCACGCTCGACGGACAGGTCGTCAGCCCCGGCGGCTCGATCACCGGCGGCTCGGCCGCCAAGCGCGTGGGCGTGTTCTCCCGCAGCGCGGACATCGAAAGCCTGAGCGCGCAGATCAAGGAAATCAACGCCGCCATTCTGCGGGAGGAAACCGAAAAGCGCAAATCTACGTCGTCCGCCGAGGCGCTGCGCGCCAAGCTGCGGGAAAACGAGGAAGCGCGCGCTTCCCAGAGCGCGGAGCGCGAGGCGCGTTCCGCCGACCGCCGCGCGGCCCAGGCCCTTCTGGACGAGGCACGCGCGGCCTGCGCGGAGCTTTCGGACGCGCACGGCGGCAGCGGCGCCTCGCTCGAACGGGCGCGCGGCCTGCTGGACGCGCTCGACGCCTCGCTCGCCGAGGCCGACGCGGCGCTTGCGCGCTGCGAGCGTGAGCTTGAGAACGCCTCCGAAGCGCAGACCGCCGCCGAGCTCGCGGAGCGCGGCGCGCTCGACGGCTTGACGAAGGCGCAGCTTGCCCAGTCGACCGCCCGCTCGGCGCTCGATTATAAAAAGGAGCTGCTGGCCGCCGCGCAGGCCGAGGCCGCCGCGCGCCGGAACGCCGTCGGCGAAACCGAGGCCGAAGCGCGGCAGGCCGAGCTTGAAATCGCCGCCGCGCAGGCCGAGCTGGAACAGCTTGCGGCGCAGGCGTCCTCGGCTGCGGGCGAGGAAACGGCGCTGCGTTCGACGGTCGAGCGCATCGCGCAGAAGCGGGACGAGACCGAACGGCGCATCGCGTCCTTACGCGCGGACATCAAAACGCTGCAGACGCGCAAGGAAGAGTCCTTCCGCAGCTATACGGGACTCTGCGGCCGCGCCGACGTGCTCAACGGCGAGTATGAAACGGTCACGAACAAGCTCTGGGACGAGTACGAAATGACCTATTCCGCCGCCTGCGAGCACCGCCTGCCCGTGGATAAAATGGATAAGGCGCCCTCCCGGCTGGCCAGCCTCAAGGCGCAGATCCGCGCGATGGGCAGCATCAACGCCAACGCCGTCGAGGAATATAAGGAGACCAAGGAGCGATTCGACTTTCTCACCGCGCAGACCGAGGACCTGAACAAAACCCGCCGCAGCCTTGACAACGCCATCAGCCGCCTGAACGCGAGCATGAAAACGACGTTCACCGACTGCTTCGAAAACATCAACCGCGTGTTCGGCGAGGTTTTCGCCGAGCTGTTCGGCGGCGGCAGCGCGCATCTGGAACTGGAGGACCCGGAGAATCCGCTTGAGTGCGGCATCGACATCGTCCTCCGCCCGCCGGGGAAAACGGTCAAGAGCATTTCGCTGCTGTCGGGCGGCGAGCAGTCCTTCGCCGCCATCGCGCTCTATCTGGCGCTGCAAAGCATCAATCCGTCGCCCTTCTGCATCTTCGACGAGATCGAGTCGGCGCTGGACGACGTGAATCTGGCGCGCTTTGCCGACTATGTGCGCGTCCACAGCGATAAAACGCAGTACATCCTCATCACCCACCGCCGCGGCACGATGGAGCGGGCCGATACCCTTTACGGCGTGACGATGCGCAAAAAGGGCATTTCGGAGTATATCCGGCTCGACATCTCCGAGCTGGAGGAGAAAATGAAGGAATACGCTTAGAATCGGGGGAATACGAACGAATGGGATTTTTCGATAAACTCAAGGCCGGACTGAAAAAGACGAAGCACGCGCTGTTCGGCCCGCTGGACAGACTGTTCTCGTCCTACGACAAAATCGACGACGATTTTTATGAGGAGCTTTCCGACGTGCTGATTATGTCCGACGTCGGCGTGGAGACCGCCGAGGAAATCTGCGGCCTCCTCCGCGCCCGCGTGAAAGAGAAAAAGCTGCGTGAAACGTCCGAGGCGCGCGCCGAGCTGCAGGAGATTATGAGCGGGCTGATCGGCGACGGCGGCGAGCTAAACCTTTCGTCGGCGCCTGCGGTCGTGCTCGTCATCGGCGTCAACGGCGTCGGCAAGACGACGTCCATCGGCAAAATCGCGCTCCATTTGAAAAACAGCGGCCGCCGCGTGATGCTCGCCGCCGCCGACACCTTCCGCGCCGCCGCCATCGAGCAGCTTGCCGTCTGGGCCGACCGCGCGCAGGTGCCGCTCGTCCGTCAGAGCGAGGGCGCCGACCCCGCCGCCGTCGTCTTTGACGCCGCCGCGGCCGCGCGCAAGCAGGGGATCGACGTACTCATCGTCGATACCGCCGGCCGTCTGCACAACAAGAAAAACCTGCTCGACGAGCTGGCCAAGATCAACCGCGTGCTCGCCCGCGAGCTGCCCGAAAGCTCGCGCGAGACGCTGCTGGTGCTCGACGCCTCCACGGGGCAGAACGCGCTGATGCAGGCCAAGGAGTTCACCAAAGCCGCCGAAATCACCGGCATCGTCCTCACCAAGCTCGACGGCACCGCCAAGGGCGGCGTCGTGTTCGCCGTCAAGCGCGAACTGGGCATCCCGGTCAAGTTCATCGGCGTCGGCGAGGGCGCGGAGGACCTCCAGCCCTTCTCGGGCGCGGATTTCGTGCGCGCGATGTTCGAGCGCGACGGGCAGGAGAACGCGGAATGAAAATCGTACTCGCCACCAACAACCCCCATAAGGTCGGGGAGCTGACCGACCTGCTTTCGGGAGAGGGCAGGGAAATCCGCACGCTGCGCGAATCGGGCTTCACCGGCGATATCGTCGAGGACGGCGCGACGTTCGAGGAAAATTCGTATATCAAGGCCCGCACCGTGTCCGAGCGGCTCGGCTGCATCGCCGTCGCGGACGATTCGGGGCTGGAGGTGGACTGCCTCGGCGGCGCGCCCGGCGTGTATTCGGCGCGCTACGCGGGCGAGCATGCCACCGACGGCGAGAACATCGATAAGCTGCTCGCCGCCGTCCGCGGGAAACCCGACCGCCGCGCCCGCTTCGTTTCGGTCATCACCGCCGTCTTTCCCGACGGCCGCCGCATCACCGCGCGCGGCGAATGCGAGGGCCTGATTCTCGACGAGCGCCGCGGCAGCGGCTGCTTCGGCTACGACCCGGTGTTTTACTACGAGCCGCTGGGCAAGACGTTCGCCGAGATGACGGCGGAGGAAAAAAACGCCGTCAGCCACCGGGGAATCGCGGTCAGACGGTTTGCGGAAATGTTTTTTCTTGACAAACCGGCTTCGGAATGCTAAGCTATTAAATATGTAAACCCGGAATTTGAAGGAGAGCGATTTTGATGGATGCGATCAAGGACTTTTTCAATTACGTCGGCAACCAGCTTTCCTCCGTCGAGCTGACGGACATCATAGATATTGTCATCGTCGCGTTCTTCCTGTACTATCTGTTCAAGTTCGTGCGCGACCGCCGCGCGGGCAAGCTCGCGCTCGGCGTGCTGGTGCTGATGCTGATGCTCGTCGTGAGCAGCTGGCTGCAGATGCGGGTGACGAATTATATTCTGGAACGCGTCGTCGACGTCGGCTTTATCGCGCTCATCATCGTGTTCCAGCCCGAGCTGCGCAGCATGCTCGAAAAAATGGGCGGCGAGTCGATTAAGGGCATCAAGAGCCGCTTCGACCGCACCTCCTCGGAGGGCTTCCGGCCCAAGCTGGCCGAGCTCTGCTATGCGGCAGAGACCCTGTCGGCCTCCAAAACCGGCGCGCTGATCGTGTTCGAACGCGGTACCAAGCTCGGCGACGTCATCCGCACCGGCACGGTCATCGACGCGGAAATCTCCGCGTTTCTAATCGGGAATATCTTCTTCAATAAAGCGCCGCTGCACGACGGCGCGCTCATCATCCGCAACGAGCGGCTTTACGCCGCGGGCTGCTTCCTGCCGCTTTCCACCAATCCCGACATCGTCAAGGACCTCGGCACGCGCCACCGCGCGGGCATCGGGATGAGTGAGAACAGCGACGCGGTCGTCCTCATCGTCTCGGAGGAGACGGGCGTCATCAGCGTCGCCGTCGACGGCGTGCTCAAGCGCGGGTTCTCCAAGAAAACGCTTGAGGCCTACCTCTCCGACCTGCTCATCGACGAGCAGAAAAGCAAGCCCTCCGCGCGCTTTCGGATCTTCGGCCGGAAGCGGGACGACAAGCCCGAAGAATAAGCCGCAAGACGGGAATCTTTCTGCGGAATCCGACGAAAGGACGCTTTCGCGCAAGCGATGGCTAAGGTGGCTGTGATGAAGGAAACGAAAGACAAGGACAAAAAGCTGCGCGTCGGCGGGAAAACGCTGGATAAGCAGCGCGTGCTGACCTTTTCGGTCATGCTCGGCGCGTTCCTGCTGGCCATCCTGATGTGGTTTTATGTCCTCGGCTACGACAGTCCGAACTTTGAAAAGCGCTTCGCCGGCATCGACGTAAGCGTCTCGGGCGCCGCAGAGCTGAAGGAGAAAAACGGGTTCGCCGTCCTGTCGGAGTTCTCGTTTACCGTCGACGTGACCGTCGCCGGAAAGAAAACGGACGTCAACCGCCTTTCCAGCGACGACATCCGGGCGTATATCGATATTTCCTCGCTGACCGAAAACGGCCGCGTGCCCGTGCGCATCCAGGTCGACCTGCCCAACGGCATTCGGCTCGCCTCGCTTTCGACCGACACCGTGTATATTTACGTCGACCGCAGCGTGACCGCCGAAATCGAGCTGGACGTCGAGCTGACCGATTATGTGCTGACCAACGACCTGCTGCTCGGCCAGCCCTCCTACGCGCCCAAAACCGTCACCGTCGAAGGTCCGGAGGGTGAGATCAACGCCATTTCGCGCGCCTACGCGTCCGTCGCGCTCGGCACGGTTCAGTCGTCGGTCACGGCCGTCGCGCAGGTGGAACTGTATTACGAAAACGGCGAGAAGGTCGATAACCCATATGTCAACCTGATCGACCGCAACGTTGAGGTGCGCGTGCCCGCCTATAAGGAGAAGGACGTGCCGCTGAAGGTCTATTTCATCGGCGGCATGATGAGCGCGGACAATGCCCTCATCGAGCTTTCGGTCGAGACCGTGCGCGTCCGCGGAACGGCCGAGAGCATCGACGCGCTCCATGAAATCCGCATCGAGCTGGACGAAACGGCGCTCGGCAAGGAGGGCATCAAATACGAGCGCATCGTGATGCCGGCCGGCATCGAAAACGTCTCCGGCGAAACCGACGTCGCCGTCTCGTTCCGCTTCCTCGACATCGCCACGCGGACGTTCGCCGTGCCGTCTGCGCGCTTCGTACTCAAGAATCTGCCCGAAGGGGTAGACGTCACCGTGCTGGACGAGACGATTAACGTCTCCTTTAAGGGCCTTGTCGACGCGCTGCGCTATTATACGATGGATTATTTCGACGTCGTCGTCGATTTTGCCGGCTGGCAGCCGGACGGCAGCGGCGAGTACTATCTGCCTGCGGAGATCGTCATTCTCCGTTCCACCGAAAGCGTATATGTCTACGGCAGCTACGCGCTGCATATCCGGGTCGACGAATGAGCCGGCCGGCAGAAAGGGAGGGATGCGTTTGTTCTCGAATAAATGGCTGATTCGGGCGCACGACGAACGCGCCGAGCGCGAGCTTGTCGCTTCGCTCGGCTTACGTCCGCTGACCGCGCGGCTGCTGACCGCGCGCGGTTTGACCGAGCCGGCGGCGGTTTCGTCGTTTATCAAAAAAACCGACCTGCGCTTTTACGACCCGTTCCTGCTGACGGATATGGATAAAGCCGTGTCCCGCATCGAACGGGCCATCCGGACGGGGGAGCGCATCTGCATCTACGGCGACTATGACGTAGACGGCGTCACCTCCACGACCGTGCTGTATACCTATCTCACCTCGCGCGGCGCGCGCTGCACCTATTTCATTCCCGACCGTCTTTCCGAGGGGTACGGTCTCAGCCGCGCGGCCATCGAACGGCTTGCGCCCGACGTCGACCTCATCATCACCGTCGATACCGGCATCACCGCCGCGGAGGAGACCGCGTTCGCCGCTTCGCTCGGCGTGGATATGATCATCACCGACCACCATAGCTGCCGGCCTGTGCTCCCGCAGGCCGCCGCCGTCATCAACCCGCACCGGCCGGACAGCGCCTACCCGTTCCGCCAGCTTGCCGGCGTGGGGGTGGTGTTTAAGCTGCTCTGCGCGCTGGAGGGGGATACCGAAGCGGTCTGCCGCCGCTTCGCCGACCTCGTCGCCATCGGCACGATTGCCGACGTGATGCCGCTGACGGACGAAAACCGCCTCATCGCCAGCGTTGGCCTCGAGCGTTTGCGCCGGACGGAAAACGTCGGCCTGCGCGCTCTGATGACGCATGCCGGCGTCATCAGACCGGGCGGCGTGCAGAAGCGCATCACCAGCAGTACCGTCGGCTATGTGCTCGCGCCGCGGATGAACGCGGCCGGCCGCATCGCCAGCGCCTCCCGCGCCGTCGAGCTGCTGCTCTGCCGCGACGACCGGCAGGCCGACGCCATCGCCGCCGAGCTGTGCGAGGTCAATAAGATCCGCCAGCAGACCGAGCAGGCGATCTATGAGCAGGCCGAGGAACAAATCCGCCTCTACGGGAAGGACGCTTCCGCCTATGTTCTGGCCGACGACGGCTGGCACCAGGGCGTTATCGGCGTCGTCGCCTCCAAAATCACCGAAAAATACAGCCTGCCCTCCATCCTGTTCTCGTTCGACGGGGACGTGGCGAAGGGCTCCGGCCGCAGCATCAAGGGCCTAAGCCTTATGGACGCGCTCGCCCATTGCAGCGATCTGCTGATCGAATACGGCGGACACGAGCTGGCCGCCGGCCTGTCGGTCGAACGCGGGAAGCTGGACGCCTTCCGCCGTCGCTTCTGCGAATATGTGGGCGAACGGCTCCGCACCGTCGAGCGCACGCTGCCGCTCGAGGCGGACTGCTGCGCGCATTTCGACGAGCTGGACCTGCGTACCGCCGAGGAGCTGCGCCTGCTGGAGCCGTTCGGACTGCAGAATCCCGTGCCGACGTTTCTGCTGGAGGAGGTCACGCTCGCCGAGATGATCCCGCTCTCGGACGGCCGCCATATCCGCCTGCTCGTGACCGACGGCCGCCGTACCGCCAACGCGGTCTATTTCGGGATGTCGCCGAGCGAATTTCCCGTGTTCGCAGGCGAAAAATGCGATCTGCTCTTCACGCTGGACGTGAACGAATATAACGGCAGCGCGTCTGCGCAGCTCATCCTCAAGGCCGCGCGGCCCTCGAAGGCCGTCCGCGACGCCATCGAGCGCGAGCTGCACCTCTACGAGCTTGTCCGCAAGGGCACGCCGGAGGAGCCGGACGCCATCACGCCCGCGCTGGGCGATTTCCGCGCGGTTTTTCGTTTTCTCAAGCACGAGCTCAACGGCGGCAAGCGCCGGCTGTCGCTGCGCTATATGCAGAAGCGGCTCCGCGCCGTCGAGGGCCGCTCGATCGGCCTGTGCAAGCTGCGCATCGTTCTCGACGTGCTCGAGGAAAGCGGGCTGGCGGATTGCAGCTATGTGAAGGGCTTTGACCTGGCCGAGCTGATGATTCTGCCGTTTTCGGGCAAAATAAATCTGGACGATTCTCAAATCTTGAAAAGGCTGAAGGAACACGCGTGACGGATATGGAAGAAAAACTGCAAAGCCCGCCGCCGCAGCCGCAGAGCACGCCCAACATCGACGCGCTGCTGGCACGGCTGTCTCAGACCGGCGGCTATGATCTCGAAAAAGTGAAAAAAGCCTACGACGTGGCCGAGGAATACCACCGCGGGCAGATGCGCCGCTCGGGCGAGCCGTATATCATCCATCCGATCGCCGTCGCCGAGATTGTGGCCGATTTGCAGTTGGACACCGACTCGATCTGCGCCGCCTTCCTCCACGACGTCGTCGAGGACTGCCCCGGGGACGACAATCTGGCGATGATCCGCCGCGAGTTCGGCCGCGACGTCGCGGAAATCGTAGACGGCGTGACCAAGCTCGTCCACATTCCTTTTGAGACAAAGCAGGAGGAAAGCATCGAGAATCTGCGCAAGATGTTCCTCGCGATGAGCAAGGACCTGCGCGTCATCTTCATCAAGCTCGCCGACCGCCTGCACAATATGCGCACGCTCAACTACCGCTCGGAGGAGAAGCAGCGCTCCATCGCGCTGGAGACGATGCACGTCTACGCGCCGCTCGCCCACCGCCTCGGTATCCAGAAAATCAAGGCCGAGCTCGAGCAGCTCGCGCTCCGCTATCTCGACCCCGTCGGGTACGAGGAAGTGCGCCGCGACATCGAAAAGCGCTACGGCGAGAACAAGGACTTTCTGCAAAACGCGCAGAACAAGGTCGCCGAGCGGCTGGACAGCTACGGCATTCATTATACCATCGAGGGGCGCGTCAAGTCGATTTATTCGATGTACCGCAAAATCTATAACCAGTCCAAGAGCTTCGACGAAATCTATGATTTCTACGCCATCCGCGTCATCGTCGATACCGAGCTGGACTGCTACGCGGCGCTCGGCGTCATCCACGAGCAGTTCAATTCGATGCCCGGCCGCTTCAAGGACTATATTTCCACGCCCAAGCCCAACCTCTACCGCTCGCTGCATACGACCGTCATCGGCCGCGAGGGCATCCCCTTCGAGGTGCAGATCCGCACATGGGAAATGCACCGCGACGCGGAATACGGCCTCGCCGCGCACTGGAAGTACAAATCGGGCGAGCAGGCAAGCGAGGTGGTCGACCGCAAGCTGCAATGGATCCGCACCCTGCTTGAAACCGAAAAGGACGGCGACGACCTCGACGAGTTCGTCCGCCCGCTGAAAATCGACCTCTTTGAAGACGAGACCTTCGTGTTTACCCCCAAGGGCGACGTCGTCTCGCTCCCCAACGGCGCCACGCCTATCGACTTCGCTTACGCCATCCATTCCGCCGTCGGCAATAAGATGGTCGGCGCCAAGGTCAACGGCAACATCGTGCCCATCGACTATAAGCTGCAAACCGGGCAGATCGTCGAGGTGCTGACCTCCGCCGCCTCCAAGGGGCCGAGCCGCGACTGGCTCAAGATTGTCCGCTCGGGCGAGGCGCGCAATAAAATCCGCCAGTATTTCAAGCGCGAGATGCGGCAGGAGAACATTCAGGTCGGCAAAACCGAAATCGACCGCGAGCTTCGCCGCTTCGGCCGCAATTATACCGAGGCGCAGAAGGAGGAGATCGTTCATAACGTCGCCGCCCGCATGTCGCTCGAGGTGGAGGATTTCTACAACAACATCGGCTACGGCGGCCTGTCGGTCTCCAAGCTGACCTCCAAGCTGCGCGACGAGTTCACCCGCGTCGTCAAGCCGAACGAGGCGGCCGCGAAGCAGCCCGAGAAGGCCGTCCGCCCCGACCGAAAGGCCGAGGACCGCTCGCAGTCGGTCATTCTGGACGGACTGGAGGGCTGCGACGTCAAGTTCGCCAAGTGCTGCAACCCGCTGCCGGGCGACCCGATCATCGGCTTCATCACCAAGGGCTTCGGCGTGTCTATCCATAAGTACGACTGTCCCAACGCCGTCGCCGGCCTGCGCAAGCCCGAGGACAAGGACCGCTGGATCGTCGCCTCCTGGGCGCAGAAGCCCGACCGCCAGTATTACGGCAATTTCGAGGCCGTGCTGCATATCTACGCCAAGTATTCGCCCAAAATCATCGCCGACGTCACCGTCTGCCTTGCCGATCTGAAGGTTGCGCTCAACTCGGTCACCACCCGCGAGAACGGCGACAGCATGCTGCTGATCGTCGGCTTGAAATGCAGCAGCATCGAGCATCTGAAAAACATCATCGGCTCGCTCAAAAAGCTGCCCGACGTCCGCGACGTGACGCGGGCCGGACGATGAGAGCCGTCGTCCAGCGCGTGAAAAGCGCGCGCTGCACCGTGAACGGCGCCGTCACCGGCGAGATCGGCGTCGGGTTGCTCGTGTTCGTCGGCGTGGGCGTCGAGGACACCGAGCGCGACGTCGCCAAATGCGCCGAGAAGCTGGCCGGCCTCCGTATTTTTGAGGACGACGCCGGCAAAATGTCCCGCTCGGCCGCCGACGTCGGCGGCGGGCTGCTGGTGATTTCCAATTTCACCCTCTACGGCTCGGTTCGGCACGGCCGCCGTCCCGAATTCCTGACCGCCGCACGCCCCGAAAAGGCAAAACCCTATTATGAAGCACTTGTAAAGGAGCTGGAAAAGACCCTGCCGGTCGCCTGCGGCGTGTTCGGCGCCGATATGCAGATCGACGTCTGCAACGACGGACCGGTCACGCTCTTTTTCGATACCGCGCAGCTATGAAACTGGTCATCGACAACCGCACCGGGTACCTCAACGACTATTATTTCCAAACCCTCTGCCTGCTGTACTTCCCGGGCGAAAAATTTCCTGCCTCTCCCGCGCCGGACGCCCCCGAGGCCGTCGTCGGCTTTACCGGCACGCCGGACGGCTTCTCCTGCACCGTGCGCCTGCGCGTGAACGGCAGGATTGCGGACGGCGCGTTCTCGTCCGCCGGCTACCGCTTCGCGCTTCCGCTCGCGGCGGAGGACCGGGCGCAGATCACCGCGGGCCGCGCGTTTCTGGACGCGGGCGGGAAGCTGTTCGGCTTCCTGCCGCCGTGGGGCTGCATCACCGGCCTGCGCCCCGCCAAGCGCGCCCGCTATTTCCTTGCGCGCGGCAACAGCGAGGACCGGGTGCGCGCGCTGTTTGCCGACGACTACCTCGTCTCTCCCGCCAAAACCGAGCTGACGATGCGGACCGCCGCGCGGGAGACCGCGCTGCTGGCGGATGTTTCCCCCGACTGTTGCGGGCTGTATGTGTCGGTCCCGTTCTGTCCCACGCGCTGCGCCTACTGTTCGTTCGTGTCTTACAGCAACCGAAAGCTGTTTGCGCTCATCCCCGACTATCTGGATAAGCTGCTCGGCGATATCCGCGAAACGGCCGATTTGATATCCTCGCTCGGCCTGCGCCTGTCCGCCGTTTATATAGGCGGCGGCACGCCCTCGATTTTGGACGCTGCGCAGACGGAGCGGCTGTTTTCCGCGCTCTCCGACTGCGCCGAACGCTTCGGCGTGCCCGAATTCACCTATGAGTCCGGCCGCCCCGATACCACCACGGCCGAAAAGCTCGCCGTTGCCAAGCGCTGCGGCGTCAACCGCGTGAGCATCAACCCCCAGTCCACCTGCGACGCGGTGCTCGAGCGCATCGGACGCCGCCATACCGCCGCGGACTTCTTCCGCGCCGTCGATGCAGCGCATCGCGTCGGCTTCGACTGCCTGAACGCCGACCTGATTGCCGGCCTGCCCGGCGACACCCGCGAGCGCTTCGCCCAAAGCCTATCGGACGTGCTCGGCTGCGGGTTTGAAAACGTCACCGTCCATACCCTCAGCATCAAGAACGCGTCGCCGATCCGCTTTTCGGACGAATCGGTCTACGACGCGGAGGGCGTGTTCGCCCGCGCATGCGTCGATTACGCCTATGAACGCCTGTCCGGCGAGGGCTACGCGCCCTATTATTTCTACCGCCAGAAAAATACCGTCGGCAACGCGGAAAATACGGGCTATTCTAAAGTCGGCGCGGAGGGTATATATAATATACTGATGATGGAGGAGTACACGAGCGTGTTCGCCTGCGGCGCCGGCGCGATCACCAAGCTGGTCTCGCCCGACAAGCAGGTCATCGAGCGCCTCGCGCACCCCAAATATCCGTTTGAGTATCTCGGCCTCAACCGCGGCCTGCGGACGGACGAGGTACGGAACTTCTATGGGAGATATTTTGAATGATGCATATGACCGAAAAAATTGCAAAGGAAGAAAGCACCTACGAACGCGCGCTGCTGACCGCGGCCAAGGCCGTGACCGGCGACCGCGCGGCGAAGGTCGTTCTCATCACCGGCGGCTCGTGCGCGGGCAAAACGACCACCACGAAAAAGCTGTCGCAGTATATCCGCGACGCCGGCCGCCGCTGCCACACCGTCTCTATCGACGATTTTTATAAAAACCCCGACGATGTGCCGCTGGACGAAAACGGCCGCCGCGATCTGGAGGGGATCGAAAGTATTGATCTCGCCTACCTGCACGAGTGTCTGGAGCAGCTCGCCGCCGGCCGCGAGGCGCGCATCCCGCGGTTCGATTTCATGCTGAAAAAGCGCGCCGACGATTATACGCCGATCACGCTCGGCGACGGCGACGTGGCCGTCATCGAGGGGCTGCACGCGCTCAACCCGATTGTGTACGACCGCTTTGTTGATGAACGGAACCTGTACAGAATCTATCTCTATGCACATTCCGTCCGCGTCAGCGAGCCGAGGCTGCTGCGCCGTCTGGTGCGCGATTATCACTACCGCGACGCGTCCGCCGAGGTCACGTTTTCGATGTGGGAGAGCGTGAAAAGGGGCGAGGTCGAGAACATCGAACCGTTTGCCGATACGGCGGACCTGAAGATCAACACCTATTTCCACTACGAAAAAAGCTGTTTTGTGGACGAGGCGCGGCGGATTCTGTCGCGTCTGCCGCAGGACAGCGTTTACCGTCCGATGGCGGACACGATCCTTGCCCAGCTTGCGGGCGTAGAGCAGATCGACATCGGGCTGGTGCCCGAGAACTCGCTGCTTTGGGAATTTTTGAAGAAATAAAGGGAATGACGGATGCAAAACACAGGAAGGAAGACGGCTGAGAAGAGCTTTATTGTTGAAGCGCTGATCATTTCGCTCTCTAACTTCGTCGTCAAAATCATCGGCGTGCTGTTCAAGATTCCGATGACGTATATTCTCGGCGTGAATATGGGCATCTTCAACGCCGCCTATTCGATTTACGCGATGCTGTTCATGCTCTCCACCGCCGGCCTGCCGGTCGCCATCTCGCGGCTGGTCGCTTCCGCGAACGAGCGCGGCCGCCCGCGCGAGATTCGAAGGGTTTATCGTCTGAGCGTGGCGATGTTCGGCCTCATCGGCCTGTTCTGCACGCTGCTGCTCTTTTTCGGCGCGGAGGCCATCAGCAATTTCTCCGAGCACCGCGACGCGGCGCTGGCCATGCGCGTGATTTCGCCGACGCTGTTCCTGATCTGCATTTCCGCAGCCATCCGCGGCTATTTCCAAGGCCTGAAAAATATGTATCCGACGGCCATCAGCCAGTTCATTGAGGCGTTCTTCAAGCTGGCCGTCGGACTCGGCGCGGTCGCCGTGTCGAAAAATCTGGGCGCTTCGCCGGCGGTGCAGGCCGCTTTCGGCGTCAGCGGCCTGACGGTCGGCGTGTTTCTGGGCACCGTGTTTATGGTCGCCTATAAGCATATATACGACCGGCGGAACCGCCCGAAGCGGCCAAGCCGGGAGTCCGAGGCGTGGCGCGTGCTCGCCAAGCGCATCGCGCTCATCGCGCTGCCCGTCACCATCACCTCGTCCGCGCTTTATCTGGCGCAGTTTCTCGATACGCTCGTCATCAACCGCGCGCTGATGGGGTCGGGCGTGGAGCTGCAAACGGCCGAGCAGCTTTACAGCGCGTACACTACATACGCGGTGCCGCTGGCCGACCTGCTGCCCTCCACGCTCGTATATCCCATCGCCATCAGCATCCTGCCCACCGTGTCGGCGGCGCTGGCGGTCAAGCGCTATAAAAAGGCAAAGTATTATATCTTCAGCTCGCTGCGCATCAGCGGCATCATCGCGCTGCCCGCCTCGCTCGGCTTGGCGGTGCTCGCCCGCCCGGCCATCGCGCTTATCTTCGGCACCGGCGGCGTTCCCATCGAGACCGCCTCGGGCACCGTGATGCCCATCGACGTGGCCGCGCCCGCGCTGTCGCTGCTCTCGCTGGGCATCTTCCTCATCAGCCTGCTGTCCACGACCAACGCGCTGCTGCAGGCCTGCCACAGGGCCTACCTGCCGATGATTTCGGTGAGCATCGGCGTGGTTTTCCTTGTCATCGCGGAGGTCGGGCTCGTTTCCATCCCCGCCGTCGGCATCTACGGCGCGCCGCTGGCGACGCTCATCTGCTATGCCGTGGCGCTCGCCTTCAACATTCGCTTTCTGGCTAAAACGCAAAGGCTGAAGCTGGAGTTTTTCTATCTGTTTGCAAAGCCCGCCTGCTGCGCCGCCTTCTCGGCGGCCGGCGCGCACGCGGTCAACCTTCTGCTGTCCGCGCTGTTCGGCAACGAGCGCCGGCTCACCTGCGCAATCATCCTTCTGGTCGCCGTTTCGGCCGCGGTGGCGATCTATATCGTCACGATGCTGGCCGTCAAGGGCATTCGGGAGAATGAGGTGCGCCTGCTGCCGATGGGCGACCGCTTTGCGGATTATCTTATAAGAAAAGGATATTTGGAGCATCATGAACAAAGAAGCAGCCGCATTTCTGACCAAAACACGCTATGACTTCGCCGACCTCTGCACCATAATGAAGCTGCTCCGCGCGCCCGGGGGCTGCCCCTGGGACCGTGAGCAGACGCACAGGTCGATCCGCAAAAATCTCATCGAGGAGACCTATGAGGTCGTCGAGGCCATCGACAACGACGACAACGTCCTTCTCCGCGAGGAATTGGGCGACCTGATGCTGCAGGTCGTGTTCCACGCCCGTATGGCCGAGGAGGAGGGCGCGTTCGATATCGGCGACGTCTGCGACGAAATCTGCCGCAAGCTCATCGTCCGCCATCCGCATATTTTCTCGGACGTCACCGCCTCCACCTCCGGCGAGGTGCTGGACAATTGGGATAAGATCAAACGCGCGACCAAAAAGCAGAAGAGCACGACCGAGTCGATGCAGAGCGTCTCCCGTGCGCTCCCCTCGCTGATGCGGGCGTACAAGCTCGGGGAGAAGGCCGCCAAAACCGGCTTCGACTTTCCCGACGCCGCGTCCGCCGCCGACGGGCTGCGCGAGGAGCTGGCCGAGCTGGCCGAAGCCGTCCGCATCGGCGACGCGCAGGCGGTCCGCGAGGAAACCGGCGATTTGCTGTTCGCCGCCGTCAACGTCGCGCGCAAGCTCGGCGTCGACCCCGAGGAGGCGCTCTACCGCGCGTCGGATAAGTTCACCGAACGCTTTTCGGAGATGGAAAAGGGCGCGCTCGCGTCCGGCACGCCGCTCTCGTCGCTCACGCCCGAACAGCTTGACGAACGCTGGGAAGCCGCCAAGACGGTCAAAAATCGGCCGGAAAATGAAAAATTCTCTTAAAAAGCAAGCGTTTTCAAGCAAAAAAATCAAATTCCCTATTGAAAAACGGGAAATACAATGGTATAATATAAAAAATCTTTGAAAGGAGTTCATTTGCAAATGAACAAGTCTACGCTTATCGAGACGGTCGCTCAGGCCGCTTCCCTCAAAAAGAAGGATGCGGAGGCCGCCGTCAATGCGGTTTTCGATACGCTGACCAGCGAGCTTGCCAAAGGCGAAAAGATTCAGCTTGCCGGCTTCGGCACCTTTAAGGTCAAGGAAAGAAGCGAGCGCGTCGGCCGCAATCCCAAAACCCGTCAGGAAATCAAGATTCCCGCTTCCAAGGCGCCTGCGTTCGTCGCCGGCAAGGCCCTCAAGGACGCCGTCAACAAATAAGCTTTTGCAAGGGAGATGCTTTTGCGGTCTATGCGGTTGGACAAGTTTCTGAAGCTGTCGAGGATCATCAAGCGGCGCACCGTCGCCAATGAAGCCTGCGACAATTCCTACGTTTCGGTCAACGGCAGGGCTGCAAAAGCGTCTCACGACGTGAAGCCCGGCGACATCATCGAAGTCACCTACGGCAGCCGGACGATGCGCTTCCGTGTGCTGTCGCTGAACGAAAACGCCAAGAAGGCGGACGCGTCCGAGATGTACGAATTGCTCGGCGAGTGAGGGCGCGCAGAACATAATTTCCGCCCCTGTCTCATATACTGTCCACAAAAGTAAGTAAATGAGGGCAGGGCAATGAACGAAAATACCAGAAGGCATACCGTTTCGCTGACCGACCGCGCGCTTCTCACCGTCACAGCGGTGGACGAGGTGCTCAGCTTTGATGAAACGCTCGTCAACCTTGACATCGGCGGCACGATGCTGTCGGTTAGCGGCAGAGAGCTGTCCGTCACCAAGCTGATGCTTGAGAGCGGCGAGGTCTGCATCAAGGGGCAGATCGAGGCCATCGTCTACGAGGTCACGCAAAAGAGCAAGGGCGTTTTTTCGCGCGTGTTCAAGTGACGGATGGAGACGTCTTACGAGCTTCATTTCCTGCTGCTCTGGCTGTCGCTCGGCCTGGGCGCGTTCCTCGGCGCGGTCTATGACGTTCTGAAGCTGTCCCGGCTGCTGACCGGCGCGGGGAAAGTTGTCGTTTTCATAGGGGACATCCTGTTCTGCACCTTCTGCGGGGTCTGCTTTTCCGTCGTGTTTTACAACGCCTCGCGCGGCGCGATGCGCCTTTATGCGTTTTTGGCGGCGATTCTGACGTTTACGATTTATTACTGTACCGTGGGCCGGCTGACCGAAAAGGCCGCCCGCAAGCTCGTTTCTGTGGTGCAGCCGAGGCTGTACAGAACGAAAAAACGCCTCTACGCGCGCCGGCGGCTCCGCCGCACGTCTGCCGCAGAGGCGCGGCTGCTGAGAAAGGATGGAAAAGGATGGCAAGACAGCGGGCAAATATCGTAGTGCGGCTTGCCGTGCTCTGCGTCGCGGTGTTCCTCGTGTTTTCGGCGGTCAATATGCAGTTCCGGCTCAGCGAGCTGCGGGAAAACAAGGCGCAGCTTGAAGAAGAGCTGGCTGTGCTGGAGGATCGTCTGATCTATATGCAGCTTCGGCTGGACGCGCCGATCACCGACGAGTATATCCGTCGGATCGCGCGGGAAAAGCTGAATTACCGCGATCCGGACGAGATTTTGTTCTATAACGATCTGGCAGATTAGGAGAAGTAGGAGTAGGAGGATAAATCCGTTTATGCAATTTGAAATCGGCGACGTTGTGAAGGGTAGGGTCTCCACAATCACAAGCTTCGGCGCGTTCCTCTCGTTTGAGGGCGGCACCGGCCTTGTGCACATATCGGAGATCTCCACGTCGTACGTTAAGGACATCCATGATTTTCTGAAGGTCGGCGAAGAGGTGGAGGCGAAAATCATCACCATCGACGCCAACGGCAAAATCGGCCTGTCCGTGAAAAAGCTGCAGCAGGAGCGTGCAAAAAAGCCGTCGATGTCGTCGCCCGCGGAGTATTTCAAGGCGCCGGCGCCGAAGGACCAGTCCTTTGAGGACATGATGACCAGATTCAAATCCATCAGCGACGATAAGATGTCGGACTTGAAGCGGGGCAAGGATTTCAAGCGCCGCTCGTCGCGCAAGGGCAAATAAACAGGAGTATTGTTCCAAAACTGCGGACAATACTTCCTTTTTTCGTTTTCGCACAAGGGAAAGGACGGGAAAACAGATGAGAGAAATCCGGGCGGAGGTCGTGCGCGACGCCGTGGAGGAATTGTTCATTCAAGCCAATCTGAAGCTGCCGCCGGACGTCTACGCCCGGCTTTGCGCCTGCGCCGCGTCCGAGCAGGGGACGCTTGCGTCCGGCATCCTGCATAAGCTGGTCGAAAACGCCGACATCGCCCGGACGGACGATATCCCCATCTGTCAGGACACCGGCATGGCGTTCGTGTTCGCCGAGGTCGGGCAGGACGTACACATCACCGGCGGACTGTTCGAGGACGCGGTCAACGCCGGCGTCGCGGCCGCGTATGAGAAGGGCTACCTGCGCAAATCCGTCGTCGCCTGCCCGCTGGAGCGGACGAATACCGGCGACAATACGCCCGCCGTTCTCTATACCCGGCTCTGCGCGGGCGACCGCATCCGCCTCCTTGCTATGCCCAAGGGCTTCGGCAGCGAAAATATGAGCCGCATTAAGATGTTCAACCCCACCGCGCAGGTCGAGGAAATCGTGGAGTTCGTTTACGATACTGTTTATCAGGCCGGCGGCAACCCCTGCCCGCCGCTGGTCATCGGCGTGGGACTCGGCGGCAGCTTCGACTATGCCGCGGTGCTGGCGAAAAAGGCGCTCGCACGCGAGGTGGGCGTGCATAACGAGCGCTACCGCGAGCTGGAGGAGCGCATCCTCCGCCGCGTGAACGAAAGCGGCGTCGGCCCTTCGGGTCTGGGCGGCGATACCACCGCGCTCTGGGCCGCGGTCGAAGCGTATCCGACGCATATCGCCGGCCTTCCCGTGGCCGTCAATATTTCCTGCCATGCGACAAGACATGCCGAAAAAATAATTTGACAAAACCCACCGGTATGTGGTAAAATAAAGGCGTAAAGAGCGATGGACGATAAAAACGGTTGAAAGGGGCGTCCCTTCGACCGGCGCTTCATCCGGTTGAACGGTGCGTCCCGGAATTTATACGGAAAGGAACGGGCAAACCATGAAGATCAGATTTATCGCAAGGAAATTTACGCTGACCGACGACGTGAAGGAGCGCGTGCAGAAAAAGCTGCAGAAGCTTGATAAGTTCTTCCCGCCCGAAACCGAGGCGACCGTCGCGCTGTACGGCGAAAAGATCGGCGAGCGCATAGAGGTCACCATTTATCGGGGCGGTACGATTTTCCGCGCGGAGGAGTCGGATAAGGACGTCGCCTGCGCGCTGGATACGGCGCTGGACGTGATCGAGCGCCAGATCCGCAAAAACCGCACGCGGCTTGAAAAGCAGATCCATATCACGAAGGAAGCGTTCGGCGACCCGACGGTCTCCGAGCCGGAGGAGGAGATTCGAATCTCCAAGACCAAACGCTTTGAAATCCGCCCGATGACCGTAGAGGAGGCGATTATGCAGATGAACCTGCTGTCGCACACCTTCTATTTGTTCCGCAACTCGGATACGGGCGAGCTGAACGTCGTCTATAAACGCCGCGAAAACGATTACGGTCTCATCGAACCGATCGTGTAGCCGTTTTTCGGTATTCGGACAGGGTCTCAGGACTTGAGGCCCTGTTTTCCTGTGCGAAAGGGGATTCTGCCGTGGAATTGGTCGCCACATGCTTGTTCGGGCTGGAAAAATTCGTCGCCGAGGACATCGACGCGCTGGGCTGCCGCCGTCTGGAAACCATCGACGGCCGCGTGCTTTTCGAGGGCGGCCCCGAGGCCGTCGCGCGCGCCAACATTAACCTGCGCTGCGCCGAACGGGTGCTCATCCGCCTCGGCGCTTTTCGCGCCGACAGCTTCGACGCGCTGTTCGAGGGTACGAAGGCGCTGCCGTGGGAGTCCTTTGTCGGCCGCGACGGCGCGTTCCCCGTCAAGGGGCATACGGTGAAATCCCGCCTTGTTTCCATCCCCGACTGCCAGCGCATCGTGAAAAAAGCTGTCGCCGACCGCCTTTCCTCGGTCTACGGCCTTGCCCGCCTGCCCGAAACGGGCGCGAAGCACCAAATCGAGTTTTTTATCCTCAACGACGAGGCGTCGCTGATGATCGATACCAGCGGCGCGCCCCTCCATAAGCGCGGCTACCGCACCGAGTCCAACGAGGCGCCCATCCGCGAAACGCTGGCCGCCGCTATGGTGCGGATGTCCCGCCCGCGCGAGGACGTCCTCCTTGCCGACCCCTTCTGCGGCTCGGGTACGATCGCCATCGAGGCCGCCATGCTCGCCGACGGCGTCGCGCCCGGCCTGTACAGGACGTTTGCCGGCGAGTCGTTCGCTTTCCTGCCCGCAGACGTCTGGCGGGACGCGCGGGAGGAGGCGCAGAGCAGACGCCGCGAGAGCGGTATGCGGATCTACGGCAGCGACATCGATCCCGCCTGCGTCGAGCTGAGCCGCGCCAACGCCCGCCGCGCCGGCGTTGCGTCCCGCATCACTTTCGCATGCGCCGACGCGCGCGCCTTTGCCTCGCCCGAACCGGGCGCACGCGGCACAATCGTCACCAATCCGCCCTACGGCGAGCGTCTCGGCGACCTTGCGTCCAGCCGCAAGCTGGCCGAAGCCTTCGGCCGCGCGCTGCGCGAAAACGTGCCGTCCTGGCAGATTTACGTCATCAGCGCGGACGAGGATTTCGCCCGGTATTTCGGCCGCAGACCCGATAAGGTGCGGAAGCTGTACAACGGGATGTTGCGATGCAGCTATTTCCAGTTTTTCAAGAAAACAACGATTTGTTAAAATATTATCTATTGAAATACAACAATTGTGTGCTATCATGTAGCCTGCAAAACGAAGCGAAAGCTGCGTTTTTCCATTTGTTTAGATGACAAAAACATACATTCTAAGGAGGAAGTTTTTATGAAACTCAAACCACTTTCGGACAGGGTCATCGTAAAAATGGTCGAAGCGGAGGAGACGACGAAGAGCGGCATCATCCTCACCGGCGCCGCGAAGGAGAAGCCGCAGATCGCTGAGGTCATCGCGGTCGGTCCCGGCGGGAACGTCGACGGCAAGGAGGTCGTGATGACCGTGAAGCCCGGCGATCAGGTCATCATCGGCAAATACTCCGGCACGGAGATCAAGTGCGACGGCGAAGAGTACACCGTCGTCCGTCAGGGCGATATTCTCTGCATCGTTACGAAATAAGGAAAAAGGAGAGATTCTATTATGGCAAAAGAGATTCGCAACGGAATCGAAGCAAGGGAAGCGCTGCTCAAAGGCGTCAACGCCCTTGCGGATACGGTAAAAATCACGCTCGGTCCGAAGGGCCGCAATGTGGTTCTGGATAAAAAGTTCGGTTCGCCGCTCATCACCAACGACGGCGTGACCATCGCCAAGGAGATCGAGCTGGACGACCCGTTTGAAAATATGGGCGCCCGCCTCGTCGCCGAGGTTGCGACCAAGACCAACGACCTCGCCGGCGACGGCACGACGACCGCGACGCTGCTCGCGCAGGCTTTCATCCGCGAGGGCATGAAGGTTGTGGCCGCCGGCGCCAACCCGATGATCATCAAAAAGGGCATCACCAGAGCGGTGGACGAAGCCGTCAAGGCGCTCGTCGCCTCCTCGAAGAAGGTCAACGGCTCTGCGGACATCGCCCGCGTCGGCACCGTCTCCTCGGGCGACGAGGTCATCGGCAAGCTGATCGCCGACGCGATGGAAAAGGTCACCTCCGACGGCGTTATCACCGTCGAGGAGTCCAAGACCGCCGAGACCTACTGCGAGGTGGTCGAGGGCATGCAGTTCGACCGCGGCTATATCACGCCTTATATGGTCACCGATACCGATAAGATGGAAGCGGTCATCGACGACGCCTACATCCTGATCACCGACAAGAAGATTTCCAATATCCAAGAGCTGCTTCCTCTGCTCGAGCAGATCGTGCAGGCCGGCAAGAAGCTGGTCATCATCGCCGAGGACGTCGAGGCGGAAGCGCTCTCTACCCTTATCGTCAATAAGATCCGCGGCACCTTTAGCTGCGTAGCCGTCAAGGCCCCCGGCTTCGGCGACAGACGCAAGGAGATGCTGCAGGATATCGCCATCCTCACCGGCGGTCAGGTCGTGTCCTCCGAGCTGGGCATCGAGCTGAAGGACGCCACTGTCGATATGCTCGGCAGAGCCAGACAGTTCAAGGCCACCAAGGAAAACTCCATCATCGTCGACGGCGCGGGCGACGCCGCGGAGATCAAGTCCAGAATCGCGCAGATCAAGGCTGCCATCGAGGTCACGACCAGCGACTTTGACCGCGAGAAGCTTCAGGAGCGTCTGGCGAAGCTGTCGGGCGGCGTAGCCGTCATCAAGGTCGGCGCCGCGACCGAGACCGAGATGAAGGAGAAGAAGCTCCGCATCGAGGACGCGCTCAATTCCACGCGCGCCGCGGTGGAGGAGGGCATTGTCGCCGGCGGCGGCACTGCGCTGGCCGATGTCATTCCCGACGTCGCCAAGCTGCTCGAGCTGACCGAGGGCGATGAGAAGACCGGCGTGCAGATCGTTGTCCGCGCGCTGGAGGAGCCGGTCCGCCAGATCGCCGAGAACGCCGGCTTCGAGGGCAGCGTCGTCATCGAGAAGGTGAAGGACGCCAAGAAGGGCGTCGGCTTCGACGCTTACGACGAGACCTACGGCGATATGATTAAGAAGGGCATCGTCGACCCGACGAAGGTCACCCGTTCCGCACTGCAGAACGCGGCCTCCATCGCCTCGATGGTTCTGACCACCGACGCGCTCGTTGCCGACAAGAAAGAGGACGCTGCGGCTGCCAACGCCGCTGCGGCCGCTTCGATGGGCGGCATGGGCGGCGGAATGTATTAAAAATCCGCGCCTGCGCGCGTTTGGCAAAGCTCGTCCCTGTGCGGGCGGTACGTTTCGTACCGCCCGCTTTTTTATCTGCCGGCTGCGCGTATCATTTCGGCCGCCTGCGTGTATCCATGGATAATTTTTTCTTTTTTGTTAAAAACAGATTGACAAATGTAAGAAAATCATATAGAATAAAAGAGTAGTATGTGATATATGGAAGGCGTTTCGCAGAACAAACGCCGCAGGATCCCAAAAGCTCGGCGCATGCTTTGCGCCGGTGTGCGTCGCCGCTCCCGCTCGAGCGGCAAACCCAATTCAATGGAGAGGATGATTTTTACCTATGAGAAAATCTGTCGCAAAAACCGCAGCTCTTCTGCTGGCGCTGCTGCTGCTCGCCGCTGCGGGCGGCGTTTTCGCCGCCGCCGAGGACGTCGCCTATGGGGACTGGATCGCGGTTGACGGCGCAGCCGTCGCTGCGGAGTTCTGGGCGTCGCCCGCTGAAAACGTGAACGTCGGCTATGAATATCGGCTGGGCACCGACGGTGAAAGCCTCTATTTTTCCTTCCGCACCAAGGACAGCTTTGAAACCGTCAGCCAGATTTTCCGTTTCTGGTTCCGTGACGACGCCAATGCTGCCGTGTACACCGATTTTGTCACCGTTGCCGTCACCGACGGCGTGTTCAGCGTGCTGAACGCCAAGACCAATACCTCCACCACCGAAAACAAGGCTGCCGATTGGGCGGCCGAGGACGCGGCGAAGGTCACCGTCGATTCGAAGAAGGACGGCGACTATACCACCGTTGCGCTTTCCTTCCCGCTTTCGATTCTGGATAAGGCGGACAAAGCTGTCGATGTATGGGTCTCCTACTGGCCCACCTTCCTCGAGGGCGCGGTGGATATGACCTGCCTGCACAGCGGCCCGATTACCGTCGGCGAGACGCCCGCCGCGCCGTATAACGCTTGGAACGCGGACGGCGATACGACGCTCGCGCTCGCCTCCGAGCCGACGGATACCTCCTCCGAGCCGTCGGTTTCTTCCGAAGCGCCCGCTTCCTCGCAGACGCCCGCTACCGGCGACGCCGGCGTGGCCGCTGCGGTCCTCCTTGCAGCAGCCGCACTGGCTGCCGCGGCTGCCGTGAAGAAATCCAGAGCGTAAAACCCGAGTCCGTAAAAAGCGGCGCATATCGCGCCGCTTTTTTGCGCTTCCCCGTTCCCGCTTGCGCACAAAATTTTTTGAAGAAATTCCGCGCTTTGTCTTGCAAATTCCGTTTAAGTGTGGTACTATGCTGTAAACAAACCGTACAAAAACGTCTAAAGCGCGTTTTTTGGAAAGGGAGGAACAGTATGGAAACATCGAACCGTTATTACACACCGTATACCTACCGACAGGTGGGGGAAAGCTATTTTCCCTCTACCGAGCCGGACTATAAGCAGGTGCAGAATCTGATCGCCGGCAAAGGGCAGGCCATCATCGCGTACGGCAGCATGAAGGACGTAGATATGACGCCCCAGTTCAACACGCCGGATACCGAGAACCGCCTGACCGACGGCGTTCTCGCGCAGCAGGCGACTTACTCCGATCCCGCGTGGTTCCGCTTCACGCGCGGCGTGGCGCGCAGCATTCTTTTCGATATCGGCGCCATTGCGTCGCTGCAGGAGGTTCGCATTCGCCTGCTGAAGGAGAAGGAAACGGCCGTCCGCCTGCCGAACAATGTCTCGTTTTCCGCGTCGGTCAACGGCGTGGACTTTGAAAACGTGGCCCTCATCGACCGCTTCCGCTCCGAGGCGGACGCCGACATCGTCGCCGCCGCCGCCAAGATAGAGCCGGCCGTCAAGGCCCGCTTCCTGCGCGTGACCTTCTGCTGCCCGGTGCATATCTATATCGACCAGATTGAAGCCATCGGCACCAAGGACGCCTCGAACGCCCGCGACATCGTGCCCGACCGCTATGACGCGGACATCTATCCCGACCGCTATTGCTCCGCCGACCAGCTTGGCGGCGCCAAGGACGTCGCGCTCGCCTATTTCTGCCACGAGGATCAGACGCCGCTCGAGGTCGAGCACCTGCTGCCCTACGTCGGCTATATGAAGGACGGCAAAATCGTTGACACGCTCTTTGACGGCTACCTTTTCCTGCCGTTCGTGGCTTTCCTGTATCAAGGCTATAAGAAAAAGCCGCTGGATAAGTCCAAGTGGCAGTATTACATCGATACCCAGTTCCTGCCCGGCAAGAATTTGGACGCGCTCGAGGAAGCTGCCGAGCAGGTTAAGCAGGCGCTCGGTCTGCCCGAACTGAAGCTGAAGGTCTTTTTCTCCATCCTCTATCCTGTCGTCGAACAGCGCGCGTTCGGTGAGATCGACGGCAAAATGCGTGATTTCACCGTGTTGGAGGACCGCATCGCCGCGCTCAAATGGCTGGTGGACGAGCAGGAGAAGCGTTTCATCGAGAAAAAATATAAAAATCTGCAGCTTTCGGGCTATTACTGGTTCACCGAGGAGATCGACTATGAGGACAGCCAGCTTCTCGAGATGATCCGCTTCACCACCGATTACGTCCGCTCGAAGAATATGATCACGACGTGGATTCCGTATTACCTCGCGTCGGGCTACAACGACTGGCGTCGTCTGGGCTTCGATATGGCCTGCTATCAGCCGAACTATGCGTTCCGTCAGGACATCCCCGAGGAGCGCCTCTACGACGCGGCCGACACCGCCAAGCTGCTCGGCATGTGCATCGAGCTGGAAATCGGCGGTCTGGAGCGCTGGAACGTCGAGCATACGCGCAACTACTACGCCGTCGGCGCGCAGACCCGCTATATGCAGGACGCCGCGCATATGTATTACCTCGGCGGCCTCAAGGGCGTGATGCTGCAGTCCTGCCACTCGGAGGACCCGTATTTCCGTTCGATGTATGACGACACCTACCGCTTCATCAAGGGCACCTATCCGCCCGACGCGTTGGGCGAGCCTGCGCAGGTCAAAAAGCAGTAAAAGCAAAGGGAACCGGCCCAAAGCCGGTTCCCTTTTTATACTTGGTCGGTTTGCAGACATTTGTACGCTTCGGTCATCGCGTTGAAAAAGGTTTCCACGCGCGCACGGGGTGCGTCCTTGAGAAAATATGCCCAGAAGGTGAAGATCGTCAGCAGGGCGGAAGCGCTGCTTTCACGCAGCAGCGTCGTTTCGTCGCATTGCCTGCCCGTGTAGAAAGACAGCCGTTCCGCGTATTCGGCAAACAGCCGTCCGCTGTTTGTCGGAATGCCGAAGCCGTCGCTTCGCTGGAGGAAAAACGACAAGTCGCCCGCTCCTTTTCCGACGCTTATGTTCTGCCAGTCGATGATATAAATCCGTTCCCCATCGGTGACGATGTTGTCAGGGTGGAAGTCGCCATGACAGATGCAAAACGACCCGCGGTTCAGGACCGGACAAACGACGTCCAGATGCGTATGGATTTCGGTCAGCATATTTTCCTGAAATGCGCCCTCGTGACGGCGCAGAACGGCCTGCCATTCGTCATAGGCCTTGTCAGTCGCTTCCCGGTCGATTCGGACGGGTTCCCGCCTCAAATGCAGGTCTGCAAAAAGATTTGCATCGAGACTGTGAAGCCGCGCGCAGGCATCCGCCGTTTTGCGTAAAAGCGCTTCGTCCCAGTCGCTATGCGCGATAGGCGTCAGGCGCTCGAGCACGAGCAGATCGCCGTAGACCGGGCTTTTCTCCGCATAGACGACTTTGGGGACAAACGGGAGCTTTAAGCTTCTGTTCAGCGTATGAAACGCATATTCCCGTGCAAACGGCGACGATTGGTGCGCGTCTTTTCCGCCTGTGTCCTGCGAAGCCTTCAAAATGTATTTTCCGCATCTGTCGGCGACGGCGTAAACCGCCGAGCCGCTCGCGCCGGCAGAAATCCGTTCCGCGGAGAAATCGCCGCAGAACACGCCCTGCCTGCCGATATAAGAGAGTACGTCGTCCATTTGTTTGCCTCCTGTTCTTCCTCTGCCGCGCTACTCTTTCCGGCAGCGGCAGAACGTCCTAAAGCCCGTTCGCGGCGAACCGCCCCGGATTTTTCGATAGGAATATAGTATAGCACAGAAGGGCGGCTTTTGTCAAGTGAGCGTATCGCTCTCGTATTGACGGCCGGCGGCGTCGACCGGGCTGCCGAAGGTGTACAGAAAGCTCTTCATCGCAATCGGCGAAATGCCGCCGCCGATGGCCGCTGCGGTGGCCGAGATGACGTTGCGCAGGCAGCTTTCGTCCACCTCCCGAACCTCCGCGATGTCCCCGCTTTGGATGGCGGGGCATTCCGCCGGACCGATGGTGCAGCCCGCTGCCAGCAGATACTGCCCGAAGGAGTCCAGCACCGAGGACAGCGTGCCGGTGCCGCCGTCGGACGCGCGGACGTAACGCGGGTACTGGCCGAGCGTGTCGTAAAAGCGCTCGTTTTCCTCCGACACATATTTCAGCACCGCGCCGCGGCTTTTGCCGCGCAGGCTGTCCTCAAGATACAGCCCCAGCGCGCCGCCCTTGGCGGTCAGCTTCGCGCAGAGCGATGCGTGTTCCTCCGCCCAGTCGGGCGTGACGAAGTAGGTGGGGGATACGCCGAAATCGCCGCAGAGCGCCGCCAGCGCCTCGAGGTCCGCCGTTTTTTCGTCGCCGGTGACGACGACGGTCATTGCAAAAATCTTTTCCTCCGTGCGGATGGACTTGATCGCCTCCGCATCGCTTTGGTCGCCTCCGCCGTTGTGGAGGCGCATGCCCACGGCCGCCGCGCACAGCAGAAACGCCAGCAGCAGAAGCCGCATGACGCGCTTGTCGCGGCGGCGCACCCAGATTCGCAGCGCGACGATGCGCGCCTTTGTTTTGCCGGTCAATGTGGCTGCCTCTCTTTCCGCTGTGACGCTGTATTCGGTTATGTATATTCAAACGCCCACCCCGAATATGCCTGCGCACAGGCGAATCGGGATGGGCGTTTGCGTCAGGAAAGCGATGCGCGCGGCCTTACAGCCGGTATTCGTCGGTCACGATGGACGGGCCGGAGACGGCTTCCGCCGCGGCCTGCCGGAGCAGAACGGCTTCCGCCGAATCCACGCCGGCGGGCGCATAATCGACGTCGAGCGGCGAATCGCCGTACAGCGATGCGAAATGGCAGAGCGCGGCCAGATAGCTGCCCGTCAGGGACGGGTGCGAGCAGTCCTCCGTGTACAGCGCGATTTCGGGGTGGCGCGTATGGACGGCGTAAAACGCCGTGCCGACGGGGGAGACGAGACAGCCCTGCTCGGCCGCAATCTTTTCGTAGGCGGCGGCCAGCCGCAGCGTCATCTCGCGGTTCGTCCAGCCGTGCGCGTCCAGCGTTTCGCACGGCTCCTTCCGGCCCCACGTCTGGTAGAGCAGGATGCGTACGTCGCCCGTCCGCCGCAGCCGCGCGCACAGCGTCCGCACGGCGTTGAAAAAGGGCGTTTTGTCGTCCAGCGCCGGCCGGACGCTGAATTCCTGAAGGAAAACGGCGTCGAAGCGCTCGCTCTGCAAAAGCGCTTCGAGCTTGGCGCCGCATTCGTCCGCCGGGTCGGCGTGTCCTTCCAGCGTGTGCCCGCCCTTTGTGACCGAGCGGACCTGCAGTTCGTATCCCCGCGAGCGGGCGAGCTCGCCGAACAGGGACGGCAGGTCGTTGTAGTAGGTGTAGCTGTTGCCGATGAAAAGAACGCTGCGCGGCGCGTTCAGATGCGTTGTTTCCATAACCGAATTCTCTCCTTCATTTCCGTAATGCCGAGGACGCCGTGGGCAAAGCCCTTTTTTACCAGCTCCGCAGGCAGATATTCGTCGTATTTTTCAAACAGGGGCAGCTCCTTCGGGTAGACCAGCTCCATCGGGTCAAGCGGTTTCTCCGCCTCCTCGGCCAGCACGCGGAAAAAGGTCTCGCGGTCGGCCTGCATCGTGAACTGGATGAAGTACGGGCGCGAGGAATCCAGTCCCCGGATTCCCAGCAGCGGCGCGCAGCGCAGCTTGAGGAAGCGCTCCAGCGCCAGAAAGGAGTAGGTCCCCAGCCAGGGCAGCAGCACCCACATGTCGCCGCCGAGCCGCAGCAGCGGCTCGCGCCCGACGCCCGCGTTGCGCGCCGTATGCCGCGCCTGCGCGAGACGCGCCGCGGCGTTTTTCATCAGGTAGGGATATTGCGTTTCTTCGCACAGCACCTGCCGCATCCGCTCGAGGATTTTGGTGTGGATGTCGCCCGGGCATTGCCCGAAATAGGCGGGCACCTTGCCCTTGACCTCCTCGCAGTAGACCATGTGCCGCTTGTGGTCGACCTCCTCCACCACCCAGACCTGTCCGGCGATGGCGATTTTCTCGCCCGCCGGCGGCGGCAGGCAGATGGTGCCCAGCTCGTGCGAACGGCAGCGCACGGTGTATTCCTCGTTCTCCTGAAACACCGCGTAGAACTTGTAGGACGAGGTCAGCCGCTCGCCCGCCAGCCCGACGATCAGCCCGCCCGTCTCGGTCCGCTGGATGTGCTCGGTTTCGAGCAGATGCCGCAGCAGCAGCTTGAAGTCGTCCTGCGTGACGCGGTGGAAGTAGCTCAGCGTCAGCACGCGTGAGGCCAGCGCCGCCGGCGACATCTCCCCGCAGGAGGCCAGCGTGCACATCGTCTGATGGTACAGCAGGCTGTATGGCAGCCGGTCGAGCTTGGGCGGCTCCACCCAGCGCTCCTCCAAATACACCTGTACGAGCGCGATGCCCTGAAGCAGCTTCCACGGGATGGTCGTCGGCAGCATCGCGCGCGGCTCGGGCTGCTCCTCGCGCATCACGAACCACATCTCCGGCGGCAGGTCGCGCCGCCCCGTCCGGCCCATCCGCTGCAAGAAGGAGGAGACCGTGAACGGCGCGTCGATTTGGAACGCGCGCTCCAGCCGCCCGATGTCGATGCCCAGCTCCAGCGTCGCGGTCGTCACCGTTGTCTGGTACTGCTCCTCGTCCTTCATCACCGCCTCGGCCGTCTCCCGGTAAGCGGCCGACAGATTGCCGTGGTGGATCAGGAAGCGGTCGGGCTCGTTTCGGTATTCGCAGTATTGCCGCAGCGTCGTCGTCACAGCCTCGCATTCCTCGCGCGAGTTGACGAAAATCAAGCACTTCTTCCCGTGCGTGTGCTCGAAAATGTAGCCCATCCCCGGGTCGGCCTGCTCGGGAATAACGTCGGTCGGCGCTTCGGGAATCGGCAGCGCGCCGGCCGCCGCTTCGCCGTCCCCCCCCGCCTGCGGGCCGGTAATGTAGAAATGCTCCATCGACAGCCGCCAGCGCGCGCCCTTGCTCTCGAGCTTGGGAATCACGGTGCCCCGCCCCGTTCCGGCCGCGAGGAAGCGCCCCGTGCCCTCCGGGTCGCCGATGGTCGCCGACAGACCGATGCGCCGCGGATTGACGCCCGCCAGCTTGGACAGCCGCTCGATCAGACAGAGCGTCTGCCCGCCGCGGTCGCCGCGCATCAGCGCGTGCACCTCGTCGATGACGATGAAGCGCAGGTCGCCGAACAGGCGCACGAGGTCCATATGCTTGTGCAGCAGCAGCGCCTCGAGCGACTCGGGCGTGATTTGCAGGATGCCGGAGGGGTTTTTGAGCAGCTTGGCCTTGTGCGACTGCGCCACGTCGCCGTGCCAGTGCCAGACGGGGATGTCCGCCTCGGCGCAGAGGTCGTTCAGCCGCGCAAACTGGTCGTTGATGAGCGCCTTCAGCGGGCCGATGTAGATGGCGCCCACCGAGCTCGGCGGATCCTCCGAAAACAGGGTGAGAATGGGGAAGAAGGCCGCCTCCGTCTTGCCCGACGCGGTCGAGGCGGAGAGCAGCACGTTCTCGTCGGTGTTGAAGATCGCGTCGCCCGCCGCGACCTGAATGGCCCGCAGCGCTTCCCAGCCGCTGCGGTAAATGAAATCCTGTACAAAGGGCGCGTAGCGCTCGAAAATGCCCATCGGCTCTCCTCCCGCCTTACAGCTCAAATTCGGCGAAGGCTTCCTCCGCCGGCGCCGCTTCCTCAAGCTGCGGCGGCGCGAACGCAAACGACTCGGAGCGCAGCAGCGCCGCGACGTCGGTCTGCGGATTCTGGTACACGATGTTCAGCAGCTCGATGAAATCGCGGATGACCTCGCGCGGGGTGATGTTGACGTCCGCGCCGATGCGCCCGAATTCAATTTGGATGAAGGCGACCATATCGGCTTCGCTGAGCTTCTGCGTGTAATCGAACAGCTCGGCGTGGATTTCCGCCAGCTTCTCGGTCAGCACCAGCAGCTCCTCGTAGGTCAGCGGCGCGAGCCGGATGACCGGCGCCAGCAAATCCTTCGACGTCCCCTCGCGCCCGAAGCGGCCCTCCGCCAGCCGCGAGCGCAGCGCCTCGTAGCTGTACACGCCGCGGCGCGTGTCCTCGATGCACTGCGGCGTGCCGCACATAATGATGCCCAGATGTCTGGCGCGCCCCTGCAAGGCGTCGTTGTACATCGTCAGCAGCTTTTCGTAGTTGTACTGCCGCGTGATCGCGTTGGGAATTTTATAAATGTTCACCAGCTCGTCGATGAGAATCAGCAGCCCGCTGTACCCGGCCTTTTGCAGAAACAGCGCAAACAGCTTGATGTAGTCGAACCAGTCGTCGTCGGTGATGATGATGTTCACGCCCAGATCGTTTTTCGCCTCGGTCTTGGTCGTGTACTCGCCGCGGAACCATTTGACCACCTTCGCCTTCCCGTCATCGTCGCCGGCGGTATAGGCGCGGTAGTATATCGTCAGCAGCTTGGAAAAGTCGAAGCCGTGCACCATCTCGCTGAGCGCGCCTATGACCTCGCGAATCTTCCGTTCGGTCAGCTTTGCGAGCGCGGGGTCGTCCGGGGACAGACCGCTTTCGTCCGCCGCCTCGCTCTGCACGCCGCTCAGCCAGCGGTCGAGCACGAGCGTCAGCGCGCCGCCCTCCGGCCGCGTTTTGGTCGACATGTTGCGGATAAGCTCCTTGTAGGTCGCCAGACCCTGTCCCTTCGTGCCCTGCAAGCGCCGCTCGGGCGACAGGTCGGCGTCGACCACGACGAAGCCCTTGTCCATCACATAATTGCGTATCGTTTGTAGCAGAAAGCTCTTGCCGCTGCCGTATTTCCCCACGATGAAGCGGAAGGACGCGCCGCCCTCGGCAATGATGTCTATGTCGTGCAGCAGCGCGCCGATTTCGGCCTCCCGCCCGACGGTGATGTAGGGAAGCCCCACCCGCGGCACTACGCCGCCCTTGAGCGAGTTGATGACCGTGGAGGCGATCCGTTTCGGAATTTTCATATTGGTCAAACGATTCCTTTCAATTCTTCGATATAATCCTCGACCGGCTCGGGCGTGTCGCCGTCGAACGCCAGAACGGTGTCTCCGAACAGGTCGAACAGCTTTTCGTTGATCGCATCGGCCAGCAGCGAGGGCATCGTACGCCCCGCCGCGGCTTTCCAGTCGCCGCCGTGCAGCAGGCAGGCGAGGAACGCGCGCTCGGCCTCGTTCAGCGGCGACCCGCCGCCCGACGGCGCCTGCTGCGCGGCGGGCGCGGGCGGCGCTTCCGCCTCCGGCTCGCGTTCGCTTTCGGTCATCAGCTTCTCCCGCGTGACCGCCGCCGCCTGCCGGATGCCGCTCAGCTTGGACAGATCCAGCTCGATGCGCGGCCGTTCGCGCTGCTGTTTCTCCGCCAGAAATGCGTCGATTTCTTTACTGAGCACGGACAACACGATTTTCGGCGTCTCGGCCGGCGACAGCGGGTGCTTGAAGCCGTATTTCTCCCGCATCAGCGCGTCGACGGCGCGCAGCAGCTCGCCCAGCTCCTTGCTCCGTCCGCGCGTGCCGTGGTATTTTTCGCACGTCCACTGCCCATGCACGCAGCGGTAGCGGTGGACGGGGTTCAGCTCGTAGGTGTAGTCCTCATAGCGCTTCTGGTCGTAAAAGACCGCCGATTCGAACGGATGGTAGGCACAGGCGCAGATCTGCCCGAAGCACCTTTCGAACAGGCTCTTTTTCCGATGCGCTTCGCAGTAGGCCGAGAGCGCGTCGTATGCGCGGCAGACCACGGCGCGGACGTCGTCGGGGTTTTCCTTGAAAAATCGCGAGTTTTCCGTCCGATAGGCGGACAGCCGGACGAGCGCGTCAAAGCGCTCCGCTTCGCTGCCGTTTTGCAGCGCCAGCAGCGCTTCGTCGTATTCCGTGTCGGTCAGTCCGTGCAGGAGGGACTTGTCCAGCCCGTAATAGACGACGTAGTCGCGCAGCCAGACGCGCAGATAGCGGTCCAGCCCCGGCTCGAATACGCGGTAGGTCTGCCAGAACGCGCGCAGCTTTTCATAGCCCTCCTCGGGAGACTCGCCGCAGACGCGGTTGAGCAGCTCGTACACATAGACGTAGACGAACGACAGCGGGCAGGGCTGCACGTCGCCGCGCCGCACGTTTGTTCGCCAAGTGAAATAACCGCGAAGCTGGCGGGTGTCCATCGTCTCATAGGTCGGGAAGTAGCGGACGAACTGTCCGGTGTACGCGAAATCGTCCTCGTAGGCGGCCATCATCACCGCCTGATCGTAGAAGCGCTTTTCGGCGCTCTGGCGGTAGAAGCTGAAGCTTTCCGCCAGCTTCCGCATCTGCCGGATTTCGTCGGGCACATAGTTGGACAGCTTCCCGGCCGGCTGCAAAATCGGCTCGTCGCGGTATACGCCCGGCTCGCTTTCGTCCCGTCTGAGCTTGGGGTTGGCGAGGATTTGTTCAATCAGGGCCTCGATTTCAATATCCGCCGTAGCCGCACACCGCCTTTCCCTGCATTATATTATCTGAATTATAGCATAAAGAAAATCGTTTGTAAAGGTGTTGTTCAAGGTTGACAAAACCAAATCGGCGGGCTATAATGGGGCAAAGACCTTACGCGAAAGGCCGTAAGGTCAGGATGAAAGAGAGGATTACATTTTATGAAGGTGCTGCTGATTCTCAGCGACGGGATGCGGCCGGACGGACTGGACGCGCACCCCGCCGCTGCCCGCCTGATGCGGGAGGGGAGCTATACCTTCCGCGCGCGGACCGTGATGCCGTCGGTCACGCTGCCCTGCCATATGTCGCTGTTCCACAGCGTGGACCCCGGCCGGCACGGAATTCTGACCAATACCTATGTGCCGCAGGTGCGCCCCGTCACGGGCCTGTTCGAGTGCCTGCACGCCAATGGGAACACCACCGCGATGCTGTACGACTGGGAGGAGCTGCGCGACCTCGCCCGTCCCGGCGCGCTGACGAAAAGCCTGTTCCTGTCGGGCGGCACATACGACTACGAGCAGACCGGCGCGCAACTCTGTGAGACCGCCAAAGTATGGCTGTCCGGCGGCGGAATCGATTTCGCCTTCCTCTACCTCGGCTGGCCGGACGCAGCCGGCCATACATACGGCTGGCTGAGCGATGAATATTTCCGCGCGGTCAACGCCACCTGCGACCGCGTCGGCGAGGTCGTCGACTGCCTCGGGGACGAATACACGATCATTCTCACCGCCGACCATGGCGGACACGACCGCTGCCACGGGTTCGACTGCCCGGAGGATATGACCATCCCTGTCTTTTTCCGCGGAAAGCCGTTCAAGGCCGGCCGCGAGCTGCAAGGGGTGTCCATCAAGGACATCGCGCCTACCGTCGCCGCGCTGCTGGGCGCGGCTGCGCCGGAGGAATGGGAGGGTACGGCCGTCCGATGGAGCGAATAGAGGACAAACAGCGGGTGACGCGGCTGATGCTGCTGTTTATGGCGACCTACCTCGTCAGCTATCTGACCCGCGTCAATTACGCCGCCGTCGTCACCGAAATCGCCGACGCGGAGGGGATGCTCCGCTCGGTCGCTTCGCTGGCGCTGACCGGCAGCGCGGTGACCTACGGCGTCGGGCAGCTCCTCAGCGGATGGCTCGGCGACCGCATCCAGCCGCGCACGCTCGTGTTCGGCGGCCTGCTGACGACGATTCTGACCAACCTGCTCATCCCGCTGTGCGGCACCGCGTATCAGATGGCGGCGGTCTGGTGCGTCAACGGGCTTGCGCAGGCGTTTATGTGGCCGCCGCTCGTGCGGCTGATGTCCACCCTCTTTTCGGCGGCGGATTATAAGCGCGCCTGCGTCGTCGTTTCGTGGGGCAGCAGTCTGGGGACGATTCTCGTCTACCTCGCTTCGCCGCTCTGCATCCGTCTGGCGGGCTGGCGGAGCGTGTTTCTCGTCTCCGCCGCCGCAGCGTCGGTGATGGCGGCCGTCTGGCTTTGCAAATGTCCGCGCATCGCGCCGGCGGCTGCCGAAAAGCCGGCCGCCGCGCCGGCTGCGCGGGCCTTCCCTTGGTCGCCGATGCTTGCGGCTATCCTTTTCTGCATCGTTCTGCAGGGCAGCCTGCGCGACGGCGTGACGACATGGCTGCCCTCGCTGCTTTCGGATGCGTTCGGGCTCGGAAACGAGACCTCCATCCTCTCCGGCGTGGTGCTGCCGGTGTTCAGCATAGCGGCGTTTCAGCTCGTGTCGCTGGTCTACCGCCGCGCAATCCGCAACGAGCTGACGCTCGCCGGTCTGCTGTTCGCGGGCGGCGCGCTGTCGGCGCTGCTGCTGGCGCTCTTTCATACCGGCGGAGCCGCGCTTTCGGTGGCGGCCGCGGCGCTGCTGACCGGCTGTATGCATGGCGTCAACCTGATGCTCATTTGTATGCTGCCTCCATATTACGCCGGATACGGCCGCATTTCGCTCGTTTCGGGTATGTTCAATGCCTGCACCTACATCGGCAGCGCCGCGTCCGCCTACGGAATGGCGGCGTTTTCCGAATCGTTCGGGTGGGACGGCACGATTCTGCTCTGGCTGGCGGTCGCGCTGACCGGCGGACTGCTCTGCTTTGCGTTTGCGAAACGCTGGAGCGGCTTTGCAAAGCGCGCCGCAGCGGAGAAGCCGTAAATACAAAGCAAAAATACGGCCGCTTTCCGAACGGAAAGCGGCCGCGCCGCGTCTGCGTGCTCAGAGTTGTGTGCGGATGTAAGCCGTAAGGACGGCAAGCGCGCCGTCCGTGCATCCGCTGCCGTTGACGATCAGATCCGCCCGCCACCGGCTCGGTTCAACGAATTCGTCGTGCCGTGTGCGCACGAGGTCGAGGTATACGTCCGCGATTTCGTCGAAGGAACAGCCCCACTGCATATTGCGCCGGAGCCGCCGCACGATCCGCTCGTCCGCGCGGCAGTCGACGTACAGCCGCAAATCCAGCATTTCGTACAGCGCGCGATCCCAGAGCGTCAGCAGTCCTTCTACGATCAGTACGCGGCAGCCGCCGCTTTCCGCAGCCTCGGCCGCGTCCCGCCGCAGACGCGGCAGATCGAACGCCTCCGGGCAGTTGTCGTCCCGGTAACGCCGCCCCGTACTTCCGACCGCCGACGGTCGCTCTGCTTCCGGCTTGAAATAGGCGTCCATAGAAAGCAGCAGAACGTCTATGTCCGCCAGCGCCGTCTGAAGCTGCCGCGCAAAGGTCGTTTTCCCGCCGGCACTGCCGCCGGCGATGCCGATGATATACGCTTTTTGCATCTTCACTCCCACTTTTCTGCATAGGCTGCCCTCATTGTAACAGCGGCGCCGCGCTTTGTCAAGTGCGGCGCGCACCGAAAAGCAAAAAGCCATTTGCTTTGGCAGGGCCGGAAAGGCGCGGGCTTTTCGGACGGAGCGCCGTTCTTTCCGATTGGCTGCTTCGCTGTGTAATGCCGAACGTCCCGCTTCGCCCTGCCGGCGCAGCCTGCGGCGGCCGAGCGCTTCCCGGAGGTTTATCAAGCGGGGAGGGGGAGGTCTGCGTCTCCGCCTGTCGGAACAGGCTTTTTTAGAAAAATAAATCGGAAAATTTCAAAAAAGACTTGCAAAAAGAACGAAGATGTGGTAATATACATAAGTCTGCTGAGGTCGTAGGCTGGAAAGACGTCTGTCCGTACCCGAACGGGCGGAATGCACGCCTGTCGAGCGGAATTCGCCTGTACAGCAGCACCCATCCCGGATTCGGGTACCCGGGTACATATACGGAAGCGTATCGAAGTGGTCATAACGGGCCTGACTCGAAATTCTCCGTAACTTAGGCGGTTTCGTCCGCATAAAACCTTTGATTCATCGGGGTTTTGAAATCTTTAAATCGAATATTTTTTCCTGTTCTCTCCTGTAGTTCTCTCCAAATCGTTTTTGAATGAGAAAACTACAGTTTAGAAATACACGGAGAGTTGTCCGAGAGGTCGAAGGTGCGACACTCGAAATGTCGTGTACAGAAATGTACCTAGGGTTCGAATCCCTAACTCTCCGCCATCGAAAAAGCCTGTAATCAAGCCGATTTCAGGCTTTTTTCTTTTTGCTTTTTGAAGAACAAGTGGTCAGAGCCCACAACATTTTTTGCTTGCCTCAATTTGAAGCGTCGCCACTCCATCTACTTGTGAATCCACCTGCTTCGGGTAATTGCAATCCGCTTTCCATTGCCTGAGCTGAAGTGATTTTTGCACTGTAATCAAGGTGGGCATAAATGTTAGCTGTGGTAGAAAAATCCGAGTGTCCAAGCCATTCCTGAATATGCTTGAGGGGTACGCCATTCGCAAGAAGCAACGAAGCGCAACTATGACGAAGATCGTGAAACCGCATACGGCGCAGTCCTTTCTTTTCGAGAACTTCAGGGAAACGTGTGGTCAAATAGTTAGCTTTCATTCTTTCTCCCATTTCATCCACGAACACATAGCCGTCGTATTGATAGTTGTAGCAATTACCGCAAACCTTTTTGTTCAGCTCCTGCGCTTCCTTGACTTGCATAAAATATTCTTTGAAACTGCCGATCAGCGGAAGTGTTCTTAAACTTGACTTTGTCTTTGCAGATTCCTTTTCAATTTCCTGATACTTGCCGTCCAGATTGATAGAGGTTACGGTTCTCTTAACAGAAATCGTTCCTCGTTCAAAATCAATGGCATCCCATTTCAGTCCCAGCACTTCACCACGGCGCAAGCCGTAAAAAGCTGCGGTCAAAACGGGTAATTCTAACTTTGTACCCTTTACTGCCTCAAACAGCTTTTGAAGCTCTGCGACGTCCAAGAATACGGGCTGAAAATCGTTCTTTCTCGGTCGGTCAACCTTATCCGCCACGTTTTGAATAATCATATCTGTTTTCACAGCGTACTTAAGTGCAGAATGGATAATAGCGTGATAATGAATGACGGTGTTCGGCTTAACGACTTTGAGCTTTTCGGAATAGAAGCTTTGCACGTGTCTTGCTTCCAGTTCACGAAGTGTCAGCTTCTTTTGACGGAAGTACGGCTCAATAGAGCTTTTAATAAGTCCCACGTAAGAACTGTAAGTGGCGATTGCTAAACGTCCCTTTGCAATATCAAGCCATTCGAGCAAATAATCAGCGAACAGCATATCCGCACTTAAATCACTTGCTTCGGTGGGGATGACAAATTCTTTCCGTATTGTTGCCAGCTCCACTTGCGCCTTGCGCTTGTTCCCCTTTTCGGGTAATCCGAGGGGAACCCATTTTGTTTTTCTTTTTTCGCCGCTGTTCCAACTGAGTACGGCGTAATAATAACCTTTTTTAATTTGCAGATGTCCTGCTACCATTTTTATTTTCCTCCTATAAATTTAGATTAGCACGCAGGACGAACTCCAAACCGACGGCACTATTATACCGCAGGTTCGGAGTTCTCTCCATTGTGCGAATTGTTACGCCGCAAACACTTTGGTTCGAATCAGCGTGCGTCTCGGTTTCGGTCTCGCTGTCGCTTCAAGAGCTCCAAACCCTTGACAATATCTTTTTTGATTTGCTCATCCGTGTAGTTCGGCGGAAAGTAGCTTCGAAAATCATCACGCCTCAGCTTGATCTGCTCTTGCTGATTTGGTTTTTCCTCCGACATAATTTCGTAAATCCCGTTACTATCGAGCAGTCCTTCCTGCGATAATTTCTTGAGCCGTATGCTTTGAGCGTGGGACGGTGTACAGTCGTTTAACTCGATTGCGTCGAGCAGAGTAAGCTGCTCGGATTGTTCCAAGTAGGAGATCTCCACAGCGGGACTGAAAGCAATTTTGTTTTCGTCCACCATTGTGAGCAGTTCGGGAATTAGGTAGGTCAAGCGGATATATCGTAGCACTTGATTTTTACTATCACCGCTTTCAGCACCTATCTTTTCTACTGTCAGCAACTTCTCCCCAACTTGGGGAGAAGCTACACCTTGGTGATTTAATGCATCTCGTTTCATCTTGTAAGCAAAGGCTTTTTCGCTGGGCAAAATTGTTTCTCTCTGCAAATTTGCATCCACCATTGCAATTACCGCTTCATCGTCGGACATCTCACGGACGATGACGGGCATTGTTTGAAACCCCAACACCTGACACGCCGCAAGCCGTCTGTGTCCTGAGATCAGCTCATAGCCACTCTCGGGCATCGGCCGGGCAAGTGCCGGTGTGATCGCTCCCACCTTGCGGATGCTCTCGATCATTCGCTCCATTTCCTCATTGTTCAAAATCTTAAAGGGATGGTCTTTGAACGGGTGAAGCTCGGCAAGGGGTATGTTCTGAACTTTCTCAAGCTTTGCATCGTCCCGCATTTCCTGCGTGGTAAAAATATCGTCGTATGACGGTAGAGTAAAATCTGTTTTTCGTTTTGTCATTGTTTCTCATTCCTTTCTATTTCCATTTGAGATTACTTTGCTGTGGTCGCAGAAATGTTGCTTCCACGTCAGCCTGAAACTGATGCCATCGCAAAGCTTCGGTTTTTAACATCATCGCATCAATAAATCCCAGAGCGTGTGCCTTCACCGCAAGCTGATTGATGTTATTGCCGATGGCTGATAACTTTCGCATTACTTCATAGAAGTCGCTGTCCGGTTTTTCTCTTGGTTCATAGCCACGGATCAGCAAACGAATCACCGCCGTTTCCGATAGTCCTGTAAGCTCTGCTTTTCTTTTAAGCTCTGTCGCCTCTTGTGGTGAGAGCCAAAACTGTTTCTTAATTCTTTTGTTCATAATCGTTCCTTTCCGAGAGAGGTTTTAGGAGACATCCTAACGAGTATTTACTGTTTGGGAGTACAAACAGTCTGCTCGCTACGATAACGCAGCCTAAAACCTCCGCTTCGTTTCAATTACTTTAGTAGGTCCTCTATCACGCTTAGGCGATAGAAAATTTCTCTTTTTTCAAGGGTATCTAAATCCTTTTTCAGTTGTCTTACCAGTCGAAAAGTCTTATAAATTTTCTCATCGGTTGCGGCTTTTACGTCCTTTCCAAGCCCCAATTTTCTGAGATATTCCGACAGAGAAAGTCCGCAATAAAATGCGCTTTCGCTGAGCTTTTCTTTCTCGGCGGGTGTTACTCTTACGTTGATTCCTTGTGTTTTGCTTCTCATAAAAATCAAATCCTTTCTTTTGTTTGTGACGATAATGACGGTTGTGACGGTGTTTTCTATATAGAGATATCGCCGTCATTTCCGTCACCGCTGTCATTCATTTCAAGCCGAATCAGGCGGCTTGTCCCTGTACGTTTGGTTCTGTATTCAATGCCCTGCGGCATTAAAACCTCTGCTGAAAACCTCGCAAGTAGCTTTGTTACCACGTTCGCCGTGGCTTCGGTTTCGTTCATTTCGGTAAGTAGCTGACTTGCTGTGCCTTGCCAAGTTCTTCGCAAAGCTATGAATGAAACGAGCCTAAAAAGAAAATCGGGAATTTCTTCACGGTGAAGATATTCGGCGTTCTTTCGCTCCACAAGCTCCCATAAATGCGTGCAGTTATCAAACTTCAAGGTAAGCTCCTGATACTCAATATCTCGTCCCGTTGCAAGGAGAGTTCCCATTTCGCTTAAGCGACTGCGCTTCAAAATAAAGCTTGTGTCTGCGGCTCCCGTGATGCCCGTTGAGCCTGTCACCTCGTTGAACGGATCGTTGGCATCCTTCATTTTGCGAACGTGATGAACTACCACAACCGCTATTCCGAACTTGTCCGAAATGGTTTTCAGTGCCGTGATATCGTCGTAATCTCCCGCATACATTCCGCTTTTCCCAAGGGCGTTTCGAGAGTCACGCACCTTCTGAAAGGTGTCGATGATCACAAGCTTTGTGTTCGGAAAGTCGGATAGATATGCTTCAATCTGTTGCTCTAAGCCACTGCCGATTTGATAGCTTGTGGTAGCGATTCGAAGCTCGGCGGGTGCTTCATCCGTAAGCTGATATAGGCGGTTTTGAATGCGAACGTGGGTATCTTCTAAACACAGATACAGCACGTCACACTTATGGGTTTCAAATTCCCACACGGGATTTCCACGAGCCACTTGCATACCAAGCCATAGCATCAGCCAGCTTTTACCGATCTTGCTTGAGCCCGAAAGCACGCTCAGACCTTGCGGTATCAAGCCCTCTACAATAAACAAAGTCTTGCGAAGCGGCGTTGATAACAAGGTGTCCGCATCAACGGTTTTTAGCTTTTCAACCTGCATTTTTCTCACCTCCTTTCTCCATAACGTAGTTGATGACATTGACCTTCGGGATCTTAAAGGCATTACCAATTTTGATGCCGGAGATATATCCGTCGTTGATAAGGTCGTATGCCAAATGCCTGCTGATGCCCAGCATTTTCTGAAGCTGAGCAACGGTTACGATGTCCGGATAGTCCGGAAACATCATCTTGTAGAGTTCTCTTAACTCTGTTTTTCTCATAATCTTTTACCTCCTTCTGAGAAATTTCAGCCACACGGTTTGCGTGGCTATGTAAAGAGCTCGATATAAGGAGAGGTAGCCTTATACCGTCTCCTGCCGTTCTTCCGAATGTAGTTCCTGCCCCTGCTTTTTCAGCGGCGTTTTCTTGCTCGTTCCCTTTCGGGAAGTCGTGGCGTAGTATCACCATTCGGCAACGGGTATTCAGTTGTCAAAGTTCAATAGAGCCCTTCAATGAGTAGCCAGCGGGGTACGGGTCGATATCCGACAAGCAAAAACATTTTTCGCTTATTTCCCTCACTAACCATTGGGAACTTTTTCAGAGTTTCAGCAAAAAACTTTTTGAAGCTCTCACTTTTAATTGCTGAATTTTTTGAGGAAATGGACAAATTATTTTTGCTTCTCCGCTTAAAAACGGCGTGTTATCAAGGTTTTGTCCCTTCACTTATTCCGACTGGGGTCAGGTGGATGTACACCCCCTTTGAGAAAAGAATTTTTTATCTGAAAACAAAAAACAGCCGAAAACCCCAGTGTTTACGGGAATTATCGGCTGAAAAAATATTTTGAAATTTTTTTGAGATTCATAGAAAAACGGGTGAAAATCTGTTATAATGATAAAAAGGTCAACTTACGATATGACGGTGATGAAATGTTTTTGAAGAGAATACCCGACAAATTAAAATCAGATATTAAGCAGTTTCGTTCGTCTTGCATCAACGAGGTTTTGTTTTTCTCTGCAGATTCGGGAATGGGTAAAACCTATGCGGCGTTGTCTTACTGCGCCGAAAATAAAAATAGTCTGTACTTTTCTTTTCGGCATATCAGCGCTGATCTTGCGCTGAAAACGTTTACGAAGCGTTATCCCGAAATCTTCAACGCTTGCTCGACTTGGACGGTTTTCTTTGATGCTCTTCGAGTTTACGGCAAAGAAAAACGCCCAACCGTCTTTTTCGATGACGTGGGCGAGCGAAATGATAAGAGTGATTTCTACGCTGCATTAAAGAACTTTTTGGATGAAGCTTCCTCTTGCGGAGCGCTTGTTGTTTTGATCGGCAGACCTTGGGAGCAGATTGAAATTCCTTGCAAAACGATAACTATAGAGCCTTTTTCCACGCAGGAAATTGCCGAAACGCTTTCCGTGAGCGACAAGGAATCAGTAGATATCTTTTGTTTGTCGGCAGGTATTACAGAACTTCTATCTCTGTATGATACAAGCATTTCTTTTGAGAAAAATGTTAAAGCATTGCTTCATATCAATTCACCGTTTTACCGTTTGATGAATGATAAAATGGGTGAGTATTTCCGAACGCCTGAAAGCTACAACACGCTTCTGTATGCAATGGCAAATGGCTATAACCGCATCAGCGAGCTTGCAGCATTTTCGGGTTATCCCAAAAACAAATGCGATAAGTACATAAAGGCGCTGTGCGAATTTGGTCTTGTCCGAAAGGAACATGAAAAGAGCGGACATACAAAGTATTATCCGGCAAACAGTTACATTGCGCTGTGGTATAAAACTCTGCTGACCGCCGTACCAAACGCAGACGGCAACTTTGGCGAAGATGTTTACGATCACTTTATGAGTTATTTCAACGACGTGGTTCTTTCCTCTTTCTATAAAGAAATGTGCGCCTATTGGTTGAACACAAACATCAATTCCATTTCAACGGACTACATTGATACCAAAGATTTAAGCTATCATGATGTTAAAGTCGGCGACGTAAGCTTTGATTTTGCCTGCGAGAAAAAGCGGGCGGTATATGCCTATTACGATGCAACTCCCGGTGGAAAGCTGACACAAAAGCTCTGGAAAGAGATTGAAAGCAGTACTACAAAGAACAGACCGTTTTACGAGAATGAATACGTCATCTGCACCGTAAACCGTGTGCCTGATAGTTATTGGACATTGAGCAAGCATTACGATAACGTGCATATTGTCCCTCTCAAATCCCTTTTTGCTACATATAACAAAGACTATAACCGCCGTATGCATCCACGTTTTGTCCCGTCGTTTGTGTGATTCTGATTGAAGCCTTCTTTCGATAAATTCGAAGGAGGGCTTACTTTTTGCCGTGTAATTTATGACTTTTTCGAAACAATCCCGAATAAACCCATATTAAACCTTGAAAAATTCTAAGAATTGTGTTATACTATATAATGTAAAATTGTATTTTGTGAAAACGGAGGGTTTCACCATGGATAACAACCTTGAACGCTGGTATTCAATGAAAGAGATAATGGAATATTTGGGCGTTAGCCGTGATACGGTTCTTGACTGGATTGAACGTCGTAATATGCCCGCCGCTAAGATCGGCAGACTGTGGAAATTCAAAGTCAGCGAAGTCGATGCTTGGATGAAATCCGGCGTTGCGGCTGATAAGTAATAAGATTTGGAGGTGCAATATGGCACTTGAAAATAAATTAGGACTTACAAGTTCCTCAGACCTTGCCCGTGAGGAAGAACGCATTAGTAAGAAGAAGGCTCTTGAGCTTTTCGAAAACGGTATGCTCGATAAATTAGAAGCAGGAAAATTCTCTGCTCTTAAAGCAATTCATAAGTATCTCTTTGACGAGATCTACGACTTTGCCGGTGAGATTAGAACCGTAAATATTTCAAAGGGTAATTTCCGTTTTGCTCCCTTGATGTATCTCGAAGCGGCTCTGGATAACATTGATAAAATGCCGCAGTCCACTTTCGATGAGATCGTCGAGAAGTATGTGGAAATGAATATCGCCCACCCTTTCAGAGAAGGAAATGGGCGCAGCACTCGTATTTGGCTCGATCTCATTTTCAAAACCGAGCTTCACAAAGTCGTTGACTGGAGCAAGGTTGATAAAGAAGATTATCTTTTAGCTATGGAGCGTAGCCCCATTAAGGATATTGAAATCAAGCATATCCTCAAGGCTGCTCTAACCGATGACATCAATAGCCGTGAAGTCTATATGAAAGGAATCGACCACAGCTACTACTACGAGGGGTATACAACCTTCAAGACGGAAGAATTGTAAAATCCCAAAGTGCCAACCATGGGATTCCAAAGTATCAATTTGATACTTTGGAACATGCTCCTAAACTTCTTAATGTTGTGAACCCACAAATAAAAGAAAAAGGAATAATAGCAAAAGGAGATCAAATGAAAAAGACACAAAAAGTTGGAACTACAACCAATAAAAATTCTGAAATAATCGAACGTCAAAGTGATTTTGCAAAGAGATGGAATTTAAAAAATTCTGGCGATTACAAGGCGCTTAAGAATCGTGTCGTCGTGATTCTTGATGGAGTTCCCTTTAGTTCATCTTGGATGCCTCATTTTGAACGTGAAATTTTTTATCAAATTGGTCAAAGTTATGTAGATCAGAATTATATGTCTTTTTCTTTTTCGTTTTCCAAGACATATTTATACAAATTTATAAACAAGTTGGATATGTCACAGAGTTTCGATCAACTGCTATTAATCAATATGTTGGAAAGTGTACTGAATTCTGGCTATGACATAGGAATTTCAGATATGGCACGAAAAATATCTGAGGCACTTGTTTTGTCTGGTGTAGATATCGAACTTTATAAACGTGGATCTGAATATTTGTTTTATCCTTCAGGGGCTGAAATTTTAGATACCAAATTAGTAAATGACAACTTAAATTGGTTAGAGTTGTACCCTAAAGCTAGAGAAAAAATGCATTTAGCATTATCATCACAACAGCGTAACGGACACGCTAGGCAAATTATTGACAACATGAGATTGTCCTTTGAACTTTTTCTAAAACAATATTTGAACAATGAAAAGTCATTAGAGAACCAAAAAGAATTATTAGGAAAAAAACTTCAGAAATGTGGCATATCAAAAGAAATCAGAGATATGTATGCTACAATTTTCTCTTTCTATACAAGATATAACAATCAAAACGTAAAACACGACGACAAATGCGCAAGCGTTGAAACAGAATATATAATCTACTTAACGGGAACATTTATTAGATTTTTAATTCAGATAGATAAAGGGGAGAAATAAAATGGCTGATATAAAACTTTTTAACATAAACGGCAAAGTAAAAGAATACCAAAGTGGCAACGTAACACTTGAAAAAGAGTTGCAGACCGTTATTGAAAATAATATGGAAACCTTTTTCGGTGTAACTTTTCTTGCTTCTGAATATAAGACAACCGATGGTGGTCGAATGGATAGCATAGGTATTGATGAAAACCATTGTCCGGTTATTTTTGAGTATAAACGTTCTATGAAAGAGAATGTAATCAATCAAGGATTGTTTTATCTTAACTGGCTTTTAGATCATAAGGATAGTTTTAAGGTTTTAGTAATTGAAAAACTCGGACTTAAAGAAGCAGATAAGATTGACTGGACAATGCCTCGTGTGGTGTGTATTGCTGGCGACTTTACTAAGTACGATGAATCTGCAATCAAGCAAATGAATAGAAATGTCAGTTTGATTAGATATAAGAAATTCGGCAGTGATTTACTAATGTTTGAACACATCAATGAAAATGTAGCAACAGCGATTCCTGACACTGATACTCAAACTACTAAGACTAAATCTGCTGATAAAACATTTGACGAACAATTAAAGACGGCTGATGAATCCGTGAAAACTTTATATCAAGATCTGACTAACTACATACTTAGTCTAGGTGATGATGTTACCGAAACCCACTTGAAGCTTTATGCTGCTTTCAAGAAAATACGTAACATCGTGACAGTAGTTGCACTAAAGAAAAAGTTGATTTTAAATCTGCCTATAGATATTAATACCGTGACCTTTGAACCGGGTTTTTCACGAGACGTTACAAATATTGGTCACTGGGGCTGCGGTGCTGTAGAGCTGCACTTGCAAAACGCTGCAGACTTTGAAAAAGCTAAACCGCTAATTGATCGTGCGTATAACGAGAATTAAAAGGAGCGTATCATAATGAATAACTTATTGATTAAACAGTATATTGATGATCAACCTGTTAAGGTTGTTACAAAACTTGATTTGTCTACGGGCAAGTTGGCGTATGATAAAATCGTTCAATGTCAAAAACGTACTGATGCCAAGCCTGAAGAGCTGTGCCGTGCTTATTTGTTAACCAAACTTGTGAATGAACTTGGTTATGAAGCTGATAAAATCGAAATTGAACATGAATATACTGCTGGACGTCCGCATACAAATACAAGCCGTATTGACATCATTGTGCGTGATGCAAATGATGATGCGTTTTTATTTATTGAAGTAAAAGCTCCTGACGAGTACCACACAATTGATAGAGATAATACTATTGAAGAACAATTGTATAAGGTTTCCTTCATGGAAAATGCAGAAGGACACAAGGTTAAGTATTTAGTTTTATACACGACATCAGAAGCAGGCGGAAGTATATATGATGAGTGTATGATCATAGATACAGAAGCCTATCCTACATATGCTGATTGGGAGGAAGAGCGCAACTGCACAAATGATTTACCCGCAAGATATGGAAAAGCTCAAAAAACACCTTATGTTAAAGCTTCGTCAAAGGATCTTGAAACAAATTTTTCGCATGAAATGTTAAACCAGTTGCAAACTGATTTGCACAATGTTCTTTGGGGCGGCGGAGGCACCGATGACAATGAAGTTTTTGCATCTTTAACCAACTTAATTCTTGCAAAAATTCAAGATGAGGATGAAAAAGAAGATGGAGATACATACGATTTCCAATCATTAACATTCGAAAAAGACGGCGACGAAGAATTTGAAACTAACGAAAAGCTATTTGAAAGAATTAATGATCTTTATCGTCGTGCCCTTAAATCAAAACTTTATATTTTGGATGAGGAAGAATTAAATAAATCTTACGTTATTGACACCAAAAAGTTTTCGCTTTCAAAATTAAAGTACGCTGTCCAGAGGATGGAAGGATTATCTTTTGTTGATGGTAAAAACAGTTTAAGCGGCAAAGATATCTTAGGCGATTTCTTTGAAGGAATTATCAGAAATGGTTTTAAACAGAGCAAGGGGCAGTTTTTTACACATATCAATATAGTTAAATTTATGCTTTATGCAATGCAGGCAGATAAGCTTGCAATTAAAAGGATTAAAGAAGATAAAGAAATTCCTTATATGATAGATCCGTCTGCCGGAAGCGGTACATTTTTAATCGAGTATATGAAGTTCATTACTGAAAACATGAAATATAGAAATCAAAACAGTGATGGATATAATGCTGATTTGGGAACCGCAAGAGCCGTCAAAGACAAAGTTTTGTCGGATTGGTTCTATCCTAACCATCGTGAAAACAAATGGGCTCAAACATATATATACGGATCTGAAATTAACTTTAACCTTGGTACTGCCACTAAGGTCAATATGATATTGCATGGAGATGGTTCGACAAATATTTTTGTAAAAGACGGACTGCTTCCTTTTGCTAAATATGAAAAAGAAACGGCGCCAAATGCTATGAAAGGAAGCGACAAAGATAAGTTATATCAAAACAGAGAAGTAAATGGTCAATTTGATTTGATTTTAACTAATCCGCCATTTAGTGTCGAGCTTGATAATGATACAAAAAAGACGGTAAAAAAAGATTTTATGTTTGGCGAAAAAAAGAATTCGGAAAATTTGTTTATTGAACGTTGGTATCAATTGCTAAGAGAAAATGGCCGTTTGGCTGCGGTTTTGCCCGAAAATGTTTTTGATACCACAGAAAACAAGTATATAAGATTATTCTTATATAAGTATTTTAAAATTAAAGCGGTTGTTTCGTTGCCACAAATCACTTTCGAACCATACACTTCAACAAAAACGAGTGTACTTTTCGCACAGAAGAAGACAAAAGAAGAAATTGCCGAATGGAATAGTGCATGGGATGATGCTAGTAAAGAATGGCAACAGTTAAAAACCAGAGTCGAAAACCTTATTGCTGTAGCTGAAGGCAAAAAAGAAAAGAGCAAGTTACCATCTATAAAGAATTTGACACCTGATCAAGAAATCTCGGTTATAAAAAGAATGTTAAAAGCTTTTATTACTCCTAAAGATATTGGATTAACAACAAAAGAATTGATAACCAAATACTATTCTGAATTGCAGTTGTTGTGTTCCTTTGACAAAGACACTAAAGATTCTTTTGGACATGTAAATACTTGGTGGGTATTTGGAGAAGTGGCCAACAAAATAAACTATGATGTATTTATGGCAGAAGCTCAAAACGTTGGCTATAAGAGAACGAAACGTGGTGAACGCCATATGCCAAACGACCTTTATAGAGAAAACGAAGGGAAAATAATTATCGATGATGGAAATTGCGAGAGTATTCTTGATTGCATGCGTGATTTGATTTGGGAGTGAGCGATATGAAAACAAGAATAATCAATATTAGCAGAATCGCAGAAGAACGAACCTTGAGAACAGATTTTGTATTTCATAATCATTTTTCTGATTTCGACAAAACAAAGGAATACTATGACTTTGATGATTTGTTTGAAATTGTTGATACAAAATATGATTACACAAAACTCCAAGGAAATTTCCAATATTGTCAAATTGGAGATGTCACCAAATTCGGTGATGCATTACCCGTATGTCTAAATTTTGATAACCGAAATTTAATCGATGAGAATTATTATAAAAAAATAGAAAAGGGCGATATCATTAAGGTCAACGAAGATGATATATTAATTTCTTTTTTATTGCCACAAGACATTTCGGTAATTGGAAAATTCCTAAGGGTAACTCCAGATATGTCTAATGTGTTTTTTACAAATGCTTTTATTCATATTGTTCCTAAAAAAATGCCCGATGTTTTATATTACTGCTTGAAAAGCATATTTTATAGGGATATTGTTTCTGTTTCTCGAATTCGAAAAGGCTATACAGGATATTCAACCTTAGACAATATTGATCTTAGACAGATAAAATTCGATAAAAAACTCATCGATAAGTTAGATGCCAAATATGATTTTCTAAGCGAGAAAATAAAAGCAATTGAATGCAAAATTCTTGGTTTATATTCAGAAATATCGCCAGAATCAAAAATAATAGATGAGGTGTTTGGGAGAGAATTTAAATTCAATAATGACGAACTAACTCAATTAAAGAAAATCAAAAAATATCATAGCGGTATTAATACTTTTTCCAACAATCCCGATTTGCGATTCAGTGCCAAATTCCATCGAGAATCCGGCTATTTTGTGATGAAACATTTAACAGAAATTACAGGCAAAAAGATCAAACATTTTTTAGCTGAACCTATCGTGCTTGGAGCTAGTGTTTCTCCCGAGGATTATTCTGAAGAAGGAATATTTAAATACATTTCGATGGCAACGATCAAAAATTGGAGTTTTGATGAAGAAGGTGCTAATATTGTATCAGATGATTATGCTAATGCTAAGGGAGCAAAGAGTATAAAAAATAGTAGAATTTCCTGCCGTTCCACACAATAAAATTTGATAGGTAAAACGCCGGAAAGCCGCATAAACACTATGTTTTTGCGGCTTTTCGCGTTCCTGCGTCAGCGGTCAAAAAATGCCGTTTGACGCTTTTTTGCCGCCCTAACTCGACGGGGCGATATAAAAGGCTATAAGAAGTGGTAAAAAGATAAGGCGGTTAAAGCTCCATTTCCTTGTGTTTTTTCTTTGTCGTTCCTTTTTCTTTTTTCGCGCCTGCTTCCTTTGCCTGTGCCGGGGCTGCTTTTTCTACTGCGCCGTGGTAGGCGTCCAACACCTCCTTTTTTCGCTCCAGGCGCACATCAACATATCGGGCGGTTACTGCTTCAAAGTTCATAGATAAGCCAAGCGACGCGCCGATACCCGCAAGCGTATGTCCCAAGACTTCGCCCACGGTATAGAAGTCGCCTGTCAGTTGGTGCATATTCGTAGCTGCCGTATGGCGCAAATCGTGAAAACGGATATGCGGCATTTCCAAATCTTCAAGAAGTTTACCAAACTGCGACGATACCCACGACGCATTGATAGGCGCACCGTCGGGCTTTGCCACAACAAGGTCATTGTCGTAGTAGGGCTTGCCCTCCTTTGCTGCCTGTTCTTTTTGCGCTTCCTGCATGGCAAACTGTTTGAGGAAGAACGGACGGGCAAGCTCGGTAATCGGTAGCTTCCTGCCGTTGGATTTTGGCGGTGCCATTTCTTCAATGACTTTTGTTTTCGGCGGCACCTTAAAGGGGAGCTGCTCGGTAACGTCAAAGGTATTGTTTTCCAAATCCACATTGCGCCAGCGCAGCCCCAAGATTTCAGAACGGCGCATACCATAAAGCCCGCCAAGAATAACGGGCATTTCCCAAACTGTCCCCTCTACCCGCTGCATGAGCAGTTTGACTTGTTCCGGCGTGTAGGGGTCGGGTGTCTTATCGCCTTTTCCAAACTTCGTAAGGGTATCTTTTGCCGCGTTGGTTTCAATATAGCGGTATTTCCGGGCATGGCTCAACGCCACGCTCAACACGCGCTTTGCCCCGGCTGCGGTGGACGGTTTCAAGCCCTTGTCAATAATCTGCTGAAACATCTTGTCTACCATAGCCGGGGTAAGCTGATTAAGGGCAACGCCGCCAATGTATGGATTGATATAGTTTGCAATGGTCTTTTTGTACCCGTCGTAGGTAGAGGGGCGCAAGTTCACTCTTGCATAGCTTT
>ERZ827520.281-NODE-281-length-85553-cov-6.430724_pt1 | contig 85553 bp, 76 predicted proteins | sample MGYA00519581_ERZ827520 | MGnify/ENA primary metagenome ERZ827520 (study PRJEB31778, sample SAMEA3449339) | human gut metagenome | biome: human gut; feature: human-associated habitat; material: faeces | place: United Kingdom | collected 2010/2012 ... | reverse complement strand
CCGCCGAAGTTCTGCCCCGAATGCGGAGATATATTTGACGATAACGACAAAAAATGAAAGCACCGATGAGGGTGTTGCTTATCTTGATTCTGTTCACGTTTTTTGTTTTGGGTATTACAGCCGTTATCATATGCATGCGCAGCAGCCGTCACTCTGCGAGAAACACCATCATAGACGGCGACGTGACGGACCGCCCTGTTCCTCCCCGAAAATTTGAGCTGCCAGATATTCCCGAGAGCGCTGCGCTTAACAGCCTCAATTGGGGACAAAGCTCGTCGAATGAATATGAATGCTTTTCGTTTGATTTGAATAGGGACGAAAACTCCTACAAACTCTCCGGGCGCTATGTCGATCCGGAGAGTGGCGGGAGGATTGATCTTGAGGATGTACTGCTTAATGACGAGCAGCTGAAAAGCGTTGAAAAGATCCTGAAAAGCGGCAAGTTTCGGTGCTATACCGAACGAATCTCGGAAAACAACGTATACGACGAAGCCGACAGCCTGCTGAGCGCGGGCTGGAGGCTGTCGGACGGCAGCATTATTTCGGTTAAATACAACGGCATAGCCGCAAAAGAGCTTTTCAAGGTATTAAAAGTGTTACTGCGGCAGTAAGGCAAGCTTTCCATCAGAAAAGCGGGAAATAATTTTCCGGATGATCAGCTTTAATAATGTATTATTACTTTATGGAGGGTGTTTTATATTTGTTTGCCAAAGGAGGAACAATTGTGACTGAAAAACCGAAAAAAAAGAAAAAAGATATATATTCCATATTGCTTTTGTTTCTGGGTATCGGCTTAATTGCTGCCGGAATTATCGGTATAATTTCAAGTCGTACCGACAGTAGGGAATATAAAAACTCAACCGATATACGGAAAATTCCCGCCGTTATTGATGACTTTTCAACCCACGACAGTAAGGATGATTCCGGAGATGTTAAGTATACAACATATAAATTTAAAGTTTCATATGTTATTGACGGAAAAACCTATAAGGGAAAATGTGAAGAACGTGTCTGGGCAAGGTCGAGCAGCTACGAAAAAAAATATACCTATGATAAATTGAGAAAAGGCGACACAATAGACGTCGAGGTTTACAAAACCTCAAAAGGCGATTACAAGATTTCTCCTGAGGGAAATCCCGTTGATTTTCTGCTCTATTGTGCGGCAATCCCCGTCGGCTTGTTCTTTGTTGTTATAATGATATGCGACATTACAAAAGACAACCGAAAAAAGAAAAGCGAAAACGAAATGATCAGCAAGGAATAAATCAGAGGTATTTTTATGGATTTATCAGTATCACTGTTTATTGCGGCTTCCTTTGCTATATTATGTACATTCTATATCGGTAATAAAATACTCACCATAGATTATTCGGAATACTGTTCCAAAAATTCTAAAAAAGCCAAAATGGAAAGATTGCTTGCGAAAAAGGACACTCCCCTTCAGAATTCAAAAATCCGAAGAGATATAAGAAAAGCCTTTGAAAGAGTTCTGATTCCGCTCGGAAAAGCGGACCAAAAACTTCTCCCTGCAAGAATGGATATGACATTCCGAAAAAAAATTGTCAGTAAAATCAACAGGCTTAATAAGAATAACCTTTGCTGCAATATTTATGTTACAGATGTTGTTCCCGTTCCTAAAAATGACTTTGAAACATGGAGCGATGACGGCAGAGAATGGCGGGAATCGGTTTTAATGTGCAGCACACTGGAGCGTTTTGAGTCAACCGAGGATAACACGGTTCGGCATGAGATATACCGTAAAAATTCATCTCTCAGAATACTTCAGTCAAGACACGTCCGCAGCGCCGACCGAAATGAAAAAAAGAAAAGCTATTATTCCGATATGCTGAGAATAACGTGTCCGTCCTGCGGCGCAGATGTAAGACTTGTCAGTCAGCAGGTGATCTGTGAATATTGCGGTGCCGTTATTAAAAACGAGTTTTACGATTGGCAGACCGAATCGTTTGAGCTTTACGAATCTATCAGCACAAATCTGAAAAGATTTTTTCAACTGCTTGTGTCCGGCTGTATACTTTTCTTATGTGTGTTCCTGTGTCTCTATTTAATCAAGGATACCGAGATTTCTCTCGCTGCCGGTGTCGGCGCGGCGGTTCTTGCTTTCGGAGTAATCATCACACCGATTATTTACGGAAAAGTTAAGCAAGAAAAACTTGCGGGAAAAATCGCAAGATATTCCGAGAATTATCTCAGAGCCTGCTTAAACGAACACTTTTGGGAGAATGAAAGCGACGAAGACCTGCTTGATTTCAGCGTTGATACAATTAAGCTTTTGAAAGTTGCCCACACAGAAGAAACAACAACCGTTACGGCTGACATTTTCGGAACAAAAACCTTTCTTCCCGAAAATCAAAAGCCGTTTACAAAAAGATTTAAAAAAAGATTAGTTATACAAAGAGCAAGGTATCCCGAAAAGAGAAAAGCGGACGGCGAGTTCTATGTCGAAAAGGATTGTCCGTCCTGTGGTGCCAATTTTATGCCTGATGAAAATCACTGCTGTTCGTTCTGTGGGTTTGGCTTACAAGTCAACAATGCAAAATGGATTGTGCAGAAAAATAAATAAAAAACGGAGGATTACATTATGGGACTGTTTGACAAAAAATACTGTGACATCTGCGGTGAGAAAATCGGACTTCTCGGAAACCGCAAGCTGGAGGACGGGAATCTCTGCAAGGACTGCGCAAGAAAGCTCTCGCCGTTTTTCAGCGAACGGCGGAACTCGACCGTAGAAGACATCAGACGCCAGCTTGCTTACCGTGCGGAAAATGAAAAAAAGCTTGCTGATTTTTCCCCGTCGATCACCTTTGACGGGAGCAAAAAGGTATATATCGATCCCTTAGGGGAACGGTTCGTCGTTACCGGGCTTTCCAACTGGCGCAGCGGCAACCCCGACCTTATTGCGTTTTCGCAGGTGCTCGGAGTAGACACAGATATTCAAGAGAATAAGGAAGAGATTTATTTCGAGGATTCCGATGGAAATAAGAAGAGCTATGTGCCTCCGCGTTATACATGTGACTATGAGTTCAATGTAACGATCCGGGTGGATTCACCCTGGTTTGATGAAATAGAGCTGGAGCTGAGCGACGGAAACCGTCCCGACAGCCGCTACACCGATTTGTACCGCGAACATGAGAGAAGAATGCATGAGCTTGAGGATATTCTGATGCGCCGGGATGAGCGATATCGCGTTTGGGATGGCGACGGTATGATGAACAGGGTAGGATGCATAGACAACCGTCCGGAGAAAACCGCTTCGGTTCCTCGTCCGACGGGCGGTGAGGCATGGGTATGCTCTTCCTGCGGCTCGCAAAGCAACGGTAAATTCTGCTCAAACTGCGGTGCCGTAAAACCCGTAACGTGTTCCTGCTGTGAAAATTGCGGTTGGAGCCCGGCGGACGGACAGAGTTTGCCGAAATTCTGTCCGGAGTGCGGCAGACCGCTTCAATAAAATAATGAAGCATACCGTATGTAAGATTGTGACTGTTGCGGTTGCTCTCCTACCGGTTTTCGGGCTTTTCGGCTGCTGCGAAAGTAAAAAATACACTGCCGGTGATATCGTTTTAATCAATACCGCTTATTACGGATCGGAAAGGAATCCTGTGTATTCCTTTGCCCTGAAAAAAGAGGAGGGCTGTTGGTTCTTCTCTGCAGACTGTCCTGTGGGAAATCAGAAGGAGCATTACACCTCGTTTGCCTCGATCCCGATAACGTCAGAAGATGCGGAGGATTTCCTTCGGATTATCTGCGAGGACGGTGAGATAGAGAGGCTTTACAAGCATCGTAATCCGATACGACTTTTTCATATATCCGACGCACCGGCACGCAGTTCCGGAATAACTTTCTCCGACGGAAATACTATTGAGAAGGAAACACCGCTCGGTGACAGGGTGCTTAATTATTTCTATCTTCTTGCCGACAGATATTATGAGGCAGCCGAGGGTTCGTCGGATAATTCGAAAGATGCGACAATGAGTTGAAGAACCATTCTGTCGCCTTGCCTAAAGCATGAAAAAACAAAAAAACAAACCGACACTGTCGGTGAGAAAAAGGGGGTTTATTATGGCTGATAAATGCGCGATTTGCGGCGCGGATATCAATCTGATCCAAACACAGAAGTTGGCGGACGGCAACTGCATATGCCGCAAAAACTGCAGAAAAAAAGGATTCAAGGCATATGACTATGTGCACGGCAATCTTCAGGGCGTCAAGGCACATCTTACACAGGTGGAGCGCGGCACTAAGCTGTGGGAATACTATTTTCTTCCGCGTAAGAAGACAAAGGATAAAAGCAAAAAACTGAAGCGCTTCGGCACCTATCTCTATGTGGCGGAGGATATCGGGCTGATGGCGTATGTCCAGAACGATTACAAGTTTATGATGTTCGGCAAGACCACCCGCGCCTGCGTTTACCGCATTGCCGACCTGCGAAGCTATAAGTATGAAGAGCAGCTCGTTCAAAACGGTGATAAGACTGAGAAGAAATCCTTGGCACGGCTCAGCTTTATCAATACGGAGGGTCTTTATGAGTTTGTTCTCACTATGAACAATATCAAGGATTTCGAAAGACTCAAAAAATACTTTGATACACTGTTCGGCATACAGAATACACTCGGCAATGCCTCAAATGTTTGGAAGCAGCAGATGACGGCGGTTAAGGATATAGCGTCAGGTTTTTCCGCTGCGGTAAAAGGAGAAGCCGATGCCGGCGACAAGGCAGCTCAGGCAATCGACTCCCTGGATGCGGCAATTTACGGAGATCGCACCGAGTGGATTCGGAAGGCGGATGCGGCGCTTGCAGCATTTAATGGTTAAAATTCTTTAGGAGAGGAGTTCTTTTCATGCAAACCTTGCAGGAGTATAAATGTCCCTGCTGCGGCGGCGCGATAGCCTTTGACAGCACGCTCCAGAAGATGAAGTGTCCCTACTGCGACACTGAATTTGAGATGGAAACGCTGAAGGATTATGATGCCGAGCTGCAGAACGAGCGGCAGGATCAAATGGAATGGGAAACTGCAGCAGGCAGCGATTGGCAGGAGGGGGAGACCGACGGTCTGCGCTCATATGTGTGCAAGTCCTGCGGCGGCGAGATCGTGGGCGATGCCAACACGGCAGCTACCGCCTGCCCCTTCTGCGGCAATCCCGTGGTGATGATGGGCCAGTTCTCAGGCGCCCTCAAGCCGGATCTTGTAATCCCGTTCAAGCTGGATAAAAAGGCGGCAAAAGCAGGTCTGATGAAACATCTGGCCGGTAAACGGCTGCTGCCCAAGATTTTCAAGGAACAAAACCATATCGACGAGATCAAGGGGATCTATGTTCCCTTCTGGCTTTTCGATACTGATGTGGACGCGCAGATCCGCTATCGCGCCACACGGGTGCGTACCTGGAGTGACAAAGACTACAATTATACGGAAACCAGCCATTTTATGGCGCATCGGGGCGGCAGCATCGGCTTTGAGCACGTTCCGGTGGATGGCTCCACCAAAATGGCGGATGACCTTATGGAATCTATTGAACCATACGATTTTTCCGAGGCGGTAGACTTCCGGACAGCGTATCTTGCGGGGTATCTGGCGGATAAATACGATGTGACTGCCGAGGCGAGCATCGATCGCGCCAATGAGCGCGTCAAGCGCTCCGCCGAGGATTCCTTTGCCGGAACGGTGCAGGGGTATACCACGGTCACAACGGAAAACAGCACCGTGCAGTTCCGCGGCGGCAAGGCACGTTATGCGCTTTATCCCGTGTGGCTGCTCAACACAACGTGGAACGGAAACAAATACACCTTTGCCATGAACGGACAGACCGGAAAATTTGTCGGCGATCTGCCGGTGGATAAGGCTGCGGCGATGCGCTGGACATTCCTGCTGGCGGCGATATACAGTGTCGCTGCCTATGGCGTGGCTTGGCTCCTGCACCTGATCGGGCTATTTTAAGGAGGGAACAGAATGAAAAAGAAAATATGGACGGTTCTGTTTGTTCTTGTGCTCTGCCTGTGTGTGACGGTTCCTGCCTTCGCTGAGGGTGCCGCCGGTTTTGCGGGTGATAAGGAGGATCGGGTCGTGGACGGCGCCGATCTGTTGTCCGACATAGAGGAGACGGAGCTGCGCGAAAAGCTTGAGGAGATCCGCGTGCGTCAGAAGATGGATATCGTTATCGTGACCGCGAAAACGCTGAACGGCGCTGATCCCACCGCCTATGCCGACGACTTCTACGATTATAACGGCTACGGCTACGGCAACAATCGGGACGGTTTGCTGCTGCTCATCAGCATGGAGAAGGAGAATCGCGTTTGGTACATATCCACTACCGGCTACGGCATCACGGCATTTACCGATGCGGGGATCCAATACATCGGCAACAAGTTAAAGGAGCCTCTGTCAGATGAGGATTATGCCGCCGCTTTTAATACCTTTGCCGAGCTTTGCGACGATTTTATCACAAAGGCAAGAACCGGAACCCCTTACGATTCTTCTAATATGCCAAAGGAGCCTATGAAACGGGGCTGGATACTTGTGGCAATTATAGTCGGCTTTATATTATCGTTTATTACGGTTGGTAATATGAAGGGTAAGCTTAAAACCGTGCGGTTCCAGCCGGCGGCGAACAGTTATATGAAAGCCGGCAGTATGAATATCACCGAGAGCCGTGATATGTTCCTGTACAACACCGTCACACGCACTGCAAAACCGAAGGCTAACGATTCGGATTCGGAAGGAAGCAGCACACACACATCTTCTTCCGGATCAACCCACGGCGGCGGCGGAGGTAGTTTCTGATGCACTCCCGACGCTCGCAAGAAAAACAGACAAAAAACATTTTATAAAGGAGAGATAATCATGAGTATCTTTGACAAACTGAAAAGCACAGCCGGGCAGGCGGTAAATGCCGCTGCACAGTCTATCGGCAGTAAGCGAGAAACATTCACCTTCACTTCGCTGCCGGAAAGCCTTGCCGAAATGCAGGCTCTGCCGGAGGCAAGCCTCGACACACCGTTTAAAACGGCAGCACTTACGGTTCTTGCCCTCTGTGCGTATGCGGCGGATAAGAACATCGGTATCGAGATGTTGAATTGGCTGAGGGGACCGCGTCCGTTGAACGGGCAGGAAATTTCTTTCCTGAATGACCGCTTCCGTGACGGTAAGACTTATTTGCCTTTCACTTATTTTGCCGGCTCCACACCGGACAACAACTACACGCCTGCCGAGCCATATAAGATTATAATCGAAAGCAATCACGTGTCCGGCGAGGAGCAGGGTTATATGAAGCTGTTTATCCCCTGCGGCGGTGCGGATGATCCCCGTCCTATCAAGATGCGCCAGCGTGGATCTGACGGCAAGTGGTTTTTATGGGAGCAGTATCTCCTGACAGGCGTGCGTACGCCGAAATCTGCCGATCCGTGGGCTTAAGCAGAAAGAAATTTGTTTATCCGATTGCATCAAAAACGGTCGTTTGACCGTTTTGGATAGAAATTATTTAGGAGGAAAAGATGGATATTTGCGGAATTTGGAAAGTCAAAGAAGTCCGTGTGCCTACACCGGACGGAGAGAAGGTCTTTACACCCGACAACCCGCCGGAGGATGAGCGGTTTGAGGGAAGCGCCGAATTGATGCAGTACCGGACGGAGTTTGCCGAGGACGGCATGCTCAATACTCTCATGTTCGTGCCGGAGGAGATGCGCGAGGAGGCCGCCAAGCACGGAGCGGTCGTCCGCGAGGACGGATATGCTGCCATCGAAAGCACAACATGGAAGGAAGAGAACGGAAAGCTCTACTACGACACAAAGATCGAGGGTGAGGTTCTCGGGGAGAAGGTTGATTCCTTTGCGGAGATTCCCGTCACCGAGGACGGCTGTCTGCTTTATGGGCTCGGAATGATCCTTCTGGAAAGACTCTGATTGAGATTAAGAGTAACGGCGGAGGTGACACAGTGGAGGCAGACAATCCATATAATCTTGATATGAATTCTACGGAATCGCAGTCTATGAGTGATAAGCGTGCGAGCGAATTGGTTCTTAAGAAAACCTTTACAGAATATTTCGGAGGATTAAACTTTTTCTTTGCTGCCGAGCAGGCTAATCTCACTTATGAGGATGTGGTTAAGCATATCGGCGTTGATCCTTCTGAATACCGTTACGATGCTGAACGCGATGCGCAGATTTATTCTTGGTATGCTGCCGAAAGTAAAGCAAGAGTGATGCATGTTTGGTTTAAGGACGACAGACTTTATGCTTGCGGCGTATACAATCTCGGTTTCCCGAAAATGACTTAGCATATGCGTACGAAAGAGGCTTGCTGCGGCAAGCCTCTTTCCGAAAATTACCGAATGGGTTACGGTGCATTTCGGAAAGGAAGAATAAATGAAAAAGTTTTTTTGCGTTATGTGCGTAGGCTTCTTTATATTGCTTTTTTTCGCATGCTCATCAAAACATACTTCTTATAACAACAACGATATTGAGTATTACGGAGGCAATCCGATGGAATTTAAAAGTTTTAAATTGGTACAAACCAATATGTCGGCACAACAATACGTTTACGAGGGGTATAAAACGGAGAACGGTGTTCATTTAGAATATTACATCAGCACGGAAAATTGGGATTATAAAACTTTAGAGCATGCTGAATTCCGTAATATTGTCCGCAAATTTGACGGAGACGAAAAAATTTTCGGAGAACTGTGTGCCTTGTTCGGCAGATGCAAAATAATTGAATGGACGGACTTTCACGGCTGCGATTCTCAGGTACTTGACGGCACCGGCATGAGCTTTACCGCTGTATTGGCGGACGGTACCGAGGTGAATGCCCAAGGAACCAACAGCTTCCCGGAAAATTTTTCAACATTTACACAAGAGCTTCATAAGCTTATAACAACAGAAAAAATAAACTCAGTAAAATTTACCGACGGAACCTATGAGGTTACACTGCCGGAAAGCTGGGTCGGGACAGTTAAGGCAAGTTTTTCGGAAGGCTTTGTGTCGTTTTTTGTTGATAAAACCGATGGCAGAGAGCTTCCCTTTTTTATAATCGATAACGATACATACGGCTATTCATCGGATTCCTATAAGGGAAGAACAGAAGTCGGGCGGCTTATGCTGGATGAAGATATCCGGTTTATTACGGCGCGCGACAGTTATTCGATAGCTTCATATGCGGAAAGTGTTTCCGAGGAAGCCATTGCAATTTGGAGGAATTATGAAAGCGATAAGCTTGCCGTAATTGAAAGCCTTCACGGAGTAAACGGATATGAGTTTTTTCCCGAGGACGGAACGATTCTATACTACTCAAATGCGAGGGAAATGGCAGATAAAGCGAGAAGCCTTTGGCTGAGTTTGAACTTTGCAGGCGAGTATCCGAGCACAGCGAAACCTGTAAGGATCAAGAGACGGAATTATGTGCCTATGTTTCCTCCGTATGATTTTACAAACACTGTCGAAAACGTACGCAAAAAATTCTTAAAGGTTTTTTCGGAGGAATTTACCGATCAAACGTTGAACCGTGCTATTGCTGAGAAGGAATTGATTGAATATAAGGGCGATGTTTATGTAGTTTGTAAGAAACGCAAGGGCGAAGCCTCTTACAACAGCTGTGTGGACTGCGTCCGGAATGAAGGCAACGGAAAATTTACAGTTGTGATTGCTGTGAAAATGCCGCCAAACGGCAATAAGCGCTATGTTGATCTGCCGACGGAGAAAAATGCCGCAGGAGAATTTGTGTTTACGGATTATCCCTACTGGGATAAAAGTGAATGATTCTTTTCCTGTTCAAGAGAAGAAAACAAGTCAAAATTTTTTCTCCGCAGCCGGAAAAATTGCTGAATCATCTGATCAGAAACAGGCTTTACGATATGGATTTTTCAGAATCAAGGAGCTGTCGGAGTTCGAAAACGAAAAAAATCTATATGCAGAGCAGATATGAAAAAATTTGTTTTTACTTTTATTTTTGTATTGGCATTTGTGGGATTTGCTGCCGCAACGGTTAGTGCCGAGAGCCCGGTGAAGCCCGTAATTGAAGGGGAAATGCCGGATTGTTATATGCCTATCGGCAGTGACGGTATTACCCTGTTCACTAATGTCGGTGTAACCGACGGCGGTACGCTCGTATAGGTGATGACGGCGATATGCAGAGCTTTTGGGTCAAAACCGACCTGACTGTGACACCGACGGCAGCTTCCCATACCCATAGCTACGGTACGGATTGGAAGTATGACGAAACAAACCACCGGCACGAATGTGCCTGCGGGGACAAGGCGGACACGGCGGCGCACACCTTCAAGTGGGTTACCGACAAGGAAGCGACCGCAACCGAGAAGGGATCCAAGCATGAGGAATGCACCGTCTGCGGTTATAAGAAAGCAGCCGTTGAAATTCCCGCGAACGGTTCCGGAAACGGCTCGGCCGACCGGCCCGCTAAGCCCGGCAACACATCTTCTCCGCAGACCGGCGACAACAGCAGCCCTGCCTTGCGGTTTGCCGTTTTGTTCATAAGCGGCGGCGCTGTTGTTGGTACAACCGTGATAAGCGGAAAGAAGAAGCACAACAGCTAACAAAGCGATTTTACTTGCACAGCGGCTATCAAAAACGGTAGCCGCTTTTTTATTGTGAAAAAATGCTCGAATTTGCATCATCAATTGCGGTATGTTGTTGGTTCGGAAAGCGGAGGAAACAATAAACACGCGTGAAAATCATTGTTATAGTAACATTACTCTGTGCGGATGTGTGCATATCAAACAGCGCAGACAAAGACGAATTATTTGAAACCGCGGCGCTGCTCGGAACAAAACTCAGATCATCTCTATGACAACTTCAGAGTTAAGGCTATGATTGAAAATCAGAAGAAAAGCTACGGGTGAGAGTTCCTGTTTGTCGAGGCGAACATCGATGCGGTAGAAACCGCAAAGCATTTCGGAATAAGCGCGAACAGAGCCGGAGACTGTCTCAAAGACAAAAGAACGGCGGTTTACTATGATAAAAGAGCCTGCGGATTTTGATCCTGTCTCCTGTCTCAAAAGCATTATTATCGGAATTTTTCACCGTCAGGTGTCGCAGACAAGCTCCGATACGGCGCATATCAAAATTCAAATACCCCCACATAAGACCAGCCTCGGGTGATTTCTCACCCGAGGCTGTATGTTTTATTTGAAAGCTCAATCGCAGACTGCAAAATACAGAGAGGTGTAGGGGTCGATCAGGCCAATGTCCGTGATGCACGCTTCGGGCGCGATGCTGTCAAGCTGCGCCTGCTTTGCGCTGTCCTTGTAATTGTCCGACTGCGCTTCGGCGGCAAAGATAAGCCCGTTGTAATCCTCGGGCATATAGACGACATAGCTCTTCGTGAGGATCATCGCCCATTCGCCGATGCCGTACTGCCAATCGGTCGAGTACGCGAACTCGATCATATAGCTCTGACCGTTTACGCTCACGGTGTGGACGTAATAATTCTCGCCGCGCTGCGTATTGCCGTATGCGGTGGACGCGGTAAGCCACATTCCGGTATAGTAATCGTAAAGCTCGCTCTTCGTATATGCCATGTAGTCGCCCTGCGGAATCGAGCTCTCGGGGATGTAGCAGACAGCGTCAAACTGAAGCTCGCGGATGCCGTCGTGAACGTCCTCCCTCTGCTTTGCGACCTCCCAATAGCAGTCGGCAGTGCTGTAATCCTCGCCGAGCCCGTAATATGTGCATACTCCGTCCTTGAGGAGATAATACCCGTCGTCCGTCTCGGCGTTCAGCCCAATCCCCGCCCGTGCGAAGCACGGCTCGTTTGACACGATCTCTTCCGCGGAGACGAGCGTTCCGCCGTTCGCACTGTCGATCAGATCGCCGCTCACGGTGCGGTCGAGCATCAGCACGTCGCCGTTTTCGCCGAAGTGGAGGGTCACACCGTCCTCCTCCGCCCACAGAGTGCCGTCGGCGAGCACCGCACTGTTTTCATCGAGAATTTCCCATGTCGAGTCGTCATAGATTCTGAGCCAAAGGTTCTCGCCGACGTAGCTCCAAAGTCCGACATACTCGCCGACATCCGCCGCAGCGCCGTCGGTATCCTCGGTATCGGACGTTTCGTCGTCGAGCTCGGCGGTACTCTCCTTCGGCGCGCGCTCGGTCGTGTCGGTCGTGCTCCGCTCATCGTCCCCGTCATCGGAGCCGCCGCATGCGGCAAGAGCAATACAAAGGACGGCAGCCAATAAAAATGTAATGATCTTCTTCAGGTGAATCATAGTTGTCTCCTTTTATTTGAATATTTTCGGTTCGGTGTCAATGCGGACAGGCGGTGTCACGGCGCGCCTCTCCTGATCGTATCAGCGGCGGCGTCCGCCGAGTTCGGCGGAATTCGGCTGTCTGCGGTTATTCCCGACCGCCGCCTGCGCAAAGTCCGCGCACCCACGCGGCAGCCTCATACGTCCATCGGCTCGAGCGCAGATATTTTTCCGGATCGCCGAGCCCTATGCCATGCTGTCCGTCCGGGTAAAGGTGAAGCTCGCACGGCACCTTTGCCCTCACATATGCCTCGGCGAGGACGAGCGCGTTTCGCGGATCGACGCATTCGTCGGGGAATGAGTGCCAGATGAACGCGGGGGCGCTTTTTTCGTCAACATACCGTTCAAGGGATACCGCTTGCTCGCCGTATTCCTCCGTAACAAGATTGTCGAAGCAGAAGCAGCGTATGTCCTCCCTCGTCGATACGACGCCGTATGTGAGGATAACACCGTTCGGACGGTTCGCGCCGTACTCCATATCGGGGGAGCTTTTTGCAAAGTCGCAGTGCCACATGGCACCGATCGCGCCGGCAAGGTAGCCTCCCGCCGACGATCCTATGACAAAGAGTTTGTCTGGGTCGATGCAGTATTTCTCCGCGTTTTCGCGTATGTGGACGATCGCCGCGGACACGTCGGTGAGCGGGCGCGGGAAGAACGATTTCGGCTTTCCGATCGAGTAATTCAGGACAAATGCGTTGAAGCCCTCCGCCATGAAGCGGATCGCAAACGGATCGCCCTCATGCGAGGCAAGCGCATAGAATCCTCCGCCCGGCAGTACGAGCATCGCGGGACGGCATCCGGGGAGGATGTACGAGGTCAGCGTCACGTCGGGACGCACGGGATCGAGGATGACGGTTTCGGTTTTCATCGGGTAAGGTCCTTTCGGTTGAAGATGCGCGGGCTGACGTCGGCGCATCGGGATTTCATGTCATAGTGTGCGCAATGTCCGCGCGGCACGGACGGCGCGGGAAACGCACGGCTCGGCTGCGGTTTATGCACGGACGCGATTGCGCCGGCAATTGCGGCTTCGCGGTCGGTTTATACATGCGCGCGGCTGTGCGGAATCATTGCCCGGGCTGTGATCCGCTTATGTTTCCGCTGCGCACTTATCGGGCTGCGTAAAGCCCGAGCGCCCATTCGGCGGCTTCGTCCGCCCAGCGGTGCGCGCGCGGATAAAATTCGCTGTTTCCCTCGCCGGGGACGCCGAGCCCGATCCCGTGCGCGCCGTCCGAATAGAGGTGAAGCTCGCACGGCACCTTCGCCCTCACATATGAGTCGGCGAGGACGAGCGCGTTTCGCGGATCGACGCAGCCGTCGAGGAAGGAATGCCATATGAATGCGGGCACGCTTTTTTCGTCAACGTGACGCTCGATCGAAACCGCCTCTTCGCCGTACTCATCGGTGACGAGGTTGTTCATGCAGGGATTGCGTATCCCCTCCGCCGTCGAGGTCACGGCATATGAGAGGATAACGCCGTTCGGGCGGTTCGCGCCGTACTCCATATCGGGGGAGCTTTTTGCGAAATCGCAGTGCCACATGGCACCGATCGCACCGGCAAGGTAGCCGCCCGCCGAGGTTCCCTCGACGAAGATGCCGTCGGGGTCGATGCAGTATTTCTCCGCGTTTTTGCGGACATGGACGATCGCGGCGGACACATCGGTGAGCGGGCGCGGAAAGAACGACTGCGGCTGACCGATGGTGTATCTCAGAACGAACGCATTGAATCCCTTAGCCATGAAGTGAACTGCGATCGGGTCGCCCTCATAGGACGCAAGCTCGCAGAATCCGCCGCCGGGAAGGACGATCATCGCGGGGCGGCATCCGGGGAGGATGTACGAGGTCAGCGTCACGTCGGGACGTGCGGGATCGAGGATAACGGTTTCTGTTTTCATCTGGTAAAATTCCTTTCGTATGAAGATGCGCGGGCTGACGTCGGCGCATCCGGATTTCATGTTAAGGTTTGCGCAATGTACGCGCGGTTCAAAAGTGCGGGATGAGAGCTGCGGTACGGACAGTGTGAGGATGTACGGCAGGCGCACACCGTACGAACAGCGCGGAGGATACAACGGTATCTTCCCCCGGCTCAGACCGCACCGCGAACAGTGTGTGCGGTGAGCCGAGAGCGACTCGCCGGCTGACAGTGTATCGCAACATCGTGCCGGGGACGGCAAAGCGGCGAATTACCGCACTTCCCGACCTCACAAGGGAGGATTTTTCAAAAGAGCGTACGGGGGAAGCGCCCATCGGACGCTTCCCCCGCATATTTTCCGTGATAACGGACGGTTCATTTTACCGAAGCGGGAACCTCTGCTCCGGAATGCGCCGCCTGTGCCGAACCCGCCGTTTCGGACGGAATACCGGACATTACGGCTCAATTCCCCCTTATGTACTCGGCAGCTACCCAGCCCGCGCCGGAGCCGTAGGAGATCATGTACCAATAATGACCGTTTATCTGAAAATGCGTCTCGGCAAGCACCGTCACGGCGGTGCCGTTCGAGAGTGAGCCTATCGAGGGAGCGGAGGTCGTCGGTCCCTTTCTGACTGCAAGAGAGCTTGATATGTTGATGACCGTTCCCGAGCTTATGCTCGCCGCGGAAAGATACGTCGTGACGTAATCCATGCAGATCCATCCGTAGGGCGTGGAAAACCATTCGCGTCCCGACGAATCCCTGCTGACTTTATCCGACATAATGGTTCCGAGACGGTCTCCGTATGTTGCCGGGGCAACGGTCTGCACGATATCGTAATCCGTGCCCGGTCCGTAACGGAAGCGAACGGAGTCGCCGATCACGACGGTGTAGCCCGCCTCGGACCAGCTCGCGCTGACCGAGAAGGTGAACATGGCGGCGAGCATGATCGCCGCAAGCATTACCGATAAAAATTTTTTCATTTTTTCCTCCCTGTTTTTCGTATCCGTGCGCACCGTCGGTTTTCGCGGTGCGCTGCGGTCATTCCGGTTCCCGGTATAATTATATTCGGCAGAGAGGAAAAATATTCCTTGAAATTACGTTTTTATAAAATTTTCATCTTAGCGGAGACGGCGCAAGCCGCCGAGCGCGCAAGCCGGGGCTTCGGTCTTCGCAAAACGGCGGCGCAGCCGTAAATCTGCCGCCGCTTTACGCTGTCCGCAAAGATAACGTGCGCTGCGGGAGGGCACATCGGCGAAGCGCAGAACTTCTCAATTCGCCGAACAAATCGGAAATTTGAAACCCGTCTGCCGAGCGCGCCGTGCGTCAGTCCTCGATCGCCGCCGCGGCGGATATGATCCGCCTTATCTCCTCGCACGGGAATTTCGGCTTTCTGTCGTATGTGTAAAGTCCGTTCTGCTCCTGCTCGATATCGGTGAGCTGTGTGTAGCAGAAGCCGAAGATGTATTTGTTCTTCAGCAGGGCATTCGTCAAACCTTCGAGCCGATCGGTGAACTCGCGCGCGCTGTCGGGCGCGTTCCCGTAACCCCAGCCCGATTTATCGTCGGTCCATGCGATGCCGCCGTACTCGCTGACGAAAAACGGCTTTTTGCCGTCGTATGACTGAAGATCCGAAAAGGCAGTGGGAATATCCGCCACGCGCCCCTCTCCGAGCAATGCGTAATGCTCCGCAAGGGTATTCGGATCCTGCTCGTAATCGTGAATATCGTACACGTCGGTCATGACGTGGACGCTGCCGCTCGTATCGATGCACGGTCTTGTCGGATCCGCCGCCTTCGTCGCCCGGTAAACCGAAGCGATCATCTCATCGCACTGGCGTCTTCCGTCAATATCCCAAGTCTCGTTAAACGGGCACCACCCTATGATCGACGGGTGGTTGAAATCGCGCTCCACTTCGTCGAGCCACTCCGGCAGCACGGAATATATGCTGTCCGCGTATGTGTGATCGAGTCCCCAGTTCGGGTACTCTCCCCAGACCATGTATCCCATGCGGTCGCAGTGATAGAGAAACCTTTCCTCGAACACCTTCTCGTGAAGTCTCGCTCCGTTGAAGCCCATCGCCGCGGCACGTTCGACATCCGCCGCAAGCTCTCCGTCGGAGGGCGCGGTGTATATCCCGTCCGGATAGAACCCCTGATCGAGCACAAGGCGCTGAAAGACGCTCTTTCCGTTCAGGAGAAATCTGTGACCGTCAAATCCGACCGAGCGCAGCCCGAAATAGCTTTTCACCGAATCGTCCCCGAAGGTCAGGATCAGATCGTACAGCCGTCCTTCGCCGATCTCCCAAAGATGCTTTTCCGAAAGCGCGAGAGTCAGCACGGCATTCCCGCCGAGCGCGCGTACCGACGCATCCCCGACGAGTCTTCCCTCATAGAACGCCTGCGCGCGCAGAGTCCCCTCTCCTTCGAGCTTTGCGCAGACGGTCAGCTGCGCGTTTTCCGGCTGAGCGAAATACTTCACCCCGACGATGCGGCTCTGCGGCGCGAACTCAAGCCACACCGTCTGCCATATACCCGTAGTTCGCGTGTAATAGCAGCCGAAGGACTCGCGTCTGCCGCTCTGCTTTCCGCTCGGGATAAGCCTGTCGCGGGTATCGTCGGTCACGTTCACCGTCACGGTGTTCACGCCCGCCGAAACGAAATCGGTTATATCAAACGAGAAGGAAACATATCCGCCCCTGTGGCTGCCGCACTCTCTTCCGTTTACATAAACAGTCGTACGGTAATCCGCCGCGCCGAAATGAAGGATCACCCTTCCGCCGAGATGCTCTGCATCAAGCGTAAAGCTCCTTTTGTACCACACCGAATTCAGGAAATCGGTGTACTCTACCCCCGACAGGCGGCTTTCGGGGCAGAAGGGAACGTTTATGCTACCGAAAAGGCGCACCCCGTCCGCAAACAGCTCTCTTTCCCTTCCGTCATTATCGTTGTCCGTCTCAAACTGCCATTCTCCGTTCAGATTCATCCAGCTTTCGCGCATAAACTGCGGCTTCGGGTGCTCCGTTCGAAATATCACTGTTTCTCTCCGCTTTGCTTTTGTACGTTTTTTACTTTCTCGGCAGAGTGAACGTCTCCGTCACCTTGCCGTCCTTTGCGATGTGGCGAAACTCCGTTTCTCCGTCGCCGAAGATCACCGCCGTCGCGCCGATCCCGTCACGGCGGCTGCTCGCCACGATAACGGGGTAATTATGCGCGAACTTTGCGTTCTCGTCCCCCGCGGGGTAGAACTCGTACCAATGAACGTGTCCGCAGATCATGAACTCGGGCGCCATGCGCTCGACCTCCGCATTCCACGCGCGGTAAAGCTCCGGCATGATGTCGAACTGACCCGACATCTCGCCCGCCGACATAAACGGAACGTGGCACACGGCGATCCTGTACGGCTTATCCTCAAGCTCGAAGCCGCGCAGCGCCTCAAGCTCCTGCTCGCGGTAAGGCTCGAACCAATTCACTCCGCCGTATTCGGGATGATCGTCGTATTTGTCCTCGCCGCAGTCGAGCACGACGCCGCTTATCGGACCGACCGAGAACGTGAAGTACGTTCTTTCGCCGTTCGTTGCGATGTGGCGCGGGAGAAGCTCGGCGCACATTCCGCGCGTGTCGTGGTTTCCGCGTCCGACGATCGTCGGGATCGCGCCGTGCGTGACCTTGCCGATGAACTCGTTGAGCTTGACGAGATCGTCGAGCGTGTCGGACTCGCCGAAGTCGCCGTTCACGATAAAGAGATCGAGATCGTCCCCGAAGTAGGACGCGACGTTCTCCGTCTCCTCGTAATCGCCGTGCATATCGGCGACGTAAACGCAGTTTATGCCGCTCGTCTTTTTTATCGGGCGGAACGCAAAGCTCTCGCTCTGCATATCCCCGGTGCGGGAGCAGTAGCTTCTTCTCTCGATCATGCGGCGGTACATTACGGTGTAGCTCTCCGCCTCGTCGAGGACGCTCTGCGGAACGGATATCTTATGTACGCATCTGTCGTTGTAGAAAATTCCGCTTCCGTCTTCGTAGAAATTGCGATCGCCGACCCGCACGAAGCACGGTCCCGGCTCGACAAGGTTGAGTACTATCTGATAATCGTTCCCGATTACGAACACGTTCGGCTCGCACGCCAAAAATTCTGCCATCTTATATCTCCGTTCCTCCGCGTTTCCCGCGGACTTTCGTCTGTGTTTTCATCCTGCACAAAGCCGCATCGGCATTCCCGCGCAAAAAGCGCGCGTGCAGTACATCCATAAACAGTATACCTCATTTTCGCACCGCGGTCAACAGAAAAAACGGCACAGGTGCCGTTTTTTCCCGAGTTACAGATACGTTCCGGCGCTCTGCGTCAGTTTCTCCTCAAGCCGGATCAGCTTCTTTGCGACCGTCTTTGCTTTCTCGTCAGCCGCCGCGTACTGATTCAGATACCGGTTGAGCGATTTCACGCCCATGTTGCAGCCGTCCGTGATGAGATCGGCGACCGTCGCGTCGCTTCCGTCCGCGGCGAGCATCACGTTCGTCTTGATCCACGACATCCCCTTCGCCATGGGGTTCGGCTCCTTGCCGTCGTCGCCGCAGGAGCTGAGCATCTCCCTCACCTGAACGCGCAGATTCTCGTGCTCGTCGCGGCAGGCGTTCAGCGATTTCCTGAATTCCTCGCCGTGAACGTGGCTCATCACGTCGTCGATCGCGGCGACCCCCATTTTTATCCCCGCGTCGCACTCGCGCAGCAGCTTCACCGTATCGTTTTCAACCATAACGATCCCTCCTTTTCCCTTAGTATCCCGCGCAATCGGCGAAATATTCGCAGAATGCACCGCCGTCCTTGATTTTTCCCATCCTCTATTGTATAATTGACTTACCGTTAAATATGAAAAGAGGTTTTCCCATGAGAGACACAGTTAAAATAGACAAAAGAGGCGTTCGCCTGATCGCACACCGCGGACTTTCCGGAATCGAGCAGGAGAACACCTGCGCCGCGTTCATCGCCGCCGCAAACAGAGAAAGCTACTACGGAATCGAAACGGACGTCTACCGCACGTCGGACGGCAAGTACGTTCTTCACCACGACGACAGAGTCTGCACCGGAGCATACATCCCCGAGACGGATTTCGACACGCTCCGCGCGGTCGTCATGGAGGATAAGGACGGCAGAGAGCGCTGGGATCTGCGCGTTCCGACGCTTGACGAATACGTCCGCATATGCAAGAACTACGGCAAGGTCGGCGTTCTCGAGATCAAGCAGCCCGAGCTTCCGGTGGAATACCTTCGGGAGATCATCGACATCATAAAAGCGGAGGACTATCTCGACGGGATAATCTTCATCGGATTCTCGTTTGAGAATATGCTGAACATCAGAAAGATGCTGCCCGATCAGACCGTTCAGTTTCTCTCGTTCGATTGGAAGGATGAGTACTTCGACATGCTCGTCAGGAACAGGATCGACCTCGATATCGCCTACGGCGCGCTCACCGAGGAGAACGCGCACCGCCTGCACGAAGCCGGAGTCGAGATCAACATCTGGACCTGCGACAGCGCCGAGGTCGCCGAAAAGTACATCGGCTACGGCGTAGACTACATCACAACGGATATTCTCGAGTAAGAGACGGGGGAAGAATTGCGGATTCCGCGGTCGGGTAAGCTTAGCAGAATGTCGGTAAATTTCATCGGCAGAAGCGACAATCCGGAGCAGAACCGAAAAAGCTCCCAACATCGCAGGAGCTCCGGTTTTATCAAAGACACCCGAACATAAAAAGGAGGATCTCACGATCCTCCTTTTTCGTTTATTCATTTATGACGAAAGTCGCGGGCGAACGCGCCTGCCCGAGTACCTGCGTACTTTGCCGGATTCAGTCCGCGCGCTTTGCCGCGGCTTGCCTCTTACAAATCCCGCTTTGCTTTCACGGCGGCGCAGTACCAGCCGTTCTCGCTTTCGTCCGAGTCCACCTCGAATCCGTTTGCCGAAAGCGCGGCGCGCACCTCATCCGCGCGCTCGCTGATTATTCCCGACACGATGAGAACCGCGCCTTCCTTCATGAACGCTCCGACATCGGGGGCAAGTCTGATTATCACGTCGGCGACGATGTTTGCGCACACGACGTCGTATTTCTTCTCCGGCACCGCCGAGAGAAGATCGCTGACCGCGCACTCTACGCACGGTGTGGAATTCAGCACCGTATTCTCCTTCGCCACCTTGATCGACTGCGGGTCGATATCGCACGCGAAGGCATCGGCGGCGCCGAGCTTCGCAGCCGTGATCGCAAGGATTCCGCTGCCGCAGCCCACGTCGAGCACGCTCTCGCCGCCGTGTATGTACTTCTCGAGCATCGCGGCGCAGAGCCTCGTCGTTTCGTGCGTTCCCGTACCGAACGCCATTCCGGGATCCATGAGCACCGTCACCTCGCCGGGTGCGGCATCGTACTTCTCCCACACAGGAACTATGACGACCCTTTTTCCGGTCTTGATCGGCTTGTAGTACTTCTTCCACGAATCCGCCCAATCCTCTTCAGACACGCCGCATACGTCTATCTGCGCGGGGATTTTGAGCTCGTCGAATCTGCCGCGCGCGAACGAGACGCTCTCGGCGGGATTTGCGCTGTCGGAGATGAACGCCGACACCGCGCAGGTCGAGCGGTCCCGTGCGAGCAGCTCCTCATCTATGAGGTCGCCGTAAACTCCGTCGAGATCCTTCTCGATATCGGAGTAGTCCTCCGTCATCAGCGAATTCGAGATCATGCTCATGACCGCTTCCACGTCGGACAGATATGCGACAGGCGCGCTCGCCTTTATCTGTATCCATTTACCGTTTTCCATTTGCGCTCCTTATTTGAAGAACTTTTTGAAGAACTTCGTTTTCTTCGTATAATTCGTCTCTCCGGACAGCTCGGCGAATTCGCGGAGCTTCTCCTTCTGAGCGGAGCTCAGATTCTTCGGAACCTCGATGACGACCGTGATTATAAGATCGCCGCGGCGCGACGAATTGTTCACATACGGCACGCCCTTCTGCTTGAGCGTGAACGACGTTCCCGTCTGAGTGCCCTCGGGCACGGTGAACTTCTCCTTGCCCTCAAGCGTGGGAATATCGATCTCCGCGCCGAGAGTCGCCTCGGTGAAGGTTATCGGCACCTCGCAGTAGATATCGTAGCCGTCGCGCTCGAATACCGGGTGCGCCTTGACCGCCACGCTTATCAGAAGATCGCCGGCGCTGCCGCCGCAAAGTCCGTCCGAGCCCTGACCACGCAGGGATATCCTCTGTCCGTTGTCGATTCCCGCGGGGATCGAAACCTCGAGCGTTTTTGTCGCCTGAACCGTTCCGGTTCCGCGGCACGCTTTACACGGATTCTCGATCACGGTACCGCGTCCGCCGCACGCATCGCAGGTGCGCTGCGTCTGCATCACGCCGAGCGGCGTGCGCTGCTGAACGCGGATCTGTCCGCTTCCCGAGCATTTCGTACACGTCTTCGGCTGGCTTCCCTTTGCGGCGCCCGTTCCGGAGCATTCCGCGCACCGCTGCGTCCGGCGGTAGGTGATATCCTTTTTCACGCCGAATACCGCTTCCTCAAACGAAAGCGTGATGCGCACGTTTACGTCGTCGCCGCGGACGGGACCGTTCTGTCTGCGCGACGATGTACCGCCGCCGAAAAAGGAGGAGAATATATCGCCGAAGCCGCCCATGTCGAATCCGCCGAAATCCCCGAAGCCGGAGAATCCCGAGCCGCCCGCCGTGGGATCGAACGCATCGTGACCGTAGGTGTCGTACTTCTTTCGCTTATCGGCGTCGGAGAGCACGGCGTAAGCCTCGTTCACTTCCTTGAATTTCTGTTCGGCTTCCTTGTCGCCCGGATTCATATCGGGGTGGTACTTCTTCGCAAGCGAACGGTAAGCCTTTTTTATGTCGGCATCCGACGCGCTTTTGTCAACGCCGAGCACCTCATAGTAGTCACGTTTATCTGCCATTGGTTACGGATATACCGAGGTAAGTCCGCGGTATTCCTCCCTTCAAATTCAATTTCATCGTGCGGCGGGGCGCTTTTGCCGTGCGGCAAAAGCGGGCTTCGCGGGATCGGGGGAACGACCCGATTTCACGCGCCGTGCCGCCCGTGCGGAAAGCGAGATGCGCCGCTGCGTCCTGCATTCGTCCGTCATCGGTCGGTATGCCCGCCGATCGGAATCTGTTCGGATGCCCGCCGATCGGAATCTGTTCGGATGAGCGCCGGTCATAATCGGACATTTCACCGATCGGAAGCCGTCCGTTCGACCGCCTTGCATCAGCCGCCGCTCTTCGCCGTTTCCCGCCTCTTCACCGTCCGCCGTAAACACCGCAGAAAGCGTTCGCACCCGCAGGCGTGAACGCTTTTCCCGTGTTCCGTGGTTTTTTATTTATCGGTCTTATCCTCGAAATCCGCGTTGTAAACGGTGTCGTCGCCGTTTCCCGCGTTCCGGAATCCGCCGGGCTGTGCGTTGGGATCGAATCCGCCCGCGTCCCCCTGGGCACCCGACTGCTTATAGAGCTTCTCGGACAGTGCGTAGAACGCTTTCTCGAGCGCCTCGGTGTCCGCCTTGATCGCCGCGGTGTCGCCGCCGGTGAGCGTCGTGCGGAGCTTCTCCATGGCCGCCTTGACCTCGCTCTGCTCGCTCTCGGGAAGCTTGTCGCCGATCTCGCCGAGCGTCTTTTCGCTCTGGAAGAGCAGGCTCTCCGCGTGATTCTTCACGTCAACGGCTTCCTTCTGCTTCTTATCCTCTTCCGCGTACTTCTCCGCATCGCGTACCGCGCGGTCGATGTCCTCCTTGGACATATTGGTCGAAGAGGTGATCGTGATGTGCTGCTCGCGTCCGGTGCCGAGATCCTTTGCGGATACGTTGACTATGCCGTTCGCGTCGATATCGAAGGTGACCTCGATCTGAGGCACTCCGCGGGGAGCTGCCGGAATTCCGTCGAGGCTGAAGCGTCCGAGTGTCGTATTGCCCGCCGCCATGTCGCGCTCGCCCTGGAGCACATGGATCTCAACGGAGGTCTGACCGTCGGCTGCGGTGGAATATACCTGGCTCTTCTTTACCGGGATCGTCGTGTTGCGGTCGATGATGCGGTTGAATACGCCGCCGAGGGTCTCGATTCCGAGAGACAGCGGAGTAACGTCGAGAAGGAGAAGATCCTTTACGTCGCCGCCGAGGACGCCGCCCTGGATTGCTGCGCCGATCGCCACGCACTCATCGGGGTTGATTCCCTTGAAGGGCTCCTTGCCGATGAAGTTCTTGACTGCATCCTGAACGGCGGGGATACGGGTCGAGCCGCCGACGAGAAGCACCTTGTCTACCTGATTTACGGTAAGTCCCGCGTCGGAGAGAACTCTCTTCGTAGGCTCCATGGTAGCCTGAACGAGGTCTGCGGTGAGTCTGTCGAACTCCGCACGGCTGAGCGTCGCCTCGAAGTGCTTCGGTCCGGTTGCGTCCGCCGTGATGAACGGGAGGTTGATATCGGTGGTGGTCATGCCGGAAAGCTCGATCTTCGCCTTCTCTGCGGCTTCCTTAAGTCTCTGGAGTGCCATCTTGTCCTTGCGCAGGTCTATTCCGGCATTCTCCGCCATGAATTTCTCCGCGATCCAGTTGATGATGCGGTTATCGAAGTCGTCGCCGCCGAGACGGTTGTTGCCCGCGGTTGCGAGAACCTCGAAAACTCCGTCGGATATCTCGAGAAGCGAAACGTCGAACGTGCCGCCGCCGAGGTCGAAGATCATGATCTTCTGCTCATTTTCCTTATCCATACCGTATGCGAGAGCTGCTGCGGTAGGCTCGTTGATTATACGCATGACCTCAAGTCCCGCGATCTTGCCCGCGTCCTTGGTTGCCTGACGCTGTGCGTCGGAGAAGTATGCGGGAACCGTGATGACCGCCTGCGTTACGGGAGTTCCGAGGAACGCTTCGGCATCCGCCTTGAGCTTCTGAAGAATTATCGCGGAGATCTCCTGGGGGGTGTACTTCTTTCCGTCGATCTCGACGGTATGTCCGGTGCCCATCTCACGCTTGATGCTCGACACGGTGCGCTCGGGGTTGGTGATGCCCTGTCTCTTTGCGACCTGTCCGACCATGCGTTCGCCCGTCTTCGAGAATGCGACCACGGAAGGTGTGGTGCGTGCGCCTTCGGGGTTCGGGATAACGGTAGGCTCGCCGCCTTCATATACCGCCACGCAGGAGTTTGTTGTTCCTAAATCTATACCTATTATCTTTCCCATAATGAAAATCCTCCGTATATTTTGATTTTGTTATTTGCATTATATGATCTCGCCGCCGAGCGGCGCTGATCCCGTTTGATTCAGTTTGCGACCTTGACCATCGCAAAGCGGAGAATCTTGTCTCCGCGGCGGTATCCGGTCTGGAGCACATCCATGATCTCGCTCTCGCCGAACTCCGCCGATTCCTCGTGAAGCACCGCGTTGTGAAGATTCGGGTCGAACTTCTCGCCGACCTTTCCGAATTCCTCGACGCCGAGCTTTTCAAGCGCCGCCGGCACGGATTTGAGTATCATCGCAACTCCCTCGGAAAGCTTTTCCGAATCGGTGTACTGCGATGCGCGCTTGAGATTGTCGATTATCGGGAGCAGCTCACGCACGCTCTCGCCGACTGCGTCGGCATACATCGCGTCGCGCTCCTCCTTGGAGCGGCGGCGGAAGTTGTCGTATTCCGCCAGCGTCCGCAGGTACTTGTCGCCCGCCTCCGCGCTCTTCTTTTTCTCCTCCTCAAGCTCGCGCTCAAGCTCGGCTATGCGGGATTTGTGCTTCTTCGCTTCGGAGCCGGAATGCTCCTTCTTATCCTTCGCGTCCTTCGCGCATCCCGCGCTCTTTTTATCTTCCGTATCACCGGCTGTGCAGTCCGCGCAGGCATCCGCGTCTCCGGCGATATCCTTCTTTTCCTTTTCGTCCATCATGTTTCTCCCTTCTTTTCATCCGGTGAAGAATCCCCGCCGCCGTCGCCGGAGATCACATCGCCGATCCCCTCGGACAGCCGGTCAAGCACCGATATGACGCGCCCGTAATCCATGCGCGTCGGACCTATAACGCCGATCGCGCCGATCGGCTTGCCGTTCTCCGTGACCGTTTTGAACACGAGCGCGGAGCGATCCATTATCTTAACGGAATTTTCGCTGCCGATGTAGACCTGCACTCCGCCGTCCTTCTGATCCGCGGACGGGAGCGAGGAGGGCAGCAGCTTCTTCAGCGAATCCTTATGCTCGAACAGCCCGAGCAGCTCGCTCAGGCGGTCGTTGTCGTAGTAATCGGGGTAGGAAAGCAGGCGGTTGACTCCCTCGACCTGTATCTCTCCGCTGCCGATCGTGCCGACGGATTCGAATATGCCCTTTATCACTGGACCGATCAGGTAATCGTACTCGCCCATCTCGCGCTCCGCTTCCATTATGATCGGAAGGGTTATCATGTCCGCCGTCAGTCCGGTAAGGCGGGAATTGAGCACGGAGACGAGCTTTTCCGTCGCCTCGGGCGAAATGTCGAACGAGGAGCGGATGTGCTTCGTTCTCACCGACGTGTCCGGCAGAACCATCACGAGGACGAGGTTGCGGCTGTCGAGGCGCATCGCCTCAAAGCGCGCGACCGTCACGCTCGAGCTTTCCGGACGGACCGCAAGCGCGGTATAGTTCGTCATCGCGGACGCGATGCGCATACCAGCGGAAAGTATCTCGCCGAGCTCGTTCCTGCGTGCGCGAAGCGCACTTTCAAGCCGCTTTATCTCCGCGGCGGTGAAGTTGTAGCGATCGACGAGAGAATCGACGTAAAATCTGTAGCCCGCCTCGGTGGGGATGCGCCCCGCCGAAGTGTGGGGCTGCTCGAGATACCCGAGAGCCTCAAGCTCCGCCATTTCGTTGCGTATGGTAGCAGACGAGTGGCTTATCTGCTTATTCTGTGTCAGGTACTTGCTTCCGACCGGCTCGCCGTTCTGTATATGCGCGTCCACTATTGCTTTAAGTATAAGCTTTTTCCGCTCGCTTAATGCGCCGTTTTCCGCACTCACCGATCCCGCCTCCGATCACAGGAATTTTACGTTTTAGCACTTTCGGTCCCTGAGTGCTAATCTATATAAGAATTTACCATTTTGCCGCTTTTAATTCAACGATAATATGAATACATATTGTTAACATTTTGTTAAGCGCAGTTCAGCGGCAATTGCGGGAATACGCGAACTGCAGGAAGCTGCCGCCGGAGACGGCAAGCCAAGCGTAAAGACTTCCTCGCGGTGTCGAAGCGATGCGGGACGCATAGGAAGAGCGCCGTCTGACGGACTGTCGAATCTTTCGTCTCCTTTGCATTGTTACGGTTTATACGGCGGCAGCCGGAGTCCGTTCCCGTTCTCTCTCGGGGTTGTCGCGGGTGCAAAACGTCGGATTCGCCATTCTTTGCCGATAAGACCTCGCTGCTTTGCCGCAGACGGGATCCCGCGTAAAGCGGGACGGGACCGGGGCGGAGCACTTGACTTTTCCCGCCGTGCGTTAGCGTAATAATACGAGCTGTCGCCTCATTTGACTCTTCCGCCGTTTCACGGCATGCGCGTTTTCCGAAAGAAAAAGGAGCCGTCGGCTCCTTTTTTTCATATTCTGTATCTGCGGTTCATGCGCCGACCGCCGTGCGTCTGATCACCGAAGAGACACCGCGGCAGCTGTCGTGCCGATTATCGGATCACCGCCGTATATTTCCCGAGAAGGGCACACGGGCGGTATGACATCTTCGATTTTCTGAGTCCGGGGTCTCCGGAATCGTCCTCGCGGTTCACAAAGCTTATCCCCGGCACGGACTTCACGAATTCCGACGCGATCGCCTGATACGCGCCGCGGGTGTTTCTGTCCGCCTTTTCGATATGGACGAAAAGCGTGTCCCCGGCGACCTCCCCGGCGGTGAACGCCCTGATCCCGCCGTCAATCCGCAGCGCAAGCGAAAGAAATCCGTAGCTGCCGCGGTTTTCGAGCACCTCGCGGCAGATATCGTTTTCGGTCGCGGCAAGCGCTTCGTCCGATCCGTTCTCGGCGCGGTAAGCTTCAAAGAACGTCATGACCTCGTGAATGTTCGCGTCGCCGATCGGCTCAAACACCGCATCGGGATACTCGCGGCGGAACTGATAGAGATGATTCCTCTTTTCTCTCAGGTGCTTCCCCGCGTAGGCGATGAAGTTTTCCGCCGGATAGAGAAAGTCCGCGCCGTCCGCGTCCTGCGTCACCGCCGCGCCGAAGCGCTCGGCGAGATGCTTCGCGCTTTCCTCGTCGAGAAATCCGAACTCGGCGGGAAGCGAGTTTTCCCGCGCAAAGTCAATGATCGCTCCGACCGCGCCGTCGGGATCGGGTCCGAACGGACGTGTAAAGACGTCCCTGCCGCGGTAGCTTGCGCGAAGCACCGCGGTTTCGCCGGCAAAGGCGATTCGGGTATCGAAATATCTGCGCCACATGAGCACCGTTCCGGCGGTGCTGTCGCAGATCCGCCCTTCGCCTCCGAGGAGGCGGCGAAGGAGAGTTGAGTCGTCAAGTGTAACAGGTCTGAAATCAAGCATACTGTCTGTCCTTCGGAAAACGGTAAAATGAGCACTCCGCGCGTCAGTTCTTTGCGAAGGAGTCGATCTCCTCGCCGCGCAGCAGCTTGCCCGTATCGGAGATCATCTTCTCCACACGGTCGATCAGGACGTAGAATTCGCCCTTTCCGTTTATCGTGACAAGGCAGCGCCTCGTGGAATACGGATAGAACGCGATCGTCGTTTCCTTGCCCGACAGCGTCGTATAGGTGAACGAATACATCATATTAGAGCTGTCGGCTGCAAGCGCCGCGTTCTCCTCCGCCGAAAGTCCCGTATAATCGATCATTTCGACGCCGAGCATCGCCTTATAATACATACGGAAGTTTTTCACCATTTCCTCGGGTGCGAAATCCGTGCCGTCGTTCGAGGCGACCTCGAGAACGTCGTTTCCCTTCGCGTCCTCGGAATGCTTCAGCGCAAAGCGCAGGTCGTATTCGCCGCCCTTCACTCCGATTGAGGATATCTGCGTGATATAGTATCCGAACGGGTACGGCGATATCCACTTGAACAGATCGTAGGAGAGGAATTCCGCGGTATCGGCAGCGACCTTCACGACCGTGTCCGGAACGATGCTCGAGCTTGCGTAGTAATATCCGTCCTCCGTAAGTCCCGAGAAAAATATGACGTACGCCTTGCCGTCGTATTCAAACGCCACGGTGTACTCGGGATCGTCGAGACCGTATTCCGCGTACACCTTTTCGTCCGCGCCGATCTCAACGACGCTCTCGCCGGAGAAGCCGGTCATCAGGCTGTACACGGTCCACACGCGGTCCTCGTTCGGGACGTACTCCGCGGGATATGTCATCGCCGCCTCGGCGAGCGAATCGGGGTTCTTCTTATCCTTCTCATCAACGAGGCTGAAGGAGATGAACTTTTCCTTGCCGTGGCTTATCGTGAACCGGTTGATCTCGTAATACTTGTTTGTCGGCGCCGCCGCCATAAGCAGAGGATTGACGTAATCCTGTGCCTGAAGCAGGATCGTCGTTTCTATCGAAGTCGAGAGCTCATAGACCGCGCCGCGCCCGTCAAGGCAGATGTAGTATCCGTCGTCGGTGAGCAGGCGGTGTCCGACGCTGAGCGTGTGAGTCTCGCCCGCCTTGTCCGTTATCGTCCATTCCGCGACGGGGGCGTTGAGCCCGTACTGCTCATACTCCTGCGCGCTTGAGTCGATCTTCTTGCGCGCAAGGGGGTATCCCGCGATCGAGATAAGCTCGGAGACCTTCGTCGTCCGGAGCGAGAGGTGCTCGTGTCCCTTTATGCGGAAATCGTTGTTCGGATCGCGGTAGATCTCAAAACTGCCGTATTCGTTCTTTACCGATATCGACTGCACGTTCTCCGCCGTGATGCGGGGGAATATCTGTATGCGGTCCGTCGTGTCGATCGCCTCGCCCTGCTGGGTCTCGATCGGTACCTTTACCGTCTCCTCCGGCTCAAGCGCGGGACCGAGCACGGTGAGGTAAAGCACGGCGCCGACGGCGAAAACGGCAACGAGAACAAGCGCAATGATTATTCTGCGTCGGTTTTTCATGAGTGCTTTCTCCTGACGTAAACGAATACTCCGGCGGCAGAGATGCAGACGGGCAGTGCGGCGGTGAACAGCACGGTCCATGCGTTCGCCTGCTTTGTGGTTATGGTTATATCGGTCTTGTCGAACGCCTTATACGGAATATCCGTAAGTATTCTCTCCCTGCCCATTGCAAGCATTGCGGAGCGCAGTATCTCGGAATTCGCGTAAGCGTTCGAAAGAAGATAATCCGACGAGGTGAATGACGCCGAGCCGCAGGCAAGGACGTAGGAGTAATAGTTTTCGTTGTTTATGATAACCTTGTCGCGCGACAGGGTCATTATGGTTTCGCTGCCGGAGGAGAGAGTTTCCTCTCCGCGGCGCACCTCGGAGCTTGAATACGATTTGAGCACGGGGAACACCTGACGTGTTCCGGTAAGTCCGCCGCCCTCCTTCCAGAGGATATCGACGGGCATCGCATAGCGGCATACCGTCTTCGGCATCGAGTCAAGCTCGCTTATGTCCGCGTAGAGCGAAGCACCGAGCGCGCCGTCCTCGGCGCTGTCCTTATCGACGTATTCGGCGATGACCGTTATGCCGTCAACGCTCGTTGCGTGGTCGTAATCGCGGAGATAGGTGTTCGAGCGGAACGATATTCCCCATTCCTCAAGGAATTCGTTCAGGTTGACGAGGTTCGCCGACTTTTCGTAATCGGCGAAAATCATGAAGCAGCCGTAGCTGTCGAGGAAGGTGTCGAGCTTTGCGATCTCGTTCGCGCTCTCCGATTCCGCCTCGCGTCCGATGAAGTCGTACAGCGGCGCGTCGGCGATGATTATACGGCAGTCGGCGGGGATGTCCTCGAGCGAAAGGTCGATTTCCCTGACATCAAAGCCCGCGTCGGAGAACATCGTGTGGATCGCACGCTTTTCGCCCGAGGTCTCGCCGTGCCCCTTCGTGAAACAGACGATCGGCATATCGGAAGCCGTGACCTGATAGATTGCGGACACGAGCTTATTCTCTCCGTTGTAGCCCCAGATATTCTGATAGTTGTCGTCGAAGATGAAGAACGAATCGATCAGCATTACGCGGAATTCCGTGCCGCTCTCGACGATGACCGAGGTGGGGGCGATCTTCGTCGCCGCGCTTTCGGCATACGGCTTGAAGAAATTGTATTCGCGGTAGACGTCGTGGCACTCGACGTTGATGTTGTCAAACTCCTGCGCGAGAAGCTGCGCGGTGCGGTAGACGTACTTCGTGTATTCGGAATAGGTTCCCTCGCTTATCTCGTCCGGCTGCGCCGCGAAATAGATGTTGACGGGGGAGGTGATCTCCTCCATATACTTCTTCGTTGCATCGGAAAGGGAGTACACCTCCTTTTCCGTCATGTCCGCATACCAGAGGTACTTTTCGGAAAGCGCGGTAAATATCACGTTGGCAAGCACGACGAGCGCAACGGTAAACACGGTTATCGCGGTCGCGGTTGAGCCGTAACGGAATTTCTTTGACGCAAGATATCCTGTTTTTTTCATATGACGGTTCCTTATCTGTAAATTTCGGTCGGATTCGGTCTTTCTTCTCAGCTCCAGCGTCTCTTCTCATAGACGCGGTAGGCGAGGAACAGAAAGATCGCGCATATCGAAAGGTAGTAGAACGCCGCGGAAAAATCGAATATCCCGTTTGTGAAGGCGGCATAGCGCGCGTATATCGAGATGAACGCAAGCACCTTTCTCACCGGGTAGAAGTCGATGAGCGAATTCGAAAGCGATATCCCCATGAGCGCAAGCAGCACGCCGATCGTGCCGAGCCCCGCCGTAAACTGATTCGCCGTGAGAGAGGAGATGAAGATGCCGATGGCGATGAAGCACATTCCGACGAAGATCACCGCGATCATGCAGCCGAACGCGCGTCCCCAATTGAATTCACCGTACAGGGACAGCGGTATGAAGTAAAGCGCGGTCACGGCGATCGTGCAGAAGAAGAGCGTGAACGCCGCGAGGAATTTCGCCGCGACGATCGAGAACAGCCCCACGGGGGAGGTCATCAGAAGCTGCTCCGTGCGCGTGCGCCTCTCCTCAGCGAAGGATTTCATCGTCAGAAGCGGAAGAATGATTATATACGCGAACATGAGAGCCTGATAGTACATGGACACGTCGGTGGTCTTTGTGATCTCCATCGTGAGGAGTCCGAACAAAAGACCGGAGGCGGCGAGAAAGACCGCGCAGAAAACGTATCCGGCCGAAGTCGTGAAATACGAGCGCATCTCACGCTTATATACAGCAAACATTTGAAAATCCCTCTCTGAATTTATTTTTTCGGTGATGATGTGAGTCCGTGCCGACAAATCCGTCATCGGTATTGCGGTGAGGAGGTGCATCCCGCAAAAGCTGTGCATGAGTCCCCGGCGCATCCGGCGTTCCGGGCAGATTGCCGCGTCTTCCCGAAGCCGCGCCGATGCCTTTATGACCCTTGACAGCCGGAATTACTTTCTGTCCGTGAGGCGGACGAAAATCTCCTCAAGTCCCGCCTGTACCGCTTCGAGTCCGACGATCGGATACGACGCATCTGCAAGCGCGCGGAACACCGGCTTTCTTACGTCAAGCCCGTGATCGGCTGTCACCGTATATGTGTACGCATCGTCCACGCGTGCGCCGAACACCTCGACCTGCGCCACTCCCGGAACTCCGCGAAGCACGCGAAGCACCTCGCGCTGCGGTCCCGCAACGGTGAAGTTGTAGCGGCGTATCTCCTCTACGGTGCGTGCGATGTTCTCCGCCTTCTCGTCCGCAACGATGCGTCCGGCGTTGATTATCACAATCCTGTCGCACACCGCCTGAACCTCGGACAGGATGTGGGTCGAAAGTATGACCGTGTGGTTTCTTCCGAGGTTTCGTATAAGATTCCGTATTTCGATTATCTGCTTGGGGTCGAGACCGATCGTCGGCTCGTCGAGAATGATTATCTTCGGATTTCCGACGAGCGCCTGCGCTATGCCGATCCTCTGGCGGTATCCCTTGGAAAGATTCGCAATAACGCGGTCGCGCACATCCTTTACCCGCGTGACCTGCATCACCTCATCGAGATGCGCGCGGCGGTCGAGTCTGCACGACTTGAGCTCATAGACGAAGTTGAGGTACTCCCCGACCGTCATCTCGGTATAAAGCGGAGGCTGCTCCGGAAGGAATCCGATCCGCTTTTTCGCCTCGGTCGGATCGTCGAGTATGTCGAGCCCGTCGATCTTCACCTCGCCCGAGGTCGAGGAAAGATACCCCGTCAGGATGTTCATCGTGGTGGATTTGCCCGCACCGTTCGGCCCGAGAAATCCGACGATCTCGCCCTCGCCGACGGTCATCGAGATCCCGTCGAGCGCAAGCTTTTTCCCGTACCGCTTGACGAGATCGTGTATTTCGATCATTGCTGCCATAAAAAGACCCCGCCCTCCGAAGGAAGGCTTCCTTTCATACTTTCATGCTTTGATTCTCATGCTTTATACTGTGTACGCGTTTTGTATGCGCTTTTTCACCCGATGCGGATGCCGGACGGAAAGAAAGCGCGCCGTGCATTATCCGATCGGCACGGCGGACGGATTTTTACTTTATATCTAAATTGTATCATGCATTTTTATACAATTCTTGAACGCACGGAAAAAGTTTTATCGGAGCACTGTCAAAGCGTTCCGGCAAAGCCGAAGCGGTGAACCGCAGTGAGATTTTTCCGTTCGGGAAACAACCGACGTTCAGCCGCTTTGCGCTTCCGCCGAACCTTTGCGGCATCTCCGCCGTGCCGCCTTCTACGCGCAGGCGCGGCAGGGGCGCAGACCAAGCTGCGTTCGCCGCTTCGGGGCAATCACGGCTTGCCGCCGAGCGGGAGGAAAGCTCAGCTTTCCTTCATGCTCCGTCTCAGCTGCCCGCAGGAAGCGTTTATATCCGAGCCGAGGCGGCGGCGTATCGTCGCGTTGACCCCGCGCCGCTTCAGCTCCTCGCAGAACGCGCGCGCGCTTTCCCTCTCCGGGGCGGAAAGCCCCGTCTCGCGCACCTCGTTCAGCATTATGAGATTGACGTGGACGATCGGTCCGATCTCTCGGCGCAGCAGCGCGGCAAGGGCGCGCGCATCGGCGGTCGAATCGTTCTTCCCCGAGATCAGCGTATATTCAAACGAAATGCGCCGTCCGGTCTTACCGAAATAATATCTGCATGCCTCCATAAGCTCCGCTATCGGATAACGCCTGTTGACAGGCATTATCTCGCTCCGCTTTTCGTCGCTGTGCGCATGGAGCGACACCGACAGTGTGACCGGCATCCCCTCGTCCGCCAGCCGAACGATACCGGGCACGATGCCGCAGGTCGATACCGAGATATGGCGCAGACCGATGTTCAGTCCCTCCTCCGACGACACAAGACGGAGGAATTTCACGGTCGATTCGTAATTGTCGAGCGGCTCTCCGATGCCCATCATGACCACGCCGTCGATCCGCTCTCCGCGGTCGTGTCCGGCGGCGATCACCTGACCGAGTATCTCCGACGGTGTGAGATTTCTCACCCTTCCGCCGATCGTGGATGCGCAGAAGCGGCATCCCATCGCGCATCCCGCCTGCGACGACACGCAGACCGTCGTGCCGTGCTCGTATTTCATGAACACGCTCTCGACGCACTCTCCGTCCTCAAGCTCAAACGCATATTTCACGGTTTCATCGAGAGACGATTCGAATCGCGCGGCAACCGTGCAGCGGCGGTAATCCGCGCGCTCGGCGACAAGGGCGCGAAACGCCTTCGGCAGATTCGTCATCTCGTCAAATCCCGCGCCTCGCATCATCCACGAATAAAGCTGATCGGCGCGGTAGCGCGCTTCGCCGAGCGACACGATGTAATCGCGCAGCTCGTCCCTCGTCATCGAAAGTATATCGGGCGCGGCGCTGCCGTGCGGTTTTGTTCCGGTCATGACCTTTCCTTTCTCTTCACCGCCCGCGCGACGAAGAAGCCGTCGCTTTCGCCGCCGTCGGGGAAGAACGTGTACATTCCGCCGCGGCTTCGGCATACGGAGACGGAAAAATCGTCGGGGACGAAGTCCGCGTGCTCGCGGAGGAAGCGTTCAAACACCGCCTCGTTCTCGTCGGGATTGAGCGTGCAGGTCGAATAGACGAGCGCGCCGCCGTCGCGGACGCAGGAGGAGGAGGCGGCGAGTATGGAATACTGTATTTCGGGCAGTCCTGCGATGTCCCGGATGTTCTTATATTTGATGTCGGGCTTTTTGGATATCACGCCGAGCCCCGAGCACGGCACGTCGCAGAGGACGAAATCCGCCGCGCCCGCAAGCGCGGGATCGGGATTCCTTCCGTCGCGCGCGGCGGTCCTTATCACGGTTATGCCGAGGCGCTCGGCGCCCGAGCGGATAAGCGAAAGCTTGTTTTCGTGGAGGTCGAAGGAGTATACCGTTCCGCGGTTTTCCATGTCGATCGCACAGGAAAAGCTCTTTCCGCCGGGTGCGGCGCAGCAATCGAGCGTGACCGAGCCGGGCGTCGGTGCGAGAACGCGGACCGCGAGACGCGACGACACGTCCTCGACAAACCACAGCCCGCGCGCGATACCGCCGCGCAGCGTTTCGCCGTCTCCCGAAAAGAGGATCACATCGCGGTCGAGCGGCGATGCTTTCGCGTGCTCACCGAGCAGCGCGAGGCATTCCTCCGTGCTTGTCCGAAGGGTGTTCACTCTGAGATTTACCTCACCGCGGCGAAGCGAGGCGGCGGCAAGAGAGCGGGCGCGCTCATCTCCGTAGCGCTCCGTCCAGAATGCGAGAAGCTCGCGCGGCACGGAATATTCCACGCTCGCACGCTCGGCGCTCTCATCGGGCATCGGGTACTTTTTTCCGTTTCGTATGAACGTGCGCAGTATCGCATTCACGAAAGCGCGCGAGCCTTTCGGGCAGGCTTCGACCGTCTGTGCGACCGCGGCGTGATCGGGCACGCGGTCAAGATACAGAAGCTGATACAGCCCGACGCGAAGCGCGTTTTTCGTATAGGGGTCGATCCGGTCGATCTCCCTCGCGGAAAGAGTCGAAATGATGTGGTCGAGCGTGATGCGCCGTTCGGTCACGCCGTACACGATCGCGGTGTAGAGCGCGCGGTCCGCACCCCGTATCCCGCCCTTCTCAAGCACGGCGTCGATCTCGAGATTCGTATATTTGCCGCACCTTTCGCAGTCGGTCAGCGACCGGCACGCGGCAAGGCGCGGATCATGTACTGTTTTTTCGTCTTTCAAGCAGGATGTCCTTTCGGGTTATTTATACCCGTCCGCTCAGTCCGCGCCGAGGATATCCCCGTCGGAGACTGCGCGTCCGTTCACGAGGTCGGCGGCTCTCATCCGCCCTTTCCCCTCGGGGACGACCTCGAACACCTCGATCGCGCCGTCCGCGCAGGCGACCGAGAACGATCTCTTCGATGCGCCGAAAACCTCGCCCGGCGCTTTGTTTCCGGGATTTTCGCACACCGCCGCCGAAACGATCTTCAGAAGCTTTCCGTTCGGCATTTTCGTGCGCGCGCCGGGTGCGGGAGCGAATGCGCGGATTCTGTTCACCTCATCGCGCGCGCCGTGCGTGAAGTCAAGCTTCATGTCCTCCGCCGTGATCTTCTCGGCGTAGGTGGAAAGCGCGTCGTCCTGCTTCTCTCCGGGAAGCTCTCCCGTCCGGTGAAGCATCTCGCACACTCTCACCATCGCGCGTCCGCCCGCCTCGGCAAGCTTGGCGTGAACGGTGCCGAAGTCGTCCGTGTCCGCGATATCGAATTTCTCGGTGAGGATCATGTCTCCCGTATCAAGCCCCGCCTCCATTTTCATCGCCGTAACGCCGATCTCGCGCTCTCCCGCGAGGATCGCACGCTGAATCGGCGCGGCTCCGCGGTATTTCGGAAGAAGCGAAGCGTGCGCGTTCACGCAGCCGAAGCGCGGGAACGAAAGCACGTTCTCGGGCAGAAGTTTCCCGTAGGCGGCGACGATTATCAGATCGGGCGAAAGCGAGATCAGAAGCTCGGCAAAGTCCTCGCCGCGCAGCGTGGCGGGCTGGAACACCGGAATCCCCGCCTCGAGTGCGGCGGATTTCACCGGGGTCGGTGTCAGCTTCATTCCGCGTCCGCGCGCGCGATCCGCGCCCGTCACGCAGCCGACGATGTTTTCGCCCGACGCGACAAGCGCGCGCAGGCATGACGCCGCGAAATCCGGCGTTCCCATGAAAAGTATACGCAGTTTATTCAATTTCCTCTATCTCCTCGGGTGAAAGCATACGGACGGCGTTGTCGGTGAACAGCGTTCCGTCGAGATGGTCTATCTCATGGCAGAATGCGCGTGCGCAAAGTCCCTCGCCGGTCACGGTGAATTCGTTTCCGTTTCTGTCGAGAGCGCGCACCGTGACCTTCATCGGGCGGTGCGTGTATCCCCATTTCCCGGGGATCGAGAGGCAGCCCTCAAGCTCCTCCTGCTCTCCCTCGCGCTCGACGATCACGGGATTTATGAATTCGAGAAGTCCCGTTTCGTCGGTCTCGACGAGAACGACGCGGCGGAGTACGCCGACCTGAACCGCGGCAAGTCCGCAGCCGTTCGCCTCATGGAGAGTCTCCGTCATATCGTCGAGCAGCGTGAGTATCCGCGGCGTGATCTCCTTGACCTCGCGGCTTGTCTTGCGGAGCGTGGGATCTCCGTCCTTGATTATATTTAGTATTGCCATTTTTCCGTTCCTTTCCGTGATTTGTATCCGCACTGCCGCACGGACCGAAAGTCCGGTTTGGCGCGGCCGTGCGGTATTTTCCCCTTTCCCTCACTCGGGCGGGGAATGTTTTCTTATAATATCCGCTCCCGGTTTCGTTTTCCTGCGATCGGCTGATCGGCACCGAGCGCGTGAGGCGGTGCGCCGTTGTAAAATCCGCCATTGCAGCGACTTCGGCAGGCTTCGCGCTCCATGCCTTTTCAATCTCCGCCGGGCAGCACTCTCGCGGATTTTCGCATTCCCCGGTTTCCGGATGCTCCGCTGCCGATTATCCGCCCCGCGGATGATGATCCTCAGATTCCCGAAGGATTGAAATCGACCGAGAAGGTCACGCCCTTCTCTCCGGAGCGCGCAAACGATTCGCCGAGGGCGGCGAATATCGCGCGGCTTCTCGCGTTGAGCACGCATTTTACGACGATGCGCATACGGAATTCGCTCTGCACCTTATAGATCGGCGCCTCGAACGGTCCGTACACCTCCGCCGCCACGTCGGAGAAATCCCCCGCGAGCAAACTTTTCAGCTCTGCGGCAAGGGCGAGCGAGGCGCGCGACAGCGCCACGTCGTTTTTCGACGATACCGCGATCTGCACAAGATCGCAGAACGGCGGGAACTTTGCGCTGCTGCGCAGCTTGATCTCGCGCTCGTAGAACGCGGGATAATCCTGCCGCGCGGCAAGCGCGATCACCTCGGACGAGGGATTTGTCGTCTGGATCACGGCGACTCCGTCGCCGCCCGCGCGTCCCGCTCTTCCGATAAGCTGGGTGAGCATTGCGAACGTCCGCTCCCCGGCGCGGTAATCGTCGAGGTAAAGCGAGGCATCGGCGTTGAGCACGCCCGCAAGCGCCACGCGCGGGAAGTCGTGCCCCTTTGTGACCATCTGCGTGCCGAGCAGAACGTCGGCATCCCCGCGGCGGAACGAATCGAGTATCTCCTCGTGGGAGAATTTCCGCCGCGTCGTGTCCGTATCCATGCGGAGCACGCGAAGTCCGGGCACAAGCTCTTCAAGCTCCGCCGCGGCGCGCTGCGTTCCGTATCCCATGAACAGAAGATTCCCGTCCGAGCACGACGGGCACCTCATCGGCACCGCACAGCGGAATCCGCAGTAGTGGCAGGTGAGCACTCCCGTGCGCGCGCGGCGGCTGAGGTAGTTTTCGCCCGGACGCTCGTCCACCGCCGCGGTCGCGTGGTAGGTGAGCGAGACCGAGCAGTTCGGGCATTTTATATTTTCGCCGCATCTGCGGCAGGTTATAACGCTGTTGTAGCCGCGGCGGTTCAAAAACAGTATCGCCTGTTCGCCGTCGGCTTTGACCTTTTTCAGCCGAGAAACAATCTCGTCGGAGAAGATCGACGCATTTCCGGACGTGATCTCGCGTCTCATATCGACGGTCACGACCTCGGGAAGGTGCGCATTTCCGTAGCGGTTCTTCAGCTCGACGAGCGTATACACGCCCGTCTTTGCCTTCCTGTAGGAGGCGAGCGACGGCGTTGCGGACGCAAGAAGCATGAGCGATTTCGTATCGGCGCACCGCTTGCGAGCGATATCGTGCGCGAGGTATTTCGGCGTCGTATCGGATTTGTAGGTGTGCTCCTGCTCCTCGTCGATCACGATAAGCCCGAGATTGCGGACGGGGGCGAATACCGCCGAACGCGTGCCGATCACGACATCGGCATCACCGTCGCGCACGCGCCGCCATGCGTCGTACCGTTCGCCCGATGAAAGCGACGAATGCATGACCGCGATGCGGTCGCCGAAGAACGAGCGGTACACTCCGACCGTCTGCGGAGTGAGTGCGATCTCCGGGACAAGGACGATCGCGCCGCGCCCCGACTCAAGAACGCTGTCGATCACCGCCTTGATAACGAGAGTCTTTCCGCTTCCCGTGATCCCGTGAAGGAGCGCGGCGGCGGGTGCGGCTCCGTCGGCGAGTTCGCACAGCGTATGTATCGCGCGCGTCTGCTCGTCGGAATATTTCGTGACGGGAGGTGCGGCGGGCGCGGCTGCCGCCGACAGGTACGGATTGCGGAAGATCTCCCGCTTCTCCGATCTGACAAGCCCCTTCTTTTCGAGCGCGGCGGCGGTGGCACGCGGCTCGGGGATCACCTTTTTCAGCTCGGTGAGCGTCTTTTCGCCGTCGAGAAGCTCCCCGAGAAGCTCCTTCTGCCTTTTGCCGCGCAGGGCGTATTTCCCTTCGCCGTTCATCGCGCGCTCCGCCTCGGCACGGTCTGCGGCAAGACCGAAAACCGTTTCGTGCTTTACGTTCGTCGGCTCGTGATCCTGCCTGCGGCGGATTATCGCGCCCTTTGCGGAAAGCTTTGCAAGCACCGGCTGAACGCCGCGCCCGAACTTCGCGTACAACGCGTCCGCGGTCACGGGAGAATTCTCACGCACAAAGGCGTAAACGGGTGCGGACTGCGGCGGAACGGAAGCATCCTCCTCAGCCGCGAAGTAAATTTCGGATATGTTCGACAGCGCCGCCGACGGGAGCATGGTCTTTACCGCATCGCCGAAGGTGCAGAGCGTGCGTGCGCGCATGAAATGCGCAAGCGAGAGAAACTCCGGTGTGAGCGATGCGGAATTTATCACGGAGGCGACGTATTTGAGCCGCGGCGCGCCTTCGGCGATATCGCCGCCGTCGGAGATCTCTCCGCCGTCTCCTGCGCCGCGGCGGTCGGCTGCCGCGCCGTACTGCACCGCATTCTTCTGTTTTGCCGCGCCGTATCCCGCACCGTCCGCAGCCGCTTCTCCGTCCGGCTTCGGTCCATCCGAAGCGTCGGGGGCGCCTCCGGGGTAATACACACGATCCGCCACGGCGGAAACGAGGCGGTTCTGCCTTCCGAAGGGAACCGTGACGATCGCGCCGGGGGAGATATGCATATCCTCCGGAATCAGGTAGTCAAACGCCCGATCCGTCTGTCTCGCGGACTCGAGCAGCCTCACCGATACTCTTCCGTTTTCCGTCGCCGTTTCCCCCTTTCGCCCGTTCCGACTGTCCGCACGGGACAGCCGCACCGGGCTCCTTATGCAAGCAAAGCCGCAGACCGAAAAACGGAGCTGCGGCTGTCTTCTCTATCAGAACACCTTTTTCCCTTCGGGAACCTCTTCTCCGTCGGGGATTATTTCATATTCGCCGCTCTGGAGGCGGTTTATCGCAGTTCTCACCGCTTTATCGTCGCGGAATTCGCGCGACACGAGAGCCGCAATCGACTTGTCGGTCTCCTTGTTTGCGATCGCACGCTCCGCAAGCTCGCGCTGTGCGACGTACTCGTCGGTTATCTTTCTTGCGCATTTCGCGGTTGCGATAACAAGCTCGTACCTGTTTATCTTGCCATCCTTCGTAAGTTCCCCAATTGACGGATAAATCATGATCTTCTCCTTGATATATTGATATATTGATTGTTGACTTTATGATACGGGAGACCTCAGCCGAAAAAGCCTCCGACCGTCTCCTCCATGCGTGTGCGGCTGCAATGCTCCGCTTCGATTATAGAGCGGATGCTCCCGGCGCACCGTTCGACCTCACCCTCGCCGTTTATCACGACGTAATCGTATGCGCCGACCGATTTAAGCTCCTCCCTCGCGCGCTCAAGGCGGCGGAGGATGACCTCCTCGGTCTCGGTCCCGCGTCCTCTCAGCCGCCGCTCGAGCGTGGTGCTGTCCGGCGGGATCAGCATGACCGCAACACTGTCGGGAAACGAACGCTTGATCTGCGCCGCGCCCTCGACCTCGATCTCGAGTATGACGTCGCGCCCCTCGCCGAGAAGCCGTTCGACCTCCGAGCGGAGCGTGCCGTAGTAATTCCCGAGATATTCGGTATATTCGAGCACCTCGCCCGCCGCGATCTTTCCTTCGAAATCCGCGCGGGTGGTGAAGTGGTAGTTCACGCCGCAGACCTCGCCGGGGCGCGGTGCGCGCGTTGTCGCAGATACCGATACCCCCACGTCGGGCATGATCTTCCTCAGCTCGGACACGACCGTTCCCTTGCCGGAGCCTGCCGGTCCCGATACTATAAACAGTATTCCCTGCTTTTCCATATAATAATGTCCTTTTTCCGAAATCGGATGCGTTCAGAGCGTGTCCGCCGCGTCTTCCGTATCCGCAAGGCGCGCGGCGATCGTCTCGGTCTGCACCGCCGAAAGAATTATATGATCTGAGTCGGTGACGATCACCGATCTCGTCCTTCTGCCGCAGGTGCAGTCGAGCAGGCGGCGCGACGCGCGCGAATCCTGCACGAGCCTCTTCACCGGAGCGGAATCCGGCGAGATGATTGCGACTATGCGCTCACTGAGCACCATATTGTTGAATCCGACGTTTATGAATTTCAAGCTGTATCCTTTCCGTCCGCCGTCCTTTCGGCGGGCGGCGCGCTATTCAATATTCTGTATCTGCTCGCGGATCTTCTCAAGCTCGTTCTTCACGGCGACCACGCGGTGCGCGATCTCGGAATTCGCCGCCTTCGAGCCGATCGTGTTCGTCTCGCGGTTCATCTCCTGCATGAGGAAGTCGAGCCGACGTCCCGCAGGCTCGTCTGAGGCGAGTATCTCGTCCATCGCCGCGAAGTGGCTCTCGAGCCTCACAAGCTCTTCGTCGATGCAGGCGCGGTCGGCGAATATCGCAACCTCCGTGAGGATGCGGTTTTCGTCGATCTCCGCGTTGTTCTGGCCGAGAATATCGCGTATCCTCGTCTCGAGCTTCTCGCGGTACGAGCCGATGTCCTCCGCGGACAGCGCCGCGATCTCGTGTGCGATCGTGCGGATTCCCTCCATCTTTGCACGGATGTCCGCCTCAAGGTTTGCGCCCTCGCGTCCGCGTCCCGCCTCAAAGAGATCGACCGCCTCGGCGAGCACGGGAAGAACGTCCGCCCAGTCGCGCTCCATGTCATCCTCGGCGCGGGTCACGGTGAATATCTCGCGGTTTTCCGCGACCTTCATGACCGTGATGTCGTCGGGAAGGGAAAACGTATCGCGGAGCGCGTAAAGCGCGTTTATGTACGACTGAGCCGCCGCGGTGTCGAGTCCGACCTCGGTGCCCGTCTGACGGATAACGTCTATTCCGATATAGACCTCGATCTTTCCGCGGACGATGCCGCGCGAGGTCAGGTAGGATTTCACTCTCTCCTCGAGGAAGCTGTAGCCGCGCGGTGTCTTTACGGTACAGTCCAGGTATCTCGAATTCACGCTCTTTATTTCGGCGGTTATGTCGCGGTCGCCCGAAGCGGCGGTGCGGCGCGCGCGTCCGAATGCGGTCATGCTCTTCAGCATTGAAGTCTCCGTTCCGCCGCCCGGGGCGGCAAAGAATATGTATATTCGCCCGTATGACGGACGAGTGAATTCCGATCTTTGGTATCCGATACGTTTGCGATGTAATGTGTCTGCGCCGTATATGCGGCACATATGCGATACGGCTGCATTTCCGCAGTGCAGGCAATGTTGAATTCCGCGCGGCTGACGGATGAAATGTGCGGTGCGGCGGACGGAATTCGGCACGGCGCGGCGGCAGTGCGGCGCAATACCGTAAGCGCGGCATACCTTCGGTGCTGCTCGTCGGAGCGGCAGAACACCGTACAGCACGGCGGCTGCGCAGAAGCAAAATCGCGGAGCTGCGCGTCACACTTGCGGCGCTGCGTCAAAGACCGCGCTTTCCCGCAAAAACGGGACATTCGGCATGCGGGACATCCCCGAAAATCCGCACAAACGGCGGGATTTTGCTGCCGGAAAGCGCACCTCGGATACCTCTCTGATAATTATACATCAGAAAAAGGATGTCTGTCAATACCGCAGACGCAGAATATTCCCGTTCGGGGATTCCGGGGGGGCGTTTTTCGTCCCCGAAGCACGGGCGGGGCGGGGGCGGTACACCCGTCAGCGGAGTGCGTACGGAAACAAACGTAAACGCGCAGCGGCGGACATGCCGCACCGAGGTGTGGAAAAAGTGTATGCACCAAACGCACCCGGCTGCGCGAAAATCCGCTTTCCGTACCATAAACACCGCACACGGCGCATAGGCGGTACGAAGTTCCACCCCTGCAAGCGCGGATACAACATATGCGAACAGCCCCGGTTCTCCCGATGAATTCCGTTGTTTTAACAACGTAATTCATTACGGCAACCCGACGGACACTGCGGAAACGGGGTGTTTTCGCGGTCCCGTTTTCATTTTACGTTGTTTTTCCAACGGAATTTGATTCCGCGGCGGGCATGGCGGCACAGCGCGCGGCACAGCATGACAGCACGGCGCGCGGCAGTGAAAACAGCCGCCGGGCGAGTGCGATTTGCATTCTTTCCCCCGAATTCCGTTGTTTTAACAACGTAATTCATTACGGCAACCCGACGGACACTGCGGAAACGGGGTGTTTTCGCGGTCCCGTTTTCATTTTACGTTGTTTTTCCAACGGAATTTGATTCCGCGGCGGGCATGGCGGCACAGCGCGCGGCACAGCATGACAGCACGGCGCGCGGCAGTGAAAACAGCCGCCGGGCGAGTGCGATTTGCATTCTTTCCCCCGAATTCCGTTGTTTTAACAACGTAATTCAAAATCAATTCCGCCGAACTGCACCCAAGCACCTCCGAGGTCGCGGTGATATCCGTTTTTACCCGGAGCAAACGGGACGGCACGACGGTGTACGGCGAGTACACGACATGTTTCGGATGAGGACGGCACGGTCTGAGAAGCACAAAGTACTCCGAAGTTGTACAACGTGTGACGGAAGAGTGTACGGTGTCAAAAAGTGTGCGGCGATGCAATTCCGGAAGCACAAACAGCGCGCGGCACAGCGGTTTTGATGTCGGATAGGGTGCAGCGGGCACAAAATCCGACAGTGCGCGCCGTCGGAAAGGACTGTACAGGCAACCGGATAGACGGGGCGAATGCTCCGACGAACGGAGCTTTCGGATATCCGGCAATTTTTCGGCAGATGTACAAGCATTCCGCCTGCTTTATCTTTCGGCAAGCATTCGAATGTCCTCGCCTGCTTTATCTTTCGGAGGATGTCCGAACGCATCACACCGCGTTATCTTCCGGTCGAGCCGAAGCCGCCCTCTCCGCGCACGGTATCCGAAAGCTCCTGCGCCTCCTCGAATTCCGCGGAGATATACGGGACGACGACGAGCTGTGCTATCCGCTCTCCGGGCTCGACGGTCTGATCGCACTTCCCGTGGTTGAACAGCGCGACCTTGATCTCCCCGCGGTAGTCGCAGTCGATCACGCCGACCTTATTTGCCGGAGCAAGCGAACGCTTTGACGCAAGTCCGCTGCGCGCGAACACAAGTCCGACCGTCCCCGCGGGAAGCTCGACGGCGATCCCCGTCGGGAGCATAACGCTTTCCCCGCTCTTCACGGTAACGCTCTCCTCAACGCAGGCGCACAGATCGGCACCCGCCGCAAATTCGGAGGAATACACGGGCACCTTCGCGCCGGGGAGAATTTTTTTGAATCTTACTTTCATCGTATGATCACGGCTTTCGCGGAGCGAAAACTTCCTTTCATTTCGTTTTACTCGTTTATATTCGTTTTTTCATTTGTATCCCGTATGCTTCATCCGCACGCCGGATGCGTGTGTGATGCCGAAGATATCCCTCCCGAAAATCCCGAAGCGCGGGCGCAGCGCCTCGTGCCGCATGCTCACCGTTCGCCCTTCGCCGATCAGGGATTCCCGCTTTTCGCCGCCGCATCCTCGGGAGTTGCGGGAGTGACAAACGGGGTATGTCCCGTCGCGGATGTGATCTGCGCGATCAGCAGAGAGCAGCGCGCCATCATATCGGTAAGCGCGGGGGAATTGCTTTCGCGGAAGGCTCCGGCGACATCCTCGCGGCTCCAATCCACCTCTTCGTAATATCGCATATCGAAACGGAAGCGCGTTCCCACCGACACCGAAAGATAAAAGAGATGCTCCGGCTCAAACGAAACTCTTCGGTTCAGCGTAATGCGGCAGCCGTCACCTTCGCGGCAGGAGACGATCGTATCGCTGCATCGCAGCCGCATCTGCTCGCCCTCCCCGGGGCGGTGCGCCGGCAGTCTTTCGTAATTTATGTTTTCGAGGAAGATCTGATGCTCCGGCAGGAAATATCGTTTGAAGTCCACGGATTCTCTCCTTTTCTTTATCGGGAAGCGTACTCCGTCGCTCCGCCGTTCGGATGCGGCACGGGCACGGGAGACGGGTGATGTTTTTCTGAAAGGCTCGCCGTTTCCGTAACCCGGCGGTCTGCCCGTAAAAACGGAGGGCACGGAATCTGCGAAAAGATCCCATGCCTCTCCCGAAAAAAGATTATTTTTTCATTGCGGCTTCAATGAGATCGCCCATTTCGTTGCGCACGTCGGTCATTTTGCCGGATACAACATGAGTATCGAGTATGCCCTTGGTAACGCGAGCGACGATCTCGTCCGCCTTTTCTCTTCCGTAAAGCTCCTCGATCATGGTGAGGTACTGGAAGTCCTCGATTCCGTCGCGCAGGTACTCAAGGCGGATCGAGCCGATCGGTCCGTAAAGTCCGTATCTCTTTCCGCAGTAGATCAGTCTGCCGTCTCCGTAGGGGAATTCGGCGTCGATCTTGCGCCATTCCGCACCGTTCGACCATGCGTTGACCGACCAGTAAAGAAGTCCTTTTACGTTGTACTTATACTGCTGCCACATGAGCACGCGGGACATCGTTCCCTGATATGTCGCAAACAGATTTGCGTAAGGATACTGCGGCTGTATGCAGACGTACCACCACAGCTCGTCGCCCTTTTCAACGTAGCGCGCAAATCTCTCCTCGGCGGTGCCGTAGGTTTCGACAGCCTGCCGGTCAAGCTTTATGTTCGCGCCCGTCGCAGTCGTGTCCCAGGGAGTCCAGAAGGACGATACGGGACACCACAGGTTCACGCCTGCATTCGCAAGGGTCTCTGTCATATCGAGACCGTTTGAATTTCTTACGTTCGTATAATACGGAACTACAAGGCGGTAATCGGGGAAGAGCCTCTTCAATCTGTCTGCGCTCTGCGCAACCGTGAGCGTACCGAAATTGTCGCTGCCGAAATTGTTCGGCTCGTCGACATAGTAGAAGTATCCCTTCGACATCCACTCGGGCTTTGCCGAGAGCTTCTCGTATGCCTGACGCATCTCATCGTCGGTCAGCTCTCCGTTCGGCGTGTCGCGTCCGTCGATCATGAACGAGGTCACGCGCGGATTCGACATATATTCGTCCGCTTTGTCGTCGAGAACGCTGCACGGCAGATAATACGGGCTTACGCGGTTTTCGATCATGTAATCGTAGTACGCGATATAGAGCTCATCTTCGTCACTTGCATACTGTCTGTGACCGTTATAGATATTGTAGCGGCTCATGCCGAACGCGGTTTCGCACGCGGTATCGTCGGAGAGAGCAAAATCCCAGACGCGCGCGAAAATGTACGCTGTCTTGACGGTCTTTCCGTCCTTCTTTACGCTGACCGTCGCGCGGTAAAGTCCCGCGTCGTCATCGGCATCGGTGAACGCCTTTATTACAAATCCGGCATACGTTCCCGCGCTGACCTTGAATCCGTCGGACACGGGCGGAAGCGCGTCGGGATAAGATACTGTCTCGCCCGTCGCCGCGTCCTCCATCTCGAAATAAAATTCCGAATAGATCTCGGTTCTCAGCGTTTTGCCCTTCTGCGATATGAAATCCGAAACGGAAATCGACAGCTCGGCAGCATCGTTCTCCGAATAGAGATAAAGCTGTGTGAACTCGATCTCGTTCTTCGCAAGGCGGAGCGTCGCCGTCGTCTTGCCGGAGGGCTTGCCTATGTTGCGGTTTATCTTATCAAGGTTGTTTCCGAAGAGAAGCGACAGCGTCGAATCCTCGTCGGGTGCGATCTGCGCCTCCTCGGTATAGACGATCTTCACGGGACCGAGCGTAACGTCCCAGCCGGAAAGGTATCTTATTATGAGGACGAGATCGGTCATGTTCTCCTTGCCGTTCAGGTCAACGTCGCCCGTGTCGGCAACGCGGGAGATATCCCAGCCGGAAAAGACGCGTATAAGAGTTATGACGTCCTTCATATCTACTCTGCCGTCGGAGTTGAGGTCTCCGTAAATCAGCGCGGTGAACTTTTCCTCGCCGCCCGAATAGGCGCAGGACACGACCGAGCCGGAGACAACGGATTCATCCGCGCCGAGAGCCCTGCCGTCTGCGGCGGTCACGCTAATCTTCGAAGGATCGTTCGTGAACTCCGCCAGAAGCTCGGACACCGTGGGGGTGCCGCAAATGCGTCTGAGCGTCATCGTCGAACGGTCGATGACGACGGTGGATTCCGCTGCTGCGGTCAGCGCATCGGAATAGTCCTCGGCTGCTCCGGAAGGTGCAAAGAACGAGATCGCGCCGAGACTTACGGCAAAGGCGCATACGAGAGAGATGATTTTTTTCATATGTACTCCTCCTTTTATCTGAAGACGCGCGCCGCGGCGGCGCGCGTCCGAACGCCGTCAGGCGTTTATTCGATTATGAAGCTCGAAACTCCGTCCATAACATATGTAGGGCGGTAGGGGTAGGAATCGATATCCTCGCGCCGCGTGCATCCGGAAAGGACAAGCACCGTATCGACACCGGTTTCGATTCCTGCAATTATATCGGTATCCATGCGGTCGCCGATCATGACCGCCTCGGCGGAGTGGCAGCCGAGTATCTTGAGCCCCGTTCTCATCATGAGCGGGTTCGGCTTTCCGACGAAGTATGCGCTCTTTGAGCATGCAAGCTCGATCGGCGCGATGAGCGCGCGCGTCGCGGGGATTATTCCCTGCTCGGACGGACCCGTCATATCGCTGTTTGTACCGATCAGACGCGCGCCGTTCTGCACGAGTCTGACCGCGTGAAGTATGTTCTCGTAGTTGTAGTTCACGGTTTCGCCGACGATCACATAATCGGGATTCACGTCGTTCATGGTGACGCCGACATCATAGAGTGCCTTTACAAGTCCGGGCGCGCCGATAACGTACGCCGAGCATCCGGGCGACTGCTTCGCCACGAATTTCGCGGTGGCGAGCGCCGATGTATAGAAATGCTCCTCGCTCACGGACAGTCCCATGCGCTCAAGCTTCTGCTGAAGCTCGAGCGGCGAGCGCTCGGATGAGTTCGTGAGGAAGAGAAAGTCCTTTTTCTCCTGATAGAGCCACTCGACGAATTCGCGCACTCCGGGAAGGATGCGGTTTCCGTGATAGATAACTCCGTCCATGTCGCATATAAAGCCTTTTTTGTCTTCGAGGCAGCTTACGATTTTTTTCATTTGTCGTTCCTTTCTCCCGTCGGGGAGGCGGCACACATCTTTTACCGCCGATTTATATCTATATTCTTCTGCAGATATATTGTAACCGATTTTTTCGTCTTTTGCAAGAGGGAAGAAAGCGGAAAATGAATATATTTCTTCATGCTTTGCGCTGTTTGCGCGCTGTTTTCCGCATGTGCCGTGAGCGCGGCGCCTTCGGGGATCCTTCCGCAAATGTACAAAATCCGCGCGGGGACGGGCAAAGGGAGGACGGGAGAGGGGATACGCCGGCAGAGCGAGGCGGTTTTGCGGCGAAAACGGGAGCAAGATCGGGAGAGGCGGTGGGGCGGAATCAGCCGCCGGATCGGGAAAACAGCCGCCGCGCGGGCGCGATCTGCACTTTTCCCGCGAATTACGTTGTTAAAACAACGTAATTCAAAATCGATTCCGCCGAAATATACCCCTGCGGCGAGGCAGTCCGGTTTTACCCGGTGCAGACGGGATTTCGGATCCTCCCCGCTGCAGGACAAGCGGAATCACAGAATGAAGCGAAAAACGGCACGCACGGACATCCGGTAAAACAAGCGCCGTGCGGAAGGGGAAAGCCGAACACGGTACGAAACGGGGTGCGGCACGCAAGATGCGTGGTATAGGACGAAAGCATCTTTGCGTGAGCGCACGGAAAAACGGAAAACGGTGCAGGAACGCAGGCGGAGCGGCGGGCAGCATCCGGCGGTGCGCGACGGGGCGCAGCACAAGACTTTCCGGTTCTCCTCGCCGTTCAGCCTGCAGGATTTCCGAATCGTCGCACTCAGCCGAGCGCGGCTGCAAGCACCGACACGTTTTCCGTCATAAGGGATATATATGTGGCTCCGGCGGCAAACTGCTCCGCCGTGAGGTTGTGGCACGCATTGAACTGAAGCACCTTCGCGCCCGTTTCCTCGGCGATCGCCTCGCATATCTCGGTTTTCGAAAGCTCTATGTGGAACACCGCGGGGATGTTCTCCTCCTTCACCTTCCCGATCAGGAACGCGACTGCGGCGGGGCTTGCCTCAACAGCCGACGAGCAGCCGGGGAACGCGGCGTAATAGTCGAGCCCGTACTCCTTCGCAAAATACAGCAGCGGGAAGCGGTCGCCGAACACGACCGTCCGGCGCGTGCCGTTCCCTGCGACCTCGCGGAACGAAGCGTCGAGCTTTTCAAGCTCCGTGCGGTATTCGCTCTCGTTCGCCGCGAAGGTGTCGGCAAGCTCGGGCGCGCGCTCCGCAAGAACGCCGCGAAGTGCGGCGCATATCGAGATCACATTTACCGGGGAGGTCCAGACGTGCTCGTCGTATTCGCCGCGGGTGTGCCCGTCATCCGGATCCGTGCCGTCTCCGTGAGCCGGCGCATCACCGTCTTCCACGTGATCATGGTCTTCGTCCGCGCCCTCGGGAATTTCCTCCTCGCGCAGCTTCACAGCGTCCGTGAGGCGGAATATCCTGAGATCCTCATTATCCGCAGAGGCGATAACGCCGTTTGCCCATTCGTCCGATTCGCCGCCGACGTAGACGAACACGTCCGCGCGGGCGATCGCCGCGATATCCTTCGGCGTCGGGTCGTAGGAGTGGGACTCCCCGCCGGGCGGGAGAAGCATCACGATCTCGGCATCGGTTCCGCGGCAGAGCTGCCTTGCGAAATCGTAGCACGGGAAATTCGTACACACGACCGTGAGACGACCGTCTTTTTCACCGCCGCTGCCGCACGACGTGAGCGCGGCGGGCGAAAGAAGGAGCAGGACACCGAACATCGCACAGATCAGCCGCCGCGCCGGGGAGCGGTACTCCGGGGTACGGGAGATGCGGCGGTGTGCGGAATGTGCATCGGGGGACGTGCGATGAAAACTTTGCAGCCCGGCGGCTGCGGTGCGCTCCGCCTCGCGGCGGCAGCCGGGGGAAAAACGGCTGTGCGCTCCGGCTTTTCGTTCGCCGCGCACGATCTTTTTCAAAGCGGAAGATAAACCGCGCATCATACCGACTCCTTTCCCGCGCCGTCCGCGCACGATCCGCAGTATCCGAAAAGCATCGTCTTTTTTCCGTCCACGGTGAAATTCCTGCCGAGCGCGACGGAGGCGATCCTCCGGCTCTCGTTCTCGTCGAGATGTATGAGAAGTCCGCACGACAGGCATTTCAGATGAAGATGGCGGAGGCACGGCTCGCCCGTCATCGCCTGATAGTACGCACCGCGCTCGCCGCCGCGCGGGATACGTCTGATCTCTCCCTCGTCGCAAAGACGCGCGATAAGGCGGTAGACCGTGCTTTTCCCGGCGCTGTGCGAAACCGCGGCGCAAAGCTCCTCCGCCGTAAACTGCCGTTCGGCGTTATTCTTCATGAATTCACAGAGCGTGCGGCGCGCCTCCGTGTCGTAGGTTTTCATCTTCCGTTTTCTCCTTTGTGCGGGGTGAATTTGAGAGTTACTCTCATATTATACTATGCTTTCTCCGACGTGTCAACAGCGGAATTTTCGCAAAATGCGATACGCGCCGACGCGCGGAGAGGGCGGCGGCGTTCAAATCGCGCGCCGCCCTCTTGATTTTTTCCGGAGTTTATATTATAATGAACGTGACATTTGCAGAAAACGGCTTCGGGCACTTCACGGAAAATGCATATCCGGGCGGTGCGCGTGTGCGCTTCCCCCGGGGCGGTCCGCTTTTCCCGTTTCCGTTTACGGTACTTTCGGCACGGCAGCGCCGCGTGCGCCGCCGATATTTCCCGCACTCCGCAGTATATCAGACCGACAGGCCGCCGCGCGCGGCGGAAAGGTGATTTTTTAATGAAAACGAATAAGCTTCTCATAACTATTCTCGCCGTGTGTATGCTCATACCTTCGGTGATCGCGGTCGTCAGCTATTCGACAAGCGACGGACGAAAGATCTCCGCAAAGGCGGCAAGCACGCTGCGCGTGTCCGACATCAACGGAAAGGAATTCTCCTTTGAAAAGACAGGAGATGCGGAAAAGGACAAGATCATAACCATTTTCCGCGATATGCTCGACAACTCGGAAAAGGTATCCGCTCTTCCGGATGCTCTTTCCGGCGTTCCCTTCTACAAGGTCGTGTTCACCGCGGACAAGATCGACACCGTGTATCAGTTCTGGTTCTCGAAGGACGACACCGACACATACTACACCATGTCGGACGGAACGACCTACCGCGTGAACAAATCCTTCGTCGAGCCGTTTCTCTCGACCGACATCGCGCAGAGCCTCTATGTGAACTCCGTCGTGCCCGTCATGACGCTCTCGGGCGAATACTCCGTTCCTCCCGTATCCGCGGGAAGCGAAGCGTCGTCGTGGATGTACAGGAATCAGTCGGGGCTTTTCGTCTCCGCCGTAATGTCGGACGGTGAAAAGCAGTCCTCCTACGATGTCGAGGGCGGACTTGCCATGTCGTTCGACCGTGAGCCGGACAAGTTCACCGTGACCGTGGTCGGCGCGGACGGCACCGAGCTTTTCAGCGATCTCTACACGAACATCGCGTCGGCGAACATCCCCGAGGGCGCGTCCGTCTCCGTCAGCGCAAGTGCCGTATGGTATGAGGACGAAAGCCGCGATTACTACGGCACGCTCAATTACGAATTTTCCGCAGTCGTTTCCGCTCCCGCCGAATTCTATCCCGGTGTGACCTCGCTCGCGCAGGGCTCGTTCGTCTCGGTGACGGCGATAAACGTGAAGAACGCGGACAAGATCTCACTTTCGTCGAATCCCGACATCGGATACACTCCCGTCTGGTTCAAGGACGGCGATTACGTCCGCACGCTCGTTCCGTTCTCCGCCGATCTTGCGGTCGGAAAGTACGAGCTGACCTTCACATATGCGGGCGCGTCAAAGACGGTAATGATCGAGCTTACCGACGGCGGATACCGTCCGAGGGAATACACCGTTGACGATGCGGTAATGCAGAAGGCATACTCCGACGAGGCACTGAAGACGTACAGGGACGAGCTTTCGAAGCTTGTCTCCGAGACTGCGGACACACGTCTCTGGGACGGATACTTCCTCGCAAATCCCGCCTCGGGCGCGCCGATCTCCGCGGGCTTCGGTCACATGTTCAATCTCACGAACAAATCCGTATCGTTCCGTCATGAGGGCGTCGATTACAAGTGTGTCGAGGGCACGGCGATCTCCGCGTGCAACGCGGGCAAGGTCGTATTCGCGGGCGAATTCGACTACACGGGACGAATCGTCGTGATCGATCACGGCTACGGACTCAAGACATGGTACTGTCATCTGTCGTCCTCGACGGTGAACGTCGGCGACGAGGTGAAACGCGGCGACAAGATCGGAACGGCGGGAAGCACCGGATTCACGAATCAGTCGGGCGTGCACGTTTCGATGACCGTTTTCGATCGCACGGTTCTCCCCTACAGCACATGGGAGGACAACACGGACTTCACCAATGCGGGGATCGCGCTCGGTATACCGATGTATGAAAAGAAGTAATTTTGATTTTCTCATAGTCGGAACGAATTTCATATCCGACAATTTCACCGATGCCGTGCGCCGGCTTGACGGGGTCGGCATCTCGGCGGTGCTTTCGCGCAGGAAGGAGACCGGCGAAGCCTTTGCTGCGCGCTCCGGCGCGGAGCGCGTATTCACCTCGTTGGACGAGGCGTGCGCGGCGTATGAGGAAGGGGCGTTCGATGCGGTATATATTGCGTCGCCGAACGCGCTCCACATTCCGCAGTCGGAGTATTTTCTCGGTCACGGGATAAACGTGCTCTGCGAAAAGCCCGCCGCCGCGGATGAAATATCGCTTGAGGCGGCGATCGCCGCTGCCGAACGGAGCGGAGCCGTATTCGCGGAGGCGATGCGCCCTGCGCACGATCCGGCGATCGCACGGATAAGGTCCGCACTCGGCGAGATCGGACCGATACGCTCGGCGCGGTTTGAATTCACGCAGTATTCGTCGAGGTACGACCGCTTTCTTGCGGGCGAGCGGGTGAACACCTTCGACCGCACGCTCGGGAATGCGGCGCTGCTCGATCTCGGGGTATATGCGATAAGCTGTGCACTCATGATCTTCGGCGAGCCGCAGGGGGAGATCGTATCGCGTTCCGCGTTTCTCGACTGCGGCTTCGAAGCGTCGGGAAATGCCCTGCTTTCGTATCCGGAGTTCGTGCTTTCGGTCGTGTATTCGAAGGTTTGCGCATCGGGGCAGCCGTCGGTGATCGTCGGCGAACGCGGCTCGATAGAGATCGATCGGCTTTCGGAGCCGAAGAAGGTCATGCTGAAGCTGCGCGGCGGCGGTGAGCGCGAGCTCTGCCCGGACGCCCTGCCGAACAACATGGTGTACGAGATCGAGGATTTCGTGCGCATATGCCGCAATTTCGGCGATCCGCGGCAAAAAGCGGAGTACGAGAGGTATCTCGACCTCACGCGCGCGCAGTGTCGCCTGCTCGGGCGGATCGAAAGATCGTCCGGCATCCGCTTCGGGGAGGACGCGGGGGAGAGAACGAACTCAGGAACCTTTTGAAAAAAGGTTCCTGAAACCTCCAAAACCTTTTAACCGAACGGTATCGGTGTAAGCCGTTCTCTCGGAAGGTAAGCGGAGAGGTATAGCTTGACTTCACGGACACGGTCTTGCGTCGCTGCGGATTAACAGAGGCGGCAGGGATATTTTTCTTCCTGCCGCCTTTTTGACCGCATCACAAAATTGCGTTTAATTCAAATTTGACGGTTGACACCCGCAGGCGTTCTGTGATACACTGTTTCCGATAAACCGACCATGCGTCTGTGCAGGGATTCGGAAAACTTATTTTTCGGAAATCGAAAGGAATAGACTTACATGAAACTTGTTCTCGACAAGCCTGTTACAGTTGCGCAGGGGCTCACCCTCGAAGAAGCGGACTGGGGTCCGTGGCAGTTTCCCCAGCTCCTGAAGAGAGAGGACGGCGTACTTTTCGCAAGCATCAACCTCGGTCCCGACAACTGGGAATCATACGGCGACACTCTGTGGTACAAATCCTCCGACAACGGTCGGACGTGGACGGACAGCAATCCGTCCGAAGCCGCTACCGCTTACCCGAAAGCCAAAAACGGAGACGGCTTTATGGCGAAGGACAGAGGCTACATCGACATTGACCCCAAGCTTCTCGAAGGGATCGAACCGAAACACGTTCTCAATTTCGACGACAAGCCCTTTTTCGACTATTATCTTTACTCCGATCTTCGCCCCGGAACGATTGACACCTCGGTAATGTTCATGAGGCTGAAGAAGGGCGAGACGGAGCAGGAGGGCTTTTGCCCGAAGGTCACGGACAATCCGGGACTTTGCATCGTCCGTCCGTCGGGAACGGACAAGCTTCTTCCGAACAAGATGTTCGGACGGTTGAGAGTCGCGCCCGACGGCAGTCTCTGGCAAATGCACTACGACAGAGGCTTTTTCGACGGCAAGTTCTGCGACACGTTCATCGCATACTACTACCGCTCGGACGACAACGGCGAAACATGGTCCCTCGTTTCCAGGCTCGATCCCCGCACGAATCCCGGCGCGTGCTACTACTGCGAGCAGGATATCGCATGGATCGACGACAGTCATGCCGTTACCTCCCTCCGTGCAAACGGGCTGTACACGGCAGTGTCCGACGACGGCGGATATACATGGTCAACTCCGAAAAAGACTGCGGACTTCGGCGTAGATCCCGCGCTGTGCGTTCTCAAATGCGGCGCGATTCTAATGACCTACGGCAGACCGGGATTCCTCGTCCGTCCGTGCTTTGACGGCAAGGGCGAAAAGTGGGAAGAGCCCATCGAGATCATCTCAACCGGAAACAACGCATATAAGATGAACGATCCGTCGAAGGCAGGAAATGCTTCCGAGTGGGGAACCTGCTCGTATTCCGACATCGTTCCCATCTCGGACAACGAAGCACTGATCGTATATTCCGACTTCTACGTTCCGGACGAAAAAGGAATAAAGAGAAAATCCCTCATGGTAATAAAGGCCACCGTAACGGACTGAGGACGCACGTCGTTTTTCTCATCCGATGCGCGCGCCGTTTAACCGTGAAGACAAAAGAGCCTCCCGCAGTGGACGTTTCCGTTTTGCCGCGGGAGGCTTTTTCAATGTCTTTTTTTGCGGATTTCATCTTTCGTCCGGCGCTTTGTCAGTCGGCATCCGGATTCATCTTTCTTCCGATCACGATCTGCGAAAGCACGATCCCGCAGAATATAAGCACGCAGCCGCCTATCGCAGGGGGCGTCATATTCTCGTGCAGGATAAGCGCGCCGCCTATCGCCGCCCAGACCGATTCCGTCGAAAGAACGATCGATGCGGCAGTCGGGTCCGCGTCCCGCTGACCGAGAAGCTGGCAGGTATACGCAACTCCGCTCGACATCACGCCGCCGTAGAGTATCGGCACAGCCGCGGCGCGGATCGCGTCAAAGCGTACCTCCTCGAAGATAAACGCGCAGATGAAGCCGAGGATAGCGCATACCGAAAACTGTATGCACGAAAAGCGGATCGCGCGCACACCGTGACCCGCGCGGTCGAGTGTGATTATGTGCGCCGTCCAGAATGCCGTACCGATGAACAGGAGCAGATCGCCGAGCCCGAGCGAACCGTAGGAGCCGCACAGGAGATAGAGACCGCCGACGGTCAGCGCCGCGCCGATCCACACGTTGATCCCGGTTTTCTTTCCGCAGAAGGCGTAGACGATCGGCACAAGCACCGTATAAAGTCCGGTGATGAACGCGCTCTTTCCCGCGCTCTGCGTGAACAGTATGCCGAACTGCTGAAGATTGGCCGCACTGAAGAGCACGACTCCGGCGATAACTCCGTACATGACCGTGCGCTTTCTCTGCTCGGGGGTCGATTTCCCCCGCTCGAAAATGAGGATGACGGGGACGAGGGAGAGCGCACCGACGGCAAAGCGCACGGCGTTATAGGTGAACGATCCGACGTGTTCCGAGCCGGCGCGCTGAGCGACGAACGCGAAGCCCCATATGATCGCCGTCAGGAGCAGGATGAGTGTGCTTTTTACTTTTTTGGATTTCATTTTTTGACATCCGGAGGGCCGACGGTGCGGTCTCCGGCTCCTTTCGGGGCGAGAATATGAAGCGGTGATTGCGGTGAGGTGAGGGAGATTAGCACTGCATTCGGAGAATGCAACGGAGACTTTTCCCATGAACACGGGATAACGTTAAGCTGTAACTGTACGTTCACTTGCCATATCTACGAGATTAGCATGGCATTCTCCGAATGCCATGCAGGAGCTTTATATGTTGGGACTTCGTCCCAAACCCAAGCGGGGACTCCGTCCCCTGCACCCCGGGCGCGGAAGCCCGCGCGGGCGTTCTGTGAAGTTCAGCGATATTTATACGCTATCTTCCGAATTTAAGTGTTCTTCCGAGAGAAAAACTTTCCCGAAAATATTTTCAGTTTGAAATTTTTTGAGGAAGGGGTCCGGGGAAATCCCCTTTTTGTAAAAAGGGGTTTCCCCGGTCACTCCTCATCCCTTATTTCTTCTTCTCGATCTCGCCGGCGGCGCTGAGCGCGAGCTTTGAGATCACGGGTCCCGTCAGCTCATAGATCAGCGTGCCGCAGAGAACGATGGCACGTATCTGCCCGGCATACTGCGGGACTACGCTGTCCGCGACGAGCGTCAGACCGATCGCAACTCCCGCCTGCGGGACGAGCGTCCAGCCGAGGTACTTGCGCACCGTTTTCGGTGCGTGCGTGATGACCGCGCCGACAAACGCGCCGACAAACTTTCCGACGACGCGCATAATAACGTAGATCGCGCCGATAAGTCCGATCTTCGGGATCAGCGTTACATCAAGCTGCGCGCCCGACACGACGAAGAACAGCATGAACACCGGCGGCGTCACCGTATCGGCAATGCGGAACACGTCGTCTGCATCCTTCGATATGTTCGCAAGGAGCGCGCCGAATATCATGCAGGAGAGAAGCGAGGACGCGCCGAAGAAATCCGCCGCCGCCGAGCAGAGGAACACCACGCCGCAGACCGCGCACAGCCTGTTCGAGGTTTTTTTGAAAAAGTGAAGCGGGATCATCATCACCGCCGCCGCTGCCGCGCCCACGACGATCGATATGCCGAGCTCGATGAACGGCTCCGCGATCGACATTGCGATGTTCACGTCCGATGCGGAATTGAGCGTTTTCGCCACCGTCACGGCAAATCCGAACGCGATCAGCGCGACCGCGTCGTCGAGCGCGACGACCGAGAGAAGCGTCTTTGTGAGCGGTCCGTTCGCGTTGTACTGCCGGATAACCATGATCGTCGCGGCGGGCGCCGTTGCGGATGCGATCGCGCCGAGCACGAGCGAAAACGCAAGCGTCTGTCCGGCAAAAAGAAGTCCGCACACGACCGCGCCCATTGCGCAGAGCCCCTCGAGGATCGCGATCACCACGGGGCGGACGCCGACCTCACGGAAATACGAAAGCTTGAACTCCGCGCCGATCGACAGTGCGATGAAGCCGAGCGCCATCTCCGACACCATCGAGATCGACGATGCCGCGTCGGCGGGAATTATCTTGAGAACGTACGGTCCGACGATAAGCCCGGCGACAAGATACCCCGTCACGTTGGGCAATCCGACCTTTTTCGCAAGGCGGCCGAAAAGAAGTCCGCCGAGAAGCATTATCCCGAGGTAAAAAAGCATGCTCATTACTTGTTAAGCCCCTTTCCGCGGGCAAAGTCGATCGGGAGAGAGAACATGATCCCGACATCCGGCTGAGAGAAATCGCCGACGATCTCCTCGGTTATCCGCACTATCGTATCAAGCTGATCCTCCCTTATGACGGTAAGGACGGTCTTGCTCGTCTTTCTTGTATCGTCCGTGAGGTATTTGCGGATCGAGCCGAAGAACGATATCTCCTCCTCGTCGTGCTTTGCTCCGTAAAGCTCGCGCGCCATTCCCGTGGAGTCGATTATCGTCGCGCCGCAGATCGCCGCGTGCGCGTATGCCGCCATGAGATCGTCAAGCTTTTCCGTCCTGTTCAGTATGAGAACAAACAGCTTCATAAAATTTCACCGTCTTTCGTTTTTTTGCGGCAGAGCGTTCCCGTGCTGCAATGCGTGCCGCGCGGCGCCGCCTTATGCATACGGATGTGCCGCATGATTTTCAGTGTACATTATAATACTGTTTTCCCCAAAATGCAAGCATTTGAAAAAACGCCTTTAATTTTTATCGCAAACACGCAAAGCGAAGGTATTTTAATCTTGATAAATCGCCGCCGCTGTGATATCATATACAATGTAAGGTCGTGCGCCGCACACATTGCGCCGCTTTCGCCTTTCGCAAACCTCGCTGATACGGAAAGGTAATTATATACCGATGTACAAAATAGTAAAAAAGGAAAATCTGAACCCGACGGTCACTAAGATGGTGATCGACGCGCCGCTCGTCGCCGCAAAGGTCGAACCGGGTCAGTTCATAATTCTTCGCGTTGACGAAAACGGAGAGCGCATTCCGCTCACCGTGGCTGATTACGACCGCAAAGGCGGCACCGTCACGATAATCTTCCAGATCGTCGGTGCGACGACGGAAAAGCTGAACGCCCTCTCCGAGGGTGAATATATACGGGACTTCGTCGGTCCGCTCGGACGCGCGACCGAAACCGAAGGCAGGAAGAAGGTCGCCGTCATCGGCGGCGGCGTCGGATGCGCGATCGCGTATCCCGTGGCGAAAAAATTCCACGAAAACGGCGCGGCCGTTCACTCGGTAGTCGGCTTCCGCACGAAAGATCTCGTGATCCTCGAGAACGAGTTCCGCGCGGTATCCGACGAATACCGTCTGATGTCCGACGACGGAAGCGCGGGCGAAAAGGGACTTGTCACCGACGCTCTGCGCGCGCTGATCGAATCGGGCGAGAAGTACGACGAGGTCATTGCGATCGGTCCGCTCGTGATGATGAAATTCGTATGTCTTCTTACAAAGGAATACGGGATAAAGACCACCGTGTCGATGAATCCCATAATGATCGACGGAACGGGAATGTGCGGCGGCTGCCGTCTCACGGTCGGCGGCGAGGTGAAGTTCGCCTGCGTCGACGGTCCCGATTTCGACGGACACCTCGTCGATTTCGACGAGGCGATGAAGCGCGGCGCGATCTACCGCAGCGAAGAGGCTGCCGCCCGCGAGCATGTATGCAATCTTCTGAAGAAAGGCGGTGAAAACTGATGCCGAACATGTCGCCGAAAAAGAATGAAATGCCCTCCCAGGCGCCCGAGGTGCGTGCGCGCAACTTCGACGAGGTCGCTCTCGGATACACCGAGGAGCAGGCAATCGACGAGGCGAAGCGGTGTCTTAACTGCAGGAATATGCCGTGCGTCTCCGGATGCCCGGTCAGGATACACATTCCCGCGTTTATCGCAAAGGTCGCCGAGGGGGATTTCGAGGGCGCGTACCGCGTGATCTCCGAGGCAAGCTCGCTTCCCGCCGTATGCGGCAGAGTATGTCCGCAGGAGACGCAGTGCGAGTCGAAGTGCGTCCGCGGAATAAAGGGCGAGAGTGTCGGCATCGGCCGTCTCGAGCGCTTTGTCGCGGACTATCATATGAAGCATTCCGAGGAGAAGGTCGCCGAGCCGAAAAAGAACGGTCACCGCGTTGCGGTGATCGGTTCGGGTCCCGCGTCGCTTGCGTGTGCGGGCGATCTTGCGAAGCGCGGCTTTGACGTTACGGTATTCGAGGCGCTCCACACGCCGGGCGGCGTGCTTGTCTACGGGATCCCGGAATTCCGTCTGCCGAAGGAGATCGTGCGCCGTGAGATCGACGGTCTGCGCGAGCTCGGCGTGGACATCGAGTGCAACATGGTCATCGGAAAGATCCTCTCGATCGACGAGCTCGAGGAGCGCGGATACGAAGCCGTATTCATCGGCACGGGCGCCGGACTTCCGAAATTCATGAACATACCGGGCGAGAATCTCCCGGGTGTGCTTTCCGCAAACGAATTCCTCACGAGAGTAAATCTGATGAAGGCATACCGCGAGGACTCCGACACGCCGATACGCCGTTCGTCCCGCGTTGCGGTAGTCGGAGGCGGAAACGTTGCGATGGATGCCGCGCGCTGCGCGCTCCGTCTCGGTGCGAAGGAGGTCTCGATCGTATACCGCCGCAGCGAAGCGGAGCTTCCCGCGCGGCGCGAGGAGGTCGAGCACGCGAAGGAGGAGGGGATCGTATTCCGCTTCCTGACGAATCCCACCGAGATACTTGCGGGCGAGGACGGAACCGTCGGCGCGCTGAAGTGCGTCGAGATGGAGCTCGGCGAAGCCGATGCGAGCGGACGCCGCCGCCCCGTGACGAAGGAGGGCAGCGATTTCGTCATTGAAGCCGACACGGTGATAATGGCTCTCGGCACAAGTCCGAATCCGCTTATCAAATCGACCACGGAGGGACTCGAGACCCAAAAGTGGGGCGGCATTGTTGCGGACGAGCACGGTCTGACCTCGCGCGAGAACGTATACGCCGGCGGAGACGCCGTGACCGGTGCGGCAACCGTAATTCTGGCGATGGGCGCCGGCAAGGCTGCCGCTCAGGCGATCGCGGAGAAATTTGAGCAATAAGGTCGGCGGGCAGTGCCCGCAGCCAAAAGGACATGGTATAACATATAGCCTAACTTGTACGTTCACTTACCATGTCCCCGAAAACGGAGCACCGCTCCGTTTTCCGACGTAGGACTGACTTTGTACGGGCGCTAATCTCCAACGTGAGACCTGTATCTGCGAAGTATAGCAAAACTTACAAGCTATCTGCCGATTTTAAGTGTTCTTCAGAGAGAAAGTCTTGCCCCAATACCCCCCAGTTCAAAAGGTTTTGGAGGTTTCAGGAACCTTTTTTCAAAAGGTTCCTGAGTCCGTTCCCTCCGTTTCCTCTCCCTCCCCGAAGCGGGTTTCGATCAAGCGGGGGCAGCATTCGGGGGAATATCTCCATTCCGAGATATGCGGTGTGCGGTCGGGATCGACGAAGTACCGCAGCGGCGGTCTTGTCTCTATCTGTGCCGCCGTATCTATGATGATAAGTTTTATTTTCATCCTTTCGGGGATAATACTTTTGATGTAGACCGCGCAGTGCTTGCCGGGTGCGGCTCCGTCGCGCAGCTCCGCAAGCCCGCAGAGATTCGGCATCAGCTCGACGAACACGCCGTATTCCTCGACCGATCTCACCGTTCCCGTGACCGTCTGCGCCGGACTGAACAGCGCGGCGTTCTCCTCCCATGTGCCGAGCAGCTCACGCAGGCTCATATATATGCGCGATCCGTTATCCCCGACGTCCCTGACCGCCGCCCACAGCTTCTCGCCGACGGCAACGCGCTCTCTCGGATGGGATATCCGCGATACCGAAAGCGTATCCACGGTCATGAGTGCGACAAGCCCGCATCCTATATCAACGAACGCGCCGAAGCTTTCGAGATGCGTCACGCGCACGGGGATTATGTCCCCCGGTACAAGGCGCGACACCCGATCCTCAAAGCACCTCTTCTGCGCCTGCGCACGCGACAGCATCGCTGCCGTCCGCCCGTCGGCGTCGGTGAAAAATCCCGTCACGGTAAACGCAACCGCGTGTCCGACCCGCGTTATCACCGCGATATCCTTGATCTCCTCCCCGGCGGGGGAATACGCTGCGCTGTCGCGCTTTATGTATCCGTTCATTCCTCCGAGGTCCACCGTGAGCGTCATTTCGGTACAGTCGCACTTCACGGCGAGCGCTTCAAGTATCCGCCCCTCGCGCATTGCGCGTTCGAGCATTTCGCGCGACGATATGTACTCGGTATTCTGCGGCGTGCCGAAAAGCCCGCCCTCCGGGAGATAGCTTTTGTCCGTCATTTTGGTTTTTCCTTTCGGTTTTTATTTTTCTTGTAAATCATATGAAACGTGTCCCCTGATAATTCCTTATATCCTGCAAGTTGATTCGGCTTTTACATAAGATTTTTACCGCCGCCGGGCGGAAAGGAGATGCTATGAGAGAAAAGTCAAAGTCCGTCAAAAGATCCCCCCGCACCGTTCTTGCGGAGGTCGTTACGGTAATTTTCGCTTCTGTACTGTTCGGAATATCGATGAACGCTTTTCTTGTTCATTCGGGTCTGATTATAGGCGGTGCGACCGGTATTGCAACCGTGGTGAACTATCTGTTCCGCATTCCGATCGGTATCGTCGTTATCGCGGTAAACCTTCCGCTTCTGATAATCAACGTCCGGCAAAACGGCATTCGTTCAATGATGAAAACGATAATCGGAACTGTCGTTTCCTCCGTTGCGATCGACGTGTTCTCGTTTGTCCCGGCGATGTCCGACGATATGCTGCTGTGCGCGCTTGCCGGCGGCGGCGGAATGGGCGTCGGCGCGGGGATCATGTTCATCCGCGGCTTTACGACGGGCGGCGGCGACCTGTGTGCGTCGATGATAAACAGGCGCGCGCCGCGCTTCTCTCCGGGGCGTCTGATCCTCATAATCGATGCGACCATAATTGTGGCGGCGGCGATCCTAATGCGGAAATATGAGATTCTGATATACTGTCTCGCGGCGTCGGCATCGTACGGACTTGCCGTGGATTTCGTGATAAACGGCGCGTTCATCTGCCGCAGCGTATTCATTATATCGGATATGCACGAAGAGATCGCCGACCGGATCATACATGAGCTTGACCGCGGCGTGACGGTTCTCGAGGGGGAGGGCTGGTATACGAAGGAGCCGCGGAAGGTGCTGCTCTGCGTTGTCCGCCGCCGCGAGGAATTCTCGCTGCGAAAGCTTGTCGCCGAGATTGATCCGAATGCATTTATCATACTTTCGTCGGGCGCCGAGGTCATCGGTCACGGCTTTGAAAGAGAACGGTAGGAAAACGAATGCAGAAGAACGGGGTTGGGATGTTTTTGATAATTTACCGGTTTATGAATCCTCCGCCCCTTCGGGCATGCAGTGCCGAGAACACGTTCTGCCGAAAGAATGCCGTAATTATCTGATATTTAACAGAGTAAAAATTTTGTTAAACCGTTGATTTAATGGCAGAGGTGCGGTATAATAGTTACGGAAAGGCTTGTTATGTAATTTCCTGCGGCTTCCGCCGGAGCGCACCTTGCGTGGCTCATATATCATATATAAAGATATCTTTTTCTCGGGAGGTACACCATGAGAAGCAACGACAACGAAAAAACAATCACGTTCACACTCGGCTCAAACGACGAACGTGAGATGAAAATGATCCTCTCCGCTGTCTATGAGGCGCTGAGCGAAAAGGGTTACAATCCGGTTCACCAAATAGTCGGATACATCCTTTCCGGGGATCCCACATACATTACAAACCATAAAAACGCGCGCAGCCTCATCTGCCGCATCGACCGCGACGAGCTCATGAGCGCGCTTGTCCGTACATATCTCGGGATAGACCGCAAATGACGGTATATGATCTGACAAAACATGCCGAGTGCTCACTGCCCGAAAATGCGGCGGTGGCGCTCGGCAATTTTGACGGTGTTCACATAGGGCACCGCCGCCTGTTTGATGCGCTCGAAGGGGATTTGCCGAAGGCTGTATTCACCTTCACCGATCTTCACCGAGCCTCGCCGTGCGTCCTGACGGAGACCGACGAAAAGCTTTCGCTGATTGCCTCCTGCGGAGTGGAATACGCAATTCTCACCCCGTTTGCCGAGGTTCGCGGCATGACGCCGGAGGCTTTCTGCGATTTCCTTGCGGACGGTTTGAAGATTTCCCGCGCGGTATGCGGATACAATTTCACGTTCGGAGCGGGCGCCGCCGGGAAAAGTGCCGATCTCGAGCGCCTTCTCAAGGAGCGCTCCGTCGGCTGCACGGTGATCGGTCCCGTATCGGTCGGGGGCGAGACCGTATCTTCAACAAAAATCCGCGCGTTTCTCGCCGACGGCGAGGTCGGTCGCGCCGCCGAGTTTCTCGGACGCGATTATTCCGTATCGTTCCCCGTGATCCACGGCAGGGAGCTCGGTCGGACGATCGGGATTCCCACGGTAAATCAAGTGTTCCCCGACGGTCACGTTATTCCGAAGCACGGAGTTTATGCCGTGCGCGCATACCTCGGCGGCATGGCTTATTCCGGAGTATGCAACATCGGGCTCCGTCCCACGGTGGGGGATCAACGCGGTGTGACTGCGGAGACACACATCATCGACTTTTCCGGGTGGCTTTACGGCGAGACGGTGAGAATAGAATTCGTAAGCTATCTCCGACCTGAGGTGAAGTTCCCCACGCTCGACGCGCTGCGCGCACAGATACTGACGGATATCGAAAAAACGAAAGCGCTTGTCTGAGTCCGCGCCGGAACGCGGCATGTCGACGGCGGCGCTCCCGAGCCGTCCGCGCTCGGCGGATGCGCCGTATTCAAAACCAAAGATCACCCCAAAAGAAAGGTGGCTTTCGCCCGGCGAAAGCCGTATCGGTGAAAAATGAAAAGATTTCTTGCCCTGATTTTCTCCCTGATCTTCATCGCCTCGCTGTCGCTCCCTTCGTTTGCGATCGACAATCCGCCCGAGGTCGAAAAATGTCAGTCCGCGTATCTTTATTCGTTCGCAAACAACCGCGTACTGTATGAATACAATCCCGAAAAGAGGGTCTACCCCACTTCTGCGGTCAAGATAATGACGGGGCTTCTCGCGCTCGAGCATTTTGCGGGAGCGCTCGACACCGAGGTCACCGTCACTAAGGAGATGCTGTCAAAGGTCAAGGGAAATAAGCTCTCTCCGTCGCTCACCGCCGGGGAGGTCGTAACGGTCGAACAGATGCTCTACGGATGTCTTGTCGGCGGCGCAAATGATGCCGCCTATGTTCTCGCTTATGCGACAAGCGGAAATGTTGAATCCTTTATAACCGATATGAACGCAAAGGCGGCTCTGATCGGCGCGTATTCCACAAAATACACAAACCCCACCGGAATGCACGACGATGCTATGTACACGACGGCGCGCGACACCGCGCAGATTGCGATATACGCGCAGAAGAACGAGGATTTCGCACGGATAGTCAAGACCCCGAAATACGTTATGGAGAAAACGGATCTGCGTCAATACCGCGATATTTACAACCGCAATGCGATGATCTCGAAATTTTACGCGGCGGGATACTACGACGAGCGCGCCGTGGGCATCAACGCAGGAGCCACCTCGTCCGGCGGATATTGCACGGTGCAGATGATGACGGACAGCAAAACAAATCTCTCATATCTCGCTGTTGTGATGGGTGCCGAGGAAAACGAGGCGGAGAAGAAAATCTATTCATATGAGAACGCAAAGGCACTGCTCGATTGGGCGTTTGCGTCGTTTACATACACGGAGGTTTTGTCGACGGATAAGGTCGTCTGCGAGATTCCGGTTTCTCTTTCGTCCGCAGTGGATTATGTAACACTGCAGCCGAAGGAGAGCCTGACGGTATATCTCCCGTCAGATGTTGACTTGAAAACCGATATCACAATTCACTACACAACGCTTTACGAAACGCTTGCCGCCCCCGTGAAATCCGGAGATATCGCGGGGCAGGTCACGGTTATGTACAACGACGAAATACTCGGCACGGTCGATCTTATTACGACGGCGGACATATCACGGAGCGAATTCCTTTATATGCTGTCGCAGATTGAGGAATTCACGAAAAGCAAGGGGTTTATCGCCTTTGCGGTCAGCGCAGTCGTGCTGTCGGTAGGATATGTGCTGATACAGGCGTTTCGCCGCGGACGCGCCGCTCGCCGTCTGTAAAGTGCCGGCTGCGGCTGTAAGGGTGGCGGCCGGAACCGTACGGCGGCTGCTCCCGAGGCTGTGCGGACGATTTCCTTGCTGTGCCGCGCGGGCGGTTGAAGCTGTACGGTGTATGGGCTGATAGAAACGGTAATGCACGAGCGGCTGAAGCTGTACGGCAGAGCCTCGGCATGGCGGGCTGACAATTGCGGTAAGCCGGTTGACCGAGCGCGGAAGCGGACGATTTTCGCGCCGCGACGTGACGGAATGCGACGTGCGCAATCCCGTTTCCGGACTCTCCGCCACCGGCGGACGGGCAGTGCATCTCGTCGAACACCTCCCGCGCGGCGCGGTATTTTTATATTTTCAAGAAAAAACGAAATTGTACTTGATTTTTCTCTTGCTATGTGGTATAATTCTATGGAATTAAAAGTGAATACCGTTTTTACTCGGAGAAGTCGCGTAGCTGGTCGAGCGCGCACGATTGGAAATCGTGTAACCCTTAACGGGGTTCGAGAGTTCGAATCTCTCCTTCTCCGCCACAAAAAGCGCTCTGTTTTCAAAGTGCTTTTTTGCATACTTTATCAGTAATTTCAGTGAGTGCGGGGCGAGCGTGCGGACTGCGTGGAAAAGCGGGTGCGGTGCGCCTCCGAAGCGAAAGAGGTCGCGCGGACCTTCCGCCGAGGCAGAAAAAGATATGAGAAAGCTCTCCCGGCGCGGCTGCTCCGATGCGGGGATTTGTGACAAACTCCCTCACCTTGCAGTGTGTGCGCTGCTTCGCCGCAAAAATGCGGCGCGTCTGCCGTCGAAATTCCCCGCCGATTCGCCCGGAAGCTTCGCAAAAAAGCCTGCCGAATGCTTCGCCGCCAAAGCTTTGCCGTAAAACAGATTCGCCGCGAAAATGCGGTGCGATCCGCAAGTCAGGAGGAACATATGAATCCCGTTATCCGAAAAATGCGCGAGGACGACTTCGATATGCTGTATGCGCTGCTGTCCGATCCTGCGGTTATGGCTTATCTCGAGCCGCCGTACGGCGAGGAGCAGACAAGGCGATTTCTTGAAAGCGCGGGGCTGTCGGAGCCGCCGCTCATCTGCGCCGCCGAGGACGACGGAAAATTCATCGGATATGTGATCCTGCATGGATACGACGAACACAGCATGGAGGCGGGGTGGGTTCTCCTCCCCGAATTCCGGGGGCGCGGATACGCTTCGGCGCTGACCGATCTGCTTATCGCCGAGGCGGAGCGTAAAGAAAAGGACCTTGTGATCGAATGCAGCCCGGATCAAACGGCAACAAAGCATATCGCCGCAAAGAAGGGCTTCACATACCGCGGATGCGACAGCGGACTTGAGATATACCGGCTTGACCTCCGGAAAGCGGACACGGATCACGCCGAGTGAGGGTACGGAATCGCTCGGCGGGAGAGTTTCGGAAAGGCGGAAGGTCCGAAAACCCGCGAAATTCGAGAATCCGCAGATCGTGACGCCCGGTGAAACACACGTCCCGCGAAAACGTCTTACATCCGTCCCCCGACCCTCGGGGACTTTTTATTATGTGCTTTCTCTCAGCCCGATCGTCCGCCGCCGTTGTGCCTTGACACCTGTTATGAATTATGTTACAATTAATACACATAATCGCCGATAAAATCGAAAATCCCGTCCGGCGGAAGCGGAAAAATCCGTCTCCGCCGCTTATGAACCGAAACAATACAACGAAAAGAAAGGACGCTTTCGGATGCCGAAAGCCGAGATCTGCAAAATGAAAAAAACGATAGCCCTTGCGCTCAGCCTCTGCACGCTTGCATCGACGCTTCTGTCATGCTCCGCCTCAGGCACCGAAAATTACGCCCCCGAAATCACCGTATCGTCATCGAATGCGGAAGATTATGCGGTATGGCTGACGGACCGCCTCGGAGACAAGCTTACCGACAGCGTTTATCTTGCGCTCGGAAGCGATGCCTCCCGCGGCATCGACATGACGGATTTTGAAAACGACGGATACATCCTGCGCACCGAAGGCGGCAGTGTGACCGTCGCGGGAAAGACCGAGACCGGACTTGACCTCGCCGTGCGCAGGTATGCGAACGCGGTCGAGGCGGGCACCGCGTCGGAGCTTGACGCATCGTACCACGAGGGATACCGCATCGAAAAGCTTATGCTCGCGGGGCACGATATATCCGAATACGCGATCGAGTATCCCGCAGAGCACAACGAGAACATGCTCTATGCGGTCTCGGAGATGCAGAGGCTCATAAAAAAGGCATGCGGCACAGAGCTTGATGCCACACAGGGAATCTCGGGCAGAGAATGCGCGATAGAATTCCGCCACAGCCGGGACGATAGCCTGCGCTATGACGGATACCGCTACTTCTTTGAGGGAAGCCGCCTTGTCATCGAGGGCGCCGTCGAGCGCGGATGCATGTGGGGCGTGTGGTTCTTCCTCGAAAACGAGCTCGGCTGGGAATGCATAAACTACGGAAACAGTCTCCTCCGCGAAGCCGATCTCATCGAGGTGAGCGCCGACTGCGAAAAGACCGCCGTTCCGTCGTTCGACTATTTCGATCCCCACGTAACGTACGGTATGAAGACGGACACGGAGCGCTACAATCCCCGGAAGTCAATCGATTCGAAATATTCCTACGGCGCGATCTCATACGCATGCCACGGAACCCAGATGAAAAAATGGGGCGGCTACAACACGGTAGATTATCAGCTCTGCTACACCGACGAGGGTGTGTTCTACAATGTAAAGGATGATATCATCGAGCGGACCGAGAATGCTCTTGCCGCCGGCTCGGTCATCGGAAAGGACCTCAAATCCGTCGATGTCTCACAGGGTGACAACGGCGACTACTGCCACTGCACGGAGTGCATGAAGGTCTTCAAGGAAGAGGGCGGTGCCATGTCGGGCTGCGTTGTGCGCTGGGCGAACAGGCTTGAGGAGGAGATTTCGGCAGAGGAAGGCGGAAAATACGACGGGCTTGTGTATCTTATCTTCGCGTACATGGGAACTCAGCCCCACTGCAGGACCGCGCCGAACGAAAACGTGTATCTTACCTTTGCGATGAACGGCACCTGCTCCGCGCACGGCATCAACAGCCGCAAATGCACATCGCGCGGCCCGCTTGGCCCTGTCACGGAGCAGCCGATAATAAACAACGACAACTTCGCCGAATGGACGAAGGGCTGGTGCGATCTTTCGGACAACATCTACATCTGGTACTACGGACTTGACACAAGCGTACAGCAGTACACGATAATCGACGCGTTCTTTGACGATATGAAATTCTTCGCGGAATGCGGAGCCGCCGGAGTGTTCCTACAGTTTGAGACAAACGGGCTCGGAATGCAGCCCGTATGGGGACAGCTCGCCTACATGATGAATTGGAATCCCGACATGACGCGCGAGGAATACGATCTCGCTCTCGAGCATCTTCTGCAGAAGGATTACGGCGACGGATACGGGTACATTCTCGAATACCTCGATATCTGGCAGGAATCGCAGGACAAAAACAACTGCTGGGACTGCTGGGAATATGCAAGCATCCTCTCGGACACATACGACACGGAATACTACGCGGAGAATTTCGACCGCTCGGTATACCTTCTCGAGCGCGCCGCCGAGCTTGCGTCGAGCAAGGCGCAGCAGACGAGATGCGAGCTTCTGACGGCACATATATATTATGAAGGATGCTATTCCTCATATTTCAGGGCATACGACAACGGCGACACCGAGCGGATAGAGGTTCTTTCCGAGCGGTACGACCGGATAATGAAGATACTCGCGGAGAACCGTATAAACTACAAGTGGATGAACGGCGGTGCCGCCGCGATTCAGACGAATCTCGAGGATTCCGCATGGCTCGACTGGATCAAGGTGCGCGACGAGCTCCCGTGCGGGGATGTTCGGCGCCCCATGCCGGATAAGTATTCAGGCTGAACGGCGCGCGGGGCGGAGGGGGGCGTGCTCACACCCGATGCGGAAAAGCGGGAGAAGCAGCGCACATCTGCCGAAGCCGATCCTCGGCGCGGGAACGCAGGTACGCGGAAACCGTCCCCGCGCGGGAAAGCGGGCGAGACTGCGCGTCCGACGCGGAGGCAAACGGGGGGCACACGGACACTCCCGCCCGGCGCAGCGGAGCGATCGAGGCGGCGCGGGGAAGCGGGAGAAGATGTGAGGCAGCACACCGAGCATAGAGATACTGCATCCGAAACGAAAGCGGACGGGACTGCGTGTCCGACGCGGCAGACAAACAAGGTTGCGCGCCCCGTCTCCGAGACAGAAGAGATGTGAGACGGCAAGCCCGGCGCGGGAAGCGCAGACGGACGAAGGAGAACGTACATTCGCGCAAATACGGTGATCCAGCCGCGGCAAGCCCCGCTGCGGGAACGTGAAGTGCCTCCCCCGCCGAAGAGGCGGTGAGGCGAACACTGCGAGAACGGGCGAGGATGCGTGTTCGATGTGATATGGGTGTTTTCCGGAATTCGAAGTCGGAACGTCCGCCGAGCACGGCGACAGGGTGTTTTCCGGACTCCCAAAACGATTTACGTTGTTAAAACAACGGAATTCGAAGTCGGAACGTCCGCCGAGCACGGCGACAGGGTGTTTTCCGGATTTCGAAAACGATTTACGTTGTTAAAACAACGGAATTCGAAGTCGGCGCGTTCGCCGAGCACGGCGACAGGGTATTTCCCGGACTTCGAAAACGATTTACGTTGTTAAAACAACGGAATTCGAAGTCGGCGCGTTCGCCGAGCACGGCGACATGGTATTTCCCGGACTCCCAAAACGATTTACGTTGTTAAAACAACGGAATTCGAAGTCGGCGCGTTCGCCGAGTGCGGCGACAGGGTGTTTTCCGGCTTTCGAAAATGATTTACGTTATTAAAACAACGGAATTCGAAGTCGGCGCGTTCGCCGAGCACGGCGACATGGTATTTCCCGGACTCCCAAAACGATTTACGTTGTTAAAACAACGGAATTCGAAGTCGGCGCGTTCGCCGAGTGCGGCGACAGGGTGTTTTCCGGCTTTCGAAAATGATTTACGTTATTAAAACAACGGAATTGCATTAATATGCCGCTGTTTAGGGCGTTTCCCGACCGCCGTGTCAGGGAAACGCCTTTTCATTATCTGCGCGGCTTTTTCTCCGTCTGCCGAACGGATCGCCTGCGCCGAGTAAAACCGTCCGCCGCCGCGCATCGCACGGATAATTTCGTCTCGCTAAAGCCGAATTCCGTTGTTTTAACAACGCAAATCACAAAATAATTTGCAGAAATACCCGCCCCTCTCCATCTGCGGCGTGAAAACGGCAGGTTTTCCGCATATCCGGGAACGGACATTATCGCCCGACGCGGGAACAGGCAAAACAGCGTGAGGCGAGAGCGCCGCCGGATCGATGCGAACGTATATTCGTGCACATACGGCAAGCCCGGCGCGGCTGCTGCCGGACGGAGGGATTTGGCTGTCCGTCCCTTCGCCCGACGCGGGAATGCGTCCGCGGGAACCTGCGGCATCCGTCTTTCCCGACGCTGTGCCGCCGGGGACATGGGCGGCGTATCCCGCCGCAAATTCTCCCGTCCGCCTCGCCGCTCCTCGGCAGGACGACGGAAAATCCGAAAAAACCGCCCGCAGCTATTGACAAGCGGTGATTTTTTGTGATATAATGATTCTACCTCACGCGGGGAGGTCTTTTTTCTGTGCACTAAAGTGCGGAAAACGCCCCGCTTATGCGAGGGAGGCACGGTTAGTATACCGTATTCACGGGGAAACCCGAATTTTCAAGGAGGTGCCGAAACATGAGAGTAAAGATCACTCTCGCCTGCAGCGAATGCAAGCAGCGTAACTACGATACGAAGAAGAACAAGAAAAACGATCCCGACAGACTCGAGATGAATAAGTATTGCCGCTTCTGCCGTAAGCATACGCTTCACAAGGAAACCAAATAAGGTGAAAGGAGCAAATGATGGCTGACATCGAAAAGAATGTCCGTACCGAAGAAGGTACCGACGCCAAAGAGCTTCCCAAAAAGAAGTCCGCTGACAAAGCTGACAAAAAAGCAAAGAAAAGCGATAAGCCTGCGCTCCGTACCCGCATGGGAGCATGGTTTAAAGCGTTCAAGTCCGAGTTCGGAAAGATCGTCTGGACTTCCCCGCGCGCAGTGCTCATGAATACCGCCATGGTGCTTGTCACCGTTGCGATCGTCGCGGCGGTAATCGGTCTGCTCGACTACGTTTTCTCAACCACGATCGTCGGTCTGAGCCGTATTATCTGAGAAAATGAGCGATTTCAACGAGCAGAACGTCGGAGCAAGATGGTATGTCGCGCATACCTACTCCGGCTATGAAAACAAAGTCAAGATGAATCTCGAAAAGATCATCGAGAACCGTAACCTTTCTCATCTTATCTTCGACATCCGCATCCCGACGGAGACCATTGTGGAATCAAACGGCGGTGAGGAAAAGGAGATCGAGGAGAAAATATTTCCCGCGTATGTCCTTATTAAAATGATTATGACGGACGAAAGCTGGCACGTTGTGCGCAACATTCGCGGCGTGACGGGCTTTGTCGGTCCGGGATCAAAGCCCGTTCCGCTCTCCGACGAGGAAGCGGAGGCTATCATCAGCGAAAGCCGCACTTCACAGAAGGAATCGACGCTCAAGGTCGGCGATGCTGTCGATATCGTCGAGGGCATCTTCGCGGATTACAGCGGTCGTCTCGATGAGATCTCACCCGACGGAAACGAAGTCACCGTTATCGTATCGACGGTCGGACGCGACATGCCGATCAAGCTCGATATGAAGCAGATCAGAAAGAAAAAGGACGACTGATCTTCGGGATGCCGCCCCGGTAAAACGGCATTTGTGGGAGGGAGAAAATTTTTCATTCTCCCGTCATAAACCACGACCGCGCAAGCTCTGCGCGAAAGAAAGGATTTTTGAAAATGGCAAAGAAAATAATCGGCTATATCAAGCTTCAGCTCCCCGCGGGCAAGGCAACTCCCGCTCCTCCCGTGGGACCTGCTCTCGGTGCGTACGGTGTGCCGATCCCGAACTTCACCAAAGAGTTCAACGAGCGCACCAAGAATGACATGGGTCTTATCATCCCCGTTGTCATCACCGTTTACGCCGATCACTCCTTCTCCTTCATCACCAAGACTCCGCCCGCCGCCGTTCTTATAAAGAAGGCTTGCGGAATCGAGACCGCTTCGGGTACTCCGAACAAGACGAAGGTTGCGACGATCACCAAGGCGCAGATCGAAGAGATCGCAAAGACGAAGATGCCCGACCTCAATGCGGGCAGCCTTGAGACCGCAATGAGCATGATCGCAGGTACGGCACGCTCCATGGGCGTTACCGTTGCCGACTGAGGAGGGTTTGACAGATGAAATTCGGTAAGAAATACACTGACAGCGTTAAGCTGATCGATACTTCAAAGCTTTACGACGCAGGCGAGGCAATCGATCTCGTTTGCCAGACCTCCAAGGCTAAGTTCGACGAGACGATCGAGCTTCACATCCGCCTCGGCGTTGACTCCCGTCACGCAGACCAGCAGGTCCGCGGTGCGGTCGTTCTCCCGAACGGAACCGGTAAGACCGTCCGCACTCTCGTATTTGCGAAGGGTGATGCCGCAAAGGCTGCTGCCGAGGCAGGCGCCGACTATGTCGGCGAGGCTGACCTCGCAGAGAAGATCCAGAAGGAAAACTGGTTCGACTTCGATGTTGTTATCGCAACTCCCGACATGATGGGCGTTATCGGACGTCTCGGTAAGATCCTCGGACCTAAGGGACTCATGCCGAACCCGAAGGCAGGCACCGTTACCATGGATGTTGCGCGTGCGGTAAACGAGGCTAAGGCAGGTAAGATTGAGTACCGTCTCGACAAGACGAACATCATCCACTGCCCGATCGGCAAGGCTTCCTTCGGCAAGGATAAGCTTCAGGAAAACTTTGACACGTTGGTGGGCGCCGTCATCAAGGCAAGACCGGCTGCTCAGAAGGGTCAGTACATCAAGAGCTGCGTCATCGCTTCCACGATGGGCCCCGGAATCAAGATCAACGGTTCCAAGCTCGGCTGATAGGCTGATAAATCGAATAACAACAAAAGGAACCGTCTCCGGACGGTTCCTTTTATATTAGGAAGAAGTACTCCGGGGCCCCCCCTTTACAAAAAGTGGCTTTCCCCGGACCCCATGCGAGGACGATGCGGGACGCGAGAGAACGATGCGGGGAACGATGCGGGGAACGATGCGGGGAACGATGCGGGGAACGATGCGGGGAACGATGCGGGACCTTTTTGAAAAAAGGTCCCTGCACCCCCAAAAACTTTTGAACTGAATGGGATCGGGGGTAAAGCTTTCTTTCGGAAGAATGCTTAAATTCGGAGGATAGCTTGTAAGTTTTGCTGTACTTCACAGACACAGGTTTCACGTTGGAGATTAGCGCCGTACAAAGTCAGTCCTACGTTGGAAAACGGAGCACCGCTCCGTTTCCGGGGACATGGTAAGTGAGCGTACAAGTTAGGCTATACGTTATACCGTGTCCTATTCTCGCGGACACGGTAAGTAAACGTGCAATTACAGCTTTATGTAATCCGTGTTCAATCTCAGTCCCACGTTGGAGAATGGCGCCGTACAAAGTCAGTCCTACGTTGGAAAACGGAGCACCGCTCCGTTTTCGGGGACACGGTAAGTAAAACTGCAATTACAGCTTTATGTAATCCGTGTCCTGTTTTCGCGCAAAGCAACACCGCGAAGCGGATCTCCGCTTCGCGGTGCAAGTGATTCGATATGTTTTTTATCAGCCGTTTACGTTGTAGTTCTCGCTGAGCATATTCATAGCGGTAAAAAGCTTATTGAAGAAAATGAACGGTCCTACAACAATCAGAGAACCGACCACGTTCCAAAGCCAATAATCCGATGCTCCGAAACTGTAATTTATTCCTCTGCGTCCGAGCTCTGCACCGATACGCGCCGAAAGTTTATGATACCAAACGAGAGTGGCGATTCCGCAAGTAATCGGACCGACGATGAAAATGAGAAGACAATAATGCATCGTTTTCTTTCCGTCATATCTGCCTGCTATCAGATTGATATCATTGCTTATCGAGGACATGACGACAATTCCGTAAATGCCGAAGGTGATAAGAGAGAGAAGAATGAACTTTAAAAGGCTTCTGTTTGTCTTGAGCTGTGCCGGAGGCTGTGCCGCGGTTCCGGGAGCTGTCTGCATCTGTTGGTTCATGAGAGATCCTCCTTGTTCTTCATTCGTCATGAAGTAAAAATACCCGCTTGATTTGATACTCCGATAGCGAATGTTATTTTTTCGCACGATAATATCGGCAGGCTTTAATAAATTATATCATTATGTATTATATATGTCAATATTTTTCATTTATTTTGAACGTGGCCTCGGATAATTTTGTTGTATATCACAATCTTTTCTCTGTTTATTTTGTGCGTAATGTACAAAATACCGTATCAAGCTTCCCGCAAGACAAAAAAACCGGCGAGATCTCTTCCGAAAAAAATCCTGTTTCCCCGCTCTTTCGGACAAATGCCCTCCGGCGCGGCCCTTTCCGTACTATAGCAGGACAACATACATGCGCCGATCGTTTTTGCAAGAAATTTAAGTCCAAACATTTCCGGAAAACGGAACCTTCAAAAAGGTAATCTTCACTTCGGATAAAATCGCAAAGCCCGTCTCACGGAAATACGTTAAACGAACATTCGCTTTCTCCGTAATGTTATCCCGTGTTCTGTCCTCAAACATCAGTTTTCATAAAAAGACCTTCTTCGCAGGCTTTTTTCTTCTTTTTTGGTGTTGTTGCACAAAAACCATCGTGAATATTCTACGTTCTCACGGCATATTTTTTAAAAAGCCCTTGAAATTTTCTTCGCCCCATGGTATACTTGAATAAGTAACTCGCCGTTTGAATGCGGTAATTTATAAATATTATATAAAGGAGATTCTCACAATGGCAGATTTCAACACCAAAGTCATCCGTAACGTATGCTTGCTTGGTCACGGCGGAAGCGGCAAGACCTCACTCGCCGAGGCAATGCTGTATTCCGCTAAAGCTTGCGACCGCCTCGGCAAGGTTCCCGAAGGAAACACCGTATGCGACTACGACGCCGAAGAGATAAAGCGCGGCTTTTCCGTCGGACTTTCGATTGCATCGTTCCCCTGGAACACCGTCAAGATCAATCTGCTCGACACCCCCGGCACGCTTGATTTCGAGGGTGAAGTGAGAAGCGGCATCCGTGCCGCAGACGCTGCCGTCATCGTCATCGACGGCAAATCCGGCGTCGAGGTAGGCGCCGAGCTCGCGTGGGATCTCGCCACGGAGGCAAAGGTTCCCCGCGCATTCTTCATCAACAAATACGACGACGCCGAAGCAAGCTTCGAGCGTGTATTCAACGCACTGCGCGACCGTTTCGGGATCCAGCTTTGTCCGGCTCTCGTTCCGGTCAAGAGAAACGGAAAATTCGAGCTCATTGATCTCGTATCGATGAAGCTTTACAACTTCGATGAGAAGGGCACGCGAAGCGAAGCCGAGCTCACCGAGGAATACATAAAGATCGGCGACAAGTACAAGGACGCTCTCAACGAGGCGATCGCAGGAACGAATGACGAGCTCATGGAGAAATACTTCGCGGGTGAGGAGATCTCCACCGAGGAGAGCACTCTCGCGCTCCATGAGGGCATAATCTCCGGCGACATCGTTCCCGTTTACTGCGGAAGCGCGGCTAAACTCTGGGGCATCCGCGCGCTGCTCGACGCGATTGAAGGATCGTTCCCGCGCCACACCGCGAAGAAAAACGAAACCGTGATCGAGAACGGCGAAGAAAAGCCGTATCCGATCGATCCCGAAGGCGAATGCTCCGTATTCGTGTTCAAAACGGTATCGGATCAGTTCGGAAAGCAGACGTACTTCAAGGTAATGTCGGGCACGCTCCGCCGCGACATGACGCTTAAAAATTCCGCGAGCGGAAGCGAAGAGAAGATGGCTCATTTCTACTCGCCCTGCGGAAAGAAGCAGACCGAATACGAAGTAATGCACGCCGGTGACATCGGTGTTATATCGAAGCTCGGACGCACCGCGACGAATGACACGCTTTCGCAGTCCGGCACGCTCACCTTCAGGAAGATCGATTTCCCGGAGCCGTACATGGCGAAATCCGTCGTCGCATCCGGCAAGGGAGACGAGGACAAGGTCGCCGCGTCGATACTGAAGCTGACCGACGAGGATCCGACGCTGAAATTCGAAAACAACGCCGAGACGAAGCAGATGCTGATCTACGGGATGGGCGATATGCAGCTTGACGTGGCGGTTTCGCGCCTGAAGTCGCGCTACGGCGTGACCGTGCAGACCGGCGAGCCCGAGATCGCTTACCGCGAGACGATAAAGAAGCGCGTACAGGTCGAAGGAAAGCACAAGAAGCAGTCCGGCGGTTCCGGACAGTACGGACACGTCAAGATCACGTTCTCTCCCGGAGAGGCGGAAGGTCTGACCTTCACGCAGAGCGTCGTCGGCGGAAACGTGCCGAAGGGATACTACCCCGCAGTCGAGAAGGGACTTCTCGAGGCTATGCAGGAGGGTGTTCTCGCGGGATATCCCGTGGTGAATCTCGCCGCCGATCTCTACGACGGATCGTATCATCCGGTCGATTCGAACGAGATCTCGTTCAAGCTTGCCGCGCGGCTTGCGTACAAGGAAGGTCTGCCGAAGGCGGATCCGATCCTGCTCGAGCCTGTCGGAAAGCTCAACGTCACCGTGCCGGATGCGCTCGTGGGCGATGTGATCGGCGACCTCAACAAGAGGCGCGGCCGCGTGCTCGGTATGAATCCCGCCGAAGGCAAGAGCGGATTCACCGTAGTCGAGGCGGACGTTCCGAAGTCGGAGATGACGGATTACGTTATCGCACTGCGCGCAATGTCGCAGGGACGCGCGCGCTTTACGTTCAAGGTGGAGCGCTATGAGGAAGTGCCCGGAAACATCGCGCAGAAGATAATCGCCGCCCGCGCGAAATAAAGGAAATACGGACAGGGGAAGTCTTACGGCTTCCCCTGTTTTTATTATATGTGCGAGGTGAGGCGCACCGCTCCGTTTTCCGGCATAAGCCCGACATTGCGCTGCGCTAAGCTCCGGCGTGAAACCCCTGCGCGGGGTCGCCCCGCGGGCGAAAGGACACGGATTACATAAGTCTATAACTGTACGTCAACTTACCGTGTCCGCGAGAATAGAACATGGTATAACGTATAGCCTAACTTGTACGTTCACTTACCATGTCCCCGAAAACGGAGCTACGCTCCGTTTTCCAACATGAGCCCGAAAATACATGGCATTCTCCGAATGCCATGTAAGGCGCTTGACATATTGGGACTTCGTCCCTAAACCCACCGGAGACTTCGTCTCCTGAACACAGCATTACATTTAGCGGAAATTGTACGTTTACTTGCTGTGTTCCCGAGAATGATGCAAAGCATCATTCTCCAAAGACAATTCGATCTTATTCTTTTTGGGACTCCGTCCCCTGCACCCCGGGCGGGGACGCCCCCGCAGGCGTTCTGTTAAGTGCAGCGAAAATTTACAAGCTACCTTCCGAGAGAAAGTCCTGCCCCAATACCTTTCCGTTTAAAAGTTTTTGGGGGTGTGGGACCTTTTTTCAAAAAGGTCCCCGCATCGTTCCCCCGAAGGGGCCCGGGTAAGTCCCCCTTTTTTAAAAAGGGGTTTCCCCGGTTTATTCCTATTCCGTTCTCCCGCATCCCGAGCCTCGGTACTTTTACTCCTTGACCCCGTATTCATTCATTCCGATAAATCCCGAGAGACCGCGAAGCAGATTTCCCTTCGCGTCTGTCCAATCGGTCTCGGCTGCCTCCTTCGCGGTCTTTGCGTATCCGCCCGAGGTGGTCGAATCCCACGTCGTGATCCAATATCCCGCACGGAACGGCGCGTACACGTCGTCGCCGCACGGATTGTATCCGAGCCTTCTCAGCCGATCCATCGCGGTCGCGTAGTATCCCTCGAGCGTGTTCATGAGCGCCGTATCCCCGGCAGCCTCCGCGCGGTAGTACCTTGTATACACGGTGGTATAGTAAATGTGGCAGCTGAGCATCTCCGCGCGCTTCTGCTGAAGCTCGCTCGATGCAAGGCGGATCGCCTCCTCGATGAGGGAGATCATCTCGCCGCTGTGGGTATCGTAGTAGTACGGGTCAATGCGGTTGTCCCACATGGCTTTGTTTCCGCCGATTGCGTGCCAGCAGGCATTCGTGCGTCTCGTATCCTGTGCCTTCGTCCACATCGTTATGTAGTCGCGCACGCAGTCCCAGCCCTCACCGTACTCCTTCTCGAGAAGCTCGCACATAAGCTCTTCGTACTCCTCATCGGTCATATCCGGGCGCCAATTCAGCTCCGCGAGAAGCTGATACCGTATCTGCTCCACTCCGAAGCCCTCGGTATCCGCGTTATAGAACACGCCCTTCACTCCGCATTCGCGGAAAAAGCGGAAGTCGCGGAGAAGAACGTCGTCAACGACGTTATACTGAAGCAGATGCTGCGGAAGGTAGTAATGCCATACATACACATTCTCCGTCAGGTCGAGCCATCCGCGAAGCCACGATGCATAATCCTTATTATTCACGCCCGCAGCCGTTTTTCCGGTGCAGAGCGAGCCGTCTGCCGGATGCGCGGTACAGCAAAGATCGGTGCAGAACGTAACATGCACATACTCGGAAACCGTCATTCTCTTCGGCGGAGCGTTATTTCCCCAATATGCGAAAATCTGATAATATATCCCCGGATATTCCTCGTTCAGCTCCTCCGACAGTCGGTTCGCAAAATCGACCACGGCGCCGGAATTGCTTCCGGTCTTTGAGAACATAGCGGTGCAGTCCTTGCACTTGCAGAAATCGGGGTTGTCACTCTGTGCAATATCAAGCGAGAGAATATCGACGCCGGGCACACTTCCCGAGGCAATCTTCGCCGCGAGATAATCGGCGATATTATCTCTGACAGATGCGTATGTATCCTCGTTTGTATAGCATATCTGACTGCCCGAAAACTCCTCATCTACCCACCTGCTCATCCCGTGGCTCGGCTGCGAGATCGAAGGGTACATGCTGCGCAGCGTTTCGGGATCGGGTACGTCGCTGTCGAAGAGCTCATCATATTCGTAGTGCATCCAAAGGCGGAAGAAATCGAACGCGGGAGTCTCCGCCGCCGCCGTATCCGCGGGAATATCGAGGTGATCGCTCTCCTCAAGGAGATCGTCGCCGAAGGTGAGCTGCTTCCAGCCGCACTCGTTCCGGAGGAAGCGGTACACGCCGTAGATGCTGCCGCGCTTGTTCGAGCTTTCAATCACGAGCCGCCTGTCTTCGAAGAAGTAGCGGTATCCGTCCTCGGAGAGAGACTCGTCGTCGGAAATGCGGAATTCGATCGCGAACTCCCTCTTCGTGATCCCCTCTGCGGCGGAAAGCTCCGCTCCGCAAGCCTCCTTAAGCTTCGACTGAAGCTCGGACACGGCAAAGCGCATTCCGCGGCCCGCCGCGGCGGGATATTCGATCGCGTATTCCGAAATATCGCGTCCCGCAAAGGTGAGGCTCTCTATGCGGTATCCCTCGTGATACACCGTATCAAACGAGGTCGGCGCACCCTGCTCGACGGCGCGGGCGTACTTGCGGGCTGCGATGTCAAGTCCGACCGCGGTTTTCGCCGCGATTACTACGCTGTCGCCGTCGCTCCGCAAGAAGTATCCGTCGTCCTCGAAATTTTCCGTATCGATCCCGCGTGAGGCGTCGTTTCCGACCGAAAGGTACAGCTCATCGGTGAGGCTTTCGCCGAGGCGCTCCGTCAGCCAGACGGCGGCCGATTCCGCGCCGCTCGACGAAACGGTGATCTTCGGTGAGTAAGCCTCCGGTCTGCTCGGAGCGCAGGACGAGGCGGCTGCCGCCGTCATTATGAGCGCCGCCGCGAGTGCCGAAAATCTTCTTATCCGGATCATTCGTTATTTCCTTTCTCAATAGAAATACCTTTACCCCCATTCTATCATACCCGTCTTTTCAAGTCAAGGAAAAGTATTTTCTTTTCCCCGCCGCCGCACGGAGCACTTATTTCTGCTAGGGACGCGCTCTGCGGCGGTTTTTTCGTATAACGGCGCCTATTTCGCAAGTTTTCCATTGACAGAAGGGCAAAAAGAGTATATAATAATGATGTATTTGGATTTAAGGTACTGCTTTTTGCCGTACTTTTCATATTCAACCGAATATTTCATGGAGGTGCTGTTATGCCGTATATTATTACTGCGGTCATAACTCTTTTAGTGGCGCTTCCGCTGGGTATTTTTGTCGGAATTGCTTACCGCCGTCGTATTGCCGAGGCGGAAATCGGTTCCGCTGAAGAACAGGCTAAAAAAATTCTTGAAGACGGAATTAAGGCAGCGGAAACAAAGAAAAAAGAGGCTTTGATCGAAGCGAAGGAAGAAATCCTTCAAGCAAAGAACGACTTCGACCGCGAAGTCAAGGACAGACGCAACGAGCTTTCCCATCAGGAACGCCGCGTTACCGCAAAGGAAGAATCGCTCGACCGCAAGAGTGACAATCTCGAGAAAAAGGAAGAGCAGCTCGCAAAGAAGATACGCGAGAACGAAGAACTGAACGAAAGCATCAAAAAGCTTGCTGCAAAGGAGGAGGAAAAGCTTCAGGAGATCTCCGGCATGACCGCCGAGCAGGCGAAAGCGGAGCTTGTTGAAAAGCTCGCGTCGGAGATACGTCACGAGCAGGCAATGAAGCTTGCCGAGCTGGAGACGGATTTCAAGGACGAGGCGGAGCGCCGCGCCCGCGATATCATATCTCTGGCGATCCAGAGATGCGCGGCGGATCACGTTGCGGAGACCACGGTTTCCGTCGTTCCGCTTCCGAGCGAGGACATGAAGGGACGCATCATCGGACGCGAGGGACGAAACATCCGCACGATAGAGACTCTCACGGGAGTCGATCTGATAATCGACGACACGCCCGAGGCGATCACGCTTTCCGGATTCGATCCGGTACGCCGCGAGGTCGCGCGCATTGCGCTTGAGAAGCTGATCTCCGACGGACGCATCCATCCGACGCGCATCGAGGAAATGGTCGAGAAGGCGAAGCGCGAGGTTGACACGGCGATCAAGCAGGCGGGCGAGCAGGCGACATTCGAGACCGGCGTTCACGGGCTGTCTCCCGAGCTTATCAAGCTGCTCGGACGGCTCAAGTACCGCACAAGCTACGGTCAGAACGTGCTCAAGCATTCGATCGAGGTATCGATGCTCTCCGGAATCATTGCGGATGAGCTCGGTGTGGATTCCACGCTTGCAAAGCGCGCGGGACTTCTCCACGACATCGGCAAGGCGCTGACTCAGGAGGTCGAGGGATCGCACGTTCAGCTCGGTGTGGACATTGCACGCAAGTATAAAGAGAACCGCGAGGTCATCCATGCGATCGAGGCGCACCACGGCGATGTGGAGGCGCAGACCGTGACGGCGGTGATCGTCCGTGCGGCGGATGCCGTTTCGGCGGCGCGCCCCGGTGCAAGACGCGAGAATTTGGAAAATTACATAAAGCGTCTGAAGAAGCTCGAGGATATCTCGAAGGAATTCAACGGCGTCGAGAACGCATACGCGATCCAGGCGGGACGCGAGGTCCGCATAATGATCAAGCCGGAAGTGATCGGAGACGAGGATATGAAGCTCGTCGCTCACGAGATCGTGAAGAAGATCGAATCGGAGCTGGAGTATCCCGGACAGATCAAGGTAAACCTGATACGCGAAAGCCGCGCCGTGGACTACGCAAAATAAAACAAAATCTCCGCGAGAATCTCGCGGAGATTTTTTGATGTGTGGGAGAGAACCGGGGAAACCCCTCTTTACAAAAAGGTGTTTCCCCGGACCCCTTCCCCAAAAATCTCTAAACTGATGGGTATTGGTGTGTGTTGTCCTTTCGGAAGAATACTTAAACCCGAAAAACAGACGCACAGATTCAACTGAACTCTATAGAACGCCCGCGGGGGCTTCCCCGCCGGGACCTTTTTGAAAAAAGGTCCCGCGTCGTTCCCTGCATCGTCTCCCCGGGGGAATCCCCTTTGTCAAAGGGGTTCCCCCGGTTTGTTCCCAAAGTCCGTTTCCCCGTATGCACGGGATTCTCCGAATCCCGTGCGGGAGCTTGATATGTTGGGGCGCTGCCCCAAGCCCCAAGTGGGGGTTTCACCCCCTGCACCCACCGGGGGCTCTGCCCCCTGAACACAGCATAACGTTTTGCGGAAATTGTACGTTTACTTGCTGTGTTCCTGAGTTTGACGCATAGCGTCAAACTCCAACGTAAAGCTTAAACCTGACGCCCCCGCGGGCGTTCTGTGAAGTTCGGCGGGACTTTTACGCTATTCCTCAAGTTCAAGCAGTCTTCCGATCGGACGGCTCACACCAATAACCTTTCAGTTTGAAAGGTTTAGGGTGGGGGTTCCGGGGGAATCCCCTTTGTCAAAGGGGTTCCCCCGGTCTTTTCCCCTATATCGTTCCCCCCGCGTTCTCGCCGACGCTGTACGTCTTCTTTCCGCCGTGCCCGCCGAAGATCTGCCACGTCCCCGCGCCGAGCCGCGCGAAGATCGCACGCCGCTCGAGGGCGCAAAGCCCCGGATCGGTATCGACCGAGGTCATCAGGATCGGCGCGTACCGATTGTACTGCGCCTGCTTCTCCGTCATATCCTTCATATTCACATACACGTCGCCGCTGAAAACGATGCGGTTCTCGTAATCGATCAGCACCGATTCCCCGGTCAGGTGACCGCCGCCGCCGCGGTACAGCTCAAAATGAAGATCGCCGAAATCAAAGCTGCCCGTCCGCGTGAGCACCTCACCGCCGTTCTCCTCCGTCCGAGCCTCTCCGCCCGTCACGACCTTCGCCGGATCGACGGGGGTATACGACGTGAGTATCTTGCATATCTGTATGTACGGCTTGTGAAGCGGATTTTTCTCGCGGTATCCGTCCCCGTCCGCATACTCCATGCGAAGACACTCCGCAGTTTCCGCGCTCGCGTAGACCGTATCGAAATCCGGGAGCAGTCCGCAGTGATCGACGTCCGCATGGGTGACGAACACTTCCTTCTTCATTCCGTCGAATCCCGGTATCAGCTCCGCGAATATTCGTCTCATCTCGGCGCGGCAGTACGCATATCCCGTATCGACGAAAAGATACCTGCCGCCGCTCCGGATTATCGCCGTATTGCTGCCGCACGGCGGCTCGATCAGGATGATGTCCGTATTGTCGGTGACGCGGTGCTCGGTGATACGCGGTGTGAAATCCGCACCGCGCGCCTTCGAAAGCAGCTCGCAGAAGCGGCTGATGCTGTCGAACGTGCGGTACGGCGATACCCCCGATTCGTCAAGCTGCTGCATCGCAAGATTGGTATTGACGAGAAGCGCCTCGCGCGAATCGGCGGATATCTGCATGAGCGACGAAAGTTGATCCGCGAAATGAATGTAGAACACGCTGTTGTCGTAGATTTTGTCCGCGCGGTTGTAGTCGATGACGCGGACCGTGCACAGCTTGCCCGCCTCCGCAAGGAATGCGTCGAGCCTCTCGCTCTCCCCGGCGACGATCCCCATCTTGAAATACTGATAGTCCGAGCCGTTCTCCTGCGAGCTGATATACGAAATGTTGAAGCTGAATTCGCTTATCAGCTCGAGCACGGCGGTGACGCTTCCGGGAACGTCGCGCAGTCTGAATTCAAGCAGTATCACGCTCCGCCCGCTCTCGTCGCATTGCAGGTAGCCGATCTGCGTCAGCCGCCGCGCCGCCTCGTCGAGCTTATCCGCCGTTCCCTCCGCGTCGATGAACAGCATATGCGAATCCACCGCCTTGTTGTAGCTGACGCGCGTTATGTTTACGCCGATCTCCGCAAAGCATCGGCTTGCCTTCAAAAATGCGCCGATATGATTCGGCATTACCGTAACAAATGTTCTTTTCACGGGACTCTCCCACGCTCGTTAAAATTTTCTCTTTCCGTCAGCAGGCTTTTCCTGCACCTAAGCGTCGGAATACGGGAACGTATCCGATTCACCTAAGGCACGCCGGCAATGCAGTTTCCCAACCGCGCGGCTCGTCAATCGTTTGTGATCGGTGAGACGATCGGTTTGCCGTCTCTGCCGAGAAGCGGCGTCAGACCTCCGGAATTTCCGCATGCGTGGTAAAGATAATTCACGCCGGTTTCCTTGTCCACCCAAATCTCCGTAACCGTCATTGCTCCCTGCGAATACACGACTTCGAATCTCTTTTTGTCAGCCATCTTTTTCTCCCCGGAATCCGATTTTTCGGTATTTTCAAACAGTATATCACAAAAAGGCATCATTGTAAAGGCGCTTGAAGTACCCCGCCGCGGTATTTTTTACGGAAAATCGAGGCGGGGGGATGGGCAAGACGGGGAAAGCTAAACGTGATGGGACACACGGCGATAGGCTATGGAGTGCGGCGGATTAACATGAAAAATCTCCGGCGCAAGTCGGAGATTTTGCGGGGAGGATTGATATACCCATCTGAGCAAGTGTTTTACTGATTTTTCTTTGCGGTATTCGAGACTTCTTTAGATATTGTGTAAACCTCCGAGACGGTATAAAATAGAAATAACAAATCGGAGGTTAT
>ERZ827520.266-NODE-266-length-88150-cov-6.861752_pt1 | contig 88150 bp, 65 predicted proteins | sample MGYA00519581_ERZ827520 | MGnify/ENA primary metagenome ERZ827520 (study PRJEB31778, sample SAMEA3449339) | human gut metagenome | biome: human gut; feature: human-associated habitat; material: faeces | place: United Kingdom | collected 2010/2012 ... | reverse complement strand
GAAGTCATCAAAAACATCATTCTTGAGAAATTGCATTAGCGGGTGGAATGTACGGAAGATTTTCTTGCGAGAATCTTTTGTCGGAAGAAAAATTTGTATTACCTTTGCATCACAATTGCCCGAGAGCTGAACATTCAGGGGTGATTGACAAGTAGCTGCTGGCCCTTTCGTCTAACGGTTAGGACGTCAGATTCTCATTCTGAAAATAGGGGTTCGATTCCCCTAGGGGCTACAAGTAGATATGAAGTGCTCTGCTTGTAGAGTCTCGCATATCGAGTATACCTAGTAATTAAGTATCACAAGAATGGCAAATCATAAATCAACGCTGAAGAGAATCCGTCAGAGTTCCACTCGTCGCCTTCGCAATCGCTATGCGAGCAAGACGTCGCGTACGATGATCAAGCAGTTTCGTGCGATGACAGATCGTCAGGAAGCTGAGCAGGCTTTGCCGAAGGTGTATTCTACACTAGATCGTCTAGCTCGTAAGAATATCATCCATCGCAATAAGGCTGCTAACCTGAAGTCTAAGATGGCTCTTCATCTCAAATCTCTCTAGTCTACGACGACGTATCGCAACACTGTATCAGTTCGCTGAGGATATAACACTATATTAAGGATACTGGCGCACGATTTGGCCCTTTCGTCTATCGGTTAGGACGCCAGGTTTTCATCCTGGAAAGAGGGGTTCGACTCCCCTAGGGGCTACTCAGAGAGCCTTGCCAGCCACCTCCCTTTCCTCCAAGCTGTTTTTCATAACATAAGGCTGATACCATAAGCGAGTATATATCACAAAGAAGAGGAGTGTTCTTGGACCAGATCGAGAGCACTCCTCTATTTCTTTTGCACTAGAGCAGGTTGGTGTGGGTTGCTTTATGTACATTTGTCCACATCTCTGAGTCGTAGCAGACACATCATCGGAAATCATTATAAGACCCATTACGAAGAATACATGACTAAAGCAGAAGTTGTAAAGAGTATCGCCGACACGACGGGCGTAGACCGACAGGAGGTCCTGCAGGTCGTAGAGGCCTTTATGGATACAGTCAAGAATGCTATGAGCCAGGGGGACAATGTCTACCTCAGAGGCTTCGGTAGCTTCGTTGTCAAGGAGCGCGCAGAGAAGACTGCTCGCAATATATCCAAGCAGACGACGATCATCGTGCCTGCCCGCAAGGTCCCCACGTTCAAGCCTTCGAAGGCTTTCACAGCCATGATCAAGTAAGCATGCCAGGACGTGAGCAGAGAGGCCGCTAGTCCTCTAAGACGATCAGCCTCAGACCTCACCACCTCGGATCAGTATAGACCAATTCAAAAGAAACAATTATGCCAAACGGTAAGAAGCACAAGCGTCACAAGATGTCGACGCACAAGCGTAAGAAGAGACTGCGTAAGAATCGTCATAAGAAGAAGTAGTAGACGAGCGGTCTAGGAGACTGCCTGTGTGATTCCCACCAAGGCGAGCTGATCGTCCCCTACGGAAGTCGCACAGTCTACACGCTAGAGAGCCATCGCATATGTGTGGCGATCTAATCTTAACGCACGAAACGCATCAAGCAAGCCGTCATGACCGACCTCTCATAGACGAGAGGACGGTTGTGGCTGGCTTCGTTGCATAGCAACTCATCCTATCACCCTGCAGTAGTTCCTCATACGCTGACCAGACTAGAGCCTGTAGCATCCCATTCGCAGGCACCCTGCATCAGCCCGAGGTTACGAATACTACGGCAGCACCTGTAGACCGCCCCTCTCTGTGTATCTTAAGGACAAGAGATACGCATAGAGACCAGCTACTCCAGTAGAGGTGTAGCGACTAGGTACTTCGATGGCTCACCAGCTCGGATCAGTGCAGTGGCACGGCGTAGCTGTGAGACGGAGGAGAGAAGAGGCTCGGTCATACTAGACCTCTACACGTTTCCAATCTATTAATGCACAGATTATTTGAGACACCGTGAATAGTGAACTAATCATCGATGTAAAGCCGAAAGAGGTGTCTATGGCAGTGCTCGAAGACGGCGAGCTCGTAGAGCTACGGACGGAGAATAGAAATATCCGCTACGCTGTCGGAGACATCCTGCTCGGCGAGGTAGACAATGTCGTCAGAGGCAACAATGCAGCCTTCGTCAACATAGGCCCCATGAAGAACGGCTTCTTACACTACAATGATCTAGGCAAAGTATTTGGAGCGACCACCCACTTATTAGAAGATATAGCGGAAAAGAAGAAGGTCCCCCCCATAGACAAGGTCAAAGAAGGGGAGCCCCTGCCTAAGGATGGTAACATCATCAATTCGGGACTCAAGAAGGGAGACAAGATCCTCGTCAAGGTAACACGCGAAGCCTTCGGAACCAAAGGCCCCAGCCTCTCTGCAGAGCTTTCCATAGCGGGCAGATTCCTAGTCTTAGTGCCCTTTAGCGATCAGGTAGCCATCTCTAGTGAGATACGCTCCACGGAGGAGCGCACGAGGCTCAAGACCATCGTGCACAGTGTCATCAAGAGTGGCTATGGAGCCATCATTCGGACGCAAGCTGCGGGCAAGAAGACCCAAGAGCTCGTCGAGGAGATGATGGATCTGATAGACCGATTTGAGACAAGCATCAAGAAGCTGGTCCGTGCTAAGGCGCCTACTCAGATTTATGAAGAGCGAAACCGTGCTATCAACCTCATCAGAGACTCCTACAACAAGAGCTTTACCAAGATCGTCGTCAACGATCCTGACTACTATAAGGAGCTCAGAGGCTACGTAGCCGACATCGACCCAGGCAGAGAGCAGATCGTCACGCTCTATGAGGACGATGCTAAGCGACCCCTCTTCGACGCTTGCGGTGTGACAAAGCAAAAGAAGACCCTCTTCGGGCGTAAAGTTACCCTGCGCAGTGGTGCCAATATCATCATCGAGCAAACCGAAGCTATGCACGTCATCGACGTCAATAGTAGCAAAAAGGCTCGCAGGACTTCTGGACAAGAGGAGACCGCCTTTGATGTCAATATGGCTGTCGCAGACCTCATCGCCCGTCAGATCCGACTGAGAGATCTCGGAGGTATCATCGTAATTGACTTCATTGATATGAATGAAGCAGCTCACAACAAGGAGCTATACGAGCATATGGTGAAGCTCATGGCAAACGACCGAGCCACCCACAAGATACTACCGCTGAGCAAGTTCGGTCTCATGCAGATCACACGACAGCGTGTCCGTCAGGCGACCATCATACGCACCGAGGAGACCTGCCCTACCTGCCAAGGCACGGGCAAGATCAAGACCTCCATCACCTTTACCGATGACCTGGAGGAGATGATAGCCCAGCTGACTACGGGCGACAAGCCGATCCGCAACTTCGCCATGCACCTACATCCCTACGTAGTGGCCTATATCAAGAAGGCTCCCCTCCTGGGGTCCTCTCTATTTACTAAGTGGAAGAAGAAATACTCCAAAAACATCAAGCTGATCGAAGATCAAGATGTGGCACTCCTAGACTGCAAGATCTACGACAAGGATCGTAATCTGATCACTCTAGAGAAGTAACCAGCGAGCTGCACACCCTTCCCATGTGCTAGCTCTGATATAAATACGCAAAGAGTCCCTACGAGAGCACTTCTGCTCCCCGTAGGGACTCTTTTGTTATGTCTACTCGCTCTTGCCATCTCAAGATTATTTTGTACATTTACGGAGCCTAAAATGCGGAGGTGCGACCTTATCGTAAGCTTCGCTCGTGGTATTGACTATATAATATGCTAGTAATGAGCTGTAATCCGTCTTATATCCACATCGTCTGGACCGCCCACTCAGCGGGTCTAGCGCCTTGGTCTGCTCCTAGCCTATACAATCTCCCTATGACAAAAAAAATAAAACAATATAATGACGAACGAATGGCAATACACTCCCTTCACCCCAGAGGAGGAGGTGGGTGGCTCTCAACTGGCGCATGCCTTGAGAATACCCGCTGTGGCGGGACGCCTACTCTATCGTCGCGGTATCCGTACGGAAGCAGAGGCCCAGCGATTCTTTCATCCATCGCTGGAGGATCTGCACGACCCCTTTCTGATGCAAGATATGGATCTGGCGGTCAAGCGTCTCAACAAGGCGCTCGGGCGCAAGGAGCATATCATGATATACGGCGACTACGATGTAGATGGCACGACGGCTGTATCACTAATCTATAAGTACCTCCGCTCGGCGGGCTGTAGCGAGCACCTCCTGAGCTACTATATCCCAGGGCGGGACGATGAGGGGTACGGCGTATCTTATCGGGGCGTGGACCATGCCCACGAGATAGGTGCGACGCTAATCATTGTGGTGGACTGTGGCATCAAGGCTATCAACGAGATAGCCTATGCTAAGACGCTGGGGATAGACTTTATCATCTGCGATCACCACCACCCAGACGACCAGTTGCCCGATGCAGCGGCCGTCCTAGATCCTAAGCGCCCTGACTGTCACTACCCCTTTGAGGAGCTATGTGGGTGTGGCGTGGCGTTTAAGTTTATGCAGGCCTTTGGTATGGACAATGGCTTCCCCTCCGCTTCGCTCTTTAAGCTCCTCGACTTGGTCGCGGTGAGTATCGCTGCCGACCTCGTCTCTGTGATGGATGAGAATAGGATCCTGGCGCACTACGGCTTGCGTCAGCTCAATCGCAATCCATCGATGGGGCTCAAGGGGATCATCAAAACTTGTGGTCTCGAGGGGCGTAAGATCACGATGGCCGACATTATCTATAAAATCGGTCCGAGGATCAATGCCTCGGGGCGTATGATGAATGGCCGCGAAGCGGTCGATCTCCTTCTGAGCAATGATGCGAAGACGACGGCCCGCATGAGCGAGCTGATTGATGAGTACAACGTCCGTCGTCGTGAGCTGGACCGCTCAACGACCGATGAGGCGATGCAGCTCCTACAGGTCAACCCCGAGCTGGCGCATCAGCCCATCGTAGTCCTTTACCAGCCAGACTGGCACAAAGGGATCATAGGGATCGTCGCCTCTCGTGTGGCGGAGTATACCAATAGACCGACAATCGTCCTGACAGGCACGAGCGATCGTATCGTCGGGTCGGCGCGCAGTGTTGGCGGTATAGACATCTACAGCATCATCGAGGAGGCGAGAGATCTGCTCTTGAACTTTGGTGGCCACACCTATGCCGCTGGGCTAACCCTCTTGCCCGACAAGCTACCCGACTTTAGAGCCTATATACAGAGCGTCAATGCGGTAGTTGATACGGATCGTGCGCAGTCCACACCGATAGAGGTCGATGCCGAGATAGAGCTTCGCGAGGTGACACAGAGACTATACACGACGATACAGCGCTTTGCACCGTATGGTCCAGACAATTACCAGCCACTCTTTGTCACACAGCAACTCTATGATGGCGGTGGTAGTAAGGCCGTGGGGCGCAATGGTGAGCACTTTAAGGTCGATGCGATACCGTCACTAGGATCTAGGAAGCACTGCCCAGGGATAGCCTTCAACCAAGCTCCCGCCTTCCGCTTTATCAAGAAGTCTTCGGCAGGAAGGGCAAGTGCTCCCTTTGCCCTTGTCTACCAGATAGATGAAAACCACTTTAACGGAGTTGTTTCCCTACAGTTACTAGTCAAGGATGTCAAGCCACAACGACCTGGAGAGGACCTCTTTGCCTCCCAGCGATGAGACGCCTGGCACCCCTTCTGGACGTGGCGAAGCTGTCGACTGGGACTTGCTCCTGGAGGAGCAGGATAACCTATGGCGTGACGTAGCGACCGATCCGCGAGCTGATACCGAGCGTGAGTGGCTAGGTGAAAAGCCTTCACAGCCGACGGACGATCGACCTGAAAAGGCTGACACCGCCTCTGCGGACGATGAAGCTACCCCGCTAGGAGTCCTTCATCGCTACTGGGGTTACCCGACCTTCCGACTCAAGCAGGCTGAGATCATCGAGAGCGTCTTGGCGGGACGAGACACGCTCGGGTTGCTACCTACGGGCGGGGGCAAGAGCATCACCTTTCAGGTGCCGACGATGCTGCACGACGGGCTGACACTCGTCGTCACGCCACTCATTGCGCTCATGAAGGATCAGGTGGACGGTCTCAACAAGCGGGGCATGTCTGCCACGGCTATCCACTCGGGCATGGAGTACAAAGAGATACAGCGCGCCTTGGACAATTGCCTGTACGGTGGATGCAAGTTCCTCTACCTATCGCCCGAGCGTCTGGCATCGCCACTCTTCCTCGCCTGTCTGCCCGAGCTACCGATACGGCTGATCGTGGTGGACGAGTGTCACTGTATCTCACAGTGGGGCTACGACTTTCGCCCCAGTTATCTGAAGATTGCAGAGATACGTCGCTACTACCCCGCCGTGCCACTCCTGGCGCTCACAGCGACCGCTACGCCAGAGGTTGTCGCTGACGTGATGGCTCGTCTGAGCTTTCGTAAGCCGCATGTCATCAGTAGCTCTTTCGCACGGAACAACCTGCAGTATATCGTACGCCCTACGATGGACAAGGCGACGGAGCTCCTCCATATCCTCGCCTCAACGAGTGGCAGCGCGATCGTCTACTGTCGCAATCGCAAGAAGACGCAAGAACTGACTGAGATGCTTCAGGAGACCGGCATCTCGGCGCACTACTACCATGCGGGACTGACCCACGCAGAGCGAGAGATCAAGCAAAACGCTTGGATGGCTGGCGAGGTGCGTGTGATGGTTTGCACCAATGCTTTCGGCATGGGCATCGACAAACCCGATGTGCGTCTCGTCGTGCACTGGAGTATGCCCGTGGCTCTGGAGGAATACTTCCAAGAGGCTGGACGTGCGGGGCGTGACGGACAGCGTGCCTTTGCCGTGGTGCTATACGAGCGTCGGGATCGCGGGATGCTCCTGCAGCGGGTGCAAAATGAATTTCCCGACAAAGCTTACATTCGTGATGTGTACGATACCCTCTACAGCTACCTAGGCATTGGTCTCGGCGAGGGTATGGAGCGTAGCTACGAGATAGACCTCGAGGCGTTTGTGCGGACAGAACATCTGCATCCGATACGGAGCTTGAGCGCCTTGCATATCCTTGAGTTGGCAGGTGCCTGGGAGCTACTCCTTGACGAGGCACGCTCGCGACTCATCGTGGAGGTCTCGAGAGAGGAGCTATACTACATCCGAGGCTTGTCCGCCCAAGATGACAAGGTGCTACGGGCTGTCTTGAGAAACTACTCGGGACTCTTTGCCGATTACGTCTTCATCGACGAGCGTACCCTCTCCATACAGACCCACCTGACGGGCGAGGCGGTGTACGAGAGCTTGGTCCGAATGAGCCAGCGAGGCATCATTCACTATATCCCGCGCAAGCGCTTGCCCCGTATCCTCTTCTACACAAGGCGGGAGCGCAAGCATCACTTCCTCATCCCCCCCGAGGTGTACGAGCTGCGCAAGGAAGCGATGACCAAGCGACTCACCGCTACGGTCGCATACCTCGACAGTCAGCAAGGCTGCCGACAGGCGATGCTCCTACACTACTTTGGCGAGGAGCTCGCTGTGCCGTGCGGACGCTGTGATCTTTGCCTAGCTCGTAAGGCGCGCTCCCAGCGAAGTGAAGAGACTCTGGAGGTGCGACTCAAAGCTCTTCTAGAGCAAATGGAAGAGCCATCGCCTACTTTGCGGGACTTGGCAAAGAGCTTAGGAGTCAAGACGAAAGCTTTGCTCCCGATCCTGCAGAAACTTCTTGAGGAGGACGACCGCTACCGTACCGACGGGGTACACCTATATAAGAATAAGTAATCGAAAGAGTCACCACGATATGATCCTACACCCACACGCTAAGATTAACCTCGGGCTACGCATCCTACACCGCCGCCCCGACGGCTACCACGATATCGAGAGCTGTATGCTCCCCATCGGCTGGGCGGATCAGCTCACGGTAGAGATAGCTACAGGAGCAGCAGAGGACTCGTACGAGATCGCTGGGCTAGCGGGTGAACTACCCATCGAGCGCAATCTCATCTACAAAGCGGTACAACTACTCCGAGCGCATCACCACGATATACCTCCGCTACGGCTCAAGCTCGAGAAGCGGATCCCGTCAGAAGCTGGTCTCGGTGGTGGCTCTGCCGATGCCGCCTACACGCTCCTAGCGATCAACGGACTGTGCCACTTAGGACTCGCCACGGCACAGCTAGAGACGTTGGCGGGAGAGCTCGGCAGCGACTGCCCCTTCTTCATCCAGTCCCGCCCCGTGCTGGTCACAGGCCGTGGCGAAAAGCTCACACCGCTCACGATGCCGTCCGCACTGCACGGCAAATGGCTTCTCGTCGTCAAGCCCCCCATCGGCATGAGCACTGCCGAGGCGTACCGACAGGTGATACGTCACCCCGAGGCGGAGGGCAAGCTCGCTACACTCCTCGAGCGACCGATAGGGGAGTGGCGAGAGCTCATTGTCAATGACTTCGAGCCCGTCGTCTTCGCGCACTATCCCGAGCTAGCCGCTCTGCGAGACAGGCTCTACCACCACGGCGCTCTCTACGCTGCCATGTCCGGCTCTGGCACCGCCCTCTACGCCCTCTTCACCGACAATCCACTCTCGTCCACATCTCTCGCTGCCCACTTCGCCGACCTCCCCGTCTGGCTCGAGCGCCTCTCCCTCTAAATGTTCCGACCACACGGATAGCGACCTGTATGGACACAAGAACCGAGCGTTCATACTTCTTGCTATTTCTCTTTCCTCCTGAGGAAATATCAAATAGCTCACGAGAAAACGATATTTCTTCACGGAGCCGGGAAATAAAAGTTCGGAAGGATGAAGTGAAACTTCGGAAGAAAGATTTCGAAGTTCCGAAGAATTTTTTCGTTCCTCCGTGGAGGATTCTCGTTTTCTACCGAAGCAATTTTGATTTCCTCGGAGGTGTGGTGTCAGGAGCTTCGAAGGGTGTCGGAGTGCATCGGAGCTATTGGAGCCATCGGAGTCATCGGAATGATCAAACTTCTAACCTCTAATATCTAACTTCTAATATCTAATCTCTAACTTCTAACCTCTAACATCTAATCTCTAAATTTGTATCTTTGCGGTGAGGTACATATCACCATCTAAAAAACCTATTACAAATATGTCACAAGACAAGACTATACGCTGCCTGATCATCGGGTCAGGGCCTGCGGGATATACAGCCGCTATCTACGCTTCACGGGCTAACCTATCGCCTGTGCTTTACCAGGGTCTACAGCCCGGGGGACAACTTACTACGACCACTGAGGTGGAGAACTTCCCGGGCTTTCCCGAGGGTGTCACGGGTCCTCAGCTTCTCGAGCAGATGCGCCAGCAGGCGGAGCGCTTTGGTACAGACATTCGCTCGGGCGAGGTGACACGCATTGACCTCTCGAAGCGCCCCTTCGAGGTGGAGATCGATGGCTCTACGGAGCTAACGGCACAGGCGGTCATCATCGCCACGGGAGCTCGCGCTAAGTATCTCGGTCTCGATGATGAGAAGAAGTATGCTGGCATGGGCGTATCAGCCTGCGCTACGTGCGACGGCTTCTTCTATCGCAAGAAGCGTGTCGCTGTCGTGGGCGGTGGCGACACGGCTTGCGAGGAGGCACTCTACCTAGCGGGCATCGCGGAGCAGGTCTACCTGATCGTGCGCAAGGATCATCTGCGTGCCTCTAAGGTAATGCAGGAGAGACTCTTCGCTCGGGAGAATATAGAGGTGCTCTTTGAGCACAACACGGTGGGGCTCTTTGGCGACAATGGCGTGGAGGGTGCTCACCTTGTTTACAAGAAGGGCACGCCTGAGGAGGCTAAGCGTGATATAGCGATCGATGGCTTCTTCCTGGCTATCGGACACAAGCCGAATACAGACTTCCTAGCAGGTCAGCTGGAGCTAGATGAGGCGGGCTACATCGTGACTCGTGAGGGACGACCGCTGACCAGTGTGGAGGGGGTCTTTGCCGCTGGAGATGTAGCGGATCCACGCTATCGTCAGGCGATTACCTCGGCTGGTACGGGTTGCCGTGCTGCGCTGGAGGTGGAGAAGTATCTCCTCGAGAAGGGACTATAACGTTTTGCTGGCGAGGCAATCGCTTCGCCAGCAAAGCTTTTACTATAAGTAGCTATGGATATGACTAAGCAGTGGACCTTTTGGGCAGCCTTGGCACTGGCAGTCGCCTTTGTCATAGGCATTTGGATCGCAGGCTCGACTTATCAGTCGGTGCGCAACCCTCGCATCGTCTCGGTCACGGGCAATGCGGAGCAGGACTTCGAGAGTGACTTGATCGTCTGGAGCGCGTCCTTTCGTGTGCATCGTGCTACGCTAAGCGACGCTTACACGGAGATAGAGCGGGAGCGCACGGTGGTACAGGAGTTCCTTCAGAAGGCTGGTCTGAAGGCCGATGGCTACACCTTCGAGAGCCTAGAGGTGTCGCAGGACTACAACAATGGCTACGATACGCACGGTAACTATCAGCAAGTGCCCAATGGCTATGTCCTCACGCAGTCGGTGACCGTGACGAGCAAGGATCTGGACGGGGTCGAGTCTTTGTCGAAGAGTATCTCTTCGCTGATCTCTCAGGGAGTCGAGATAACGAGCCGAGCGCCAGCCTACTACTACACGAATCTAGACGACCTCAAGCATCAGATGCTGCGTCAAGCCTCTGAGGATGCGCTGAATCGTGCTGAGGAGATAGCCTCAGGCAGCCGTGGTAAGGTGGGTAAGCTGCAGAACGCCTCAATGGGGGTCTTCCAAATTGTCGGCAAGAACGCTGGCGAGGACTACTCGTGGGGTGGCGCTTTCAACACTTCCTCACGTCACAAGACGATCTCGGTGACTGTCCGCGCGACCTACGCACTCCGCTAGACGACGGGCATGTGTCGCACCTTCGGAGTGATGGAGCCTACGTGCGACTGGGGGTGTCATTTGTGCCAAATAATCAGTACCTTTGTAGCGGTTTACACTATGGGTAAATCACTACATGAAGACATTTACACCAACAACTGCTTCTGCTCCTGACTCAAAGCAGACGATCTTGGACCGTCGCTATCTGCGTATGGCTCGTATATGGGCTGAGAACTCCTACTGTCAGCGTCGACAAGTGGGAGCCCTCATCGTACACAATCAGATGATCATCTCGGACGGCTACAATGGTACGCCCTCGGGCTTTGAGAATGTGTGCGAAGATGACGAGGGGATCACGAAGCCTTACGTCCTCCACGCAGAGGCGAATGCGATTACCAAGGTGGCAGCCTCGGGCAATAACTGCACGGGGGCGACGATCTACATAACCGCCTCGCCTTGCCTAGAGTGTGCTAAGCTGATCATCCAAAGTCGCATACGACGTGTGGTCTATGGCGAGCAGTACCGACTCACCGACGGCTTGGAGCTACTCAAGCGTGCTGGTGTCGAGGTGGTCTACATACCGCTGGACACTACTTCGTCAGACACGGAGTCCTCTACCCATTAGTATATGTACCTATTCCTAGATAACAAGTGGTAGATATGCGCCGTCAGTATAAATATTTGCTTTGCCTTGTGGCTGGAGCGTTGATCGGGAGCTTAGCTTTCTGGCTCATCTCTCGCTATCGGAGCTTCACGCATGCAGACAAGTTTGACCAGGTACTCCAGTTGATCGATAAGTATTACGTAGACTCCGTGGACATGGAGGAGCTACGGACCAATCTTTTGCCTTATCTGCTAGGCGCTTTGGATCCGCACTCGACTTACATCCCGCCACTCGAGTCTGAGCGTGAGGCGCAGAGACTGGAGGGACAGTTTGAGGGGATTGGGATCATCTACAACATTATCACCGACACGATCGTCGTTGATCAGGTCTTCGCTGGAGGGCCCTCCGAGACGGCTGGGCTAGAGCCTGGCGACCGCATCCTAGCGTGCGATGGCAAGAGCCTTCTCGGTGAGCGCAACAACCAAGACACCATCACCTCGGCACTGAGAGGTCCTGCGGGATCCGTGGTGCGACTCTCGGTACTACGTCGCAATGCGCGCAGAGATGTGAGCGTAGTGCGTGGCCCTGTGCCGATTCAGAGCATCGAGGTGAGCTATATGCTGACACCCACCATCGGACTAATGCAGATCACCACTTGGGCTCGGACTACTTATGACGAATTCATTCAGCATTGGGGCGCTCTCCAAAGAGCTGGGGCGAAAGCGCTGGTCCTAGACTTGAGAGACAATACGGGAGGCTACATGAATTCGGCCATAGCCGTCGCCAATGAGTTCCTTCAGGAGGGGCAATTGATCGTTTATACCGAGGGACGCACCATGCCTCGTGAAGATGTGGTGGCCAATGGCGAGGGTATGCTACAGCGACTGCCACTCGTGGTGCTGGTCAATGAGAATAGTGCGTCAGCCTCCGAGATCTTCTCTGGAGCGATGCAAGACCACGATCGGGCGATGATCGTAGGACGACAGACCTATGGCAAGGGTTTAGTACAGCAGCCCTTTACCTTTGCGGACAAGTCCAGCGTACGTCTCACAGTAGCGCGCTATTACACACCTTCGGGGCGTAACATACAGCGCCCCTACGAGCAGGGTAGTCTCTCTTCCATCGAGGAGAGTCTTATGAGCGTCTCAGGTATCAAGCCCGTGGGCGACTATGCGGACACACTCTCACTGACTAAGCAAAAGCAGCGGGAGTATCATAGCGACAATGGTCGTCTTCTCTTCAGCGGCTATGGCATTATGCCAGACATCTTCATCCCGCAAGACACTGCCATGATCAATGCTTATGCAGCGCGTCTGATCATGTCGGGGCTGATGCAGGAGTACGCCTTTTACTTTGTAGATCTAAATAGAGAGAGCCTCCGTGAGATGCACTCCGTACAGGAGCTACTAGACCTACTGGCTCAGGAGAAGTCTCTAATAACAGACCTAGCCGCATACGCTGCCGAGCGAGGTATAGCACAGCGTCCACAGATGCTACGCCAAGCCTCACGGCGGTTGCAACTACAGATGTATGCTTTGATAGCTAATCATCTCTTTGGCGCCACGGGCTTCTATCAGGTGATAACGCAAGACGACCCGATGATCAGTAGCGCAGAGCAATATATAGAAGACAATTATCACACGCAAAGATGAGTTGTGACAGAGTGAGAGAAGAGAAAAAAGCGTTGCGTCGCACCATCCGTACTAAGATGCGGAGCGAGTGGACCGAGGAGTACCGGCAGACAGTCTCAGAGCGTGTCTGTGAGCAGATAGAGACCTTCCTGCCCTTCGTGCGGAGTCACAGTATAGCACTGTACTGTGCCATGGCCGACGAGGTAGATCTCACCGCTATCCTAGAGCGCTACCAGGAGGAGAAGAGACTGCTCATCCCCCGTGTCGAGGGCGATGATATCAACTTCTACACCTATCAGTCAGACTCGCTCGTCACCAGCGAGGACTACAAGATCCTTGAGCCCACCGCTGCCGTCGAGGAGGCGGTAGATCCCGCAGAGATCGAGCTCATCCTCGTGCCTGGCCTCGCATTCGACCCGCATGGCGGACGTATGGGGCGTGGCAAGGGGTATTATGATCGCTTTTTCGCACGTTGTCCCCACGCACTCCGTGTAGCAGTCACCTCCTCGATGCAGATTGTTGATCAGATCCCGCTAGAGCCGTGGGACGTCACCATGCACTATATCATATCTGACAGCAAAACTTACGAGGTGCGCGACTAAAAGCGGACGCATCAACCTACAAACATAACCAAAGCAAGCTCCCCCCACCACAGTACATCGACTGTGATGGGGGGAGTCTCTATTTACTAGTAGGCTATAAGCACGCTTCGTGCGATAGCCTTTTGGAGACTGTTGACTTTTGCAACAGTCTCTTTTGGCAGTACCTACTATATATTATAGGAGTGCATCTAGGCCACCCTTCAGATCTGCGATGATGTCCTCGACATTCTCCAGACCGATCGAGAGACGTACCATACCCTCGCCAATGTCAGAAGCAGCGCGCTCCTCAGGCGTGTAGGGCGAGTGCGTCATACTAGCTGGGTGCTCGATAAGCGTCTCAGCATCACCAAGGCTCACGCAGAGCGTAGCTAGGTGCAGGCTGTTCATCAGCTTGCGACCAGCCTCTAGACCACCCTTGAGCTCGAAGGCAATCATAGCACCTGGTAGGCGCATCTGCTTCTGAGCCAGCTCATACTGTGGGAAGCTTTTGAGACCAGGGTAAGCGATTGATGCGACAGCGGGATGCTTCTCTAGGAACTCAGCCACACGCTGTGCATTAGCGCAGTGACGCTCCATACGTATCTCCAGTGTCTTGATACCACGAGCGATCAAGTAAGCCTCAAACGGCCCAAGCACTGAACCCGTCATATCCTTGACAGCGAAGAGACGTACCTGGTCAATGTACTCCTTGCGACCGACGACGAATCCCGCGATCACATCACCGTGACCATTCAGATACTTCGTAGCCGAGTGTACGACCACGTCAGCACCGAGGTCTAGTGGACGCGTGATGAAGGGCGTGCAGTAAGTATTGTCCACCATTAGGACAGTTCCCTCCTGGCTGTGAGCTATCTTAGCAGCGCCTTCGATATCCGTCAGGTACATGTTAGGATTAGCCGGCGTCTCGATGTAGACCAGCTTCGTATTAGGACGCATAGCAGCCTTGATCTCATCCAGATTGCGTGCATCGACGAAGGTTACCTCTACGCCAAAGCGTGAGAGCCCGTGCTCGAGGAATGAGTAGGTACAGCCGTAGAGCGTCTTACCAGCGACGATATGGTCACCAGCCTGTACTAGCGGGTAGATAGCAGAGGTGATCGCACCGATACCTGAAGAGGCGCTGACACAAGCCTCGCCACCCTCTAGAGAGGCGACCTTCTGCTCAGCAGCCGTGCAGGTCGGGTTCCCTAGACGAGTGTAGATGTAGCCATCCTCCTCGAGGGCAAAGCGTCTGCCGCCCTGCTCCGCAGAGTCAAAGACGAAGGTAGAGGTCTGGTAAATAGGCGTAGCCAGCGTACCGTGCTGATTGTGCTCGCTACCCGCATGGATGGCACGCGTAGCGAAGCCCATCTGCTGTAGTTCTTTTGGATCTATCATAAAGCTTTATTTAAAGGATTGATTATTCGGTACGAAGGTACGAAAAAATAGCGCTCACGACTACATAATATTTGGTAGAGTTTAGCGATTAGAAGGAGCGGACGTGCGTCTCTACGGTACGGGGTGTACTTCGCCCCTACGGAGGAAATCGCAAATCTCTAGGGAGCAAACGAAATTTCTCCACGGAGCCGGGAAATAAAAGTTCGGAAGAATGAAATGAAACTTCGGAAGAAAGATTTCGAAGTTCCGAAGAATTTTTTCGTTCCTCCGTGGAGGTTTACAGATCCCCACCGAGGAAGTCTAGAATTCCTCCGTGGAGAGCTGAGAGAGCTCGCCATTTACGACACGCTTACAGACCTTAGCTCTACTGTTGAAGCCATCTAAGCGGTTTTTGCCGTCGTGCTGTCGTCATGCTCCATCTAGGAGAAAAAGAAGTGCTACAAGAGGTGCCCTGACTTCTTGCTAAAACACGCTCCCTAGAGCGATATAGGTACGGGAATATTGGGAAAATCGAAATAATATCGCCTAGATAGAATTGTTACATGCCAAACTATAGTTATTGCGTACTAAATGAATAATTGCTACCTTTGCCGACAAAGGTGCAGTTTCGTATCAATACCATTCTGTGCCAACCAACAGATATTCCAAACCAACAAACATTCAAAACAATGAATCACCGATTACTTATTGCCACGCTGCTAGCCCTCCTTGGGATGGCTATTTATGCGCCGCTACCAGCTCAGCAGGCGGGCGAGAGCAATGTCATTACGATCAAGCTCTCAGCGATGCCTACCGATGATGACGACCAGCCAACCACACTCCCACTAGCTGTGCAGGGGGAGGGTATAACCATCGAGGGTGTCGCTGAGGCTTACGCTGCTGATCGCTCTTCTTACAAGCCTACAGCACTAGAGATCAAGATACGTGGTGCTGTCAAGTCAATTCGCTGCGACTACGCCAACGTACTCTCGGCAATGGACATCACTAGCTCCAAGACGATCGAGCAGCTCAATGTCAAGAACAGTGGCATGACCGATCTACAGGTCAAGGGTGTCACCTCGCTCCAGGAGCTGATCTGTGCCCGCACCTCTATCTCTGCACTAGATCTGACAGGCTGCACGGGACTGACGAAGCTCGAGGCGAATTCCTGTATGAAGCTCACGAGCGTCACACTCACGGGCTGTACAGCTCTCGAGGAGATACAGCTACAAAACGGTGAAATCAAGACGCTTGACCTCTCAGACTTGACAAAGGTTAAGAGCCTTCAGCTAGAGCGTAACCCACTTGCGACACTCCAAGTGGCTGGACTGACCAAGCTCACGACGCTCAACGTAGAGGGGACCAAGCTTACAGCTCTATCTCTCTCCGACTGCACAGCTCTAGAGATGCTCACCGCCTCTCGCTGTGGCGATCTAGCTACCATTCAGCTACCTAAGACGGACAAACTACAGTACCTCTACCTATCGGACTGCAAGCCACTACAGACGGTAGACCTGACGGGGCTTACGGGACTTAAGGAGGCTTACCTAGAGCACAATAAGTCTCTTACCAAGGTGATCATATCCGACTGTCCTAACCTCAAGCTACTTAGCCTATACCTCAGCGCTCTCCCCGCAGAGGCTACACTCGCTATCGTCAATGGACTGGCAGACCACAGTGCTGACTACGATGCTATGAAGCCTGCCTTCAAGGTCTACGCAAAGGGCGTTAAGTTTGACTACACGGAGGCAAACGTTTGGACTCCCAAGGCTGCAAGCGTAGCTAGACGCAAGGGATGGACGCTCTACTCTAAGAATGACAACGACAACTCCATCCCCAAACCACTCTACAGCGACTATGCCAAGGTCACAATCGAAAAGACGGAGCATGGCAAGGTCGCTCTAGAGGGACTAGATGCCGAAGACTTAGCTCTCCTCCCCGTGGGTGAGACCTACAAGGTGGTCGCTACACCTGATGAGGGGTATCAGCTAGAGACCCTTAAGCTCAATTATAAGGATATACTTAAGGATATGCAGTTTGACCTAATGGCAGATGGCAAGGTCACAGCAACCTTTGCCAAGGGTAGCGCATATCAGTACTACCTCACCAAGGTAGAGCCCTCTAAGCCTCACCCTGACCTCTACACGTATACCTATGGATACGATGATAACAAGCGATGGACAAGCCGTACCGAGACCAAGGCTGATGGCTCTATCTCTCAGCACAACAGCATTAGCTACGACGCCAAAGGTCGGATCTCCGACATCGCCACAACTATCTCCACAGACTACGATGGAGACGGCAAGCCCAGCATGTTTGCACACTTCACATACGATGACCAGGGTCATATGACTGGACGCCAGATGAAGCTATACGATAATCTAATGGCTAACTACAAGATACTCTATCGCCCAGACGGTCAGGTAGACTACTGGGTGGACGAGAAGGCTCAGGTGATGTCTGAGTACACCTACAATGACAAGGGACAGCTCATCGAGGAGCAATTTGGCAAGCCTGACCTCTCACAAGATCGTCCTACTATCACCACCTTGTCGGGCAAGACCTTCTATACTTATAATGAGAAGGGACAAAAGAGCGAGGTGAAGAGCTCTGCGGCTCAATTTGAGTGGAAGTACTTCAAGGGAGAGGCCTACAAGTGGGACAACGACGGACTCCTAACGACCTATCAAGCGATCAATTTCGAGTACCAAGAGGGTGAGAAGGATGCCGACAAGGGTGTCGCTAAGCCTGTCTATGAGTTGCGCTTTCAGTATGCACCAGAGCAGACGGCAAAGGTCTTTTGGCCTAAGCGACCCTTTACAGAGGGCGGAGGTACGCTCGCTGAGTTCCTCTACGAGCTCACGGGACACTGCCAGAAGGCTGAGTACTGGAGCCTAAGCGATGGCAAGGAGAAGCACTTCATGGACTTCGTCTACACCTTTGAGGCTTCACCACGTCACCTCCAGGAGCTAGTCGACAGAGGCGCCACGACGGTACAGTATGCCTACGGCACGATCACCGCTGAGGGCGCATCCCTAGAGGGCCTTCAGGTATACGACACCACAGGTCAGCTGCTCCGTGACTACCGCACGGCACCTTGCCAGCGCATAGACATGGGCGTCAGCGAGCTACCCGACGGACTATACATCGTTCACACGATCTCCTCTGACAGTACACAGACTGACAAGGTGGTTATAACACAATAAGCAAGACCTATGCTTCACTCTATCATAAGGCGAGGACTCATGACTATGCTCATGGGCCTCGCCCTATGCTCTCTTCAGAGCTACGCAGCTTCTCGTATCCTATTCACCACGGCTCTGCCAGTAGGATCGACGATCACACTCACCCTCTCCGCAGATGGTGCAGTAACGGCTCAAGGCCTCGCAGGATCCATCCTCGCTGATGGTAAGGTACACGCTTATACCCTTGAGAGTGCTGAGGTGAAGCTCTCAGGAGCCATCACGGCTATCACGCTTTCGCACCAAAAGCTCACAGCACTTGACATACGACAGGCCAAAGAGCTCACCGAGCTACGTTGTGTGGACAACAACCTCACGGAGCTAAACCTTTCCTTTGCCAAAGGACTCCAGCATCTAGACTGCACCTTCAATCAGCTAGAGCAACTCAACATACCCAAAGCTTCTGCCCTCAAGGAGCTACGCCTCAAGGGCAACTACGTCAAGAGCCTTGACCTGGACCAGTGTCCTGACCTAGAGATCCTCGACTATGCGGACAACTACTATCCCGCCTTTATAGACCTAAGTAAGTGTCCTAAACTACAACAGCTAGATCTCGCAAAGAATCAGTTTCGCTCTCTAGATCTATCCCACAATGGAGCTCTGCGCTCACTCTCTTGTGGAGAAAACGAGATCTCCTCTCTAGACTTAGCGCATCTCTCCTCACTGGAGCGCCTCTCCGTAGCTAACTGCTCTAATCTAAGCAAGCTAACCCTCGGAGAGCAATCCAAGCTACGTTACCTAGACCTCTACGGCACAGGCGTAAGGAGTTTAGACTTCTCTAAGTTTCCTCTTCTTGAGGAGCTCTCCTGTGCTTATGGGCAGCTCGCCTCGCTAGACCTCTCTCACAATCAGAACCTCCGCATCCTCAGCTGTGCCAAGAACCCCTTCGCTGGGCTAGACGTATCGCACTGCCCACTCCTCGAGGAGCTCAGCTGTGGCGACCTGCAGATCAAGTCTATCGACCTAAGTCACAATCCTAAACTCGTATCACTACGAATAGGGCACAATAACCTCTCGCAGATAGACCTATCTGCTCAGAAGGAGCTCAAGACGCTACACCTCTTCTACAACAACATCAGCAAGCTCGATCTCTCTGCGCAAACGCATCTAGAGGAGCTACTCTGCAACGACAACCAGCTCTCCTCCATAACCCTGCCAGCTAGCGCACCGCTTCGCCAATTGGACATCTACGACAATCAGATCAAGGAGTCACAGATGGCGCAGATCATTGCCCAGCTGCCCAATCGCACGGGGCAGACGAGAGGACTCTTTAAGGTGGTGAACTCGCCCAGCACCCTTGAGGGCAATGTCTGTACCAAGGCTCTTGTGGAGCAAGCTCTCGGTAAGTATTGGCGCGTTGTCGACTATGCGGACTTTGCCGACAGTGGCAATGGACTAGACTACAGAGGATCCGATGCTCCCGAGCTAGGCGAGAGCGTGGTCAAGCTCACCTTTGACAAGGCGGGTAGCACCGTACAGCTCACCGTCGGCGGACTAGGACTGCTCGAGTCCACAGGTACCACCAAGCCTATTACCAATTCAAAGGATCCCGTCACCTATACTCTCGAAGGCAACGAGCTTACCATCCATGGAGATGTCTACAAGCTGATCGTCAGCGGAGCCACCATCCAGGCCGTTGAGCTGACCAAGGCGACCTACCTCCGCGAGCTCGAGCTACACGACTACCAGCCTGCGACCATCACACTCGCAGAGCTACCCAATCTCGTGTCGCTCCGACTGCACGACAACCAGCTCACCTCCATCCAGCTCAGTGGTACGCCACTGCTAAACTACATCTCTTGCTACGACAACAAGCTAACCGTCGAGGCGGGCAAAGACGTTATTGCCAGCTTACCCAAGCGCCTTGAAGCGGAACGAGCTACGATCCTCTGGCTCAATAGCAAGGGCGCAGGTGCTGACAACGCTTTTGCCAAGGAGCTACAACTCCTAGCACAGGCTAAGGGCTGGACGATGAGTGACTATCTAGACGGGAGCAAGGGAGACACAGGAGCTCCCATTGAGATCCCCACCTTCATTCATCCCATCGTACCAGTGGCTACACACGCTGTGCAGATCCGTCTCACAGCGGACGCACTACAGATTAGTGCAGCGCCTCACACCTCTATTGCACTGTACGATCTGTCGGGACAGCTACAGCTACAGACGGAAACCGATGCCGAGGGGCTACGTGAGCTCCCACTCACCGCTTGCCCAGCAGGTCTATACATCCTAGCCACTCCCTCAGAGGCGGTCAAGGTGGTCATACCGTAGACATGGACATTGAGGATTATGGTGCAAGCCATAGCCTCAGTTTAGGGGAACGAAGACTGCTCGCCGCAGTCTCCAAGAAGTAGAGGCTCCTCCTTGGTGGAAGAGCCTCTACGCTATTCTATGTTAAGAGCTTTTACTTGCCAAAGAATGGCTCGAGGATGATCATCAGGTTCTGCATGAAGAACTTCACCGAGATGGCTAGTAGCACTACTCCGAAGAACTTACGCAAGATGTAGATACCCCCCTTACCCAGCCAGCGCTCTAGGAGCGACACGGTGCGGAGCATCAGGTAGATGCAGACCACGTTAAGGATGATAGCGACAAAGAGAGTCGAGTTTGCCGTGCCCGAGGAGCGCATCGTCAGGATCGCTGTAAAGGAGGCTGCACCCGCAAAGAGTGGGAAGACGAGAGGCACGATGTCGGCATTGCCCGAGGGGTCATCATCCTGAAAGACCTGTATACCGAAGATCATCTCGACAGCTAGGACGAAGAGGACGATCGAACCCGCCACAGCAAAGGAGGAGACATCCACCCCGAAGAAGCTGAGTAGTGGCTCGCCTATGAAAAGGAATGCCATAAACATAATGGCCGATATGATGGCCACCTTGCTAGGGTGAAAGACTTTGCCCTTCTCCTTAAGGCTCAGCGCGATCGGGATCGCCCCGATGATGTCGATAGAGACAAAGAGGATCATAAAGGTCGCAAAGAAGCTCGGCAATGTGAAGTGCTCGAAGTCAGAGAGGACGCTATTCCAAAGATTTTCCATAGTCAGTGTTGGTTAAAAGCGGTGTGTAGGGGGACGCTTTCGTCTGCAAAGGTAATAAATAGCGCTACAACCATCAAATGGAGGCGCCCCCGCATCTCAAAAAAAGTCCATTCGCACCCCAGCAATCGATGCCTAATTTGCACAGCTCAAAATATTGCTCTATATTTGTCGTAGCAAGATACCGACAGGTGACTTCGCAACGTGTTCTTAGCATATAGATAGGTAGCACGGCACAGACCCATAGCCGCACTGCTCGATACGGAAACTCCTCAAATTTATAGACTATTCCGAGATCATTCTACCTACTTAATGACCGGCCTCGACATGCTCCTCGTGAGTATGTGAGCACTCGTTGCTCCAGTGGACTTCAGAGGGTGGTAGATCCTCAAAACTTGTATGTTCTTCGGAGTTTTTCTAATCCACAGTGCGGCTTTTTTTGTGTCCTTACTCAGAGGAGTGGCGAGAAGAGCCGAGCTACAGCCTCCCAGCTACGTATCCACAGGGGGCGCTTATCCCACTCCGCAAGCGTTAGCTGATGACACGACTGCAGATCCACATCAAAGGTCTTGCAGAGCTCCTCAGCGATCTGCTGATCATAGACGAATGACATCACCTCCAGATTGATCTCCAAGCTACGGAAGTCCATATTCGCACTGCCGACACCGACGATACGCCTATCCACCACCATTAGCTTAGAGTGTAGGAAGCCGCCACGGTAGCGCCTCACATCCACGCCCGCCTGCATCAGCTGCGTCAGGTAAGAGTCTGAGGCGCGCTGCGTCAGGTAGGAGTCGCCCCGCTCGGGGATCATCACGCAGACATGCACACCACGCATAGCTGCGCTGCAAAGGCTCATCAGCAGCCCCTCAGGCGGGAGGAAGTAAGGCGTCTGGATCAAGATCTCTTCGTGGGCCATCGAGCACGCCTTGACGAACGCCTGCTCGATCGTTAGCCAGTGCGCCTGCGGACCATTCGTCAGGAACTGCATCGCTATCGGATGCTCGTACGCAGCGCCCCGATCGATCTCGGCAAAGTAAGGCACCAGGTCAAAGCGCTTGCGCACCGCCACGGCCCAGTCCACCAGGAAGACACGCTGCAACCCCGCCACGGCACTACCCTCTATGCGAAAGTGCGTGTCGCGCCACCGCCCCAGCTCATTGCCCTGCGCATAGTACTGCGCCACATTCATCCCCCCGAGATAGCCGACCCGCTGATCTATCACCACCACCTTGCGATGGTTGCGGTAGTTAATACGCAGATCAATGAAGGGAAACCGTACTGGTAGAAACGCATAGACCTCTCCGCCAGCCCTACGAAGAGGCTTCCAGAAGCCCCTCACATCGCTCCAAAAGGAGCCCAAGCCATCATAGATGACCCGCACATGAACCCCCTCGCGAGCCTTCCTTACTAGGAGGTCACGAAGCTTGACTCCCAGCTCGTCAGAAGCGATAATGTAGTACATCAGATGTATCTCACGCTTTGCCGAGCTGATGTCCTCAAAGAGCTGTCGGTACTTGTCCGTGCCCACCGTGATGACCGACATTGAGGAGGCGGCCAGCACCATACGATCATCACTATTATAGAGCAACTTGCCGAGCGTCCCGTAGTAGGGATCCTCTAGGAGTGCTTGGTGAAAGGTCTGATCGGTGTGCTCTAGTGGCATCCTATTGATCTCCTTAAGGAAATCCTTAGAGATCAACCGCATGGAGGCTGCCGAGCGCCCAAAGAGCAGATATAGGATCACCCCAACGATAGGCAGAAAGAGCACAACCATCAGCCACGAAAACATCCGATAGATGTCATCGCCGCCCGTCAAGATAACGACCACCACGCCCACGACCAGGAGCGTGTATAGGATAGTCAGCAGTATCGTCCACATAGATCTCAAACCTACGGAGCCAGCCAAGCGCTGTAGCAGACTCGCTATCGCAAAGGTAAGGAATTTAGAGATTAGAGATTAGAGGTGAGAGATTAGAAGTTAGAGGTGAGAAGTTAGAGGTGAGAGATTAGAAGTTCGGGTTACACGTATCCGATGGCTCCGATTGCTCCGATTGCTCCGATTGCTCCGACTGCTCCGATGGCTCTGATTGCTCCGATGGTTCCGATTGCTCCGATGGTTCCGATTGCTCCGATGGCTCCGATCTCTAATATCTCACCTCTCATCTCTCCCCTCGCTAGGAAATCCGAAATCTCCAGCGAGCAAACGAAAATTCTCCACGGAACCGGGAAATAAAAGTTCGGAAGAATGAAATGAAACTTCGGAAGAAGCAAATCAAAGTTCCGATAATTTTTTTTATGCCTCCGTGGAGGATTTCCATTTTCTACCGAGGCAATTTCTATTTCCTCGGAGGTGTGGTGTCAAGGTCCTCGAAGTGCATCGGAGTGCCTTGAGACGAGTAACGGCTGTAGGGATGCCCTCTCGCTCGACACTTCCCCTGCGTCCATACAAAGGACCCATCGTCTCATAAATTAGCGGGATCACCTCACACGTCGGTGAGATGATCCCGCTAGTCTGTATGATTTGTGGTAGCTTTTGCTGGCTACCCGTTTCGGCTGATTGCTTAAGCTTCTGCTGCAGGCTCGACGTCGCTGAGTCCGAGGAGCTTGTTGATCTCTTTCTGTAGATCGGCGTGCACCTCGTACAGCTCTTTGATCGTGAGGGGCTTCTGCTCATCGAGCGTGACGAGCTCCTGAACCTTTGCTGCGAGAGCCTGCTCCTTGGCTTGCTCCTTGGCGCTGAAGAGCTGCTCATCGTTTTTCTCCATGGTGCTATTGACGATGCTCTCGACCAATTCATCGTTGGAGAGTAGCTGTCCCAGTCCAGCAGACTGTATCTGTCTCATGACGCCCTCTCTCACGATCTTGCGAACGAGTTCGTCGGGGACCTCGACGCTTAGCTGCTTATTGAGCGATGCGAGCATGGCCTGGTAGCGTACGTATGGTAGGATCTTGTTGATGCGCTCGTCGTATGCCTCTTGTGTCTCCTCCTCTGTCTTCTCGTTTAGTAGGAGTGCTAGGTGCTTGTCTGGGAAGGTCAGTCCCTGGATCTTCTCTACGATGTACTTAGAGACGACGGTGGTGAAGATGTCACTCGCCATGGCATCGTTGCGCTCGCCTTGTAGTCGCTTGAGCTCTGCTCTGAGCTCCTCCTCGTTGGTCACCTTAGTCGTGGGGCCGAGCATGAGCTTAAAGAGCTTCTCGTCGATGGGGCTGGGGTTGTTGCGTAGGATGCGCTTGATCTGAATCTCAAAGGGGTTCTTGTGTTCGTGTACCTCTTCCTGCTTGATCTGTAGGAATGAAGCTATCTCGACGTCGTTGTTGTCATACGCCTTGTGGAGATCTATGGTGAGTGTGTCGCCCTTGTGTGCCTTGAGGATCTCTGCACGGATCTCCTCATTGGTTACGTACAGAGGCATGATGTAGCTCTCCTCCAGGGTAATGCCCTCGGTGGCGTGCTGACCCTTGTCATCTAGCTCCTGTACGGAGACGTAGAGCACATCTTTGTCCTGAACGTCCTCGACCTCTGTGCGCTCGCCAGCATTCTCGCGAGCGTTTTGGATCATCTGGTCGATCTCCTCATCGTTGGCCTGAACGGTGTAGTGAGGTAGCGTGACGCTACTGTCGATGGTCTCGGGGAACTGTGGCATTAGTCCCGCAGATATTTGTAGCTTATAGTCCGTCTGCTCAGGTGTATAAGTGTTTTCGTCTTGCTCCATGATCAGCCCTCCGACGGTATGGATGCCTTGCTCCTTGAGGTAGTGGCGGATCTCCTCGGAGGTCATCTCGTTGATCACTCTAAAGCGTACTGCCTGACCATACTTCTTCTCAATGATGGACGCTGGGGTCTTGCCTGGGCGGAATCCTGGCATTTCGGCGGTCTTGCGCAGATGCTTCAGCTGGTCAGCGACCTGCTCTTTGATATCTTCACTGGAGAGGGTGATGTTTAGGAGTACGACACTATCGTCTTTAAGCTCGTGTGATATGTTCATAGGACTAATATGCTATATGCGTGTATACTTGTTAGGGTGCAAAGGTACTAAAATTATGTAGCCTGACCAAAGCACGGGCGACGGGGTACAGGCGCTGAGACGGATCCCCTCCCGCTCGACACTATCCGTGCGACCCTATAGCGGGTTTTCTCTTCGCTTAGACCTTCGGAACTTGCTCCTCCGACTGAGGGAGGGGAGTGTCTGACCGTAGCGGTCGCTAAGACATCTCGCCAAACTGTTAAAATCGAACGGGATACCGAATATGTCAAATGAAATACCGAAAATGTCAACACGTTATAAGGATTTGTGCCGTACCTTTGCCCGTGAAAGAATATTCACTTTAATACTAACCAAAACCAATTCAACTATGAAGAAGTTTAGCAACGTTGGCTCTCGCCGCAGTTCTGCTCTTCGCAAGCTGCAAGAACGACAAGAACCAACCAAAGGCTGAGGCAGGCGATGCTTATGTCTCATTCACATTCAACCTCCCACAGGGTGGCTTCCGTGACGGTGTCGCAGACAAGAATGCGAAGGACACCTATGAAGGTACTGTTGCTGAGCAAGCTATCAATGCTGTCCGCGTCGTACTTTACGATCCTTCATCTGGTGCTGCTAAGTATTCCTTTGACTACAACATCACAGGTACGGGTTCTGCTGTTCCTGAGGGTGATGGCCTTGCGACTAACCCAGCTGAGGCTGCTACGAAAGCTCGCTTCACAACCAAGGCTAAGGAGGTCGAAAGCAAGGACTACCTAATGCTCGCTATCATCAACCCAACACAGAAGGTCAAGGATGCTACTGCAGAGGGTAAGACCCTACTCGATGCTCAGGCAGCTGTTGAAACATCTGCTACTGAGCTATCAGCTGCTGGTATCATGATGTCTAACGAGCAGGGTCTCGTCAAGGTTGCTCCCGCAAATATGAAGGATGCAGCTGATGCAGCTGAGCAGGCTCCTGTCAAGGTAAACGTAGACCGTATCCTCGCTAAGGTATTCGTTGGTACCACAGCTCAGAGTGGTACGCCTGACCTCCCTGAGAATGTAACATTCACGGACATCAAGTGGCAGCTCAACACAACCAATAAGAAGACCTTTATCTATCGTCAGTTCGGTCAGGTTGTGACGGCCAAGGACAACTTCGTTGCTGAGGCTGCTGGTGATAATAGCTTGCGCTTCAATCGCTATGCTCAGGATCCTAACTTCTCTGGCGCATTCAATGCTGCAGACTTCGAATACGTAGAGGGTACGCCTACTCTAAATGGCACCTTTGGCTACGCAGACGCTAATGGTCAGTACTGCCTTGAGAACACGATGGCGGCTGCTTCTCAGACCGTACAGCAGACTACTTCATTCATCCTCAGTGGTACTTGGACTCCTGTAGGGCATCACCAGATGACCTTCGCCAAGGGTGATACTTGGTACAGCTATCAGGGCTGGACCTTTACCGTTGCTAAGATGAAGGCTTGCATCGCTGAGGCAAAGGATGCTTCTAAGGATGCTGCCCAGGAGATTGTCGGTATGCCCGTAGGCTTCAAGGCTGCTCTGAAGGCTCTTCTCAAAGAGGCTAACTGCCCTGTTGCTGATGATGGTACTATCAAGAATTCTTCTTTCGTCGCTCACGACATCAAGGGTTACAAGGATGGTGTCTGCTACTACCAGTCTAACCTGATTCGTCACTTCAATGATGATCAGTCTAGCGCAGTTATGGGCTATGGTCGCTATGGTGTAGTTCGTAACAACATCTACAAGATCAACATCACGAAAATCTCTCAGCCAGGAGAGCCTACTGTTGTACCCGACAAGGATAACCCAGGCAAGGATGACCCATCAAAGGTATACGTATCCTTCGACGTTACGATCAATCCTTGGATCGTTCGTACACAGGATATCTCTCTATAATCCTATCTTACTGCTCCTTGCCAGCAGTCTAAAGTAATGGCATTATCCTATGAGGGGTTGAATGTTCCCCTCATAGGAACTATTCACACAAAGAGGTCGCTAGGACCCAAGCAGACATTATGGCATCACACAGTTTATCTCGATCGAGACTATTATATATAGGAGTCATGCTCCTGCTGAGCTGGAGCTTCGTCTCTTGCGACAAATGCATCTACGAGGATCTATCCTCCTGCCCCCTCCGTGTGCAGCTACGATACGACTACAATATGCAGTACGTAGATCGCTGGCATCGCGAGGCGGAGGATGTGCATCTCTACATCTTTGACGAGGCGGGGCGCTTTGTCTCAGAGATGATCGATGCGGCTGCTCCCTATGAGGAGAAGCAGACCTTCGAGCTACAGCTTGCCCCAGGCAACTACACCATTATGGCACTTTGTGGTCACCGTATGGGTACCCTCTATAAGGAGAGCAAGCTACAGGTCGGCACCTCAACGATGCAGGATCTACTCGTAGAGATTTCAAGAACTGAGGATAAGCGGATCGCTGCTGAGCTACCACCACTCCTCTATGGTGTCTCTAAGGATGTCAAGGTGCTGGGCGATGGGAGCCGTCTTATCGTCGTGCCGATGGCTAAGTGGACCAACAAGATCCGCCTCGTCATGCAGGATCTCTCTGAGGGTGGCAAGTCCAACATCAAGATTGAGAACTACGACTTTAAGATCACCGCTCCCAACGGTCGCTACAACGGCGCTGGCGAGGTGCTCACCGACGATGTACTCACCTACACCCCGTACTACGCTGAGCAGGTCAAGGGGACGGGCGGTATTGCCGTCGAGCTGAACACGCTCCGCCTACTGACCAACCAAAAGCAGCGACTCATCATCACCGAGCGCACTACTGGCAAGGAGTTGCTCAACGTGGATCTGCTATCGCTACTGCTGCAGACGAAGTTCTACGCAAACAACAAGCTTTCCGATCAGGAGTTCCTTGATCGTGAGGATCGCTACGCCGTTATCTTCGCCTTCGATGGTCGCCCCGTGACACAGGAGACTTTCCTCGCGGTGAGCGTATGGATCAATGGCTGGCTCATCCGTGAGCAAGACCATAATATATAATGTGTCTAACCTCTCGAGCTACAAAGCCATGAAGAAATGCAATCTATATAGCATCCAAGGAGGCCCCCGCACGATCCTTGCGTGGCTGCTCTCTGCTATGCTCCTGCTGGCTGGTCTGACCAGCTGTGTCTACGAGGATCCCTCCGCCTGTCCTCCCGAAGTGGAGGGCGGAGACTTTTACCTGTCGATGAGCGTGACTCCGCAGTCCACCTTTCGTCAGGGAGAGATGCCCCTGTCTGAGCTACAGCAGAAGCTCACCGCTGCGGAGATGAAAGTCAAGTCTGTGCGTGTCCTCATCTTCGACCATGCTACGGGCAAGTGTCTGGTCAACCAAGTCTTAGGTCGCTATACACAGCCACCAACCGATGGCACGCCTTGGACCGATCCCGTCCGTATCTCTGAAGATGTAAAGAGCTTTGACTTCTACTTCGTTGCCAATGAGGCTTCGAAGACTTACAACTTGACGACAGCCCTGGAGGGTGTCACCGTGCGGGGAGAGCTCTACTTCCTTCCTGAGCTGACGCAGATCCCCTGGCAACCAGAGTTCCTCCCTAAGCTGGCGGAGGGTGGCAGCGGTGAGGATGACCTGATCCCGATGACCGCTATCTGTCCCGACATCTCTCTCAATGACATCAAGCAAATGCTCGGTCAGGGTACCAAGGAGGATCCCTACCGCTTCCTTGCAAAGAATGGACAACGAAACCCCGTACGTCTGACTCGCGTCCTAGCTCGTGTCGACATCACGATCCCAAGTGTGATGACCAATAGCACGCCAGGCGACCGAAAGACGGACGAGATCTTGGCTCTGAGCTATATAGATAAGTTTGAGATGTCGCTGGTCAACGTGCCACGCTACTTCTCGCTTTTCGCCTCTCGTTACTACAATGCTGACCAGTGGACAGCCTCTGTCTACAGTCCTATGAGAAATAACTACTACACCAACCTTAAGGATGGTCAGGACTGCTACTATATAGAGGATGATACCCGTAAGATACGCCGCAATATGGAGCTTACCGCTGGCTCGGTCATCGGGGCTATCGGTGAACTCAACTGGACGGACTACTACACGACGCTCTACGTCCCAGAGTTTATCCGCCCGAAGAGCGCTGATGATGGCTTGACGAAGGACCAGCTGGCAGCGATGAAGATAAGACTAGCCTTTCAGGTCAATGACTTTGACCCTCTAGGGCGTGCCACAGGCCGCTATCTAGTCTATAATCACCCGCTCCTTGACCACTTTGATGATCGCAAATCGCCAGACAAAGGACAGCTCTCACCAAACAACGACGGTGTGAGTGACAATTCTGTCATCCGCAACACTTACTATCAAATCACCATCAAAGAGCTGTAACCCTAACGGTGCTATGACACCACAATCCAAACGTCATCACCAAGGTATTGCAAGCACTTCACTACGGCACACACCACGCTCAACGCACAGCCTTCTTGCGACACGCTACAGAAACACCACTCTCTCCCTTACACCTCTTGAGTCTCTACGCTATGAAACGATATAGACACATCACCCTCTCCCTCTTACTCCTCCTTCTGTCGCTCTCCACGCTCTCTGCGCAGAAGAAGCTAATTCAAGGCGCCAATTTGGATTGGAACTACCAGTTTGAAATAGTGACTACTCCCTCTTATTGTCAGAATGAGGGTACGATGGAGGTTAGGCTACTAGCCGCTCCTGGAAGAACTGCTCTGAATATCTCTCAGATAGAAAAGGTAGAGTACGATGTCAAGGATAAGACGGGTAACAGCTACACAAAAGGTTACAAGGAGGCACCAGGCGTGAAGGGTGCTCTTCGCTTAGAACAGTTGCCAGGACGAGCAGACTATAGGATATATATTAGGATTACTCCTAAGAAGGAAGCCAATCACGATGTCATTGAGACCATGCTTCAAGACTTTGTGAAAGTAGAGGTTGAGAACAAGTATGTAGCGCTGGAGGTGACCCAGGAGAAGTTTGATGCCTATAGGTTGCCTTGTAGATCGTACGGTAGCTTTCATATCGTAGCGCGAGGAGGTACGGAGAGACCGCCCGTCTTGAATATTAAGCAGGCTCCCGCCACCTTTACGGGTGCTAAGACAATACAACCCACTAAGCGGGAGGTCAAGGGTGATACAACCCTCTACCATTTTGAGTATAGCGGAGCGCTGCCACAGGGTACATACGAATACACTTTAAATAGTCCGTGCCGAGAGACTTCTGCCAAGTCGTTCACCGTTCAGGGTCCTACGACCAACCTGCCTACGGTGCCATCGGATTTCAAGATTCCATTTGGCATCAACATCATGAGTGGTGAGGGCTGCGCCAGAAACATCATTGAGTTTGGATCCAACTTCAGTGAAAATAATCCAGGGCTACGTGAGCTCTTTAAGGAGATGAATAGGGGTTATCAAGGAAATTCAGAGAGATACTTCCCTGAGTATACAGACTCTTTCCCCTCTACCTTTATAGCAAACTACGAGGTCGTTGTCGTGTCTCAGCAAGAGTATGCGAAGCTCCAGCAGGGTACGCTAGACGCCAGCACGCTCCTCTGGAGTAGTCAAACGGGATCTCTCACAAGGGTCTACGCCAATGACTCGGAGAGTGGTGGTGTCAGCATCTCTTATAGACTGCCTCAGTCAATGACTCTCCAAGAGCTTAAAGCGAAAAAAGCTCTTCCAGAAGCTGTGCTGATACGTGTCAAGCGACCCAACGAGGGGTGCAGTGACTATATTACCATCCCTATCCCCATCTTGGAGGACTTAGCCTTTCACAACAATCGCTTTCAGATCCTTGAGACAGAAGGCACCTCTGACTGCTCGATAGGACAGATTATATGGTTCCAAGGGTGGAACTTCTGCACCTTGCACTTCAACTACTATGAGCTACCAGACGGTGCTGACAAGCCAGCACCAGGTGCTCAGCCTGTTCACACCTCTCAGAAGTTTGGTCCAGCAGTCTCTACCTCGACAGATAAGCGATATACTTTTGCAGGATATGACCCGACGAAACGTTACTACGTCGAGGTGGAGGGTACAGACCTTTATGGTGACCCCATCACGTCTAAGCCTAACCTCATCCTAGCCCCCACGAACAAAAAGCCTATAGAGAATCGTCTTTACGACTTCTCTAGGATCTACGCCCACCTGCCTCAGCCGATGACGGATAGGATAGACCTTGGGTTTATTGCCTATTTAAGCCCAGGCTATCACACCTATCTCTTCACCTTCTATGGTCAGTCTCTCAACGCTATGGCTGGCATGGAGATTACGCTCGTCCAGGCTCCTGAAGGGTATGAGGATTATCGACGTGCATGCGAGAGCTACTACTTCCGTACCCCTAATCCGACTAACGTAAAAAATCCTTATGGAGGTGGTATGATAGGACTGGGAGAGAAGATTAAGATGTCCAACACCTTCACAGGTCCTGGAGGCAATAAAACCCCTGAGAAGTTCTACCCATTTAGATTTATCTATAAGGTTGGCAAAAATGGAGAGCGCGTAGTCTACCCTTACGAAGATAACTCTGCTAATCCAAGTGCTCTTAAAGGTGTCATTGCTAACGATCCAAAGATGGATGAATACTTGAAGAATCATCCGATGCCTCGTGGTGTCTATCGCTTGAAGTTTGAGCATCCCTGTCAGCCTGGCGAGTCCTTCTATATTAATCTGAATATGAGTGAGCCAGATTTCAATCCTGAACTCACGGAACTCATTAACCCAGTCGTGGATCGAACTTCTTGTGATGAGGTGCGCGTCTACCCCTTTGCGGATGGTCGTCTGGACTATGGTATAGACAAGAAGACTGGTAAGCCTCGCAACGTTGTCTTCCTAGTCTCAGGTCTTCCTGGGGGAAAAGAAAAGCGTTTTTATTTTTACCCCTATGATCGTAAGGGCAATCAGCTAGACCATACGAAGTTCTATATCCCTATTAACAGTGTAGACCTTCCAGTCACGCTTAACTTCCGCTACTTCTATCCAAAGCCCAGTTGGCAGTGGATAGACTACGACTGTGACAAATGGAATCACAAGGTAGACCCCGTTGGCGTCAACCAGTTTGTCAAAGGAGAACTGGAGAGAGGGGATGTCGGTAATGATGCATACAAGTTACCTCTTGTTCGTTACAATCCAAACAATGACCAAGACGATTGGGGTGAGGATGGCTTTTCGTGGAATGAATGGTGGGCATGGCCTTGGGATGACTCAACCATCGATGTTAATGTGCCTATAAAAAAGGAGACCTTGCTCCCCTCGTACGCACGTCCTACCTATGTAGGGTATCGTTGCCCTAATAAGACGGGTTATATGGAGTTTAAGCTCATCAATATCCCGAACAAGGTCGGTACCGTGGTACTCAAAGATGGAGATAAGGTCATTATGAGCTCAAAGATTGAGGAGTTGCCCGAAGATCTGATGGTTCGCTGGGAGTTTTCTGACCAGTCGGATAGTGAACTCAAGAATGAGTACAGGCTGGAGATTATAACCAGTCTATGTGGTGAAGCGAAGATGCAAACGGAGAAGTTTACCGTCAAGCTCGAGAACCTCTCTGAGGGTATTTCGGTGATCGTCTCTCCAAAGGAACCTCATTGCCCTGGCGATATGGTTACCCTGACGGCAACTAATCTAGGTGTGCCGGACAGTGCATACAAGTGGACCTTTGACGATGGTGATAGTGCTACGGGTCGTACTATCCGTCACAAGGTGTCCGCTCCTCGTGTAGTCAACGGTAAGGTGCAGTATAACACCTACACGCTGACTGTTGAAGGAACTAGGTGTATTAAGCTACAGCCACAGACGGGTATTATCCCTGTCTCTCCTGACGAGCTCTGGTGGATGCCACAGTCTGATAAGATAGTCGATCAGATGTATTCAGTGGCACCTTGGGAAGATGTAGATATAGACGTTATCTTGTCAGCAACGCTGCCGGTAGCTACCAAACAGTCTCAAACTACACTACGAAAAGTGTCTTCAGGCAAGGGCGTGTTTAGTCCCGTATCGCCTCTACCCAATGGTCCTGCTGGGATAAAAGTTGATCCAGGAGTACTGGCAGCTCGTGAGACCTATGACTGGAACAACCCCGACAACTGGCTATTCCTGCACGAGGGTCAGTTCTACCGAGCTCAGGCGGTTCCGTCCTCCTGCACCCATGTGCATATTGTCAGGACGCTCTATCAAGATGAGAAAAACAAAAGCGTGTGGGCACCCGCTCCAGACTTATCTCCTAAAGTGACACTCCGAGACGACTTTGGAGAGCCAACCTGTGCTGATATCACCTTCCACTCAGGAGGTGAGGTGTACGACATACCCCAGCTAACCTACCAGCGTGCTATGGTGCGCTACAACTTTGGAGTGAATAAAAACGCCTCGGGGCGGAACTCTGCTACCTTTGGAAACGAGGGTGACTACGCAAGTGACTTGAGAATCTATACATCTCAAGAGAACTTTGCCTCCGACGTTCGTCTCTATATGCGTGACAGTCTCTACCTGCTGGCGGCTCCACTCTACGATATCTATGCTGGCGACTACAGCTTCAGCGCCTCGCCCTATACCTATCAGCTCGGCTTCAAGGCGGTGCCTGCGGGCAATAACACGGTGGCAACGTTTGACGCTAGTGCCTTCAACGATCCCTCGCCACTACAGTCTATCTCAATGGCGGGCAATCATAACAGTATCGGACTAGTCGTAGCTAATGATGAGCAGGGCTTTAAGAGCCGAGAGGGTAAGAGCGCTATCATGGAGCGTCGTGGTATCTTGGAGCTCCCTTACTTCGACAGACCTGACGTAGCGAAGCCTTTCTATCATCAGACCTATGATGCTAGCACAGGGCAGAGTCGCTTCCAGTACTTCGATGGCAAGGCAAAGCGCTTCCGTAGTTACTACTCACACGCTCAGCGTAGCAAGATGGCTTATCGCTTTATCTTTGAGGACCCAAATACGCAGCGTATCCCTAAGCTCTCAACAGGTGAGGAGGGTTATAAGCTGGAGGTGGACTTTGGCACCCCCGCTCAAGAAGTTATGGTGGGCAATCCCTTTATGTCGACGATCGATCTAAAGGACTTCCTAGAGGCTAATAAGGAGACCCTACAGCCCTATGCTAGACAGATGAGTGCTAAGGTAACCTCCTACCAGACGGGACAGCCACGTCTCGCACTAACGGGCAAGGTGACAACCTTCTATTCAGACGCCGCTAGTGTAGATGGGCGCTATGTGGCACCTCTGTCAGCTTTTGTTGTGAAGGCCAAGGAAGGTGTCGGACCTAAGGTGGAGCTAATCTTCCCGAAGACAATTGTGCCGATAGGTACGCAGACGCAACAGAAGAAGCCCCTACGTAGTGCCACTGTCGCCCCAACAGCTACGACACTGCGCTACCTGTCGCTGACGCTACAGAGCCTCCTCGGCAAGGATCGTGCGCTCATCGCTTATGGCTCCGAGTCTGGCTCGGTCGATAAAATGCTTCTAAGCAGTGACGGTAGCTATCCCTCGATCGCTATCATCGACCCCGCAGATGGTCATCATAAGGATCTTTATGCCGACGATGCCGCTACGGGTCACTACCAGCTAGCCACACAGGTCTCTGAGCCGATCGACGTGACGCTTTCGCTCGCTGGTAGTGTGATGGGACATGTTGTGACGGCTCGTCTGATAGACCACAAGAGCGGCCTGGAGCACGACCTGACGGGTGGTAAGAGTTGCCAGATCAAGCTCTTCCCCGATGACGCTGAGGGGCGTCTGGAGCTACGCGTGGACGGCGACTTTACGTCGGTCGCTCCGATGGCTGAGCCTACAGATGAGCTACAGGCGCAGTACAGCGAGGGTATGCTGACTGTCCGCACGGCACAGGTGATGTCATCCCTACGTCTCGTACAGGGTGACGGTATCACGGTCTACACGCAGTCGCTACCTGGGCTGACGGAGTACAGCGAGCGTATCCTCCTCTCGTCAGGTAGCTACGTTGTCGAGGCGGTCGGCACGGACGGTGTCGCACGCCGTGCGATGCTCGTCGTGAGATAGCTTTCTAGAGATTAGAGGTTAGAGGTTAGAAAATTAGAGATTAGAAGTTAGAGATTATAAGTTGGAGATTAGTAGCTAGAGGCACTGGTGCTCGTGGGGGTACTGGTGCCTCTAGTTGTATCTGAGGGTGTCAGAGCTATCGGAGCAATCAGAGCTATCGGAGCGATCGGGACGAGTAACGGCTGTAGGGACGCTCGGTCGAGCGTCCGTCCCCGTTAAAGCCCTGACGCTGTAACTTTTGCCTTGAGACGAGTAACGGCTGTAGGGACGCTCGGTCGAGCGTCCGTTCCCGTTAAAACCACGACGCTGTAACTTTTGATACAACGGATGCTGTCTCGCTTTGACACAACGGACGCACGACCGTGCGTCCCTACAACCGTTACACGTCTCGTCGTTCGGGGACGGACGCACAGATCGTGCGTCCCAATAGCCGTTACACGTCTCGTCGTTCGGGGACGGACGCACAGATCGTGCGTCCCTACGACCGTTACTCGTCTCGTCGTTCGGGAACGGACGCTGTAACATTTGATACCACGGACGCTCCGACGGTCTGCGTCCGACCGTTCGTCCCTACTGCAGAGTTACACGAGACGGGCACCGGACGTGCCGTGGCACGCCACTATTTAGTACCTTTGCCTGCGGTTGATGTATCATCATAAGCTTGGTCGCATTATTATAGTACATGTCTAGCTCTGTCATAGCTCCTCGCTCGCTCGTGCGACTGCTCCTACTGCTTGTCATAGGGGTGGTGGTCGTGTCATGCGCGACGCAGGTACGACGCACGGAGCCGCCTGCCGCTACACCGTCACAGACGGAGTCGCTGGACACGATCGTGGCGGATCTATCGGCTGATACGACTCGCTTGCTGGACTCGCTGGCAACGCCTCCGGACTCGCTATCAGTGGTCGGAGACAGTCTCGCTGCAAAAGCGGATACGACGCTAGCGTCAGTTGCGACTGATACATTGGCAAAAGGTGCCGAAACGTCTATCACTGAGCCTGACTCGGTGGAGTTCTTCAAGCTGGAGGCGCCTGTGACCTTCTCGGCTGAGGATTCGCTCGTCATGACGGGGCGCAATGTGATGTACTTCTTCGGGCCTAGTGAGGTCAAGTACCAAAGGATGAGCATCGAGGCGAACTACCTCAAGATCGTCTCTGACAGCTCGGAGGTCTATGCGCAGTATGTGCTAGATAGTCTAGGGCAACCGACGGCTAGACCTAAGTTTGCCGATGGGGATCAGAAGTTTGAGAGTACGACGATGAAGTACAACTTCAAGACGGGCCAAGGCTTCATCACGGACGTAACGACGCAGCAGGGTGAGGGCTTTCTGACCTCTGCCCAGACGAAGCGTCTCAAGGACAATACGATGTACCTCAAGGATGGTCGCTATACGACTTGTGACCTGCATGATCATCCTCACTTTTACATTAACCTGACGCGTGCTAAGGCTAAGCCTCAGGACAAGATCGTCACGGGGCCTGTCTATCTGGTGATGGCTGATGTGCCACTCTACTTCATCGGTTTGCCGTTTGCCTTCTTCCCCTTCAATGAGAAGCAGACTTCGGGGGTCATCATGCCGAGCTACGGTATTGATCAGACACGAGGACTTTACCTGACGCATGGTGGTCTTTACCTCAATCTGAACGACTACTGGGACTTGACACTCACGGGCGATGTCTACACGAATGGCTCCTGGGCGGTCAATGCTATGTCTAACTACCGCAAGCGCTATAAGTATAGTGGTAGCGTGCAGGCGGGCTATATATCGACGGTGCAGGGGGACAAAGATATTCCCTCGACTTATAGCCGTTCGCAAGATATATCTCTCCGATGGACCCATTCGCAAGACCCCAAGGCAGATCCGCTACGTAACTTCTCGGCATCGGTCAACTTCTCGACGAGTAGCTACAATCACAACGCTACGCAGGCGGTCTACAACCATCAGCGTCGAGCCGAAAATACTAAGGGCTCTAGCATTAGCTACCGACGGAGCTTTGCGGGTATACCGCTCTCGCTGACGGGAGCTTTTAACATAGATCAGCGCTCGCGTGACTCGACGATCAGTGTGACTCTGCCGAATCTCTCGCTCTCGCTCTCGACGATCTATCCCTTCAAGCGAAAGAACCGTGTGGGCAAGGAGCGCTGGTATGAGAAGATCTCGCTGAGCTACAGCGGGTCGCTACGTAACAGTATCACGACCAAGGAGAATCTGCTCCTCAAGAGCAATCTAGTCAAGGATTGGCGCAATGGTATGCAGCACTCGATACCTATCTCGGCTTCCTTTGACCTCTTTAACTATATCAAGATCTCTCCTTCGATCAACTATACGGCTTACTGGTACACCTCTCGCGTGGAGAAGCGGTGGGACGAGGCACAGCAGCGGATCGTCGATGCGGACACGACTTATGGTTTCTACCATCTGAATAACTTTAGTGCGGCGCTCTCTATGAGTACGACGCTCTACGGCTTCTACGAGCCGTGGCGTAAGCTCTTTGGGGATCGTGTGCAGATGATTCGTCACCGCTTCTCACCTTCGATCTCGCTCTCGTATGCACCAGACTTTGGCGAGCCCTTCTGGGGTTATTACCGTGAGATAGACTATGTCGATACGCTGGGACAGGCACACAACTATGTTTACTCGCCTTATGAGCGTGGTATATTTGGCTATCCTGGGCGCGGTAAGATGGGGGCGATCAACTTCTCCTTTGACAATAATGTGGAGATGAAGCTACACATGCCGACCGACTCAACCGCTGTGGAGGAGCAGTTTAAGAAGATCTCGCTCATTGATCAGTTTGGGCTCAACTTCTCGTACAATATGGCTGCCGACTCCTTCCGCTGGAGTAACATCAATACGAACATAGCGCTGAGGCTTACGAAGACTTTCGTGCTGCGACTCTCAGCTTCGTTTGATCCGTACGAATGGGACTACTACACGGACCCGCAGGGCAACGTGAGACCCTACCGTGTGGACAAGCTGAGGATACTCAATGGTCATGGTATCGGTGCCTTCCTCGGTACGGGGACGAGCTTTAACTATACCTTTACTCCGCAGACCTTTGAGAAGATCGGTAAGTGGGTCAGTGGGCTCTTTAACAAGAAGAAGGGCGCTACGACGACGGACGATGAGACGCCCAAGTCTCCTGGCGATGACCCGACAGCGATGGGCGGAGGCGCTGGACCTGATAGGGTAGGGCCTGACGGTTCGCCTGGTGGAGGTCCTCGCAGTGGTTACACCGAGCGGGACAGCTGGGACGATGACGGTTACTTGAAGTTTGACGTGCCGTGGAGCTTCTCCTTTAACTATAGTGTCAATGTGGCGCAGGATAGGCAGAAGTTCAACACGCACCGACGAGAGTTTGAGTATATGTTTACTCAAAACCTCTCTTTCCGAGGACAGCTACAGCCTACGCCGAACTGGACCTTCTCCTTTGATGCGAACTATAACTTTGACTTGAAGAAGCTGACGGGTATGACCATCAACATAACCCGCGACTTGCACTGCTGGTCTCTCACGGCTAGTGTCATCCCGCTCGGTGCCTACAAGTCGTACAACCTCGTGATCGGGGTCAATGCCTCCCTCCTTCGTGACCTGAAGTGGGAGCAGCACAGCCTGCCGACCTACGGTGGCGGTGGCTGGTACTAACCCTCTACACAACGCAACGATTAGACGATAACGCTATGCACTCATTTGATACAAACCGTCGGATACAAATCCCGCCCGTGACGCTCAACCTGCTCATCATCAATGTGCTTTGCTATCTAGCTCAGCAGGTACTGCCCCGTGTGGGCATTGACCTGACGGGACTCCTCGGACTGCACTACGTGACGGCTCATGACTTTCATGTCTGGCAGCCGATAAGCTATATGTTCCTTCACGGGAGCTTCACGCACCTCTTCTTCAACATGTTTGCGCTTTTTATGTTTGGCACGACCATTGAGCGTACGTGGGGTGCTAAGCGCTTCCTGCTCTTCTACCTAGTCTGCGGACTGACGGCTGCGCTCTCGCAGGAGCTCGTCTGGGGCTTGACGACTGTCCGAGAGGTGGCGGGGTATGATGTGGTCGCCTTCCCCGATGGCTCTCGCATGGCTACAGCGTTCTTCGTCAATCAGCTCCTGACGATCGGTGCTTCAGGGGCTGTCTTTGGACTCCTGCTCGCCTTCGGCTGGCTCTATCCGAATGCAGCGATCTACCTCTTCTTCATCCCCATACCGATCAAGGCTAAGTACTTTGTGATCGGCTACGGCGTGATCGAACTCTTCCTCGGTGTGGCTAATATCGAGAGCGACGTGGCGCACTTCGCCCATCTGGGCGGTATGCTAGGTGGTCTGCTCCTCATACTGCTATGGCGTAAGCAAGGCAAGCTGTACAATGCTTCAGGAGAAACGTATAGATACTACTAATCGGCGGCTGCTCTGGGGCATCACGCTCCTACTGGTAACCCTCTGGCTGGTGGACTTCATCGTTCGCCAGCTACCCTCGCCACTGCCCACTCGGTGGACGCGTGGAGTGGTGGACCAGCTCTACCTCTCCTGCTCTATGGAGGCTCTGTGGCGTAGACCCTGGACAATCGTCACCTACACGCTCCTGCACAATAGTGGCTTGCATCTCTTGCTCAATCTGCTCCTGCTCTGGCTCTTTGGCGAGATGCAGCTTCGTCACAGTGGATGGCGACAGTTCGTCTGGAGCTACCTAGGAGGAGCGGTCGTAGGTGGGATAGCCTTCGTACTCTGCACCTCGTTGCTACGTGCTGGCGGGGTGATTTTACTAGGGTTGCCCCTCGTGGGAGCTTCTGCATCGGTCATAGCCCTCGTAGGCTACATGGTGGGGGCTGCTCCTCGCGCGGAGATGCCCTTACCATTGATCGGTTCGCTTCGTGTATGGCAGGTGGGGTTATTCGTCTTCCTCCTCCTACTGCTCGCCTATGGCGGGTACAATGTAGGCGGACTGATTGCTCACCTGGCTGGGGTCTTGTGGGGCTGTGGCTTGGGGCTGTACCATCGTCGGCGACAACGCTCGGCACGACAGCAAGAGAAGCGACAAGATGCCCAGACGGCACGCTATCAGCAGCTCCTGGATAAGGTGCAGCAGTCGGGCTATCAGAGTCTATCCGATGAAGAGCGAGAGCAGCTCATTGAGCACAATAATCAGTGGCTTGACCAGTCGGGTCACAACTAGTCATGCACTCTATGGATAGCACCACACCTTCTCCCGTAGCTCCCCTCGCTCCTCATAAGACGAGCCCGCAAAGTCCAAAGAAGCCTCGCACCCTCTGGGGAATGATCCGTGGCTTCTGGCATACCTTCGTCTCCTTTGGTAATCTGCTCCTCTTGTTGCTCTTTGCGGGCTCCTTGCTGAGTCGCTACATTTCGCCGATGACCATTATCCTCTCGGCTTATCTGGGATTGCTCTTTCCTCTGCTCTTCGCACTAGTCGTATTGCAGGCGATCTATTGGTTTATCATCCGAGCCTGGAGTCGCGCTGCGATCAATACGGTCATGCTCCTCTTATCCCTGCCGACGCTCCTGCTGTACGCTCCGCTACGAGCACGCCAGACGCCTCCGATAGATCGTGAGAACTGGATCAAGGTAGTGAGTCTCAATGCAAATGCCTTTCAGTTTACCAAGCTAGGGGCACACGATCAGCACGCCACCACGGACTACCTGGCTAAGAGCGATGCCGATATCATCTGTCTGCAGGAAGCATGGCTCAGCTCTAACAAGTCAAAGTATATGTCGGAGCGCAGTCTGCGCCACACCCTGAGCAACTATCCCTACTACAGCTCGGCCTATGCGGTCAAGGATCACGGCAGTCGCCTCATAGTACTCTCTAAGTATCCTATCCTGTCGACGCGTCCCATAGATCTACACTCGAAGTTCAATGGGGGAGCGGTCTTTACGATCCTCGTTGGGGAGAAGAAATTGGTCTTGTACAACCTACACCTTGAGTCTTTTGGATTTACAAAAGAGGAGCAGGCGCACTACTTTCAGTTAGCGCAGGAAGTCAATCCTAAGGGCTTCACGCAAGCTGTCGGGGGACGCTTTTCGCCCGCCTTCAAGCGTCGTGCTCAGCAGGTTGAGCAGATCTATCAGGACATCAACTATCAGGAGTCGCCCTACCTGCTGGTCTGCGGAGACTTCAACGATACGCCGATCTCCTACACGCATCACCGTCTTTCGTCTGGTCTGCACGATGCGATTGCGACGACTGGGCGAGGTACCAACTACAGCTACTACTTCAAGTCGCTCATCGGTGTGCGTATCGACCATATGCTCTACAGCGACCAGATCGCAGCGCGAGCTGCCCACGTGGATCGATCCGTCAACATCTCGGATCACAAGCCGATCATCTGTTACTTCAAGTTAAAGTGACGGAGCGCTGGGTGAGCGGTTGGCAATAATAATCGTCCTCCTTCGATGCCCTCCGAGAGGTATGTGGCTAAATCCTAGCTACACAGTGCTGTAGAGCCACTTTATAGTTACTCCGGCATCTCGGCTGATCCCAACTTCTACCGAGGAAATAGAGAATCCCCAGGGAGCAAACGAAAATTCCCCACGGAGGGCCGAAATAAAAGTTCGGAAGAATGAAATGAAACTTCGGAAGAAAGATTTCGAAGTTCCGAAGAATTTTTCGTTTCCTCGGTGAATAATCTATGATCTCCACCGAGGAATTGTCCGATTCCCTTGATAGTGCCGTCGATGGCTCCATCCTAAATCATGCGTCAGTCCTAGCGGAATTTGCAATAATAGTCGCTATCTGCTTTAGTTTTCGTAACTTTGGACGATTTTATCGAGGTATAAGACAAATAGAATTAAGTAATCAGACGATTTTTATGATCAATCCGGTCAACAAAACAATCACCCTCCCTGATGGTCGTACGATCACCATCGAGACGGGCAAGCTTGCTAAGCAAGCCGACGGTGCTGTCACCGTAACCATGGGCTCTACCGTACTACTCGCAGCTGTGACAGCTGCCAAGGATGCTAAGCCCGATGTGGACTTTATGCCACTGCAGGTAGAGTACAAAGAGAAGTTTTCAGCCATAGGTCGCTTCCCCGGGGGCTTCACACGCCGTGAGGGACGCGCCTCAGACTATGAGATATTAACCTGCCGACTGGTGGATCGCGCACTGCGTCCACTCTTCCCCGATGACTACCACGCAGAGGTTTATGTGAACATTATCCTCTTCTCCTCTGATGGTGTCGATATGCCTGACGCACTCGCTGGACTAGCCGCTTCGGCAGCGCTGGCGGTCTCTGATATTCCTTTCGGTGGCCCTATCAGTGAGGTGCGCGTGGCTCGTGTAGATGGTGACTTTGTCATCAATCCAACCTTCGAGCAGCTAGAGCGTGCGGACATTGACCTAATGGTCGCAGCAACGCTTGACAACATTATGATGGTCGAGGGCGAGATGGAAGAGGTCCAGGAAGAGGAGATGCTCGAGGCTATCAAGGTGGCTCACGAGGCTATCAAGGTACAGTGCCAGGCTCAGCTAGAGCTCTCGGAGGCTGTCGGTAAGATGGTCAAGCGTGAGTATCCTGCTGAGGAGCAGGACGAGGAGCTACGTGAGCGTATGCAGCGTGAGCTCTACGACAAGATCTACAAGGTGGCTACGGCTGGCACCGACAAGCATGCTCGTGGCGACGCTTTTGCAGCGATCGTTGAGGAGTTCAAGGCACAGTTTACCGCAGAGGAGCTCGAGGAGAAGGGCATGATCATAGACCGCTACTACCACGACATGGAGAAGGCGGCTATGCGTCGTATGATCCTCGACGAGGGTAAGCGTCTCGATGGTCGTCGCACCGACGAGATACGTCCTATCTGGATCGAGACCGACTGCCTGCCTGGTCCTCACGGATCGGCTATCTTCACACGTGGTGAGACGCAGTCACTATCTACTGTAACGCTCGGCACCAAGAGCGATGAGAAGCTGGTCGACGATGTGCTCAACTACGGCAAGGAGCGCTTCCTCCTACACTACAACTTCCCACCCTTCTCCACAGGCGAGGCAAAAGCTTCGCGCGGTATCAGCCGTCGTGAGATAGGTCACGGAAACTTGGCACACCGTGCACTCAAGCGTATGATCCCTGAGGACTATCCTTACGTGATCCGCGTGATGAGCGACATCCTTGAGTCCAACGGTTCTTCCTCTATGGCAACTGTTTGTGCTGGTACGCTCGCTCTACGTGATGCGGGTGTCCAGATGAAGAAGCCAGTCTCTGGTATCGCTATGGGTCTCATCAGCGAGAACAAGGGTACCAACTACGCTATCCTCTCCGACATCCTAGGCGACGAGGATCACCTCGGCGATATGGACTTTAAGGTAACGGGTACGCGTGACGGTATCACCGCTACGCAGATGGATATCAAGGTGGATGGCTTGAGCTATGAGATCTTGGCAAAGGCTTTGGCACAGGCTAAGGCTGGTCGTCTTCACATCCTAAATAAGATCGAGGAAGCACAGCCCGAGGCTCGTCCTGATATGAAGCCTCATGCACCACGCATTGAGACGCTCCGCATCGGCAAGGAGTTCATCGGAGCTGTCATTGGCCCGGGCGGTAAGATCATCCAGGGTATCCAGGAGAAGAGTGGCGCCACGGTCAACATTGAAGAGGTGGACAACTACGGTATCGTCGAGATCAGTAGCTCCAACAAGGAGTCTCTCGATGCTGCTCTGGCTATGGTACGTGGCATCGTCGCTACCCCAGAGGTGGGCGAGGTCTACAAGGGTACCGTCTCCTCAGTGATGCCGTACGGTTGCTTCGTACAGTTTATGCCAGGCAAGGATGGACTACTCCACATCAGCGAGATAGACTGGAAGCGCTTTGCTACGATTGAGGAGACAGGTCTCAAGGAGGGCGACACGATCGATGTCAAGCTCATCGAGATCGACCCCAAGACGGGCAAGTTTAGCCTCTCGCACAAGGCTCTCCTACCTAAGCCCGAGGGCTATGTAGAGCCTGAGCGTCGTCCCCGCCGTGAGCGTCGTGACGATGGCGAGCGCCGTGAGCACCGTCCCCGTCGTGAGCGTCATGACGATTAGACAATAAAGACTAGAGCTGCTGTGCTACCATACATAGCGCTCTAGTAGAACTAACAATAAAAGAGGTCACCAACCGCAAGAGCCTTCCGCAACCTTTGCTAGGAGCATGTGATGCGAGGAACTTGTGCTTGGTGACTTCTTTTTTCTATAACTTTGCAGCGGATTAGACAAGTAGGTTCGTATGCCGACCCCTTCGATAGCAAATAAGCCGAACTATCTCGGACCCTTTATAACTATGGTGATCATGATGACCGTCATCGGCTTCATCACGAGCATCAATCAGCAATTCCAAGCCCCTATTCAGAGCGCCTATCTGCACTCGGCAGGAGCCTGGACCAATAGCTTTACGACGCTACTTATCTTCGCCTTCTTCCTCTCGTACTTGGTGCTGGGACCTACCTCGGCACGCTTTGTGGAGCGACACGGCTACAAGATGACGATCGTCCGAGGGTTGCTTTTGCTGGCAGGAGGAATCCTACTCTTTATCCTCTCGGCACTACTCTTCATGCACACCTCACTATGGCTCACGCTCTCTGAGACGGTGCAGCTACCAGTGAGCTACTTCATCTTCCTGCTCGGCTCCTTCGTCTGCGGGGCAGGTATCACCTTCATGCAGTCGTCGGTCAATCCCTATCTCATCGCTTGTGCCGTCCCAGGTACCTCTGCCGTGCAACGGCAAAACATCGGAGGCGTGGGCAACTCGACGATGACTATGCTGGCGCCACTCTTCGTCTCGATGGTTATCTTCGGCGGGGTGGCTGACCTCAAGGACGTACAGATCCAGGAAGTAGTCCTGCCGATGACGATCCTGATGGCCGTCGTGCTAGTCCTCTCTTACGTGGTGAGGCGACTCCACGTCCCGCACATCGAGGGGACGACGAGTGGCGAGGATGCCCAGGTGAGCTTCAAGACGGTGTGGCGCATACCACGTGTGCGGCTCGGCTGCATAGCACTCTTCTGCTACGTCGGTGTCGAGGTCTGTATCGGTGCCAACATCATCCTATATGGTAAGGACGACCTAGGTCTGAGCTATAATACGGTCGCTCTCTACGCAACGCTCTACTGGGGCGCTATGCTAGTAGGTCGCTTCGTCAGTAGTTTCCTCAGCCGTGTGACTGATCGCAAGCTACTATGGGTGACGACGCTCCTCTCTGCGATCCTTATTCTGATCGCCGTCGTGACCAATCAGCCTTACTGGCTCATTGCCGTAGGACTTTGTCACTCGGTCATGTGGGGCGCTATCTATTCGCTAGCTCTCAAGGGGCTAGGAAGCCTCGCCACGCGAGCTTCTGGCGTACTCTTGATGGGACTCATTGGTGGGGCACTCTTACCCTTCCTCCAGAGTGTGCTAGCAGACCTCCTCGGAGGGTATCACTATACATGGCTCCTCGTCGTAGGTGGCGAGCTGTACATGCTTTACTACGCCTTGCTGGGCTCCCGCTTTAAGGAGTAGCAGGCTTGATCAAAATCGGATCTATTCACTTTAATCAATCATATGAATATGAAAAAGTTTATGCTAATCGTAGCTGCTGGTCTAGCACTAGTAGCTTGCAACACGGAAAAGAAGGACGCTACGGCTACCACCGAGGACTCTACGGCTATCGTCGCAGAGGCTCCTGTAGTTGCTGAGCCCGAGGTCTTCAACTACGCTACGGCTGACGGCAAGCAGCACTTTGAGCTGACTGTCACTGGCGAGAACCGTGAGACAGCAACACTCAAGGATGTCGAGGGCAACGTTGTCTACGACATGAAGAACGCTGAGAGCGCTGACGGTGTTAAGTGGACGAGCGAGGATGGTCACTCTTTCTGGACGAAGGGTGATACTTTCACCTTCTTCGAGGGTGACAAGCAGCTCTGCGAGGGTGCTCTAGTCGTAGAGGCTCCTGCTACCGAGGCTCCAGCAGCTGAGTAATCTTAGCTTATAACGAAATAGACATGCGAAGGCAAGCTGATGGATCATTGGCTCGTCTTCGCATGACTCTATTTATATAGTACGGTCATCTTCTGATCATACGATGGCAACTCCTCTCCAGCGCTGGTGGACTTCGCTAGGGCATGGCGTCCACTCGCCGACAGCCTTTCGGCTTATCACGCTAATCCTAGATCAGCGTGGTGTAGCGTACTACCCAGAGCATCGGGTGGCGCTCCACGATCTGGACCATATGCTGGATCATCGACAGAAGCAACTAGCCCTCCAGCTACTCCATCAGTGGCCACTCACGCAGTTGGTCACGCAGTACGATGAGACGCTCGCTTACGACCGTGCTCTGATCCTATGGCAAGACGCACCGCTAGCCGAGATGCCGTGGGACACTGGTTCTATCCTTTGGCATGTCGGGCGAAAGGTGCCGCACTCCTTTAGCCAGAGAGAGTCGGGCATGATGGTCGACTATGGTGCTGGACAGCTACTCTTCTTAGACCATAAGTTGCCCTGCCAAAACTTCTGGACACGCATCAGACATTAACCCTATTACCTACTCAAAGCAAACATACAACTATGAAGAAAAGCCCCGTATATACTCGCCGTGGTGACGATGGAACCACAGGACTCGTCGGTGGTACACGTATCTCCAAGGGACACATCCGTCTCGAGTGCTACGGCACGGTCGATGAGCTCAATAGCCATATCGGTGTCCTCCTCGCAGAGGATCTGACAGAGGAGACGCACGACTTCCTACTCCGCTTGCAGCATATCCTCTTCAACGTGGCGGGCAGTCTAGCCACTCCTCCCGATCAAGAGGAATACCTTGCAGCTATGAAGATAGACCCCACGGATATTGAGAAACTGGAGCATAAGATCGACGAACTAGACGCTACGCTCCCTCGTCTCAGAGAGTTCGTCCTCCCCTCGGGTGGTCGTACGGCTGCGCTCTGTCACGTCTGCCGCACCGTCTGCCGTCGTGCTGAGCGCAATATCTACCGTCTCCGTGAGGAGAGTCGTGTGGATGATTTGATCGTTCGCTTTGTCAATCGTCTGAGCGACTACTTCTTTGTCCTCGCTCGTACCGAGGCGCTGCGGACTTACGGCTCAGAGGTTACTTGGAATAGAGGGTACAGTACGCTGTAAGCGAAGAGAGAAGTTAGAGGTTAGAGATTAGAAGTTAGAGATTAGCTAGTGCCTCTAGTACTCCTAGTACTCCTAGAAACCAATCTCTAATCTCTAACTTCTAACCTCTAATCTCTAATCTCAAATCCCCTTCGCCTCTTCCATCGAGATGAGGTTGTTCATTAGGGCGTAGATCGTCAGACCGCTAGGCGAGTGGATATCTAGCTTGGCGGCTATGTTGCGTCGGTGTGTGACCACCGTGTGCGGGGAGAGGTGTAGCACATCTGCTATCTCCTTATTCGTCAGTCCACGAGCCACCCATGTGACCACTTCGCACTCTCGCTGTGATAGCGGGTTTTGCTTAGACTCGTCGCTCTCTATCAGCTCCACCTCAGGTTGCTCAGACTCCTGAATCTGTTGTATCAGGCTCTGCGGATCGACCGTTGGTAGGCAGACGAAGCTGTAGCCTTTGTAGAGGTCCTCTGGTAGGAGATTGTGATTGATCGCTATGACGGTAGCTTCCTTACCCGTGGGGAGCAGGTCGGGGTTGTACTGTACACCCGTCAGGAGCGGGTTGGCAATGATGATGTCAGGTGCGATAAATGTGATATGCTGTCGCAAAGCATCGGGATCGAGTAGGTCCACGCATAGCTGTACGGAAGAGTCGGGGAATCCTCTCCGTAGTGCTAGTTGTAAGCCATAAGCGAGGAGCTTATGAGGCTCTATGATTAGTATCGTGTGTTGCATCCGTTAGGGGTCGTTTATGCGTGTCTATTGCTAGCTTGGAGCGCCTCCTCCTTCTGCTTGATAAGCGGTACGAAGAGACAATCCTCGATATGGTTGTGCCACATCAGGTCACTCTCGGTGGTAAAAAGCTCGTGCAGCACATTCGTCAGCGCATAGTCTCCCATCGACTGATAGTACTTGATGAGGATATTCTTTAGATCCGTGATTTTCATCTCTATATGATCGTGTCTACTCTCGAATTCATCGATCGAGTAGCCCTTGTCGCGCTCACCCTTTAGCAGACGATGCACGTAGGGGAAGAGCACCTCGTCCTCGTATCCCATATGCTTGTGCACCTCCTCGACGTAAGCATCGTAGAAGCGGTGGATCAAAGCAGCCACCTCTGGCGAACCCTCCTCTACAGCAGTGAAAAGGTCTCCTCGCAGATCGGGTAGCTTGTAGTCCAGGAAGTAGTGATGCGACCGCTGCAGGTAAGCGATGAGAGACTCAGCTGAGATCTCTCGTAGTAGTTCCTCGGGGACTGTGTCAGACTGAGTCGTCAGTATATTGACGACAGCCAGGAGCGTATTCGTATCCACTCCATTGGCTCGACACACCTCATCCACGCTCTTGTCGCCGAAGCCTAGAGGGATGCCAAAGCGGGTGATCACCATGAGCAGGTCGTAGTGCGTCAGGATCAACTTGCTCAGAGAGGTCTGAGCGTCGAAGGGATGGTTTAGGAGGGTAGGAGGATTCATGGGTCGAATAGTTTTTTAGAATAGAGCGTGTCGCTCTTACTAGTTAGATATTACAAGCAAAGATACAAATGATTCGTAAACTGCCATATACCTATCAGTAGGTAGGGGTTAGAGATTAGAGGTTAGAGATTAGAAAAACAGAGATCAGAACCATCGGAGAGATCAGAGCCATCAGAGCCATCGGATACGTGTAACCCGAACCTCTAATCTCTAACTTCTAATCTCTAACTTCTAACCTCTAATCACTAATTTCCTTACCTTTGCATAGTCTCCGCTAATAGATATACCCTATGCGACGTCCTACTCTATTGATTCATATTGGTCTGATGATACTAGCTTCGGTCATCATCGTACTCCTAGCACTCCTCTGGATGAACCTCTTCACGCGCCACGGCTCATCGGTCGAGATACCTGACATATACGGTCTGCCAGAGAGCGAGGCGGAGCAACTCCTGGACAAAGCTCATCTGCGCTACGAGATCATAGACTCGGTCTACACGACAGAAGTGCCCAAGGGGGCTGTCTATGACTTAACCCCCAAGGCTGGTAGCAAAGTCAAAGCGGGGCGTATCATCTTCATCACGCTCAATGCTTACTACCCTCGCAACGGGATCATTCCCTCGCTCATTGATGTCTCCGAGCGACAGGCACGGGCTCGACTCATCAGCCTAGGCTTCGAACACATCACCCCCAGCTACGTCGCAGGTTCCTTCGACGGTCTAGTTATGGGGGTACAGCTTCCCTCTGGTCAAACGTTAGCACCTGGTACTCGCGTACCACTCTCCACACCGCTCATACTACTAATCTCTGTCTCAACTAGAGATAGTATACCGCATGGTACGCTACAGCCTTACGACTCGATCACGGGATCGGGAGGATCTGCTATTCCAAGTGACTCGACATCACACTCCTTAGAGCCTGACGATGATGAGTCCTGGATGTAACCCTGACAAGGAGCCACTACCCCTTGACGAGCAGGAGCTAGAGGAGGATCTCATCGCTACAGATGAGGAGGATCAGTGGGTCGCTGGGTCGCACGGTGAGGAGCTTTACGAGCATTACCGCGTACGGGTTGATCCAGGGCAGACGCCCCTGCGCATTGACCGCTTCCTGGTGGATCGTATGCCGCACACTTCGCGCCATCGCATACAGCTAGCAGCGAAGGCGGGACTCATATGGGTGGACGGAGAGCCAGTCAAGAGCAACTACAAGGTGAAGCCCCTAGAGACCATCACCATGATGCTGGCTCATCCGAAGCAGGACTGGTCGATCACTCCAGAGGATATACCACTCGACATAGTCTATGAGGATGATCAGCTACTGGTAGTCAATAAGCCCGCAGGCATGGTCGTACACCCAGGTCATGGCAACTACAGTGGTACACTTGTCCACGCGCTTGCTTACTACTTACGTAACGACCCACTCTACGACCCCAACGATGCCTCTGTAGGACTGGTACACCGCATTGACAAGGACACCAGTGGACTTCTTCTTGTGGCAAAGTGCACGGAGGCGAAGATACGACTGGCGAGACAATTCTTTCTCAAGACCACAGGACGGCGCTACCAAGCCCTTGTCTGGGGCAAGCTGGACCAGCCGCAAGGCACGATCGAGGGCAATATAGCTCGTGACCCTCGCGACCGTACTCGTATGACGGTCTACCCACCGACGAGTGAGATAGGCAAGCCAGCCGTGACGCACTATACGGAGCTAGAGCGACTAGGCTTCGTGACGCTCATAGCGTGTGAACTGGAGACGGGACGTACGCATCAGATACGTGCTCACATGAAGTCTATCGACCACCCGCTCTTTGGCGATGAGCGCTATGGCGGAGACCAAATTCTCTGGGGACAGCGCACCAGCTCTTACCAGCAGTTTGTCAATAACTGCCTCAAGATATGCCCTCGCCAGGCATTGCACGCTGAGACTCTTGCCTTTGACCACCCCACGACGGGAGAGCGGATGCACTTCTCAGTACCACTACCCGACGATATGAGCCAGCTTATAGAGAAGTGGAGACGCTATGTGGCACCCCTCGAACTCTCTAACTAAGAATCATTGCAATATCCCATCATACCTTATGGACAAACCCAACATTGCGATCATCTGTGGCGGATACTCTGGCGAGGCTGAGGTCTCGCAGCGCAGCGCCCAGACGATCCTCAAGCAGATTGATCAGAGCCTCTTCACTCCTTACCTGGTCACCATCACAGCCGATGCGTGGAGTGTGACCGATGCTACAGGTCGTGAGGGGACGATAGATCGTGCACTAGTCGCACGCTTTGGCGCAGAGGAGGTCACCTTCGCAGTAGCTTACATTACCATCCACGGTACCCCTGGAGAGAATGGTCTCCTGCAGGGTTACCTTGATATGCTCGGCATCCCCTACACGACGGGGGGCGTGCTCTGCGAGGCTTTGACCTTCAATAAGGAGGCGTGCAACGCTTACCTAGCGCATCACGGCTTGCGCATCGCTCGCTCGCAGCGGCTCCACAATCAGACGAAGGAGCTCTCACCCGAAGAGCAGCAGCAGATCGAGTCAACGTTACGTCTACCACTCTTTGTCAAGCCTAATACAGGAGGCTCCAGCATCGCTACGACGCGCATCGAGCAGTGGGATCAGCTCGCCACGGCGGTGGTGGACGCTTACACGGCTGCACCCGATGTGCTCGTTGAGGAGTGTATCGTGGGCACCGAGGTGACCTGTGGTTGCGTGATCCTTCCCGACGAAGCTTTCGCACTGCCCGTCACGGAGGTGGTGGCACACGATACTTTCTTCGACTATGACGCTAAGTACTATGGCAAGAGCGACGAGATAACGCCAGCACGCATATCGCCTGAGCTGACGCAGCGGGTACAGGAGACTTCGCTAACGATCGCCCACCTACTAGACTGCTACGGCTTCGTACGCATAGACTTTATCATTGAGGCGGACGGCATCCCCACATTGCTAGAGGTCAATACGACTCCTGGCATGACGGAGGCGAGCTTCATACCTCAGCAGGTACGCGCTGCTGGACTACAGCTGAGCGACCTCATCACACGTATCATCAAGAGCAAACTATCATGACCACACACACTGCCCCACAGCCCTACGAGTACGACTCGATACGTCCCTACCTCGACGAGGAGGTGCCTGCTGTCGTCGCACAGCTTGCCAACCAACCTGAGCTACGCCACGTCCTATCGGCGCTACTCTCAGAGGAGGAGACAACGGCACTGATACAGCAACTGAAAGGTATCCATAGCGTTGACGACTTTAAGCAGCGCATATCCTACCCCCTCGTGGTACAGCTGGCGAAGCGTACCACTTTCTCCGTATCGCTCAGCGGTGCCAGTCGACTAGGCGGTGATCTGCCGACGACTTTCATCACAAACCATAGGGACATCATCCTTGACTCAGCCTTCCTCAATCTAGTCATGCGAGAGCGCAACTACTTGATGCCTCGCATTGCTATCGGTGACAACCTCTTCGGCAGACCGTGGATCGAGGCGGTGGTCAAGCTCAACGACTCTTTTGTCGTGCGTCGCTCGCTTCCGATCCGTCAGATGCTTCTGGCAGCTCAGGCGCTCTCCGCTTTTATCGATCAGAGCATACAGCAGGACCACAAGTCGGTCTGGATCGCCCAGCGTGAGGGCCGTGCCAAGGATAATAGCGACAAAACACAGCCGAGCGTCCTCAAAATGATTGCTTCCTCGCAAAGCAACGACCCGCTGACTCAGCTGATGCGTGTCAACATCGCCCCCACAACTATTAGCTATGAGTACGATCCTTGCGACATCCTCAAGGCGTGCGAGCTACTCTGGCGCAAGCATCACCCTGAGGAGCAGTATGTCAAGGGCCCCGAGGAGGACTTGATCAACATGAAGACGGGTCTACTCGGCTACAAGGGGCGGGTACACTTTGCCATCGGTAAGCGACTCAACGAGTTGATCACGCCTGAGCTAGAGGCTGAGCTACGCGCCCTGCCGAAGCAACAGCTCTATCCACGACTGGCTGAGCTCATAGACACGGAGCTGCATAGCAACTACCGCTTCTACCCGATCAACTACATCGCCTACGACCTCCTCCACCCGCACAAAGCGCATCCGAAGGAGCTCTACAGTGAGGCTGACAAAGAAAAAGCGCTCCGCTACATCGAGGAGCAGATAGCTAAAGCACCGACGGATGCTTACAGCGCCGACGAACTGCGCACGCAACTCCTCCAGATGTACGCCCAGCCACTCTGCAACGCCTAAACAAGTAATCGGAGTAATCAAAGGTATCACACCTTTGATTACTCCGATCATGCCAAAACTTCTGACGCTCTAATCTACTCCTCCAGCAGGTCTGGACGGAGCGCTTGCGTACGGGCGACTGCCTGCTCGTGTTCCCACTGCGCTATGCGCGCTTCGTGTCCACTCAGCAGGATCTCCGGTACGCGCCATCCTTTGTACTCAGCGGGGCGGGTGTACATAGGCGGCGTGAGCAGACCGTCCTGAAAGGAGTCGCTCAGCGCACTATCCGCATCGCCTAGGACGCCTGGTATGAGCCGTATGGTCGCATCGGCAATGATCGCTGCTGCCAGTTCGCCACCCGTCAGGACATAGTCTCCGATGGAGATCTCACGGGTGATGAGATGCTCACGGATACGATGGTCGATCCCCTTGTAGTGTCCGCAGAGGATGATGATGTTCTCCATGAGACTCAGCTCATTGGCGACGGCCTGCGTGAGCACTGGCGCATCGGGTGCCGTGAAGATAACCTCGTCATAAGGGCGCTGGCTACGCAACTCGGTGATGATGCGGTCGATCGGCTCGATGGACATGAGCATCCCCGCAGCGCCACCGTAGGGGTAGTCGTCGATGCGTCCCCAGCGATTGGTCGCGTAGTCGCGTAACTGATGGATATGTACCTCGGCAAAGCCCTCTCGTTGTGCCCGCCCCACGATAGAGGTCGAGACAAAGGGCTCGATCATCTCAGGCAGTACGGTGATAATGTCTATGCGCATATGAGTGATAGAAGTAATAGGGGGATCGGAGCCATCGGAGCTATCAAAACTGATACTAGTCGTAGAGCTTAGAGACGTCCTATGGCTCTGATCGCTCCGATAGCTCTGATGGCTCCGATCCTTTCGACCTCGCTTATGCGAAGGTCAGCTCCTGGATCAGGCGGGGGCACTTAGCCCACTTGTCGATCATGAAGAGGACGTAGCGGATATCTACCGAGATCGTGCGCTGTAGGTCAGGCTCAAACTCGATGTCACCACTCATAGCCTCCCAGTTGCCATCGAAGGCAAGACCGATGAGATTACCGTTTTTGTCGAAGACAGGGCTACCTGAGTTACCACCCGTGATATCGTTGTCCGAGAGGAAGCAGGTGAAGAGGTGATTGCCCACACCGTAGGGTGCGAAGTTAGCAGGATCGCTCAGGAGCTTGAGGATCTCAGGCTGTACGGCGAACTCGCTGCTGTTGGGGTTCTGCTTTTGGAAGACACCACGCTCCGTCGTGAAGTAGTAGTACCACGCACCATCACCTGGCTCGTAGCCGAGGATACGACCGTAGCTCATACGCATCGTGAAGTTAGCGTCTGATGGACGAAGGGCCTTAGGCTGGAACTCGCTCATAGCTGCAAAGAGCTCACGCTTACCCTTCTCAATCTTGTTGTTGTACTCTAGATACGTATCCAGCAGAGAGGAGTAGTACATTAGGACGCTTTGGACAAGCTCCTGTACAGGGTCGTTAGCGAGGGTCTCCTTTATCTTGTTCTGATCCATAGCTAGTACGGCCATCATCTTATCCTCGTAAGGTACGACACTATTGGCAAAAAGCTCCTCAGCATAAGCCTTGTAGTCACCGCCGAAGCGCTCGTCTATGACCTGATAGATGAAGGGTAGGTTGTCCGCAGGGAGCTTCGTGCGTAGCAGAGCAAGCATAGCGGGGAGTACCTCACGGTCTAGGTTAGGCAGGTAGTCCTTGTAGAGACCCTCCAGCTCCTTCTTGTCACCAGACTTAGCAGCACCCATAGCCTGATAGCCGAGCCATACGATCTCGCTACCGCTCAGCATCGTCTCGATTACATAGTTGAGCTGACGATTGTAAGGAGCGATCTCCTCGTAAGCACGCTTTAGGTCGGGTAGAATGTTGCCGTAAGGCTTGCCCGTACGAGCCACCCACTGAGTGAATGCCTCCTCCTCGGCACGCTTACGGTCTACGACGTGAAGCTTCTCTAGACCACGGTTCATACCGATTGAGTTCTTCCAGTAGTTCGCACTCTGAGCATACTTACTAGCGTACTTGATGCGGGTAGCTTGGTCAGCGTCCATAGCACGCTTCCAGATCTCCTGCTTGACACCACGAGCCTCGATGCGGGGAGCGTTCTCATTCTCGATACGATCGATCACACCGTAAGAAGTGAGGTAACGATCAGTAGAGCCTGGGAAGCCAATGGTCATCGCGTAGTCCTGCTCTTGGTAACCCTTTAGAGAAACCTTTGTGTAGTAGACAGGACGGTAAGGTTTATTGCTAGCTGAGTACTCAGCAGGCTTATTGTTGGCATCAGCGTAGACACGGAAGACGCTAAAGTCGCCCGTGTGGCGAGGCCACATCCAGTTGTCCGTATCTCCGCCAAACTTACCAACGCTGCTCGGTGGAGTCATCACGAGACGAACATCCTTAAACTCGTCGTAGATGACGACATAGTACTTATTGCCAGCGTAAAATGGAGTTACCTCCACAGCGTCAAAGGGAGACTTCGTGTACTCCTTGACAATCTCCTCAGAGACCTTTTCGATCTTCTCCTGGCGCTGAGCCTCGTCCGTGATGCCAGCGACAGCCTGCTCGATGCGAGCCGTCACATCGATCTGCGCACGGAGGTACTTGACAGAGAGCCCTGGGATCGGCAGCTCCTCACGGAAAGATTGAGAGGCGAAGCCGTCACGCAGATAGTCATGCTCTACCGTACTCTGGCTCTGGATCGCATCGTAGCCGCAGTGGTGGTTCGTAAAGAGTAGTCCCTGATTAGAGACTGTGATACCCGTACAGCCACCTCCGAAGATGACCACGCCACGTGCTATCGATGGCTTGTCTAGATTGTAGAGTTGGTCTAGGGATAGGTTAAAGCCCAGCTCACGCATGCGAGCTTCGTTTTGCTCGTTAAGCTCACTGAGTACCCACATGCCCTTGTCGGCACGTGCTGTAGCACTGCACACGAGGAGTGCACAGAGGGTCAGGAGCAAGGTCTGTAGTTTATTCATAAGACGCTTATCTATTTAAAGTTAGTATTCTATTCTACTTAGTTAGTTCGTTAGGATCAGTTGGAGCGCATCCGCTTTGGTACGCTTTTGTAGCCACTCCTCCAGCTTGTTACGCTCTGCTGGGGATATACGGTGCGATGGAGTCGTCACGAGGATATGGAGGACTGAGTCTTGCCCCTGGATAAACTCCATCGAGGGCATCAGCCGCACCTGACTTATGTCCGTAAAGACGGCTCGCGCCTCATCGCTCACATCGTGCGTCAGCGACTTGTAGTAGTCGTAGCGCAGGAGCGTACGACGCAGTGAGTCGATCTCGGCACGCTGCTCAGAGGCCGTGCGCTCGGACCGCTCGTAGAGGTCACGCAGCAGGACACCGCCCAGCTGCTCGTAGTCCGTAGGAGCTTCGTTGTCAAAGCCTTGGTGCACCTGTAGCTCGAGGCTTGACAAGCCGTAGCTAGGGAGCAAGGCTGCGATACTGTCGATCGTCTGAGCAGAGAGTGGTTTGCCGATCAGCACCACATCTATGTAAGGCGCCTTTCCGCCCTCGCCACGTACCAGCGACTGGCGAATCACCTGATGATCTGACGAGACAAAGTGATCTGCGACAAACTGCTTGGCACGCTGCTCCTGATAGGAGTCGCGCACCAGACGGACACTCAGGTAGATGCTTGGTATGAGCGTGCAGATCGCTATGACGGTGATCCAGCGATAGCTTCGCTTGCGTATATCCCCCGAGGCAACCGTTTTCATTGGGAAGCGCATGATGCGCACCATCACAAAGGTGGCAAAAGCGATAAAGACCGAGTTAATGATGTAAAGGTAGATGGCACCGAAGAAGAAAGCCCAGTTGCCCGTGGCTATGCCAAAGCCTGCCGTACAGAGCGGAGGCATGAGCGCCGTAGCGATAGCCACGCCTGGGAGCACCTGTCCCTTGCTCTTGCTACTACCCGCGATCAGTCCCGCAGCACCACCGAAGAAAGCGATCAAGACATCGTAGATCGATGGCTCCGTACGTCCCAGTAGCTCACTACCAGGCTGGTCTAGTGGGGTCAAGAGGAAGTAGATCGTGGCGGTCGTGATGCTGAAGAGTGTCGTCAGTGCGAGGTTGCGCAGCGACTTGCGCACCAAGTCTAGGTCGGCAATGCCAAAACCTAGTCCGAAGCCGATGATTGGACCCATCAGTGGGGAGATAAGCATCGCACCGATGATCACCGCCGTCGAATTGACATTAAGCCCGATAGAAGCGACGAGGATGGCGCAGATCAGGATCCATAGCTTGGTCCCGCGAAACTCCACATCCCCCTTGAGCGACTCAATGGTCGCTACGTCGCCCGCCTTATCTTCGCGAAAGTCGAGCAACTTGCGTAGCCAGCTCCAAGCACTCATCCACCAAATGTGGCGCTCGGGCTGCTGGCTGTTAGCTGTTGGCTGCTGGCTGTTAGCCGCTTGAGGCGTAGAGGAGATCTTCTTACTGGAGGCAGGTTGATCTGCAGTGACCGCCACCTTACTCTGGCTCGGCGCTGTAGCAGCCTTGCTAGAGGCAGGTTGATCTGCAGTGATCGCCACCTTGCTCTGGCTAGGCGTTGTAGTAGCCTTGCTAGAGGTAGGTTGATCTGTCGTGACCGCCACCTTACTCTGGCTAGGCGTTGTAGCTGCCTTGCTAGGTGCGGGTTGATTCGCCGTGACCGCCACCTTATTATTCGGTAAGTGTTGGTCGGGAGCTAGATCATGAGCCACCTTATTATATATAGGCGTCGTCGGGCAACTGGTCAGTTCGTCAGCCATCGGCTCGTGATGCTGATGGCGTGCAGACTTTTGCTGAGCGACCAGACGCTTCAGGACGTCAATCGTAGGAGAGGAGTTTTCGGAAGAAGGCATACGATGAATTCGACCAAGTACACATAAGCGACTGCTAAGGTACTCATTTTCTACCACACATGTTGTTGCCTAGAACTACAATCTCGACGGAGCCCATTGGAGTTGTATCAAGAGAAACGAAAGCTCCTCCAAACCACGAAGGCAACGGTGCGTTTAGCTAGCTAGGAGGCGTGACAGAGATAGACCTAACCAGAGAGCTAGCAGGCCGATCAGCACGCTACCAGCGATGTATAGAAGAGCTAATCCGTAAGAGCCCTCGCGAAACATGGAGTAGCTCTCTGCCGTAAAGGTCGAGAAGGTGGTGAACCCGCCACAGAAGCCTGTGATAAAGAGCAGTCGCAGATGAGACGTGTCGCTACACAAGCCGATGAGTAGCCCGATGAGAAAGCACCCCACGAGGTTGACTGCGAGTGTCGCCAACGGTATAGAGCCCGTATAGTGACGTGCTAGCAGGAGAGCTGTAAGGTAGCGCAAGGCACTTCCGATGGCACCACCGAGCGCAACGAGAAGAAGCTGTCTTAGCATAGTTCCTTATCTAAGTTGAGACCGTCGCTTTGTCCTCTAAGTCTAGAGGAGAGCAACTAAAAAAGGTAGTACCCTCTCTAGATGGGAGAGTACTACCTAATTGATCTATGGATGAAACATCCGCTCGGGCTAGTCGCTCAGCTTGGCAGCGAGGAACTGGCGGTTGAGGCGTGCGATGTGGCTAATGGAGACGCTCTTGGGGCACTCCATCTCGCAGGCACGTGTGTTCGTACAGTTGCCGAAGCCTAGCTCGTCCATCTTAGCGATCATTGCCTTAGCACGCTTGTGTGCCTCAGCACGACCCTGTGGTAGCAGCGCTAGCTGGCTCACCTTAGCCGATACGAAGAGCATGGCAGATCCGTTCTTGCAGGCAGCTGCGCAAGCACCACAGCCGATGCAAGAGGCAGCGTCCATTGCTTCGTCAGCCTTGTGCTTAGGAATGGGGATCGAGTTAGCATCGGGTACGCCTCCCGTATTGACCGAGACATATCCACCAGCCTGTATGATCTTGTCATAGGCTGAGCGGTCCACCATCAGGTCACGAATGATCGGGAAGCCTGCAGATCTCCAAGGCTCGACAGTGATCGTGTCACCATCCTTGAAGGTGCGCATGTGCAGCTGACAAGTGGTGATAGCACTGATAGGACCATGGGGGTGCCCATTGACATACATAGAGCACATACCGCAGATACCCTCACGACAGTCGTGGTCGTAGATAACGGGCTCCTTGTCCTCGGCGATGAGCTGCTCGTTGAGTATGTCGATCATCTCAAGAAAAGAAGCGCTCTGAGGCACATCCTTGAGTGCATAGGTCTCAAAGTGTCCCTTCTCGCGGGGACCTCTCTGACGCCATACCTTGACATTGATATTTATATTGTGATCCATTGCTATGATTATCTACAGGGTTGCTTAGTTCTTATAGTTACGCTGGAGACGCTCGGTGAATTCGTATACCAGTGGCTCCTTGTGCATGACGGGGTCTTGACCCTCGCCTTGATACTCCCAGCAGGAGACGTAAGCAAAGTTCTCATCGTCACGCTTTGCCTCACCCTCCTCGGTCTGATGCTCTACGCGGAAGTGTCCACCACAACTCTCCTCACGATCTAGGGCATCGTGAGCCATGAGCTCACCGATCTCCAGGAAGTCTGCTAGACGTAGCGCCTTCTCTAGCTCGATGTTAAGGTCGTCGATATTACCTGGTAGGTGGAGGTCACTCCAGAAGACCTTGCGTAGTGCCTTGATCTTCTCGATACCTGTCTGTAGGCCCTCCTTAGAGCGTGCCATGCCGACATACTCCCACATGATATGTCCTAGCTCCTTGTGGATGCTGTCGACCGAGCGCTTGCCGTGCATAGAGGCGATACGCTGGATGCGCTCCTTGAGCGCCTTCTCAGCCTCGTCAAACTCCTTGTGGTCGACGCTAAAGTGCGGTACCTGAATCTGATCCGAGAGATAGTTCTGTATCGTGTAGGGCAGGATGAAGTAACCATCAGCAAGACCCTGCATGAGGGCAGAAGCACCGAGACGGTTAGCACCGTGGTCGGAGAAGTTTGCCTCACCGATCGCAAAGAGCCCTGGGATCGTAGTCTGAAGCTCATAGTCTACCCATAGACCACCCATCGTGTAGTGGATAGCGGGGTAGATCATCATTGGGGTCTCGTAGGGATTGTCGGCAGTGATCTGCTCGTACATCTGGAAGAGGTTGCCGTACTTGTCCGCAACGACATCACGTCCCATACGCTCGATGGCGTACTTAAAGTCGAGGAAGACGGCAAGCCCCGTATTGTTTACGCCAAAGCCCGCATCGCAGCGCTCCTTAGCAGCACGGCTAGCGACGTCACGAGGCACTAGATTACCGAAGGCTGGGTAGCGACGCTCGAGGTAGAAGTCACGATCCTCCTCAGGGATATCGTTTGCCTTCTTGGTACCAGCCTGTAGCGCCTTAGCGTCCTCTAGCTTCTTGGGTACCCAGATACGACCATCGTTACGGAGCGACTCAGACATAAGCGTTAGCTTAGACTGGAAGTCGCCATGCTCTGGGATACAAGTTGGGTGGATCTGTGCCATACAGGGATTGCCAAAGTAGGCACCCTTCTTGTAGCACTGCCAAGCTGCGGATCCGTTGGAGGCGATAGCGTTTGTCGTGAGGTAGAAGGCGTTGCCGTAACCGCCCGTAGCGATCACTACGGCATGAGCTGCAAAGCGCTCGATGGCACCCGTGATCAGGTTGCGCGCTATGATACCTCTCGCACGACCGTCTATGATGACTAGGTCGAGCATTTCGTGGCGCGTGTAGAGCTTGACGCTACCCTTGTGTACCTGACGGCTCAGCGCTGAGTAAGCACCGAGGAGTAGCTGCTGTCCCGTCTGGCCACGAGCGTAGAATGTACGGGATACCTGCGCACCACCGAAGGAGCGGTTGTCCAGTAGCCCCCCGTACTCACGTGCGAAGGGGACGCCCTGAGCGACACACTGGTCGATGATTTCGTTAGATACCTCTGCGAGACGGTATACGTTTGCCTCACGAGCGCGGTAGTCACCACCCTTGATGGTGTCGTAGTAGAGACGGTAGATGGAGTCGCCGTCGTTCTGATAGTTCTTTGCAGCGTTGATACCACCCTGAGCTGCGATAGAGTGTGCACGTCGTGGAGAGTCCTGGATGCAGAAGTTTAGTACGTTGAAGCCTAGCTCTCCTAGAGAAGCTGCTGCAGAGGCACCCGCTAGACCAGTACCGACGACGATGACATCGAGGAGACGCTTGTTGGCAGGGTTGACCAGCTTCTGATGATTCTTATAGTTAGTCCACTTCTCAGCTAAAGCACCAGCTGGGATTTTGGCATTTATTTCGCTCATATCTCTGATGATTAAGGTAGTTCGTAGATTTAGATGATAGGAAGAGTAGCTACATTAGCCTCAGCAAAGGGGACCGCCTCAGTAAGGCTCTTCGGTCCTGAATAGATGAAGCCAAAGTAAACGACTACAACGGCAAAGATGAGCACTAGTAGTGTGGCGACGATGTAGCTGATGACATGTAGGCGGTTGAACCACTTCTTATTGTTCCACCCGAGAGTCTGCAGTGCACTCCAGAATCCGTGCGTAAGGTGAAACCAAATAGCTACGAGCCATACGAGGTATAGGATAGAGACCCATACATTGCTAAAGGTCTGCACGACGAGCTGGTAACCCTCGGCACTCTCACCTCCCGTCCACTCTTGTAGCTGCATCTTGCTCCAGAAGTGTGTCAGGTGGAAGACTAGTAGCCCCAATACGATGATACCCAGGACAAACATATTCTTGCTCGCCCAGTCTATCTTAGCTCGTGTGAAGATGGCGTAGCGATCATTACCACGTGCCTTACGATTGAGCAGTGTCAGCCATAGGGCGTAGATGATATGTACGATGAAGCCCAGCGCTAGGACGGGAACCATGATCTGTACCAATATGTTGGTACCCATGAAGTGACAGGCTTGATTGTACAGCTCCGTAGGGAACTCGCTATTCACATTGATCGCATCGTAGACGGCTAGTAGGTTGATACAGCCATGTAGCAATAGGAAGATAATCAGGAAGAGTCCTGAGAGACTCATGATGAACTTTCTCCCGATTGATGATTTAAAGATCCACATATTTGTTAGTTTGGTTACTTGAGAGATGTTATCAGTTACTGTAGGTCTGTCTAGACATGGCAAATAGCTGTATAGGGGAAGGGCTTCTCAGAGCGCTCTACCGACCTTTTGCGATGCGAGACATCTCCTTTGATCCACAAAGATACAAAATACCTACTATTAACTACTATAATGTCGTCTTAATTTCAGGAGAAGAAGAAATTAGAAGTTAGACTTTAGAGGTTAGAGGTTAGAAATTAGACTTTAGAGGTTAGAGATTAGAAGTTTGGACTGCTCCTATCCGATAGCTCCGATCACCTCCGATAGTTCCGATAGCTCCGATTTCTATCTTCTACCCTCTAATTTCTAATCTCTAATCTCTAAAGTCTAACTTCTAATCTCTAACCTCTAACTTCTCACCTCTCGTCCCTCCCTTCGGTAGGAAATACGAAATCTCCAAGGAGGAAACGAAATTTCTCCACGGAACCGGGAAATAAAAGTTCGGAAGAATGAAATGAAACTTCGGAAGAAAGATTTCGAAGTTCCGATGAATTTTTCGTTTCCTCGCTGGAGATTCAAAAGGCTTCACCGAGGAAATGGCGATTTCCTTCGATGGTGCTAAAATGAGCCCACTTTTTATATCATGCAGGGGTTGGGGTGGTGGTTGTCCATTCACAAGTTTTTCGTACCTTTGTCGTCAGCTTTGCGTAATCTCTGACAGGAAGAGTGCTCTAAGCTTAATTCATAGCTTAGTCTAGAGGCTCACGAGTCGCCTGTGTATATTGCGTTTAGCTCATAGCTAATCAAAAAAGTAACAGCACATTATTATGGACTTTATCAAGCTAGTCGAAGAAGACTTCAAGAGTGGCAAGCAGCTACCTAAGTTTGCCCCAGGTGACACGATCGTCGTGGACTACCGTATTAAGGAGGGTAATAAGGAGCGTATCCAGAAGTTTCGCGGTACGGTCATCCGCATCAGCGGTCATGGTGACCAGCGTCGCTTCACCGTACGCAAGATCTCTGACGGTGTAGGTGTAGAGCGTATCTTCCCCTACAACAGCCCTTTCATTGAGGAGATCCACGTAGAGCGTCACGGTAAGGTACGTCGCGCTAAGCTCTACTATCTGCGCAACCTCCGCGGTAAAGCTGCTCGTATTCGTGAGCGTCGTACGCTCTCTGCCAGCGTCAAGTAATAGAGTCGCTAGCTCAGACTAATGAAGAGAGGCATCTCAACTGATGAGTTGAGATGCCTCTCTAACTTTGCGCTTCGGACGAGCGCGGACCTACTTCGACGAGACATGAGCAAGGGGCGATTCGTAAGATTGGAGAGGCTGAGGACTATTAACTAGGTAAGCTAAAGGAGACTGTTGCAGAAGTCAACAGTCTCACAATCTTGCAAGCAAGATTGTCTAGACTTTGCAGAAAGGATGAAGCGCAAGGCGCTGAGGGTGAGGTCTGAAGGGAGCATACTTCTGTATGTGACCGAAGCCGAATCCCGAAAGCAACACAGCGATTTGCCTTTATGCAACAGTCTCTAAAGGGAAGATTGTGGTATATTTGCGTCATCGGTCATGGTGATGGATATACTATAAGTAGCTGTATCCACGTTATTAGATTACTTATGAGACATAGACTCCTACATTATATATACAGACCTCTGAGCCTGCTGCTGGTCACACTGCTAGCGGGGCTGCTGGGGCTGACCGCACAATCCTCCGCCAGCTCACCGCTCAGTGAGGGGCACTGGGTGCGTCTCTCGGTGACTCGCACGGGAGTGTACAAGGTTACCTTTGCCACACTACGAGAGGCGGGCATTGCGAACCCTGCCGAGGTACGTCTTTTCGGACGGGGTGGGGCGATGCTAAGCGAAGTGCTGGAGGATAACAGTTTGCAGCTTACGCCGGTCCCCGCTTATGTGGCTAATGATGCGGTTTACTTTTACGCTACGGGGGTGACCGAGTGGATACCAGAGCTGTCGCGACAGACCTTTCGTCATCAGCAAAACATTTATAGCAATCAGGGGTACTACCTAGCGACCGATCGGACGGATCTGCCAGTGCAGCGCATTGAATCGCAGGGGGCGCAGCAAGCTACGGAGCCGGCTGTGCGGACAAGCTTCTTGGCGCATGAGCTATATGAGCAGGATCGCCACTCGCTACGTGCCTCAGGGCGTTTGCTCTTTGGCGAACCGCTCGGTGGGCATCCGCTCACGGTGCCTCTCTCGCTACCGTCGCCACTGGTCTCAGATGCCGAGGGCGACCTAAAAGTGGCTTACGTGGGGCTACCAGACAAGGATCAGTCGCTGGAGCTAACGGTGCAATTGGGCGGTGAAACGTACAAAGACATCATCAAGAGAAGTGAAGATGAAACCTCCGCCAGTACCTATCTGGCTGGTATCTACCATGCTAAGAGCTTTGCAGCCAAGCTCCCCTCGGAGGCGCAGCGTGTGGAGACGCAACTACAGATAGCGCCAGCGGGACGGCAAGCTTACCTGGACTATCTGACACTGGTGGCACCAGTCGCTTTGCAGTATGGAGGGAAGGGACAGTTGGCCTTTCGCAACTTCTCCGCCACTCCAGGCGCCATCGCATCGCACCGCATCGGGGTGACAGGCTCTGCGAGTGCCCTGCAACTGTGGGGACGCACGCCCGAGGGACAGGTGGCGAGCTTACCCATAGCGGAGCAAGGTGGAGCTGTGACCTTTACGGGAGCCGTAACGAGTGAGGCAGGGATACCCGTTGAGTACACACTCTTTGCCCTTGCGGACGCTTACCCTGTGGAGCTGGTCGTGGCGCTCCCGCATGGAGGGGTGCGTCTAGACACGGTGCCAGACTATCTGATGATCACGACCGAGGCTTTGCGCCCAGCTGCAGAGCGCTTGGCTAATTATCACCGAGAGCACTCGGGGCTACGGGTGCAGGTGGTGACGCAGCAGGAGCTTTTTGATGAATATAATGGCGGCACGCCCGATGCGACGGCTTATCGCTTGATGCTGTGGGACTATAAGCGTCGCTACGAGGCGGAGCATGGGGCTGAGAGCTACCACCCGCTACTCTTGCTGATGGGCGATGGCGCTTATGACAATCGTAAGGTGTCGCAGGACTGGAGTGCACGAGACTTTCAGTTGACGGAGTTCCTGCTAACCTATCAGGGGGAGAACTCAACCAACGTCTACAGCTACTCGACGGATGACTACTTTGGTCTCCTCACGGAGGGGCAGCGTGGCGTCGGAGTCGGGGCTCAGCCACTCTCGGTGGGAATCGGTCGTCTGCCCATACGTACCTTGGAGGAGGCTGAGGCTGTAGTGGACAAAATAATACGCTATGACAGCGAGCAGGTGCCAGGCGTGTGGCGTACGCGAGCTTGCTATGTGGCTGACAATATGGATGGCTACTCGCACCTAGGACAAGCTGACGGTATTGCTCAGCTTATGGAGCGGTTGCAGCCAGAGCTGATGGTCTCTAAAGTCTATATGGATGCCTACGCACACAAGAATGTGGGCGGGCGTACCTCGGTGCCGGATGCGCGTCGCAAGCTGATGGACGAGCTACAGAAGGGGCTGCTCCTCCTAGACTATACGGGACACGGGGGCCCCGCAGCGTGGAGCGATGAGCAGATCTTGACGCAGGCGGATATCGTACGCTTTGACTATCCTCACCTACCCGTGTGGATCACGGCGACCTGTGACTTTACCAACTATGACCATCCGCAGACCTCGGCTGGGGAGTCGGCTATGCTCAACCCGACGAGCGGAGCTATCGCGCTCTACACGACTACGCGCGTGGTGATGGATCTGAACAATGAGCAGATGAATAGAGCGCTACATGAGAGCCTCTTCACACCTCAGGCGGATGGCTTCCTACGTCCCATGGGGATCGTGATGCGTGATGCCAAGAATGCGCTCACAGACGATACGATGAATAAGTTGAACTTCTTCCTCCTCGGGGATCCAGCGCTGCGCCTCCGTATGCCAGCCTACGAGACGGTCATCACGGAGCTGGCGGGTGTCTCGCTCGACAAGCTTTCGGAAGGTGAGTCGGTGCCGCTCCATGCGATGGATAGTGTACAGGTACGGGGCTACGTGGCTAGCAGTAAGGGGGTCGTGCAGGGAGACTTCACGGGTCGGCTCTTTGTGACGGTCTTTGATGCTAAGGCTCCGGTCAAGACGCACATAGACAATGCACCTGACAAGGATCCTGAGAAGATTACCTCTTTTGAGGACTACCCGGGGATGCTCTATGCGGGTGTCGCTGAGGTGAAGGAGGGACACTTTGACTTCTCTTTCGTAGTGCCTAAGGATCTCCCTTATAGCGGTGGCAATGGCAAGATCAATCTCTATGCTTACAGCGATGCGAAGGGTGGCGAACCGTACGAAGCAATGGGCGTGAGCCACGCAATCTGTGTCAAGCCTGGCGTGGGTGAGCACAGCGTGGTCGACACGGTCCCGCCTGAGATACGGGAGCTATACCTAGGTCATCCAAACTTCTCAGTGGATAACCCCATCGGCTCGACACCGCTCTTCGTTGCTACGCTGGCGGATGCCTCGGGAATCAACCTTTCGGGAACGGGCGTGGGGCACAACATGACGCTGGTAGTGGATGGACGCGAGGACTTGACCTTTAACCTCAGTAGTAGCTACACCGCCTCGGAGATGGAGGCGGGTGTGGGGCGAGTGCTTTACCTGCTACCTGAGCTACCTGATGGCGACCACACGGCGACTTTTACTGTGTGGGACGTGTGCAACAATGTGACGGAGCGTAGCTTTGCCTTCCGTGTGCGTGATGGTCAAGCGCCAACGGTGGTCGAGAGTCATGCTCGTCCAGGTGTCCTGACGGCTGATGATCCGCTGATTGTGGAGGTCTACAACAATGCGCCAGGCGTGGAGGTCGATGTGACTATCGAACTGTACGACTACCGTGGTGCGCTGGTTGCGCTCTCGCCTCAGATGGTGGCTCGCTCTGGACACGACACGCCAGCTCTGATACGGTGGGAACCTAAGCTACAGTCGGGCGGTGCCTTGTTGCCTGGGCTTTACATCTACCGCTTGCGGATGACGCAGGGAGACTCGGTGCCTGCCTACACTTCGGGTAAGATAGTAGTGCGATAACTGTTATGCAGGCTGATATCTTAGCGTTGGTTACCAGTTCGACCCCCTTTGTGGCGGTAGTTGTGATGGCTCTTCTGGTGGCGATCAACCCCTGTCCACTGGCGACGGTGGTCTCTTCGCTGCTCTTCCTGACGGGACGGCAGACGAATAGACGGCGGGGGTGGTGGCTCACGACGCTCTATGCGCTGGGGCGGGCATTACTATACTTTTCTTTGGGATTGCTCTCGGCGTGGCTCTTGCGGACGAGCATTCAGACGCTCCAACTACAGGCGCAGATCCTGTACGGCTTGGAGCATTGGCTGGGGCCACTGATTATCCTACTGGGAGTACTGCTCTGGATGTTCGGTCATCACGACCATCATGATCACCAGCACGAGGAGCAGACACATCAAGCGGAGGAGCTTGATCATGAGCACGAGCAACCGCTCGGGCGACAGGGTGCGTGGAGCTGGCGAGCCCTTTGGCTGGGCTTTAGCTCGGCTCTCTTCTTCTGCCCTGCTACGGGGCTGATCTACTTCGGTATGCTGGTGCCTATGACGGCTCAGGCGGATGGCGCTGTGGGTCTGCTCTACTTAGGGCTCTTCGCGCTCCTGACGGCGAGCATCGCTTATCCGGTCTATGGCTTGATACGGATGGGCTTGAGTCGCTTAGCGCATTTCGCTGGAGATATACAGCGGTGGCGCAAGTGGCTGAGCGTGGGCATCTCACTGCTCTTCATCGTGATGGGCGTTGTGATCACGCTCGTTCACCTGCTACATGGTCACGAGGCGGCTGTCGGCTGATCTCTGTAGAGCTTGATGAAGCAGTGCGTGGCGAGGACGACGTCGTGGCGAGACTTGAGCTGGTAGATGATCTCCAGCTCTTCACGACCCCACAGGAGTTTGCCATAGAGCGACTCTAGGCTGATGCGTGTCTGTAGGGGATCGGCTTGGTAATGCGAGATGAGGTAGTTAATGCCTTGGCGCATGGTGCAGAACTGTCGCCTAGCCCCAAGGCTTTCACAGGGCAACTGGTAGTGCTGCAGGTCGTGCGCTAGGACGGCTAGGTGGAAGGCGAGGCTATGCCCCACGAGCATCTGTACACTTTCTAGATCTCTGAGGAAGAGCTCTAGCACTGCTTGGGGCGTTTCGCCATGCCCAGCGACAAACTCGGTAGTTAGCTGATGGTAGTCGGTCGCTTCGCTTGTGATCGGCACGCCACTGAGCAGGAGGTGGTCTTCGCTGCGCACGACTCGTAGCTCTTCGTCTAGTAGGAGCCACGAGAGACTCGCTAGGAGTGGTGTGCCGATGGAGGCAAACTTCTCTTTGTCAAGCGTGTCGTGCAGATAGCAGACGGTCTCGGTGTCTACCACAAGGTAGCGAGGCCTGGCTCCCGCAGGCGCTGAGCCAAGCTGTAGGAGCGGTGACTCCTCGATGCTGAGCACGCAATGCGAGGCGAAGTCACGCTCTACGCCCTTGTAGACGGGATTGTGCTTGCGTAGTCGCTTACGGCCGAAGGTGGTGATGCCACAAGCTAAGATCAGTAAGAGCAGGAGGTCAACCCAAGTCATTCCTCTAGGCAGGTGCTTTGGGGGAAAAGAGCTTCTTTTACTTAGTCAGACTCTCCTCGATGATGTGGCGATCTCGTGCGATGGCTACTGTAGCTTGCTCTTTAGGTATGAAGGCCCAGTTGCTGTAGCGGGGCGGTGTGAGTGGTTGGTGCTTTCTTGCCCACTCAATGAGGTGATAGCGCAGGTCATGAGGCGAGATCCAGACGACGCGCTGGTGTAGCTCGTCGGGCGAAAGGCCAGCGCCTTGCGTCAGATGCCCACCGCCACCGATAGCCCGGTAGGAGTTGACCGCCACAGTGTAGACACTGTCGACCGAGAAGGGGCGTCCGTCAGATAGTTGCTCGATGGTCACTCGCTTGCCTTGAGGTTTGCGCAGATCCACCGTGTAGTCAATGCCTGTGGCTGCGCTGAAGTTAAAGGTCGGATTGACTGTCGGGAAGTGTTGCTCGGTAGCTTGATCCTTCAGATAGAGCAGATGCTCCCCAGAGCTAGCTTCGGGGCCACACCATAAGCCGTAGGAGTACTCTAGGTAGTCGTGTATCTCTTGCCCTGAGAGGCGTAGCTTGTAGAGATAGTTCTCGTAGGGATAGATGTCGAAGAAGTTCCGTACCCGTAGCGTGTCAGCGCGCTGTGCCAAGGAGAGACGATGCGGTGCGGAGAACGATATGTCTGCCTCGCTCAGATCTAGCTGTAGCTGATGAAGTAGGGAGATATAGGCGGAAGGACCAAAGAGTGCGTCCACCCCGACGAGAGGCTCCGTGAGCAGTGTGATAGGCTCTGCGATAAAGCTACGCACCGTGTCCGCAAAGTCCGCAAAGTAGCTGACGAAAGCGGAGTCTACGGGTACGTCTGCCATTGGAACGATCTCCCCTTGGAACTTCTTGTCGACCACTTTGTCGCTCTGCTTGGTGATGGTGACAGTAACGTCCGCTACGTTTTTCGCATGGCTCCCTGGATTGATCAGCAGGACGGAAGAGCCCGAAGGACTTCGCTCAGTAGTTTGATTAGCCTGGTGATCGTGTCCGTAGAGGATTAGGTCAATGCCAGAGACCGTACGAGCCATCTGGAGGGCAACGTCTTCCTTATCCTGTCCGTCGCCCAGCCCTGAGTGCATCAAGACTATGAGGAGATCTGGGTGAACATGCTCTTGAATCGTAGGAATCCACTTGTGAGCCGTGGCGATCGGATCGGCAAAGGTCATCCCCTCATAAGAGGATTGCGGGATCCACTGAGGCACAGCGGGGGTGATCAGTCCGAGCACCGCCACCTTCACCCCGTCGACCGTGTGGACGCTATAAGGCGAGTAGTAAGGCTTACCCTTGAGTGGACCATCGCTGTGTATGATATTGGCAGCCAGCAGTGGCGTCGCCATGTCGCGTTGCCAGCGTTTGTATACGCTCGGCGTAGCCTCTAGGTCATGATTCCCCACGACGGCTGCATCGTAGCCCAGCAGCGTCATAGCGTCCGAGACGAAGTGCGTGCGTAGTGTGTCAACGAAGTTGGAGTAGTAGACCGCCGCATTGCCCTGTAGCACATCCCCTCCATCGAAGAGCAGCGTACTCGTCGGGAACTCCTTCCTCACTTGTGCCACATAAGTAGAGACCCGCGCCAGTCCGCTAGGGATACAAGTGTCCTGGACGAAGTCGTAGCCCAGTATGTTGCCATGCACATCGGTCGTGTGTAGGATATGGATCGTGTGCGTCTCTCGCTCTGTCTTCTTGCAACTAGCGAAGCTCCCCAGCAAAAGGAGCGCAACGAGACAATAAAGTAGGGTACGATGCTGAAGTTGGTTCATAACGTGAAGGGCTTTCTTAGGACAGGTAAGGGTTGTGCTGGTAGATATTGCGAATGAGGCGTACGACACGCAGGGCATCCTCGATCTCCACCGCCTGAGCGGTCGGGTCGCCCAGCAGCGCGCGCGCCGTGTGGTCAATGACGAAGTGATGGTTTTGCGCTGAGCCACTGTAGGCTCCGTAGGCATTGCCAGGCTCGCTCTCTCCTAGGTCGGGGCGGTCGTAGCCGTCTATGACGCAGTGCGTTAGTTTGTTCATGAAGGGGCCGTCTAGGACGATGCAGCCACGCTCACCGAGCACGGTCAGACGCACCCCGCAGTTGGTTCCGTAGACCGCTGTCGAGTAGGTCAGTAGCCCCGTCGTATCCTGCGGGAAGGTGAGCTGCACTACGCCCGAGTCCTCAAAGTCTACCATCGTCTGGTGGTTGTAATTGTAAAAGCTCCCGCCCTGCACCTCAGGCATGCCAAAGCACCAGATCAGCAGGTCGAGGAAGTGCGAGTACTGCGTGAAGAGCGTCCCGCCATCTAGCTCTAGGTCGCCATGCCAGCGACGAGGCAGGTAGTAGCGCTCGTCACGATTCCAAAGACACTGTAGTTCGATCTGGTAAAGCTTGCCGAGGCGCTTCTCTTCAATCACCTGGTGAAGCCACGCTGAGACAGGCGTAAAGCGGTTTTGCAGTACACTGTATAGGTGACAGCCGTGCGCCTTCGCCAGGGCGATCAGTTCCTCGCCCTCGTCGGGGTGTAGCACGGCGGGCTTCTCTATGAGGAGCGACTTGCCAGCCTTGATTAGCTCTAGCGCAATTGGGTAGTGCAGCCCGTTGGGGACGCAGATCGACGCGACATCAAAGGTCTCTCCTCCGCGCTCCAGTAGCTCCTCGACGCTTTGGTAAAAGGGAATCTCAGCAAACTGTGCAGCACCACACTCCGAATCGGGTAGCACGTCGACCATCCCGACCAACTGCGTCTGCGGATGCTTTGAGATATGCTCCATGTGCCGACGGCCAATGTGTCCGCACCCCACGACGACCCAGCGGAGCGGGCTGTGGAGTGGCTTAAGAGCGAAGGTTGTTAGGTCGCTGTGGTTCGCTGTCATAGTGGGGAAAAAAGGCTTTTATAGTAGAAACTGTCTGATCCGCTCGCAGATCTCTCGGATCTGCTTAGGCGTGGTCGTTGGGGCTATCGGTAGCGAGAGCATCGTCTTCTGGAGCGCCTCCGCTACGGGGCAGGAAGCCTCAGATGAGCCGTCACTGTAAGCCGCTATCTGGTGAAGCATCTGCGGGTAGTAGACTCGTGCGTCGATACCCGCTGTACGCAATTCGTTGAGTAGTCCGTCCCGCTTGTCAGAGGGTACGCAGATTGTGTAAAGGTAGAGCGCTTCAGGCTGGCCTATGCTACGCTTCGGGCATCTCACCATCGGGAGGTCCGCCAGCAATTCGTCGTAGCGGTCGGCTAGCAAGCTACGTCGTCGGTTCGCTTCGTCTAGGTGACGTAGCTTAACTCGTAGCACAGCTGCTTGGAGCGCATCGAGACGGCTGTTGTAGCCACACCGCTCGTACTGGTAACGTGTGCGCTGTCCGTGGTTGGCCAGTTGGCGCAAACGATCCGCCAGTTGCTGGTCATGCGGTACGAAAGCAGCGCCTCCGTCGCCCATACAACCTAATGGCTTGGTCGGGAAGAAGCTCGTCGTGCCGATCGTAGCTCGTGTGCCTAGTGGTGCCGTAGCTTTCGTGACTCCCGAAGCTATCTCGCCTACGCCGCCCATCCCCTGTGCATTGTCCTCAATCCATGGGATCTGATGTCGCTTGCAGAAGGCTGCCAGCTCGACTGCGGGGCAGGGCATACCGTACATATTGACCGCTATGAGTGCCACCGTACGAGGGGTGAGAAGTGACTCCAGATAGTCTGGCGAACCATTCATCTGAAAGGAGACAGGCCCATCGCTACTCAGCGAGGACATCACGTCAGCCCAGACTGGTCGAAGCCCTAGATGACAGACGGCCTCGGCAGCCGCCACATAGTTGTGCGTGGCAATGATTACCTCGCCACCACGGGGTAGCTCTAGCGCAGCCAGAGCCAGCAGGAGCGCATCGCTCCCGTTGCCACAGCTGATGACACTCCACGGCTCTAGCCCTAGGTAGTCCGCCAGCTCCTCCTCAAAGGCACGCACCTCCTCACCACCGATGTATCCGCCCGAGGCGACAACCCTCCCGATGCCCCTATCGAGCTCAGCTTGGTAGGGGCGATGTTCTTCGGGTAGGTTGACTAGAGGGATGCGCATGTCGCTATGAGGCTAGACCAGTTTGCTACCAGGCGCTATCGTGTCAGGTAGCGTGACCACCTGTAGCTGTCCCGTCTTGTAGTCCTCGACCGAGATGATCATACCTTGTGACTCGACACCACGTATCTTGCGCACAGGGAGGTTAGCAACGAAGGCAACGGTCTTACCGACCAGCTCCTCCGGCTTGTAGTACTGAGCGATGCCCGAGACGATCGTTCGTACGCCCATGCCATCATCGATGGAGAAGCGCAGGAGCTTGTCAGCCTTAGGCACCTTCTCGCAAGCTAGGATGCGTCCTGCACGCATATCGCTCTTGGTAAATGTGTCAAACGGCACATCCTCCAGTAGAGCCTCGGGGTGACGGCTCTGCTCCTCGTTGAGCTTCTTGATCGCAGCGAGTTTGTCCAGTTGCGCCTGAATCACATCGTCCTCAATCTTCTCAAAGAGCAGTTCGGGCGTACCCAGCTGATGCCCCTCGGGAAGTAGATCTGTAGCGCCAAAGCGGGAGAAAGCAAAGCCTTCCTCCCCAACCTGTAGCATAGCGAGGAGTCGACGTGTGGAGAAGGGTGTGAAAGGCGCAAAAGCGATTGTCAGATTGCCCACCAGCTGCAGAGCTAAGTGCAGGATCGTAGCGACACGGTCGGGGTCGCTCTTGATCACCTTCCAGGGCTCCGTGTCGGCGAGGTACTTATTGCCGATGCGGGCCAGCTGCATAGCGGTCTTGAGCGCTTCTCTAAAGTGGAAGTGCTCCAGCTGATCGTCCAGCTCTGCGGGTATGGCTGCCACCTCGCGGAGCATCTCCTCGTCGATCTCTGTGAGATGACCCAGCGGAGGCACCTTGCCGTTGAAGTATTTGTGCGTCAGCACCAAGGCGCGGTTCACAAAGTTGCCGTAGATAGCGACCAACTCATTGTTGTTACGCGCTTGGTAGTCACGCCATGTGAAGTCATTGTCCTTGGTCTCAGGCGCATTGGCCGTCAAGACATAGCGTAGCACGTCCTCCTTGCCAGGCATCTCGTCGAGGTATTCGTGGAGCCAGATAGCCCAGTTGCGACTGGTCGAGATCTTGTCCCCCTCGAGGTTGAGGAATTCGTTCGCCGGGACATTGTCTGGTAGGTTAAACGAACCCTCCGCCTTCAGCATGGCGGGGAAGATGATACAGTGGAAGACGATATTGTCCTTGCCGATGAAGTGGATCAGGCGGGTCTCGGGGTCACACCACCAGGTGCGCCAGCTGTCGGGGAGTAGCTCCTTCGTATTGGATATGTAGCCGATAGGTGCGTCAAACCATACGTAGAGCACCTTGCCCTCAGCCCCTTGGAGCGGTACGGGGATACCCCAGTCTAGGTCACGTGTCACGGCACGTGGCTGTAGTCCTAGGTCCAGCCAGCTCTTGCACTGCCCGTAGACGTTGGGCTTCCACTCCTTGTGTCCCTCGAGGATCCACTCGCGGAGGAAGCTCTCGTAGTCGCCCAGTGGGAGGTACCAGTGCTTCGTCTCTCGCAGCTCAGGCTTAGCTCCTGAGATAGCGCTGTGAGGGTCGATCAGATCGGTCGCTGAGAGCGATGTACCACACGCCTCACATTGGTCGCCATAGGCGCGCTCATTGTGGCAATGCGGACAGGTGCCCGTGATATAGCGGTCTGCGAGAAACTGCTTAGCCTCAGGGTCGTAGTATTGCTCCGAGGTCTGCTCGATTAGCTTGCCCGACTCGTAGAGCTTGGTAAAGAATGCGCTCGCCGTCTTCTCGTGTGTCTCGGAGGTGGTGCGCGAATAGATGTCAAAGTCGATACCTAGGCGAGCGAAGGACTCCTTGATCAAGGCGTGGTAGCGATCTACCACCTCTTGAGGAGAGACGCCCTCGGCTTTTGCCTTGATGGCGATAGGTACTCCGTGCTCATCGCTACCGCCGATGAAGAGGACCTCGTCGCCCTTCATACGCTTGTAGCGAACGTATATGTCGGCAGGAACGTAGACTCCTGCTAAGTGTCCGATATGTACAGGCCCATTAGCATAAGGGAGGGCCGTGGTGACTAAAGTGCGTTTGAATTGTTGCGTACTCATAAAGTTCTTATGATGAATGACGGTTTAGTGCCGATGTCTACCGCAAAGGTAGCAAAAATGAGACTGTTACGAAGGTTTCAAGGCTTAGGAGTGCTTGGCGCTGGGATAGGGGGAAAGAGCGTCTCTAGCACTCGCCTCATGGTGCTACGGGTGGTGGGGCGATGGCGCATATTGTTGGCGAGGAGGGAGACGCAGTAGGTGTGGCCTTTGTAGCTGACGTAGCCGGCATAGTTTTGCACACCTTGTATGGAGCCACTCTTGAAGTAGGCAGTGATCCTCGATGCTGGCATTAGGCTACGCACTGTGCCTTGGCGACCTACTTGTGGTAAGGAGAGTATGAAGGGATCTGAGGTGGGTAGTGGTAGCTGGTAGACCTGTCTCAGAGCGGCTGTCAGTGCGTAAGGCGATAGCTTGCTACGGGGCGATAGACCAGAGCCGTCGTAGAGCTCCAACTGATCAGCGGGGAGGGCGCAGGTCTCTCGCCAGTAGTTCATCTCCCGTTTCAGTGCTTGGTTCGTCGAGAAGCACTCCCCCTGCTGCACCGAGCCAAAGTGGTTGCCGATGCTACGGAGGAGAGCCTCTGCATAGAGGTTGACGCTGTGAAAGTTGCAGGTGCGTATCAGCTCACTCAGGTGAGGGCTTAGGTAGATGTCGAGTAGGGTGGTGAGTACTGGAGCGGACCGATCATAGTAAGCGACGCTCTGGCACTCGGAGAGCTCTATGCCACGCTGCTGAAGGTGCTCCGCTAGTTGCAGGGCGAGAGCCATGGCGGGATTGCTCAGATCGCAGGCGATGACCTGACGCTTAGAGCTACCTCGAGCTAAGCGACCCGAGAGGCGTCGTGTGGTGCGGGACTCTCTATCTGCAGAGATGGCGAGCAGATTGCCACGCTTGACCAACTGAATGTCTATCTGCCACGCATGCCCTGGTGTGGCGGGATGGAGGTAAGAGGGCTCGGAGGCTCCTCTTGCTACATCCTGAGCGGAGATACCGACCTGCATGATATTGTCGCATAGGTTGACCCCATAGAGCGCTGGCGCATAGCGTTTGCCCCAGTCCCCACGAGGCCACGCCTCTAGATAGCCTTCGTCGCAGTAGGCCGAGGCATCGACGACGATGCGACCACGTATCTGACGGATGCCCACCTTTTGTAGTGCTAGGTAGACTTGATCGTAAAAGATCCCCTTGCGACGTGGGTAATGCTTTGACTCAAGCGATGGATCGCCATGCCCTACGATGATGAGGTCGCCATCGAGCACCCCTTCGCTTGTGATGGTACCTCGGTAACCGATCTCTGTGGGAAACTGATAGTCAGCGCCTAGGACTATCAGTGCTGTGGCAGAGGAGAAGATCTTGGTCACCGAGGCTGGCGTAAAGCGCTCCGTGGCATGGTAGCTCAGGGCTGGCTTCGTTTGATCAATGCGCCATACGGAGACTCCATAACGAGCCTCTCCTCGCTGCTCCGCCTGCTGGAGTAGCTCTAGAGTCTGGAAGACGTTGAGTGTATCCTCTTGCGCCGATCCCTGCAGGGGAAGTAGCAGTAAGAGTATAGCATAGAGTGTAGTGGATCGTAGTTGCATCACTATGGGGTCAAACGTAACGAGAGCAAAGTGTACCCGAAGACACACCTTGCTCTCTTTATTCTACTTGAGTTGTCTATCTTTCGCTCAAAGGGGATTGGAGCTCCCGCTGTGAGGAAGACGTGTGCGTGCTAGTACTTTAGCGACTGTCCTGGACGCAGTACAGCGCGTGAGGACATATTATTTGCCTTGCAGAGTCGGCTTACGGGTGTGCCAGTCTTCTTGGCAATGCTTGAGAGGGTATCGCCTTTCTTGACTCGGTATATCCGTGGGGCACGCGAGGCAGAGACGCGGTTCTTCTTTGCTTTGGCCTTGTACTGGGTATCTGATGAAGCCTTACTCTCCTCGTAAGCATAGGTCTTGTAGCCCCTAGGAGCGACGAAAGTGTAGTAGTCACTCTGAGGAGCGCCTACGCCGAAGTCAATGATGTGTGCGGGATTGATGTCGATGCCTAGGAAGCGGGTCTCAAAGTGTAGGTGTGGACCTGTACTACGACCTGTGCTACCGCCCTTGCCGATGACCTCACCAGCTCTGACGATCTGACCCTCCTGCGCTATGCAGCGACTCATGTGTCCGTAGACCGTCTCTAGGCCGTTGGGGTGACGTATGACAATGTAGTTGCCGTAACCACCACGCTCGTAGCCACGGATGCGTACCTTACCATCGAAGGCGGCTCGTACGTCATCGCCTGTGCGGAGTGCTAGGTCGATGCCCTTGTGCTCACGACGATAGCGAGCACGGTAACCGTAGTTGGATGTGACACGCATAGTGCCCTCTAGAGGCATAACGAATCCCGAGCAGTCAATATTATATGTAGCGGGGATACGTGGGCTACTTTTCCCAGCAAAGGGGTTTACCCAGTCAGTCCACGAGTCTTCGCCATATAAATCTATTGCAGGGTATTCGAGAGCCTCTCTCTCGAGTGCGCGCTCCATCTCAGCATTGGATATGCGCGTCTCGGCATCTCTTGCCGTCATAATGTTGTAGCCATCGGCTAGCAGATTTCTGATACCGAGAGAGTCCCGTGCAGTCACGACTCTCGTCGGGGAGACCCTCCTAAGGGGTGGTGATGAGGTCTTGTGGGGTGTCTGGGCTGCTAGCTGAGTGCATGCCACAAAGATAAGCCCCACGAAGGCGACAAAGCTCTTACTTTTACTTATCATAAAGTCTTGATTGATAAATGATGTGTGTCTGTCAATAATGAGTGGGTTAAAGAAACTGATACACAGTAGATAGCTCCTCTCGCATCTGTCACTTACGGTAGAAAACAATATCTACTTTCTCTCCAAAGGTCGGAATAAATTTCGAAATAGCCAAATTTCGGCCCGACGAATTTATGCCGTTTGACCCCTAAGGCTGGCTCTAATACAACGATTGCCAGCGGAGATTATTGTTGCGACAAGAGCCTTGTCGCATAAGTCTATATTAAAGAAAGAGCCCCCACGTCAGCCTCTCAAGACTGGTGTGGGGACTCTCTAGTTGTCTAGCGGGGAGTGATTACTTCAGACCGAGCTTCTTAGCAATAGCTGCGGGGATAGCATCACGGTGTACGACGATATTCATCGTGCGGCCAGCTACATAGTTCTTGGAGATGTACCATATTCCGTTGTACTTGCCACTCTCACCCCAAGAGTTCTTGATCATGTAGAAGATACGACCGTTTTGATTCTTAGCCTTGCCAACCATAACCATACCGTGGTCATCGGTGAGGGTATAGTTGTCAAAGCCCTCCTGGCGGAACTCCTGTGTAGGCTCGATCTCAGGGCAGTCAGCACTATTGATCATACGACGTATCTCGGCAGCTTTGTCGCTGTAGCTCAGACCTACCCAGCGAGCCTGGTCAGAGCCCTTTGTCTCGATAGCGTCTACATCAGCTAGGACGCCGATACCGTCACGTGTGAAGCCTACCTCGCTTACGTCAGCGCCCCAAGCGATGGGGTAACCCTTCTCAATTGCATTGTCAATGACCTGCATGAGCTCGTTGATGGGTAGATTCCACGAGCTAGACCAGCGCCAGTTGTCCTCGATCTCGATCGGGAAAGAGGTGTAGAAGGGGTGGTGTGTGAAGCTCGTCAGTGAAACATAGTCGCTAGTATTGATGCCGAGGCTCTCAGCGAAGCTCTTGGGCGTGTAGCGCTTGCCCTGGTAGGTGAACTCCTTAGGCAGCTCGCCTAGGTAGGTGTCTACGACCTTGTTGAAAGCACCCTTCCAAGCTGTGGAGAGACGACCGTTGTGATTCGCTACGACAGCGTCAAGCATGCCCTTGAGGACAGCCTCTAGCTCACCGTGGGCATTCTTTTTCGTACCATAGTTGAGACCTGTCATAAACTCCTCCGGTACGGCTCCGTAATTGCCAAACACATAGAGAACATCGTAGAACGAGCCACCCTGAGCAATGTTGCCCTTGCCGTGTAGACGGACATACTTCTCAGCCTTGTCACGGTAAGTATGGTTGACGACAAACATATCAGAGAGGTCTACCTCGGGACCACCCTTGCGAAGTATCTCAGACTCAAGGAAGCCTGTCGTAGAGTAAGACCAGCAGGTACCACTGTTTGCCTGATCCTTGATAGAGGTGATGGGGAGCTGCTTGATGATGGTAAACTCGTTGCTCTCGCTACTTGTCTGGGGCTTCTGTGCGACCATAACGAGACTCGAGAGGAGTGTGAGGAGGAGTAGAGAGAATTGTCTCATAGCTTATTCCTGGTTTTATAGTTAGAAAATGAATTGTCAGTGAAGCGGTCATCAAGACCGTCACAAAGATACAAATAAAAAACTGGAGACAAAAGGGTCCTCAGCCGTCTGTCGATGATTTGCAAAGTCAAGGATTCCCGAAATCGCTGACGCTTTGAATGTGCCCCGACGCATTACAATCCGCTCTTCTAGGGACTACATATGACGACCTCCAGTGGTTAGATGGGCTGTAACCTTGACTGGTAGCGCTATAGACTCACCTTGTAGCTACTCCTACATCTCTGCTGATTGCAATCTCTACCGAGGAAATCCGAAAGCTCCACGGAGCAATCGAAAATTCCCCACGGAACCGGCAAATAAAAGTTCGGAAGAATGAAATGAAACTTCGGAAGAAAGATTTCGAAGTTCCGAAGAATTTTTTTGTTCCTCACTGAAAATTCAAAGATCTCCACCAAAGAATTGCTCGATTTCCTTGATAGTGTGCTGTGAATAAACTCATCCTGCATGATGCGTTAGCCCTACTCCGAATGAGGACCGGTGGCTTAGACTCAAAAAAGAGTAGCACGCTCCTCGTCTGCTGACGGAGAGCGTGCTACTCCTTGGGAGAGGCCTGAGCTATGCTACTGGAGTCTCTCTAGGCGTGTCGCTTGCGATGCGAATTTGAGCAGGCTAGCGACGCTTCTTGTTCTTTTTCTGCATCTTGGCTTGCATACGTCCCAAGCCTCCGCCTTGCATCTTGCGCATGACTTTGCTCACCTGGTCAAACTGCTGGATGAGCCTATTGACCTCAGCAACGGAGGTGCCACTACCGTCGGCGATACGCTTGCGACGTGAGCCATCGAGGATGCTAGGCTTGGCACGCTCCTCGGGGGTCATAGAGTGGATGATTGCTTCGATGCCCTTGAAGGCGTCGTTGCTGATATCGAGATCCTTGACCATCTTGCCGACTCCTGGGATCATGGAGACGAGATCCTTCAGGTTACCCATCTTCTTGATCTGAGCAATCTGAGCGAGGAAGTCGTTGAAGTCAAACTGATTCTTGGCAATCTTGGCCTCTAGACGCTTTGCCTCCTCCTCATCGTACTGCTGCTGTGCACGCTCGACGAGAGAGACAATATCACCCATGCCGAGGATACGGTCGGCCATACGTGAGGGGTGGAAGACCTGTAGCGCCTCCATCTTCTCGCCTGTACCGACGAACTTGATCGGCTTGTTGACGACACTGCGTATAGAAAGCGCAGCACCACCACGTGAGTCACCGTCCAGCTTGGTGAGGATCACACCGTCGAAGTCCAAGCGCTTGTCAAACTCGGCTGCCGTATTGACCGCATCCTGACCAGTCATGGAGTCAACGACGAAGAGTGTCTCATCGGGGCGGATAGCCTCCTTGATACTGCTGATCTCATTCATCATCTCCTCGTCGACGGCTAGACGACCAGCCGTATCGATGATAACGGTGTCTAGTCCCTCCTGCTGAGCGTGGGCGATCGCGTTGCGAGCGATCTGTACGGGATCCTTGCTCTCGGGCTCGCTGTAGACGGGTACGCCAATCTGCTCCCCGAGGACGTGTAGCTGCTGGATAGCAGCGGGACGGTAGACGTCACACGCTACGAGGAGAGGCTTGCGCTGCTCCTGCTTCTGAAGCATGTTGGCGAGCTTGCCTGAGAAGGTGGTCTTACCAGAGCCCTGCAGTCCTGACATAAGGATGATGGCAGGGCTCCCCTTGAGGTTGACGGACACCGCCTCGCTACCCATCAGTGTGGCGAGCTCGTCGTGAACTATCTTGACCATCATCTGGCCAGGATTGACCGCTGTGAGGACGTTCTGACCAAGTGCCTTCTCCTTGACCTGATCGGTGAAGTCGCGAGCTACGTTGTAGTTGACATCGGCATCAAGTAGGGCGCGACGTACGTCTTTGAGCGTTTCGGCGACGTTGATTTCGGTGATGCGGCCTTGGCCTTTGAGTATTTTGAATGAGCGCTCTAGGCGTTCGCTTAGGTTTTCAAACATGTTGGTGAGATGATGAGTGGTTTATAGTCGATTGGTGTCGCTATCGGGGAAGATAATCTTAGGCTGGAAGGTGCGCGCCTCGTCGTAGTCCATGAGTGCGTAAGACATGATGATGACGATGTCGTCAGGCTGTACGAGACGGGCAGCGGGACCATTGAGACAGATGACTCCGCTGTCGGGTTCGCCAGCGATGACGTAGGTGTCGAGGCGGTTGCCGTTGTTACAGTCGACGACCTGCACACGCTCTCCGGGGAGGATACCGACGGCCTCCATGAGGGTGCGGTCGATGGTGATGCTACCCACGTAGTTGAGGTTAGCCTGTGTGACTCGGACGCGGTGAATCTTAGATTTGAGTACCTGTATGTACATAGTTTATAATGTGGAGCTCCTGAGGCTTAGCGTAGGTCTACGACCTCAAGCGATTTGTATTCTTGCGGTGCAAAGGTAAAGGATTGTGACGTAACATGCTCCTTCGCTTGCATCTTACGAATGGTGTAAGAGACCTGCTCACCTAGGTCAAAGTAGAGATCTACCTTCTTGGGAGCTCGGCTCTGCTGGTCGAAAGTTACTTCGTAGTACTTGACCCCTGCGAGAGGTCCAGACCCACTTTTTGCCACAAATCGGTAGATGACCGTGCCTCGGGGACTCTTGCGCTCGGTGATGCGGTAGCGCTGTGAGGCTTTCTGGATATATGCCAGAGGATTCATCGCTGTGAGGTCTTGCTCGGAGGGCGTCATCAAGGTGTAGGTGCGCTCCTTCTGATTGATGATGCGTAGGGTAGTGCCATCAAAGGCAGCTTCCATGCCAGGCATACTGAGCATGAAGCGACGTCCCTGGAGCCATGTGTAGCCCTCCTGTGACGGAGCACCAGGAGAGTTCAACGCAAAGGTGATAGCGACCCCTTTGTTGACCTGCTGCTCGAACTGCTGGAGCGCTTTGTTGAGGTCAAAGACCGCTTTGCGCTGTCCTTGCAGAGGCGCTGTGGCGAAGGTGCTACAGACGAACAGAGCTAAGAGAGCCCCGAAGAGACGCATCGTAAGAGGTGCGCTGTGGCGGAGATATGATAGGGATAGGTTTGATCTCATACTGTTTGGAGTTACCGGTTAGAGAGTGTCTAGGAGTCGGTTGAGAGTCTCCTCATCCGATATGAGTACTTGACGAGGCTTGCTACCATCCTGTGCCGACACGATGCCACACTCGTAGAGCTGATCCATGACACGTCCAGCGCGGTTGTAGCCGATGTTGAAGCGTCGCTGGATATTGCTCGTCGATCCTTGTTGCATCTGTACCACATGGCGAGCCACCTCCTCAAAGAGTGGGTCGCGCTCCGTAGCGCCACCGCCTCCAAAGCTAGCTCCGCCAGCTGCGCCCTCTGTGGCAGGAGGCTCAGGCAGCAGATAGGGCACTGTAGGATAGGGCTGATGAGAGATGTGGTCCACGATGCGCTCCGTCTCAGGCGTGTCGATGAAGGCGCACTGGATACGACGCATCTCCTTGCCATCATTGATGAGCATGTCGCCACGTCCGATGAGATCTTTGGCGCTTGTGGTGTCGAGGATGGTGCGTGAGTCCACTTGCGAGGAAACTTTGAAGGCAATACGTGCTGGGAAGTTCGCCTTGATCAGACCCGTAATCACATCTGTACTCGGACGCTGTGTGGCGAGGACGATGTGGATACCAGCTGCGCGAGCCTTCTGCGCTAGACGTGCGATAGGCTTCTCGATGGCTCGTCCCGTTGTCATGATTAGGTCGGCAAACTCATCAACGATGAGCACCAAGTAGGGTAGGAATACGTAGCCATCCTCCTCGCGTAGGTGTCCCTGACGGAAGAGCTTGTTGTACTCCGAGATGTTGCGCACCTTAGCTCGTGCCAATAGTTCGTAGCGGGCGTCCATATCCACGCAGAGCGACTCTAGGACAGGTAGCGCCTTAGTTGTGTCGGTGATGATATACTTCTCCTCGTCCTCTAGCTTCGTCAGGAAGTGCCGTCCGATGCTCTCGTAGATGCTAAACTCCAGCATCTTCGGGTCAATGAGGATCAGCTTAAGCTCCTCGGGACGCTTATTATATAGGAGTGAAGTGATGAGCGCGTTGAGGCCGACACTCTTACCTTGTCCTGTAGCACCAGCTATCAAGAGGTGGGGCATCTTGGAGAGGTCAAAGAGGTAGACATCGTTTGTGATCGTTCGCCCAATGGCTATCGGGAGCTTCTGATCTGTCGTGATAAACTTCTGCGAAGTGATCAGCGCCTTCATGCCGACGGTACGTGGATTGCGGTTTGGCACCTCAATGCCTATGGTACCACGCCCTGGCATCGGTGCAATGATGCGGATACCGCCGATGCTCTCCACCTTCATCGCTATATCGTCCTCAAGGCTACGAATGCGGTTGACCTTGACCTTCGGATCTAGCTTAAACTCATAGAGCGTCACGGTCGGTCCGATGGTCACCTCAACAGGCTCTAGGGCGATACCTAGATCGCTGAGCTTCTCAACGATGAGTTGCTCTATCTCCTTGATCTCGGCACGATCCACTGTCTGCGAAGTTTGGTCTACATCGGCCAATAGGTCTGGCGAAGGCATCTGATATCCACCACGGCGCATGTCGCTCTGTGGCATGACGGAGGCAACCTGCGAGTCCGCATCACCCTGCGCCACGGTTACCGTGACACCACCCTCTAGGCTCTCTTCGGCTGGCGTAGAGACAGGCTCACGACGTGCTTGCGATGTAGTGCGTGGTGCTGACTGTGCAGCCAAGACGCTAGGCGCTGGTAGGGGTGCCTCCTCATCTTCATCTTCCGTAGTGTCTGATTCGTCATCCATGTCGTCTGGAACAACCTCTTCATCAGTATCTGTCGGTTCTTCATCTGAGGCTTCTTCCTCACCTTCGGCACTCTCTAGAGGATCCTCAGCCTTGCGACGACGATTAGGACGCTTGACCCAGCCTAGACCAATGGCGCGACGCATCCACTGGAGGTACTCGTAGCGGATCACCACGATGAGGATAATGATCGAGACAAGCAGTATCAGAGCCACGCCTAGCCAACCAATGGCTGGTAACAGGTTGCCAAGCCACAGCGTACCGTAAGCACCACCCCAGCGGAAGAATGTGGGCATGCCGAGGAGATCCTGTATCGCAGCCCCAGCGAGAGCTGTCCATAGACTGAGGAGGATGGCGTAGACCGTTATCTTGATGATGCTACCCCGCTTAGAGATGCGCATCAGTCGCAATGCCCCGACGAAGCTTAAGATGAGTAGGAACCAACTACCGAAGCCGAGGAGGCCATCCATGAGCCAGTGAGCTAGGTAAGCTCCATGCACACGGGTTATGTTCTGTATCTCAGCCACCGAGCCGTCGATCCCCTCCGGGAGCGTCTGTGTCAGCGCCTCCCAGGGTGTTAGCGCCGTGACGATGCTCTGATCCCGTGCGCCCACCAGAAGGTAGGAGACACAAGCCACCAAGACGTATACGACGAAGGCTAGGAGTATCAGTCCTAAGATAAAAGAGATCAGCTCGCCATACCGCTTGTCGGCGACGTTGTTTTGTAAGTCCTGAGCCCACGAGCGCATACGACTCCCCACCGAGCGAGAGGGGGTTGCGTCCTTTCGGCCCGATGCGTTCGTACGCTTGCGAGACTGAGTCGAGCGTTTCTTGGTTGATTTATCTTTGGATGTAGCCATGAGGTAGTAATAAGGGAGCCTGAAGTACGATCGTCGCGCCATGCGTGACGATCTTCTACAGAAAAGCTTGATGCAAAGGTAACGTTTTTACGCCAATGAGGCACCGCTTCATGCAAAAAAGACCTCCCCTTGCTCAGATCGTAAGATCTAGGCGAGGGAAGGTACTGTTTGTGGGGTTGTGGAGCTGCGGGGAATTGAACCCCGGTCCAAACATGGTGGCAAAGCGCTTTCTACATGTTTAGCTGTACTTTGATTGTCGGGCTTCAACTCACGAGCACAGCGACCGAGCTAAAGCCTTATCCTCTAAAGTTTAAGACGATGTACGAGGCTACATCATCCGATCCCCGATATCCATGCACCACCGTATCAGAGCGCCTCGGAGCAACGGCCCCCTGGGTGATGTCTCGTCCCGGCATCTGTGCCTGGGATGAAGCGTCAGTGTACTATACTTCGACTACGCAGCGAGAGCAAAGTTGTTTTCGCCATTTAGAAAGGTTCGCAGTAAGGTTTTAAGGTGCGTCACAGCAGGCACCACATGCTTACGAATCACTACAACACGCTGTCAAAGCCAATCAGCCCCAAGAGTATATGTTGCATCTCCTAGACTAGCGTATCGCTATACCGCTCAGCTGAGGAGGGATCGTATCTGAGTTTGGCGGAGGCTCGCATCAAGCGACTTCTCCTCCAGCTCATCTAGTGCAAAGGTACAAAAAATCGAATAGCTGGCGCGATGCGGAATCTAACCCAAGTGGAAGATATAAAGAATGGGGCTAGCAGAGAAGATCCACAGCCCCATTTTGACAACTAAAGCGATACATATCGCTCTGTTAATCAGTCTCTAATTATTGAACCTGCACATAATCATGCACAAGTGATTATGGGCATTTTGATGATTAAATCTACAGATAAAATGGACTGCATTCAACAATTATCTATTGCTCTATATTTTAGTTTTTCCAACCTCTCTCCTAGATCTCGATAGGCTGCCGCTTCTAAAAGCAAATATACATCTCGTACCTGAACTTCCTTAACCTCTGGATCACTCCAAAAAACACCTAATTCGTGACAATCAAAAGCATCACAATAGAATGTATTACAACAATCTAAAGCATTGTAGCTTTCACCATCACAAGCTTCTCCCTTGCCTGGAGCGAGAGAGGCTGAGATATAAACATCTGGATTCGTCCCCAAGGCTATCTGTTTTTGAATCAGATCTGCTTTGTAGGTCAATACAGCATAGCATAGCTCTACTTCATTCTCATCATATCCCATTGCCATTAGCTCATTCATATCACCATCAAGCAATTCATCCATATCCCAATCTTTGAAATAAGCACATTCGTATTGATATGTTTCAAAATCCATTGGCATGTCAATAGGATAGCTCCACCTCTTCTTCCAGTAATTTAATAACAGACTACAGTTCTGTCTATTTCGCTCTACTATAGGCAAGAAATGACTTCTCCAACCGTCAGTATCAAGCAAGATCATATTGCATAGGGACAATTTATACAATGGCAAGGGGTGTTCACAACAGCCAATATCCCCTAAAAGGCTCTTATTAAATTTGCCAGACTCAATCAGAGCAATTACCTTCTCTGCTTGATTTTGCATCACTAATGCAACTAATTCGTCTAAATTCTTTGAATAATGACTGTACATAACGCTTCCTTAGAGTATCCATTTATACATGAAATCTATCTTCTAATTTCTGGTTCATCCGAGATTTTGTGTGATGACCTGATCGTGGAGCGCAAAAAGTCTTAGTTGAAAGTAGTCCATATCTCTGTATCCGTAGGCAACCCTTTTGAGGACTTTGATTTTGTTATTGATTCCTTCGACCACTCCATTGGAAATGCGGTGGTCATACCAGTTTAGAATGCCCCATTGATAGAGCCTGATGGTTTTAGCTATTTGTTTGATATGCCTGACACCCGAATCATCTGCTTGTTCGAGCCACTTCTTCAAAAATAACTCAGCCTTTTCTTTTGAGCCCTGCCGCCAGAATAGTCTAAGATCCTCCTTGAGGTAATATGCTATAGCTAGAGGCTTGTTCATAGCCAGCACATTCTCTAGTCTTGTGCGGTGATACGCATCCATTACGTCCGCTCCATTTAATAGAAGTAAATACCTAACACCTTTGATGACCTTACGCTTGTTGAGATCTGTCTCCTCTCTATACAGGTCTCTGCGAAGAGCATCTATCTTCTCATTCATCAACTTCATAATATGAAAGTGATCTAAGACTATCTGAGCTTTAGGCTGGTACTCCATCACTGCGCTTATATAGGCTGGGGAGAGATCGCAACTGACTGCTTCAAGCGTTATCTTTCTACGTTTGAGCATTTTCCAAAAAGGAGTTAGGGCTTCTTTGTCTTTGCCTGGATGACTATAAACAATCCGTCCTGTGTCGTGGTCTACGACAATGGTTTCGTAAATGTGTCCTTTTCTAACAGCAAATTCATCGATGCCGATGCGTTTGAGTCCTTTTAGGCTGGGGCTTTTGTATCGCTTGTTTAGGTAGTCTTTATGGATGCTTTTGATTAGATCCCAGCCGACACCTAGATGGTTCGCAACAGCCTTAATCGTTCCCATTCTAAGTAAGTCAATGACATACTGCGCAAATCTATAGGTATAGGACTTGCCTTTCAATATTCCAGGGATCTTTTGCCAGCCGTCCCAATGGCAAGAGGTACATTTATAGCGTTGGTTCGTCAGCTTGATGTAGCAACGGCGGGAGCCAATAGGTAAGGCTTGTATCTGTCGCGTCCTTGTTCCATTCTTGAGCAAGGTGTAGGAGTGGCAATGGGGGCAACAACAAAGCGGACGTGTGGAGCGGACGTGTATGATTGTTTTGTTATCTTTGTACTCGCAACGAGTATTGACAACGTCTCGTATTCCAAAATTGTAATATAGGAAGCTGGTTTCTATCATAAGTACCGAAATAGTAATGGTTAACTTTTTCAAAGGTACAAAAGATAAAGCCAGCTTCTTTCTTAGCCTGAAATCAGGCTATCACACAAAATCTCGGATGAACCAAAAAAAAGACCTCGCTAGAGGTCCGACGCATCGTGGCCTTCGGTCGGAGGGGCTACGGCCCCGAACGACCGATGGATAGGGATTAACAGGTCTTTATTCGCTTGATTGAATACTTCTGTTACAGTCTTGGTGTTTGCGACATTAAAAGACACATGTTGTTCTTCAATAGAAAACAACCCCATTATATATGGTAAATTAGTTCGCTGAGAAACATTCATTAGTTGTGGATACTTCTGAAAAATATCGTTTAATTCATTCAATGGAAAGTTGTGTCTAAAAAACAAAT